>Ga0184639_10000523_pt1 | contig 14963 bp, 17 predicted proteins | sample PLM31_170_b2_FD_133155 | JGI IMG/M metagenome (GOLD analysis project Ga0184639, IMG submission 133155) | Groundwater sediment microbial communities from an aquifer in East River, Colorado, USA - PLM3-1_170_b2 | ecosystem: Environmental > Terrestrial > Soil > Riparian zone | place: USA: East... | reverse complement strand
GTCCTCTGATTCATGGAGGGTTTCGTGGAAAGAACGCTCGTGCTCGACAAGCCCGACGGAGTCCAGCGCGGCTTGATCGGCGAGGTTGTCGGCCGTCTTGAGCGGCGCGGCCTGCGCTTGGTAGCGGCGCGTTTTTGCCGCGTGAGCCGGAGCTTGGCGGAGCAACACTATGCCGTCCACCGTGGAAAGCCTTTCTACCCGGGCCTGGTCGACTACATCACGTCGGCGCCTGTCGTGGCGATGGTGTGGGAGGGCCCACAGGCCGTTGCGGCCGTCCGCCAGACGATGGGGGCCACCCGGCCTACGGAAGCCGCTCCCGGGACGGTACGCCATGACCTCGCGCTCGAGATCGGCCGCAACCTCACGCACGCCTCCGACAGTCCAGCCACGGCGTCGGAGGAAGTGGCGTTGTGGTTTCGCGCGGAGGAAATGGTTGACTGGGAACGGGACCTCGATCGGTGGATCTTCGAGGGGAAGAGCGCCTAACCCTCGTCTGCCCGGTCTACGCCAGAAGCTCGCCGCCTCCAGGTGCCGTGTCTTCACCTCCCCTCGCCCCTGGCGCCCCTACAGGCACTGATCGTCTGACGGGCGAATATGGCAGCGCACCATTACTGGACGCGGAGCATGATCCTCCCGGACTCCCAGACCTCTTCCAGTCGGTAATACCGGCGCAGCTCCGGGGAGAAGAGGTGGGCGATCACGTCCCCGAAGTCTAGCAGGACCCACCCACTCTGGGCCTCGCCCTCCACCCCTCGAGGAATTCCTCTTCGGTCGGCCTTGAGGCGGCGAACGACTTCTTCGGAGAGGGCGCGAAGAGTCCGCTCACTCGCCCCGGTGCACAGCACGAAGTAATCGGCGAAGGTGCAAATCCCTTGCAGGTCGAGTAACAGGATGTCTTCCGCTTTGTGTTGGTCGAGGATATCGACGATCTCCCGAGCCAGACTCAGCGCCCGATCCTCACCCGGCTCGGTCATCACCTGGAACCCAGCAATGTGGCGACGGCCTCGGCCGGGCTCTCCGCACGAAGCACGGGAAGGGGGGCCCTATCCGGCGAGATCGCCTGCCATGACCCCAACGCGACGACGGGTTTGCCATGTCGAAATGCGTGAGCAATCTCGCTCAAGGTACCCAGGCCGCTTCCAATGGCAATGACGGCCTCGCCCGCTCGCACCACGAGTACCTTTCTGGCTTCCCCCAGACCTGTCGGCAGCTCCTTGTCAGGTAATCATTTCCCTCACCGGCCTCCTCACCCGGAAGGAGGCCGACCGTCAGCCCTCCGGCCTGCCACGCGCCGCGGCAGGCCGCCTCCATGACGCCGCCCTTGTCACCGCACACGACCCCGACATCGGCCTGCGCCAGACGCCGGCCGGTGTCCTCCGCCCAAAGTGCCTCCTGCGATGTACACTCCGCGCCCCCGACGACACTCACGAGGGTCGTCTTCACGATGACCCCATCCTCACCGCACCCAACGCAAGTGCAGCCATCAGGCTGTAGACCGGCCCGGCCGGCTTCAGCTCGCTCCGCATCAGATCGACTGATTCGATGTGAATGGATCCGAAATCCATCATGGATGACTCCCCGAGGTAGGAAGCGAAGCGGCGCGCGCCGTCAGGCGAGAGGCGGTCCCTGACCCGGCCAATCGTGAGATGAGCGGAGAAGGCTCGCTCCTCTGGAGAGAAACCTGCCTGGCGAGCAAGCTGCTCGAGATCTCTCACAATCGTCTGGAGCGACCCGCTCTCGTCGGACGCGCCCACCCAGATAATGCGTGGCCGCCGGACGTCTGGGAAGCAACCGAGGCCGACGAGGTGAAGGTCGAAAGACGCCCACGACCGGGCGCTCGCCTCGGCCTCCTGCCGGATCGAATCAACCCCGGCCGCGGTCGTCTCGCCAAGAAAACGGAGAGTCAGGTGGATAGTCTCCGGACGGGTCCAGCGGATCGGCTCGCCCGTCAGTGCCGGACCCGCCGCGCGCTCGACTTGAGCGATCCTCTCGCGCACTTCGCGCGTTAGATTGACGGCGAAGAAGGCACGGACGGTACTCAGTGGCTCGCCCCCGCCAGGAAGGCCTCGATCGCTGGGTAGAACTCATCCGGGACTTCGTCGTGAGGATGATGAGCGGCTCGCAATCGCGTCAGACGAGCGCCGGGCACGGTCCGGGCGGCGAGTCCTCCCTCGCTCGGAGCGACAATGCGATCTTGATCGCCGACGATGACCAGGGTGCGCGCCCGAATCCCCCCAAGCTGACTCGTCAGGTCCCAAGTCAGGACGGCTCGCATACTGCCAAGCGCCGAGTCGGCCGTCGTCATCCCGAGGTCCTCGGTATTGCGGCGGACGTGGTCGGGCGTGCGGCGGCGGAGAGCCTCCGGCGGGCGGGAGAGCAAGCGCGAGGCGGCTGGCCACACCCGGCGCGAAACGCGCACCGCCGGTTCGACCCATTCGTCCCCGAAGGGGAGACAGCGAGAGTAGACCCGGCCCGTGACAACGGGATTGACGGCGATCAGGCACTCGAGGGCGTTGGGATGCCGGCTCGCCAACTCGAGTCCGATCGTGCCGCCCATCGAATGTCCCACCACAGCCGGCCGGTGCAGCTCGAGCGCCTCCATCAGCTTAACGACGAGGTCGGTGTACCGCGGAATCGAGTACCAGGTCCAGTCGGGCTTACCGGATTCTCCGTGCCCAGGGAGGTCCAAGGCGATGGTGCGGAATTGCGCCGACAAGCGTTGCTGTGCCGACTCCCACATCCGGCGCGAGCTCGCCCACCCGTGGAGTAGCACGACCGTCGGGGCACGCTCATCCCCGACGGTCCGACAGACGATCTCGATTCCGCTCAGATCCAACCGCTGAAGCTCGTCCGGCATCGACGCGGATTATACCTGAGGGCATGCGTGGGCCTCTTTTGCGGTCATCAGCGTTATAGACCTTTCGCACGCATCTCGGACCCCAGGGAAGACCATTCGGGCCGACTTGCCATCGCGAAGTTCACCGGAGGGACAACGCGAAATCGGCGAAGGCCGGAATTCGGCGGGACGATCAAGCGGGACCCCGCGCGCGCGCGTGACGAGAAAAGACTGTCATTCCCGCGGCAGCGGGAATCCAGGCCGAAATCCGACCAGGGCTTGGAGTTCGCCTTCTCGCACGCGAAATGGGGAAGGCCGCCGTTTCCATGAAGGCTGGAATCCAGTGGCGTAGGTCGGACTGGACCCCGCCTCCCCTTCGGGATGCGAAGCGCGATACGCGGGGTGACTAGGAAAAACGGATGGGCATTCCCGAGGAAGGGAGCCCAGAGCGCACTGACCGTCCCCCGGGACGTGCTTAGGGGAGAGGGAATCATGTCTGGCCGGTTGATGGGCCGCGATTCGACGCTAGAATGGAGGCATGGATGCGAGAATCGGCCGTCGGCATTTTCTCGGATTGGCCGCCCTTTCGGCAGCCGGCGTTGCGCTGCGGCCCATTCCACCTGTGGGAGGCGCCCAAGGCCCTGGCCTGGCCCGCATCGCATCCACCTGGATAGGCGTGTATTCCGAGCCCTCCTTCCGGGCCCGCCGCCTTGACCAATTGGAACGAGATGAGCTCATCACTCTCTCCTCGCAGGTGAATTCCGACGAAGGACCATCCCACAACCCGGTCTGGTTTCAGCTCTCCGACGGCTACGCGCATTCCGGGAACCTCCAACGCGTACGCTGGCTTCCGCAATCGCCCGAGACTCACCTTCCAACCGCGGGCGCCTTGTTCGAGATAAGCGTCCCCTACACCCGCACCTACCGAGATCCGGATCCCGAATCCGATCCGCTATATAGGCTGTACTACCAATCGACTCACTGGGTTGAGAGCAGCGTCGTCGGGGCCGATGGTCGAACGTGGTACCGAATCATCGATGACATCCTCTACGTCCGCTACTACGCGCCGGCGGAGCACCTGCGTCGAGTCACCCGGGAAGAGCTGGCGCCGATCTCACCCGATCTGCCGCCGCGTGAGAAGAAAATCGAGGTCTCCCTGGCCCGGCAGGAGTTGCGGGCCTACGAATCCGGGGACCTGATTTTCCGAACCCGCATCTCAAGCGGTATCCCGGACACCCGCCCCAAGGAGAACGGGATTCCCACCATCACCCCCGATGGCGTCTTCCGTGTCACCAAGAAGACTCCGATGCGCCACATGGGTGATGGCCATGTCACCCCCGATCTCGAGGCCTACGAACTACCCGGTGTGCCGTGGGTGTCTTTCTTCCATGAGACGGGCGTTGCATTTCACGGGACCTACTGGCACACCGACTTCGGCACGCCTCGCAGCCACGGTTGCGTCAACATGCGGCCGGAAGAAGCGAAGTGGCTGTACCGGTGGACGACTCCGTCGGCCTCCGTCTCCGAGCGGCTGCGCGGCGGCCATGGCACGACGGTGATCGTCACCTAGAAGCAGTGGTCAGTGGTCAGTGGTCGGTGGTCAGTGAAAAAACGGTCCAGATCGAGGATGACCGATCACGGATGACTGGTGACTGATTACTGATTACTGATTACTGAAATAATGGTGACTGGTAACTGGTAACTGGTGACTGGTGACCTGGTGACTGGTGACTTTCCGCTAGGGCTTCGTCCGCCCGTCGCGGACTCGGGTCAAGAGGTCGGGGAGCTTGTCTGTCTCCGTGTATCCGGAGGCGCCGCGCCGGATGGCGGCCCTGCCTTCGGCGTCGGACAGGGCCTCGGCCAGCACGAAGACCGGGATGTCCGCCGATATCTGGCGTAGCCCTCGCAGGAGCCAGTAGTCTCGTTCCTGCGCCAGGCGGGCGTTGACGAGAACCAGGCCGGGTTGGACCCGCTCGGCCAACACCAGGGCCTCCTCGGGCCCGGCGGCTTCCGTCACACGATACCCCTGCGACTGAATCATCAGCACCATCGTCTCGCGCAGCTTGTCCACCGACTCGACGACCAGCACCCGGGCCACCGGTTGCCGCACGGTGTGCAGCGCCGCTTCGATGGCCGTAATGAGGGCCGCGGTCCCCGTCGGCCGGACGACGAAATCGACCGCGCCCATCCGCATCCCGGCCTGCGGATCGCGCACCGAGGTCATGAAGAGCACGGGAATGCGGGCGACGCGTGGATCCTGCTTGAGCACCATCGCCACATCGAAGGCCGTCGGATCGCGGGCCAGGATGTCGAGCAGGATCAGAGCCGGCTCATCGTCACGCGCCAAGGAGAGCACTTCGCCGCCGTCGCGGGCGGCTACCACCTGATAGCCTGCAGCGGACAGCTCCGTCGCCAGGACTTGGCGCAGCTGGCCATCGTCCACCAAGATCAGCAAATGCGGGGTTGGATCGCCGGGTCTGAGCAGGTGCTCGCCCAGGGTCCGCCGCAACGGCGTCACGTCGGCCGCGGGCGATGCCGCGCGCAAAGGCAGGAGCAGTCGCAGCTCGGGCATCGCCGGGGAGGCGCGATCGACCCACAATCTTGCCCCGATCGCCCGAAGCGCTTCCACACAGACTGCCGGCGCCATGACCGAATCGCCTTCGTTCTCCGTGCCGGTTTCCTCCAGAAGCGATTCGAGCACGTCCGCCGTCAGGCCGTTCCCGCGTGGGGCAATGCTTACCTGGGCCCAGGGACCGGTCTCGTCGCCCACTTGAGCACCTTCGGGCGGCTCAGGAGTCAACGCGGCCCGTACGATCACCTCCCCGTGCTGGGCGTGGGTGACGATCGCCGCGATCAGACCGGCGATCGCTCCGGCCAGCCGGTCCTTATCGCCGTCGACGGCGGGAAGGTGCGCCGGGTACTCGGCAACCACCGAGACAGGCCGGTCGCCGAGGGTCGATGAGATCTGATCTATGGCTTGCTCGATCACCCGGGGCAAGTCCACCGGGTCGTGCCGCTCGGTCCCCAAGCACTGTCCTCCTGCGGCGGGGCGTCCCTACTGTAGCGGAGGTCGCCGGTCCGCCGACCTTGCCAGCGCCTTACAGATTCGACACGCCCCGGGCCCGAATGTAGAATGCCCAGGATGGAAGCCCAGGTCGCCGTCGCTAAAGTCCGGAAGTACGCCATGCCGGAAAGCGGCGATACGCTCGAAATGATCGAGCGACCTGCGGGCGGCCTTTCGTTCGTCCTGGTCGATGGTCAAACCTCGGGCAAGGCGGCCAAGGCCATTGCCGGCATCGTCGCCCGCAAGGCGATCAGCCTGTTGGCCGATGGTGTGCGCGATGGCGCCGCCGCCCGCGCCGCTTCCGACTACCTCTACACGCTGCGTTCGGGCAAGGTGTTGGCGACCCTCAACATCCTGTCCATCGATCTGCACACGCAGAGCCTGGTCATTACCCGCAACAATCCGGCGCCGGCCCTCCTTGTGGAGCAAGGGAATCTGCTGGCGCTGGATGGTCCGGCCGATCCGGTCGGAGGCCGTAAGGGCGTGCGCCCGCAGATCCATCAAGTGCCACTCCAGCCCGGATTGACCGCGATCATCTTCACCGACGGATTGACTCATGCCGGCGAGCGAACCGGGCACCCCTTCGACCTCGTCGCCCGCGTGAAGATTCTTGCCGCCCAGGGCGCCCCCGACCCCGCCCGCTGGGCCGACGTACTCCTCGCCGACGCCGTCGAGCTGGAAGCCGGTCGCCCGGCAGACGACATTTCAATTCTGGTGGCGGCCATCTTGCCTCGTCAGGGCGAGGATGTCCGCCGGCTGACAGTCCGCATGCCCTTTTGACTCCGATGTCCCCTTCCCGGTGACCCCGCCCGATTCTACACCTCGGAGAATATCGACCCGGCCGTCCGGAGGTATCGCGGTCGTCGGGCCGTGCGCCGCGGGCAAGACAACGCTGGTCCTCCGGCTGAGGACACTCGGCTTCGCCGCGCGGCAACTCGCGCAGGAGCACTCCTACGTGCCCGACATGTGGCGACGCCTGGCCAAGCCGGAAGTGCTGGTCTTCCTGGACGCGTCCTATCCGATGTGCAGCCGGCGCAAGCAGCTCGACTGGCTTCCACAAGAATACGATGAACAGCAGCGCCGGCTGGCTCATGCCCGGGCGAACTGCGATATCTACGTCTTCACCGACGACAACTCTGCCGAGGCTGTGCTGCAGATCGTCCTCAAGGCGCTCCCGCAGGTCCCTCCGCGCTGAGCGTAGCCGAAGCGTGAGCGTAGCCGAAGCGTGAGCGCAGCCGAATCGTGAGCGCAGCCGAAGCGTGAGCGCAGTCGAAGCGTGAGCGCAGTCGAAGCGTGACCGGAGAGCCGCGCGGAGGGCGGGCATAGCGAGCGTGGGCCGAGGGGGCGCTGCGGAGAAGGGCTGAAAGTCGAAGACCCTTCGACCCCTGGTTTCCCTCGGTCTCTACAGACCGCCAAGGGCGGGGCACTCGCCGCGGCCGCGGAAGGGTCCCTTAGAGGGTGATGGCCCGAGGCGGCCTCCGCTCAGGGAGGGATTCCGGCCAGAATCTTTCTGAGCACGGTATAATGTCGTCCGCTGGCCAGCGCGCAAGTCATGGCGCTGGTCTTGCGCGACAGGAGACCCTTCGATTGAAGAACGCACGCCTCGTCCTCATGATCCTGCTCGTCCTTCTCGGGCTGTGGGTCGTCTGGCCGGAGAACCCCGGACTGCACATCGGCCAACTTGATCGGTCGATCAAGGTCGTTCGTGGCCTCGACCTGCAGGGCGGCCTGCGGGTGCTGCTGGAGGCGGATGTACCGGCGGGAGAGGAGCCCACCCAAGAGCAGATGAGTGCGGCGCGAGCCATCATCGAGAATCGCGTCAATGCGCTGGGCGTGACGGAAGCGGTGGTGCAGGTCGCCGGCGCACGCAGAATCCTGGTCGAGTTGCCGGGCATCGAGAATCCGGACCAGGCCGTGTCGACGATTCGGGGGACGGCGCTGCTCGAGTTTGTCGACTTCAGTTCGGTCTTGCCCTTCGAGCTGGCAACGCTGGGGGACGTGGAGATCGTGACGGACTACGGGGCGAAGCCAGAAGCGGCGGACACGGCGACGCCCGGGCCGCTGGCCACACCGACCCCGCGCGTCTTCCACACCGTCCTGACCGGCGCCGACCTGAAGAGCGCCTCGGCGCAAACCGACCAACTCGGCCAATACGTCGTCAGCATCAGCTTCACCGACGAAGGGGCGAAGCTATTCGCCGACTACACGGCCGCCCACGTCGGCGACATTCTGGCTATCGTCCTGGACAAGAAGGTTATTTCGTCTCCTGCCATCTCCGAGCCGATCACCGAGGGAAACGGGCAGATCACAGGGAATTTCACTCTGGAGGGCGCCAACCAGTTGGCGGTCCAGCTTCGCTATGGGGCCCTCCCGGTGCCGCTCACGGTGGTCGAGAGCAAGGCCGTCGGGCCCACCCTTGGACAGGATTCCTTGGAGAAGAGCCAACGGGCCGGGATCATCGGCCTGGCGCTGGTCATCGCCTTCATGATCCTCTACTACCGCCTCCCGGGCGTGATCGCCTCCGTTGCCCTGCTGATCTACGCCTTGCTGACCTTCTCGCTGTTCAAGCTGATTCCGATCACGCTGACCCTGCCCGGTGTGGCCGGTTTCATCCTGTCTCTCGGCATGGCCGTCGATGCCAACGTGCTGATCTTCGAGCGGATGCGGGAGGAGTTGCGCGAAGGGCGTAACCTGCGTCTGGCGACCGAGCTGGGATTCAACCGGGCCTGGCCCTCGATCCGCGATTCGAACCTCTCGACTCTGATCACTTGCGGAATCCTGTACTGGTTCGGAAGCACCTTCGGCGCCAGTATCGTCAAGGGATTCGCCTTGACCCTGTCGATCGGCGTGATGGTCAGCATGTTCACGGCGATCGTGGTCACCCGTACGCTGCTCCATCTGGTCCTGGACCGGATGGAGTCGACCGAACATCCGGCCCTCTTCGGCGTGCAGGTGGCGAGATGATCGACATCGTCGGCAGGCGCTACCTCTACTTCGCCATTTCGGCCTTGGTGATCCTTCCCGGCCTGATCGCGCTGGCGATCTGGGGGCCGCCGGCGGCCGCCATCGACTTCACTGGAGGCAACCTGCTCGAGGTCCGTTTCGAGGCCGGCCTTCGACCTGCGCCAGCGGCGGCGGTGGCGACGGCCGAGCGGGTGGGCATCGCCGACACCGTCGTCCAGACCGCCGGAGAGAGCGACCTGGTCATCCGCAGCAGGCCGCTCGAGGCCGACCAGAAGGCCCAGCTCCTGGCGGCGTTAGAGTCGGAAGCGGGCGCCCCCGTGACCATCCTGCGGGACGAACACGTCGGTCCCTCGATTGGCGCCGAGGTGGCGCAGCGGGCGGTCGGCGCCGTCGCCCTGGCGGTTCTGGGAATCCTCGGATTCATCACGTACGCCTTCCGCGGGGTGCCGCACGCCGCCCGCTACGGGGTGGCCGCCATCCTGGCCATGCTTCACGACGTGCTGGTCGTGGTCAGCGTCCAGGTGCTCTTGGGCCGCTTCCTGTTCTGGGAGATCGACGCCCTGTTCCTGACGGCGCTGCTGACCGTGATCGGCTTCTCGGTGCACGACACGATCGTCGTCTTCGACCGGATCCGCGAGAACCAGCGCATCTACCGCCGTCTCCGCTACGAAACTCTCGTCAATCACTCCATCGTTCAGACGCTTGCCCGGTCGATCAACACCCAGCTAACGGTGATGCTGACCCTGTTGGCGCTGCTGCTCTTCGGCGGCGTTACCACGCACCACTTCGTCACGATCTTGTTGGTCGGCGTCCTGAGCGGAACCTACTCCTCGATCTTCAACGCCGCCCCGATTCTTGTCGTCTGGGAAAACCGCGAGTGGCACACCTGGTTTCGGCGGAAGCGCGTTCCGGCCTAGCCTGACCCGCTCCAGGCCCGTACCCGGCCGTTCCCTAAGTCGAAAGCGACCCATCGTGGCCGAAGACCGCGACGGCCGAGACATGGCGTTGCAGAATTGATGACGTGGATTCGTGCGAAGGTGGAAAAGACCCGGCGCTTCAGCGCGCCGGGACACGTTCCTGCGGACGGACGACAATGGACCCGCGGCCCCGCCGCTTGGCCTCATAGAGCGCTCGGTCGGCCGCCTGCAGGAACTCCTTACTTGTCTGATGGGCTGGGCTCCACCCGACGACGCCGATGCTGGCGGTTACGGCAAGATTCCCGGCCCGAATCTTCCTGACTTCGAAACCGATCCGCTCGGCTACCCCCTGGGCGTCCTCCAGGGTCGTCTCCGGCAGGAGGACCAGGAATTCATCGCCCCCGTAGCGAGTCGGCAGATCGAGTCGCCGGACCCGTCCGCGGATCGCATCGGCCACCCGCTGCAAGACGGCATCGCCTCCCACATGGCCGTGCGTGTCATTGACCACCTTCAGGTCATCGAGGTCCATCATGATCAACGAGACCGGGCGACCGTAGCGAGCTGCGCGTTCGAACTCGGTCTCGAGGGCCTCGGTGAGCTTGTGTCGGTTGAAAAGACCCGTGAGCGGATCGGTGATCGCCAGTCGTTGAACTTCGTTGAAAAGTCGTTTGTTTTCCCGGATCAGATGCCGATGCTCGAGCGCCCTGGTTAGCGAGACCTCGTAGGCAGCGAGCGACTCGAGAGGTTTGGTCATGTAGTCATAAACCCCCTGGCGCAAGGCCTCGACGGCGGTCTCGACGGATGCGCTTCCGGTCATGACGATGGCCTGGATATCCGGCTGGAGCCGGCGGGCAGCCTCGAACACTTCCAACCCCGTGGCGCCGGGCATGTAGACGTCGAGCACGAGTACATCAAAACTGTTGGCCGCCACCGCCTGCAACGCCTCCGTCCCATTCTCCGCCTCGATCACGGTCAGTCCCATACGGCGAGCGCGGCGCGCCAGCAGCTGCCGGAAGGTGGCGTCATCATCGGCGACAAGCGCCAACCCTACAGGTTCGATGTGATTCTCCGTTGCTTCCACAGCAATCCTTTGCCTCGTGGCCGGATCTCGTTTCGTCCGGTCAGAGGCTGTCGGCCGGCTTCCTGGCCGAGCCCGCGGCGCCGTCCGGGACACCTGGCGGGCAGCCACCGAGATTTGCAGAATACGCACGCCCGGATCGGGTCATGAGCCGACCACTTGCAGCAGGATCGTCAGGAGGACACCGAATTGCACGGCAATGAGCGAGTGCCGCAGGATGACTTCCATCGAAGGGAAGTGAATTTGCGCGCTCGCCTTGCGGCCGGAGTCTCTTCCAGCTCGAGCCTCCATTGGATCAACTCCTTTCAGAAGCCTGATCTCAACAAGGTTGGGGTCGGCACGATGATCCCTTGACGCCGCCCTCATCACTAGGATGATACGCGGGCCGGCGGCCCTCCGACCTTGCAGACCTCTTACATGCGCTGTCGAGGCCCTGGTCCTTTGGTACCCCACGGGGCGCGGCGCGCTCCAATCGGCGAAGACTGAAATGCGCTATTCGACCCTTGGAACCCCCATCCCTACCTCACGTGCACCGCGAGCGACACAGGTATTGCACGCGCTCGATGCGGATGAGCGAGGGCACCCCGATATCCCGCAGGGCCGTCATCGTGCTCCGATTTCGTTAAGGGAGGGTACGCCAGAGGGCGTGAGGAGAAAGGCTCCCCCAGCCCCGATCTGGGTAGGCGAACGGCTATGACTCGAGCCGATAACCGAAGCCACGCACGGTGACAAGCCGCACTGGGGCATCCGGGTCGGCTTCGATCTTCTTGCGCAGGAACCAGATATATCTCCGCAGAGCGCTCCCGCTTTCCTTGCGGTACTCGCCCCAGACTCGCTCCAGCAGTTCCTCTTGCGAGACGGCCTCGCCGGCCCGCTGTGCCAGGCACGCCAGAACGCGGAATTCGGTGGGAGTCAGCGGTAGCAAATCCCCGGCGAGGCGTGCTTCGTGCTTCCGCATGTCGACGGTGATCGATCCGGCCAGATACGTGGTCTCGTTCGCCATGGAACGGGCGGCGGCGCGCGCCAGAACCGCCCCCACCCGGGCCCCGAGCTCGGCCAGGCTGAACGGCTTGGTCACGTAGTCGTCGACGCCGAGGCGGAAGCCGCGCAGCTTGTCGGCCTCGCCCGACTTGGCGGTGAGCATGATCACCGGGGTCTCGGCCAGCTCGCGCAGCCGGGCGGTCACTTCCCAGCCGTCCATCCCCGGCATCATGACGTCGACGATCACCAGGTCCGGCCGGCTGGCATAGAACAACCGCAGTGCCTGCTGGCCGCCTCCGGCGGAATCCACGGTGAAACCCTCACGTTCAAAGTACTCCTTGAGGAAACGCAGCAACGTCGGGTCGTCGTCGACGATCAACAGCCGGGTGGGCAAGACCGCGGCTCCCCTCCTATCCATCGTTGGCCGCTTCCAATTCCCCTCTCCCGACCACCCCCTGGCCTTCCTCTTCGGCCAGCGGCAGCCAGAAGACCAGCCGTGCGCCGCCGCTCGCTTCGGACGGTTCGGCGCGGATCTCGCCGCCCATTGCCTGCAGCAGACGCCGTACCAGGTGAAGACCAAGGCCGTGCCCATAAACGACCTGGTCGTCGCTCGAGTCCAGTCGATGGAACCTATCGAAGATCTTCTCTCGCTCCGATTCGCGAATGCCGGGCCCGTGGTCGCTGACCGAGGCGACTACCCTTCCCGGCTTCACCTCGGCCGCCAGGAGGATCTCCCCCTCCGGCGCGTATTTGACGGCATTGTCGAAGAGGTGATGGAGCACGCTGGCCAACGCTCGCTGGTCGGCCAGGATCGGCGGGAGGGCGGGGTCCAACAGGACGTGGATCCGTCCATGCGGATCGACGGCCCGGAAGCGATCGGCCGCGACCAGGGCTTCGTGGCGCAGGTGGAGCGGTTCGATGGAAAGGGGGAAGCGGCCGGCCTCCAAGGCGGAAAGATCGAGGATGGCTTCGACGAAGGTCCCCAATCGTTCGGTCTCCTCTAGGATCAGTTCCAGAGAATCCCGTGTCTCCGCCGGCATCCCGGCCTCCTTCGGCAGCAGCAGCTCGACGCCCGTCCGAATGTTGGTCAGCGGCGCCCGGAGTTCGTGCGACACTAGGGTGACGAACTCGGTCTTGAGCTGATCGAGTTCCAACAGTTCCTGGTTGAGGCGGTCGAGATCTTCGACGGTGCGCTTCAATTCCTGCGTGCGGGCGTCGACCTTGGCCTCCAGATCTCGGTTGAGGCCTTCGAGTTCCGTTCGGGCGGCGGCGACGTCGCCCAGCGCCGAACGCAGCAGGCCTTCCCGCTCTTTCATCAGCGTCAGATCGACGGCGCTCGCCGCGAGGACCGGACGACGCCGACGTTCGAGCAGGACCGGGCGCAGGCTGAGCCTGGCCGGGAAGGTCGATCCGTCCAAACGAAGAAAGGTGACTTCACCTTCCCAGCCGTCGTTGGCACCCTGTTCCAGCATCGGCCCCGGATCGGGCTCCGCTCCAAGCATGTCCTGCAATTGGAGACCGGACATCCTCGCCGGGGAGCGGCGGAGCGCGGCGGCGAAGGACGGATTGCTGAAGCTGATGCGCCCGCCGGGTTGGCAAATGAAAGCAAAATCGCCGGCCCCATCCACCAGCGCGGCGTACTGCCGCATTTCGGATTGCCCGGCGACGACCCCCTGTCGGGCGAAGAGCATCAACATCAAAGCGATCGAGATTCCCAGGCCCAGCTCGTCGACACTTCCCTGAAGCCAGACGTCCACCCCGGTATAGCCGACCACCAAGTAGGTGAAGGCGATGGGGAGGAAGGCTTCGGCGTTCGCTGAGCGGGTGCGCGGTCTTCCAAAACCAGCGGTAGTGCCCTCCAGCTTTCCAGCCTCCAGCGCCGACCATAACGCCAAGAGCGCAGCCGCCAGCGAGAAGACCGCGATTCGGCCGGTGGGGCTCGGATCCCCGGTGAGCACCGAGAAACTAGCCACGAGGTGCCAGGCCAGAGCCGCGGCTGCGGCTAGCGCCAGGAGAAGTAGTGATTGCCTTTCCACCCCGGCCTTGGCCAAGAGCATGAGCCGAAGGAGTAAGGTCAGGAGGCAAAGGTCGAGCGTCGGCCATAACATCGCCCAGAACACGGGAATCGACGGGCTGATCCCGGCGCCGAGGACGGGTTGCACCAGGGCTAGCCACGAAAGCCCAAGAACGGCGAGAAAAAGGATCGCCACATCGAGCCAGGCGCGCAGCCGGCCGAACCCTTCCTGGAGGAATGGGCTGTAGACGGCGAGCGCCCAAAGAGCAGAACAATAGGCGGCGAGCAGGAAAAGATCTGAAATCGACGGAACGGGCGGAAGGGCACCTCGGAATACCCAGATGGCCAGCGCCAGTGAGCCACTCACCGCCGCCAGGAGCCAGCAGGCTCCCAGGAACCTCCAGGCTCGGCCGGCCGGATGTTCGGCAAGTTTCCGAGAGGTCGCCAGAGACTGGAAGGCCGTGGAGGTCCGCACGCCGACCAGCGTCAGGAGGACTAGGCTAGTGGCCGCAGTGCCCAGGTCGAGAGCAACCAGAAGGACGATCAGCGTCAGGACGAACCCTCCTGCCAGGAAGGCCGCGCCCCGTCGATCGAACAGGTCCAGGAGGGAGCTCACGCCGCGGATTGTATGCGGGCCTGGTGAAGGAGGCAACCGTCCGGTGACCGCATCCGGGAATCAAGCGGGCGGCCCTTCGCCTGTGCTCAGGGCCGCCCGGCTTGGATCCGGCCGGCTCAACCTCCGGAAGGAGAGGTGGCTGTCTGGCTCGGCGTGAGTGAGAGCGTTGCCGTCGGCACGACGGACGTGTTGGTCGGCGTCCGGCTCGGCGTGCGCGTATTCGTGGGCGAACCCGGCGGGCTCGTAGCGGTGTTCGTCGCCGGCCCAGGGGTGGGCGTGCGCGTCTTTGTGGCCGTCGCGGCCCCCGGCGTCGGTGTGCGCGTTCGCGTGGGGGTCCGCGACGGCGTCGGCGTCGGGCCTGTCGCCGTGCGCGTCGGTGTCGCCGTCCGGGTTGGTGTGCGGGACGGTGTGGCCGTCGGTCGAGACAAGGAGTCGGTGACAGTGCAGCCGTTGGAGTAGTTCAGGGTTATGGTGAGGTCTCCCCGAATGCCGC
>Ga0184639_10000522_pt1 | contig 14979 bp, 19 predicted proteins | sample PLM31_170_b2_FD_133155 | JGI IMG/M metagenome (GOLD analysis project Ga0184639, IMG submission 133155) | Groundwater sediment microbial communities from an aquifer in East River, Colorado, USA - PLM3-1_170_b2 | ecosystem: Environmental > Terrestrial > Soil > Riparian zone | place: USA: East... | reverse complement strand
GATGTCAGCGTGATGCCTCGATCCATGTGGGAACCTTGGTTGCTCTTTCGGAAGCCTCTCGAAGGAAGGGCACAAGACAATCTTCGCAAGTGGGGCACGGGTGGGTTTCGAAGGCCTTCTTCAGACAAACCATTCGGAGATGTGATTCCATCGGCACCCACTCATAAGTCCGAAAAGGCTCTGGCGCCACATCCAAGCTTGAAGCCCCAACAGTTCCTGCGCACGTTAGTTCGTGGCGTCCTTCCGCTTGGGCAGGGAGTGGTGCTCGACCCATTCTGTGGAGCAGGGTCGACGCTTGCTGCGGCTGAATCGGTGGGATATGAGAGTATCGGGATTGAAAAAGACCCGCATTACTTTGAAATAGCGAAAAAGGCCCTGCCCAGGTTAGCCGTATTCAAGAACGGCAGCAATCATCTATTGAGCTTGTAAACCCAACTCTTCCTCAGCTTCTCTATGCCGCTCTTATGCAACGTGGCTGTACGGGTACCTAGCTCCCCGCGCTGATTCTTTCTAAAGTCGTCCTTCGTGACATGTCCAAGATAGATCTCCGTAACCGTCATGGGCGCTCTGTCCTTAGCAGGCTCCGTAGAGTTATCCACGTCATAGACAAACACGCACATCCATTGATCGCGTGCGCCGTGAGTGTCTACGGCACCACCAGCCTTCCGAGTTGCCTTGATTTCTACACCTTCCGACCCCGCCTTAACCCGCATTATTCATGAGCGCTTCTGCTGCAATCGCCGATCCGCTGCTACGACGAGCCTTCGGCCAGCGGGCTCGCCCCTCGGCCCCTCACCGTACTGCATGAGTACGCATCGGGTCCTCACGGCTCCGCGCGCCGGTCTCGCGACGCGGCTCAGCGATTTCGCGACGAACCGTCATGAATAATGCGGGTTAACCTTGTTGTCCGGGAATATCCCGTTCACAACGAGGTCTGGGTGACCGTTGTGGAAAAGGTTGACGGTCAGGCTCCTGGAATGTTTTGCCAGGCTTGCTGTGAGCATGTCCGACAAAACTCCGGACATAATTGCGGGCCGTAGCATATCGTCAAGTCGTTGAAGCCCTTGTTCGATAAGGCCAAGATTCACGTCATAGAAAAAATCGTAGACGTCCTGCATTGCCATTTCGAAATCCTTCAAGCGGAGGCCAAAAGGCAATTTGGCACTCCGATTAAAGCACTTGGTATTAACTTCGTTCTGTACGAGAGACATGTTTTTGTCGAGGCGGAGTCGCGCTTAGTGATTCGTCGATACTCACGACATCGGCACAATATAATAAGGGCTTCGGTCGAGTGGAGCAACCCCTAGTCGCGGATTGTCACATACTCTAACTAGCCGATGTTAAAGAAGAAATGTCTTCCCTGTCGCGAATCGGGGAATTTTCAACTTGACTTAGTTCTAGCTAGAACTATTATATTGGGGTCAGCGTGAGAGCCGTGTGGTTGCAGATTCTCACGATGCAATGAATCTCTTACTTGCGCGGGTTTGATATGAAAGCATTCTTCCAAACTGATGATACGTGGACCGGCCTTGCTCTTCGTATCACTCTGGGGCTGGTGATGTTCCCGCATGGAGCCCAGAAGTTGCTGGGGTGGTATGGCGGGTTCGGATTCTCCGGGACCATGGGATTCTTTACGGAGACGATCCATTTGCCTTGGATCGTCGCGTTGTTGGTGATCGTTGGAGAGTTCTTCGGCAGTCTGGGGCTGATCGCCGGATTGCTGACGCGCTTCACGGCGGCAAGCTTCATGGTGATAATGCTCGGCGCCATCACCACCGCGCATCTCCAAAACGGATTCTTCATGAACTGGTTCGGCAAGCAACAGGGTGAAGGCTACGAATACCATCTCCTCGTCATAGGCATCAGCCTCGCGCTCCTTGTCACTGGCGCGGGGAAGTGGTCGGTTGATAAGGTGATTGCGGAGCGGGTGCGCGCGTGATTCGCATCGAATGAATTTCACGGAGCAGAACATGGCCACGACACGGACACTTCGATTGGTTGCGAACGATGAACACATGATCACCGGCGGCGTCCCACATCATTCGGTGGCGACCGATGACGACCTGTTGGATGCCTATTCGCAGGCGGTGATTACCGCCTCTGGAGAGGTTAGTCCGGCGGTCGTGAACATCGAAGTCCGTCATCGATCGGTGGGGTTGGCCAGAGGTGAGAGGACCCCTCAGGGTGTCACCGGCAGCGGATCCGGCTTCATCTTTACGCCGGACGGCTTTGCGCTCACGAACAGCCACGTAGTGCAAGGCGCGGAGCAGATCGAGGTCACCCTGTCGGATGGTCGTCGATACTCCGCCCAACTCATCGGCGAGGATCCTGATACGGATCTGGCCGTGATTCGGGTCGAGGCGCCGCTGCTCAACCACACAGAGTTCGGTAATTCGCACCGGATCCGTGTTGGGCAATTGGCCATCGCGGTCGGCAATCCCTATGGATTCCAATGCACGGTGACAGCCGGCGTGATCAGCGCGCTCGGACGCTCGTTGCGTTCGACCTCCGGCCGATTGATCGACAATGTCATTCAGACGGATGCGGCGTTGAATCCGGGCAACTCGGGCGGGCCGCTCGTCAACTCGCGCGGGGAAGTCATCGGCGTCAACACGGCCATTATCCGATCGGCCCAAGGTATCTGCTTCGCCATCGGCATCAATACGGCCAAGTTCATCGCGGGCCGGCTGATCAAGGATGGGAAAATCCGTCGCGGCTTCCTCGGGATCTCGGGCCAGAACGTGGAACTGCCGCGGCGCGTCGTCCGTTTTCATGACCTGGATACTGAGAGCGGGATTCTCGTCGTGGCGGTCGAGCCCGGCAGTCCCGCGCAGCGAGCCAGTCTCGCCGAAGGCGATGTGATCATCGGCTACGGCGACCAGACTGTCCGAGGCATCGATGATCTGCACCGGTTGTTGGTCGAGGAGAAGGTCGGAATCCCGATGGCCTTGATGTTTCTGCGACGCGGCGAGAAGAGGACGATCTCGGTGATCGCAGAGGAATCACGAATTCAGGATCAGATGAGCGCCACATAAGTAGGACGATCACGAACCCCAATGCCAGGTAGCCGAGGCTGCAGTTGGCGAGAGGCGGAGAAAGGGAGGCTCACAATGAGAGACACGATGCCGGCAACCAACGTGGAGAAGACGGATCAGGTGAAGGTCTACCAACCGGGGTCTCAGCACGTCGTCGGGGACGGGTTTCACGTGCGGAATCTGTTTCCAAGCAACGACCTGGATCGTGAGCTGAGCCCGTTTATTATGCTGGACTACGCGGGCCCTACGTTCTATCCGGCGACGGATCATCCTCGCGGGGTGGGCGAGCATCCGCACAGAGGCTTTGAAACTGTCACGATCGTCTATCAGGGCATCGTGGCGCATCGAGATTCAGCCGGGAACTCCGGCGTGATCGGCCCGGGCGATGTGCAGTGGATGACCGCAGCTTCCGGAATCGTGCACGAAGAATTGCACGAGAAGGAATGGGCCAAGCGTGGCGGGACATTACAAGCGATTCAACTGTGGGTGAATCTGCCCAAGGCGTCCAAGATGTCCGCGCCAGGCTATCAAACGATTGTCAACGATCAGATTCCGGTCGTGCAGTTGGACGGGGGAGTCGGTTCGCTTCGTGTGATTGCTGGGTCGGTGGGAGGGGCAAAAGGCCCGGCCAAGACGTTCACACCCATCGAATTGTACGATTTGCGCCTGCGCGCGGGGCATTCGATGCCGTTGCAGATCCCGAACGGTTACAACGCCGGTCTGTTGATCCTCAGTGGTCAGGCATCCGTCGAGGAATCGCACAGGTTAACGGAGGCCGAACTGGCTGTCTTTCTCTCGACAGGAGAGCCGGTGACGATCATTGCAGAGGAGGATGCCACGATTCTGGTGATGGCGGGCGAAGCGATCGATGAACCAGTGGCTCGTTATGGACCGTTCGTGATGAATACCAAAGCCGAACTGATTCAGGCCGTGAACGATTATCAGGCCGGCAAAATGGGTCATTTGAGTTGAGCAGTAAAAGAATGTGAAGGAATACACGATGAAGATCGAGATTTATTCCGATGTCGTCTGTCCCTGGTGCTTCATCGGGAAGCGCCGGTTAGAACAGGCGCTCGAGACTGCCGGGTACGCGCAAGAGGCGCACATTGCGTGGCGTCCGTTCCAATTGAATCCGACGATGCCGAAGGAAGGCATGGACCGGCGCGTCTATCTTGACGCGAAGTTCGGCGGCGCAGAGGCCCGGCGGGCGATCGAGGAGCGCGTGGCCAAAGCCGGTGAGGCTGATGGAATTGTCTTTGCCTTCGATCGGATCGAGCGGACGCCGAATACGTTCGATGCGCATCGCCTCATCTGGTTCGCGGAGCAACAGGGCTGTCAGGATGAAGTAGTCGAGGCCCTCTTTCACTCGTACTTCACGAAGGGGCGTGAGATCGGGAATCTCGATTCGCTGGCTGAGATCGCGTCCGATTGTGGACTCAATCCTGAGGAGGTCGAGCAGTTTCTGGCCAGTGACCGGGCGGTCCAAGAAGTCCGCGCCGAAGAGGCGGCCGGGCATCGGTTGGGCATTCGCGGGGTGCCCTATTTCGTCCTCAACGGTAGTATTTCGATCTCTGGCGCGCAGCCTCCCGATATCTTTGTGTCTGCCCTTCAGCAGGCCGAGGAAACAGTCATGGAGAGAAAAGAGGGGGCATAATGGCAGTCCAAGTCTACGGATGTAACCATATCGTCATTGAGGTCACCGACGCCAAGAAAGCGGTGAAATTCTATGCCGATGTCTTTGGCTTGAAGATGCTCCGCGGCGGCGAAGGTGCCGCTTGGTGCAAGCTGGGCGAGCATCAATTCATGGCGATCTTTGAAGTGGACACCCTGCAACCGGATCGCACGAAGCATTTTGGTCTCATGGTCCGTGACGAGAAACAAATCAAGGAAGTGCGGAAGAAGCTCATCAACAAGTACAAACTTACGCTGGTGCCGGGTTTTCGTTGCGACTTCCGCGATCCATGGGGCAATCGCATTCAGGTGGGAGATTTAAGCGACGAATCGCTGGTCTGGCTGCTCCCTTACCAGGAAGTCCAGAAGGCCGGAATCAAGTTCGGAAGGTGAACTCATGAAGGCTCATTATCTCGGACACGTCGTGTTCTATGTGAAAGACCTCGAGCGGTCGCTGGCGTTCTATCGTGACCTGCTGGGATTTCATGAAGTGGGCCGGATCTTCAACGGAGCGGCTGCGGCATTGACTTCCGGTCGGACCCATCACGAGTTGTTGCTGATTCAGGTCGGTGACGCGCCAGGGCCGCTGCAGGGCCGTAGACGAGGGTTGTACCACATTGGTATCAAGGTCGGAGACAGCCTCGAGGAATTGCGCGCGGCGAAGAAAGACCTTGAACGAACCGGCGTCACAATCGACGGCATGAGCGACCACACCGTGAGCCAAAGCCTCTATCTTCACAACCCTGATGGCAACGAAATCGAACTGTATGTAGATGCAGATGAATCGGCGTGGAAAAACAATCCCGCTGCCGTCCTCGCGCCCATCAAGCCGTTACATTTGTAATCTAAAAAGGAGGGTCGTTCATGGAGAAGCCACTCATTGCAGCCAAGCAGCCGGCAGTGCTTTCGTTAGACCCGGGAACCTACTACTGGTGTCAATGCGGACGCTCGAGGAACCAGCCGTTCTGTGACGGGTCCCATACAGGAACCGGGATCGAGCCGATCGAGTTTTCAGTAAATGAAAAGAAAGAAGTCGCCTTGTGCCAGTGCAAGCAGACCAAGACTCCGCCGTTCTGCGATGGCACGCACCAGACGCTCTGATTTCGCTGGAAGGCTTGCATACCTTCCATATGTTTCTCAGCGGGTAAGGCACAGAGACCGATTGTACGTATCCGATCGTGATCGCTGTTTAAGGGACAGATCTACCATATCCCCCCGCTTGACTGGAAAGGAGATGCACCATGAAGATCGCAGTGATCGGCGCGACGGGGTTTGTCGGATCGGCCATTTTGCAGGAAGCGTTGCAGCGGGGCCATGAGGTCACGGCCATCGTACGGCATCCGGAGAAGGTAAAGCCGCATCCGAAGCTTCGTCCGCACAAAGCAGATGTCCAGAAAGGAAACGAGGTGACCCGGTCGGTTGCTGGTCATGATGCGGTGATCAGTGCTTTCAATCCTGGATGGACCAATCCCAACATATATGACCTGCAGGTCAAGGGCACGCGAGCCATTATTGACGGTGTGAAGAAAGCCGGCGTCAAGCGGCTGCTGTTCGTCGGGGGAGCAGGCAGCTTGGAAGTCAAGCCGGGCGTCCAGTCAGTGGATCTCCCAGAGTTCCCTGCGGAATATAAGCAAGGGGCTCTCGCGACACGTGAAACCCTGAACCTGCTCCGCAAAGAACCAAGCTTGGATTGGTCCTTCCTTTCTCCTTCAGCCGATCTTTTTCCGGGTCAGCGAACCGGGAAATTCCGCTTGGGAACGGACCAGCTGCTCGCGGATGCGAAGGGAGAAAGCCGCATCTCCGTCGAGGATTATGCGACGGCGATGATCGACGAAGTGGAGAAGCCGAAGCATATCCGCCGGCGCTTTACCGTGGGTTACTGAGTTGGCATGATTGGACGCACTAGGACAATAACCGCTGCTTCGTCGCACGTGGATATCATCGAAAGAAGGGTTCGATTTCACGGCGCAGGGCGTCATTGATCGAGAAGAGTTCCCTATATGTCGCCTTCTGGCATTGTCTTTCTCTTCGACGTGGATAACACGCTGTTGGACAACGATCGAGTGACCGAAGACTTGCAGCGTTATCTTGAGTGCGAAGTCGGCCACGAGCGTCAGGAACGATACTGGACGATCTTCGAACAGTTGCGGGTCGAGTTGGGGTATGCGGATTATCTAGGGGCACTTCAACGGTATCGCACTGAGTATCCTCCTGATCCGCGCCTGTTAACGGTCTCTCATTTCCTGATCAATTATCCGTTCGCCAACCGGCTGTACCCAAACGCGCTAGAAGTGATCGAACATGTCAAGCAGTGGGGGCCTGTCGTAATCCTGTCCGACGGGGATGTTGTCTTCCAGCCGAGAAAAGTCGAACGATCAGGATTATTTGAAGCCGTTGGCGGGAACGTCTTGATTTATATTCACAAAGACCAGGAGCTGGACGACGTGGAGCAGCGCTACCCTGCTGAGCATTACGTGTTGATCGACGACAAACTGCGTATTCTCTCGGCCGTGAAAGCCATCTGGGCTTCGCGCGTCACGACCGTGTTTCCTCGCCAGGGCCACTATGCCCTGGACCGGCAGGTACTGGCTCGCTTCCCACCGGCTGACGTGACCATCACCCGCATCGGAGACTTGCTCAACCATGATCTCTCGACATTACAAATAGGGAGGTGAAACCATGAAACGAACAGCTTCAGCGGTATGGCAGGGCGATTTAAAGAGCGGCAAAGGCACCGTCTCAACAGAGAGTACAGTGCTGTCCCAGGCCCAGTATTCATTCGGCACGCGGTTTGAAAACGGGAAGGGCACGAATCCAGAAGAACTGATTGCCGCGGCCCACGCCGGGTGTTTCACGATGGCGCTGTCGGGGCAGCTTGGAAGCGCCGGACTGGTGGCCGACAAGTTGGAGACGACGGCGGCGGTGACCTTCGAGAAACTCGAAGCGGGCTGGACGGTGACGCAAATCCATCTCGACGTGAAGGGCAAGGTTCCCAAAGCGGACCAAGCCGCCTGGGAGAAGGCGACCGCCGCTGCCAAGGCCAGCTGCCCCATTTCGCGGTTACTGAACACCACCATCACGATGGACGCGACGCTGGGGAAATGAAGTATCGAACAGGAGGACAACCATGGCGACCAAGCTCAAGATTCCCAGCGCCTCGAAGGCAAAGAAGTATTTCCAGGACAAGATGGCCTTTACGACCGGTCCGGTCGAACTGGAACGCTGGTTCAAGCAGGGAGAGCCGGTGAACATCGTGGATGTGCGTGCGGCCGAAGATTATGCGGAGGGGCATATCCCTGGGGCACTCAATCTGCCGAAGGACCAGTGGGACAACGCCAAGGTCGTGAGGGCGCGTCTCCACAAAAACAAGATCAACGTGCTGTACTGCTATTCACACGTCTGCCACCTGGCCGCGAGTGCAGCGGTTCTATTTGCGAGCAAGAGCTATCCGGTGATGGAGCTCGAGGGTGGATGGCGCTGGTGGAAGAACGACGGGTTCGACATCGAGAAGTAGACAGTGCTTGCTCTGATTGAGGGCCCGTGACGACACTTCACAGGTAACGAGAGCTTCAGCATCCATATCAAACCGCTTCTGCTACAGGAGCTGCGGGAAGCTCTTGAGCAGCGACAATCAATAGGCCATACTGACGTCTATGGATAGGCATTCCGCGTCCCCCTGTGAGACGCTCGCGGAGCGGTACCAGGCCTTGCTGGAGGTCTCAGAGGCGATCTCCGCGCACCGCGATCTCCACGAACTGTTTCGAGACCTCGCCCAGCGCCTTCCTCGGGTTGTACATGTTAATTTCGTCGCCCTGTCTCTACACGATCCTGTTCGAAACACGATGCGATTGCACACCATTCAGGCGAACGTGCCGGCCGATCTCGCGGGTGGCCATGAAGGGCCGCTCGAAGAGTCTCCCGCCGGATCGGTTTGGCAAACGCAGCTGCCGATCCTCGTTCCCGACCTTGCCGAAGAACGTCGTTGGCCCAAGGCCACCGGGCATATGAAGGAGGACGGCACGAATTCGTTTTGCTTTGTTCCCCTGACCACGGCGGTGCGGCGGCTGGGCGCTATGGGATTTTTGAGCTTGCAGAAAGAGGCCTATGGTGAAACGGACCTGGAATTTCTCCAGCAGGTTGCCAAACAGGTTGCTGTGGCGGTGGACAACGTGCTCAATTTCGCCAGTGCGGAAGCAGCGCAGCAGTCCCTGGCTCGAGAACGAGATCGGCTCAGCTTGGTGCTGGAGATCAACAACGCCGTCGTTTCGCACCTCGAATTGCGAGAACTCCTGAAAGCTATCTCCGCCTGCCTCAGTCGTGTGATCCCGCACGATCTCGCGTGTTTTTGTCTCTATGATCCCGCTACTCACCAGTTGCGGACTCATGCGCTGGACTTCCCTAGCAATCAAGACTTTGCCGAAGCGGGGGATCCAATTCCGTTGGAAGGAACCCCGGAAGGGTTGGCGTTCACTTCTCAGGAGACAGTTCTGATCAGAAGTCTCAGCCTCACCGAGTTTCCTGCGGAGATCATAAAACGAGGGGCAGCCGAAGGCCTGAAATCCGGCTGCGCTGTTCCTCTTATCTCGCACGGGCGAGCACTAGGCACGTTGAGCGTCGTCAGTATGCAGGAGGATGCTTTCACCGAGGACGATGCAAAATTGCTCAGCCGGATCGGCGCGCAGGTCGCGCTCGCCGCTGCGAATTCAATGGCTTATCAGGAAATCTCATCGCTGAGGGACAAGCTGGCAAAGGAAAAGCTGTACCTGGAGGAGGAAATCCAGACGGAGTACAACTTCGAGGAAATCGTCGGTGACAGCCGGGCTCTCAAACTGCTTCTCAAAGAGGTCCAGACCGTGGCTGCGACTGACTCCACGGTCCTGATACTAGGCGAAACAGGGAGCGGGAAGGAACTGGTCGCGCGGGCGCTCCACAATCGCAGCAATCGGCGGGAGCGAACATTCGTGAAGCTCAATTGCGCCGCGATTCCGACGGGGCTGTTGGAAAGCGAACTCTTCGGACATGAAAGAGGCGCATTCACTGGCGCTATTGCCACCAAAGTCGGCCGGTTTGAATTGGCCGATCGCGGGACGATCTTCCTCGACGAGGTGGGGGAAATTCCGTTGGAGCTACAAGTGAAGTTGCTCCGAGTGCTCCAGGAGCAGGAGTTCGAACGCCTGGGAAGCACCAGGACGATTCATGTCAATGTCCGCGTAATCGCCGCGACCAACCGCGATCTCAGTCGGATGGTGGAGGAACAGGAGTTTCGCAGCGACCTTTATTACCGGCTCAAGGTCTTTCCGGTTACCGTCCCTCCCCTGCGCGACCGGCCGGAAGATATTCCCTTGCTGGTCCGACACTTTGCTCAAAAATTCGCCAAACGAATGAAGAAGCGCATCGAGACGATCCCGTCGGAGGCCATGAAAGCGCTCCAAGCGTATCACTGGCCCGGCAACGTGCGGGAGCTTGAGAATTTCATAGAGCGAGCGGTGATTCTTACTCAGGGCCAGGATCTGTTTGTGTCAATTGGCGAATTAAAACGGCTGCCGAGTCACACAACGAACTCTGGGGCTACAACCCTCGAGCACGCCGAGCGTGAACATATTCTCAAGGCGCTGCACAAGACGAACTGGACGATCGGTGGCCCTGCCGGGGCGGCGGCCAAGCTCGGCATGAAGCGGACCACTCTCCAATCCAAAATGCAGAAGCTGGGCATCTCTCGCCCATCTTAGCCCGCCTTCTTACCCAGCCTCGATGAATGTTCCAGCCTCGTGCCGACCTTTCGGCACCGTGCCGTCACTTCGGCAGATCATCCTCGGCACTTGGTTTTTTCGCGACAGAGATTCCTGAACGAGGTCACTCAATCTCCTCTAGTTTCAGCGATTTCGATGATCCAGGTCGCACAGGAGTTCTGCTGGAACGCGAGTTGCTGGTAAGTCTCGGTATGAATAGTGTGAGGTAAACCGGTGGATCGCTGAAGGAGGTATCGATGGGTACGGCGCTGGCGGATACACAACAGCAATCGATTGAGGCTTCGGCTCGAAGCTGGTCAAGAATCCACAGCACGGATCGTTGTCCGCGCTGCAGAGGACTCATGGTCGCTGAGTGGTGCGAGGATCTGTCGAGCTACACTGGTCAGCGTTGCGTGCAATGTGGCGAGGTCATCGATCCGGTTATCCTGCAGAATCGCCGACAGGTTGGAATTACAATCGGTCAAGACCAGAAGTGAAAGTACTCACCGTGTGAGAACGGTTCAGGGAATCGTGAGCCGCAGCCGTTGGGGTTTTGTATGGGTTTACAAAAGTAGGAAATGCGGGTAAGGCGCAGGCGTGTAATTCTGATATCGATATGTCCAGCACAGGAGAAAACCTATGACATCAGCGAATCGTTACTTAACATCCTGGGAAGGTTTTTGGAGTACCCTGAGCGGAACCCCTGGCGAAATCTTTTGGGATGCCGATCCTGCTCATGCGGCCCAACAAGATTTGGTGCTGTTCCAAGACTATGCCGACCCACAGCTCCCGTTGATTGACTTGGGGTGTGGCAATGGAACACAAACGCGCTTTCTTGCGGATCATTTTGCCAGGGTGATGGGCACTGAAATTGCGCCCGCCGCAGTTGAAATTGCTCGCACGAAGCATGGAGCCCTCAACATCTCGTACCAGGTTCTTGATGTGCTTCGCCCTGATGATGCCCAAGCTCTCCACGAGGAAGTTGGCGACGCTAATGTCTACATGCGGGCGGTGTTGCATCAACTTTCGCCCGCGGATCACGCGACGGCGATACAGAGTATCGAGCGGCTACTTGGGATAAGTGGAATATTATACTTTATCGAACTTTCATCGGCCGCTGAACCGTACTTTACCCAACTGATTAAGCAGTATGGGGCGCCCCCTGGCCTTGCACGGGTCTTCCAGCATGAGATTACGCCCGGCATGGTGAATGAAAACGATTTAGACGAGCTGTTTCCATCGAATCGTTTTACGCTTCTTCGTACCGGCCAGAGTCATATTCACACCGTGCATACCCTCCCGACGGGTGAAGTGGCGAAAGTACCGGCATTCTATGCCGTCCTTCGGCGGCGGCAAGGCTGAGCGTAGCTCAGCTTACTGGGAACCGTGATGTGAATTCCGGCGAGGGGAAATAGTGGACGCTGGTTGCTGTTCGATGGAATAGCATTTGCTGATACGGACGCTCGAGAGGGACAGGAAATGCTGAAGATCACCCAACATCGAGATGCGGCGTTGGAATCGGTGTCGTTCATGCTTGAAGGACGACTGGCAGGTCCTTGGGTGGAGGAACTCGATGCCTGTTGGCATCAGATGGTTGCGAACCAACAGAATCGTACCGTAGTCGACTTGACCGGCGTGACGTTCGTGGATGCTGACGGCAAGGCGCTCCTGGCGAGAATGTGGCAACAAGGCGCAGAACTTCGCGCGGTCGGCTGTCTGACCAGATGCATTGTGGAAGAGATTACGAAAGCCGGCCATGCCGGTTCATCCCACTCAAGTCGGAAGGGTAAACGGGAAGGGAGCTGAGCGCACTCATGTCTTGGTTGGTTGTGTTCATGACCGTCATCTTCCCGCTCGTGCTGGTAATGGGCCTTGTTGGCCTTGATCCTAAACAGCTAGAATCACCGCTCCCTCAGGGTAAGGAGAGGATCCATCATGCGTGAGACGGCCATTCGTACGGAGAACACCGCCATGTCCAGTAGCGAGCGAACATGTCGATTCACTGCCATCTTACTGGCTAGTGTGCTGGTAACCAGCTGGCTCGGTTGCAAGCAGGAGGCGGCCTCCACACCGGCTCGTCCTATCCCGGAGGTGCCGGTGGTTACGGTGTCGCCCCAAACGGTGCCGGACGAACCGGAGTTCATCGGTCAGACCGAAGCGTCGCGACCGGTCGAAATCCGTTCCCAGGTGACGGGTATCCTCAAAGAGCGGTTTTTTGCGGAGGGGCGCGACGTCAAGCAAGGCGACCGGCTCTATCAAATTGATCCGATTCCGTTCAAAGCGGCCATGAGCAGCGCCAATGCCAAGGTGGCGCAGGCAGAGGCAAGGCTGGTGCAAGCCAAGCAAAATTTTGCTCGCGTGAAACCGCTGCTGGCGGAACAGGCGGTGAGCCAAAAAGATGTGGATGATGCGGTGGCGGAGGAATTGGGCGCCAAGGCGGCGCGGGAGGGAGCCAAGGGCGACCAGGTGAAGGCCAAGTTCGACCTCGACAACACGCTCATCACTGCGCCTATCAGTGGTCGGATCGAGCGGAGCCGGCTCTACGAAGGGCGCCTCATCTCTGCGCAGACCGATCTACTGACCACGATCCACCAGTTAGATCCCATGTATGTGAACGCGAGCGCCCCGGAAACGTTTGTCCTCAAACGCCTCCGGGAGCGCGCGACTCATCGGATCCAAGGCGCGACACTCTACGAACAGCGCGGTGTCATCACATTTACGGACGGCAGCACCTATCCCCATGAAGGCAAGCTGGATTTGCTTGAAGTCGGCGTGCGCTCGGCCACCGGCACCAGAGACTTTCGCGTGACCTTCCCTAATCCGGATAGCGTCCTGTTTCCAGGACAGTTCGTGAAAGTCCGCATTTTGGGCTCCGTGAGAACCAGCGTCATTCTAGTCCCCCAGAGCGCCGTCCAGCAGGGGCCCAAGGGACCCATCGTATTTGTCGTCGGGGCCGACAATAAGGTGGAGATCCGCCCGATCCACGCCACAACCTGGCGCGGTAGTCAGTGGTCCATCGAAGACGGGTTACACGAGGGAGAGCGGGTGATCGTCGCGGGATTCCACATGATCGCGCCGGGCGCGCCGGTGAAGACCGTTCCGTTTAATCAATCCGACCCAGCCGCTTCCGGCCAGCCGACAGATGCGAAGCCGGAGCAGGCAAAATGATCCCGCACTTTTTTATCGATCGGCCGATCTTCGCTTCCGTCCTGTCCATCGTGATTGTCGTCGTGGGGTTGGTCGCCTTACAAGGCCTTCCCATCGCCCAGTTTCCGGAAATCACGCCGCCCGTCGTCCAGATCGACGCGGACTATCCCGGCGCGAGCGCGGAAGTGATCGCGAATTCAGTCGCGCGCCCGATCGAAGTGCAGCTTCCCGGCATCGACAACCTTCTCTACTACGATTCCACCAGCACCAATGACGGGCACATGACCATCAAGCTCACGTTCGAGATCGGGACGAACGTGGACATCGCGCAGGTACAGACCCAGAACCGCCAGAAGCTGGCGGAGCCCCAGTTGCCTCCCGAAGTTGTCCGCCAAGGCATTTCGGTCAAAAAGGTGTCGCCGGATCTGCTGGCCGTCGTCGCGCTCAGTTCCAGCGATCCCACGAAAGATCCCGTCTTTATCTCGAACTACGCGGTCCTCAACGTGATCGATAATCTCAAACGGTTGCGTGGCGTTGGAGACGCGGTGGTCTTCGGCGGACAGAATTACTCGATGCGTCTGATCTTGGACCCGACCAGGATGGCACAACTCAGCCTCACGCCCACCGACATTGCCAATGTCGTCCGCGAACAAAATCGAGACTTTCCAGCTGGGACGATCGGACGAGAACCGGCGCCGAAAGGCACCGAACTGACGATCCCGGTAATCACACAAGGCCGTCTCACGGACGTGAAGGATTTCGAGGAGATGATCGTCAGGGCGCTCCCAGACGGGTCGATGATCCGTCTAAAAGATGTAGCCAGGATCGAGCTGGGCGCTCAATCCTATGGTCTCGAGGGCCGGTGGAACGGCAAACCGAACGTGTTTCTCTTGACCTTCCTGTCGCCCGGCGCCAATGCTCTCGACACGGTGAAGCGAGTTCGGAAGGAAATGAACGCGGTATCGAAAAGCTTCCCACACGGGGTCTCCTACGATATTCCGTACGACACGACCAAATTTATCGAAGTATCCATCAAAGAAGTAGTCAAGACCTTGGCGGCAGCGATGGTGCTGGTCATCCTCGTCGTGTATCTGTTCCTCCAAAGTTGGCGCGCGACGCTGATCCCAGGCGTGGCCGTGCCGGTTTCCCTCATCGGTACCTTTGCCGGCATGCAGGCACTCGGCTTTTCGATCAACACCCTCACTCTCTTTGGGATGGTCCTTGCCATCGGGATGGTGGTCGACGACGCGATCGTGGTGGTGGAAAACGTCGAACGCCACATGGGAGAGGGACTCTCGCCGAAGGATGCCGCCAAGAAGGCGATGGATGAGGTGACTGGACCGGTGATCGCGATCGTGCTTGTTCTCTGCGCCGTGTTCGTGCCGGTGGGTTTCTTG
>Ga0184639_10000521_pt1 | contig 14986 bp, 26 predicted proteins | sample PLM31_170_b2_FD_133155 | JGI IMG/M metagenome (GOLD analysis project Ga0184639, IMG submission 133155) | Groundwater sediment microbial communities from an aquifer in East River, Colorado, USA - PLM3-1_170_b2 | ecosystem: Environmental > Terrestrial > Soil > Riparian zone | place: USA: East... | reverse complement strand
GGAGTTCGCACCTTTTCATTTGGCTCCTGAGGTAGGATTCGAACCTACAACCCTCCGGTTAACAGCCGGATGCTCTACCATTGAGCTACTCAGGAATTCGGTCAGGACGGGAGCCGGCCGGCCGCCGGGAAGAATCCTCCCAAGCCCTTCTAGTTCAACAAGTTCTCGGCATCGAGCCGCGGAACTTGAACCACAAATCTTACGCCGAAACCGCGACCACCGCAACCAAAAGCGCCTGCGCCCCTGCCCCCCTCACCCAGTCCTCCCTACCCCCTCAGCCGCATCACCGACACGACCGCGGCCACTACGATCCCTGCTCCCACCACGCCGCGAAGCGCGTGTGGGTGGATCCGCCGCGAGAGCGCCGTCCCGAGCAGCACGCCCGGGATCGAGCCCAGGCAACTACCGGCGACGAGCGCCGCGTCGAAGTGCCCGAGCAGGCCGTGCGTGATCCCGGAGAGAATCAACGTCAGGAGCCCCGCGACGAGCGCGGCGCCGACCGCGCGATGGACGTCCACGCGAAGCGGCCCCGCGAGTGCGCTGACGAACAACGTCCCGGTTCCCACGCTCGTGAGTCCCGCGATGAACCCGACGGCGGCGCCGAGCGCGCCCACGCTCGCGAGGCTGGGATCGCGCGTCGGCGACGCCGCGCCGCCGGCAACGCCCGGTGTCGCCCGCGCCAGATCTCCCGTCGCGTGCCCCTCCGTGATTCTTGCCGCACCCACCTGCTTCCTCCGCTGCCAGAACGTCTGCACCACCAGCAGCGTCCCCACCGCGACCAATACCGCGGCTAGAATCGGCCGCAGCGTCGCGCCCGCCAATCGGCTGCTGAACCAGGCGCCCGCGATCGCAAGCGGGATCGCGCCCGCAGCCATGGCGTATCCGAGCCCGCGCTCGTTCAGTTGAAACTGGCGTCGTGCCAGAACGCCCGCGAGCTTCATCGCGACGGCCTGCATCGTCGCCGATCCAACGATCACCTGGGGCGAGACGCTCGGATAGAACACGAGCAGGAGCGCGGCAATCACCGACCCGGCCCCGACGCCGGTCATCCCGACGAGCGTGCCGCCGACCAACCCGACCGCGGTCGCGGGGAAGAACACGGCGGCGGTCACCGCGCGCCGGCCCGCGATCGGTCCGCCACCATGTCCCGTTCGGAGACCCTCATCACTGCCTCCATGGCATCGCGGTGGGCGCGGTCGGGTCGCGGAGCGTCCACGTCTTGAGCTGCCTCATGTAGCCCGCGCGCCCCAGCAACGAGTCGTACGAGAAGAGCGCGATCCCGTCCACGCCATCCACCCGCGCCTTCCGGATCTTCTCGGCGGCGTCGCGCGCGCTCTGGTTGTAGATCGCGATGCCCGCCCAGATCTGGCGCTCCGTAGGGATCGACATCGCCGCCTCGACTTGGCGCTCGACGACCGCCGTGCTCTTCCCGTAGCACATCGGCACCGCCGCGTCGACCAGCCCCTCCCGTAGCCACGCCGGCCAGTCCTGGCCGTAGCGGTTCAGCGCCGCGATCTGGTCGGCGATGACCGCCGCGGTCAGCTTGGTGCCGCGCCCGAGCTGGGCCAGGTCATTCTTGAGATCCCGCACGAGGTTCGTGATTTGATCCTGCTTCCACTTGATCCACCGCGCCCTCAAGTCGGGAATCTTGTCGGCGCCGAAGACCGCGAGAAACGTCGAGTCGGGTTCATCCATCATGAGGGGATCGACTCCGAACTCCCGTTGAAATGCCGTGCGCGTGGCCGGATCGTAACCGACGGTCGGCTCGGGGTAGCGCACGTAGTCGAGGTGGATTCCATCGACGTTGTATCGGGTCACGATCTCGCGGACGACCTCGCGGATGTGCCTGCGCACCGCGGGATTTCCCGGTGCCAGGTACATCCCCTCGAGGTGCTGATCCTCGAAATCTTCGGGGAGCATCTCGACGAGGCTCTGTCCGTCGGCGCGCATCGAGATCCAGCCGGGATCAGCGTTCACGACGTGAAGCGGCGACTGTGGGGCCGCGCCGGCCGACCAGACAAGGTAGACGTTGATCCAAGCGTGGACCTCGAGCCCGACGGCGTGGGCGCGGCGGATGATGCGGTCGAGCGGATCGAAGTCCGGGGACGTGGCGCCCAGCTCCTCGGCGCGGGGGGTGATGTCGCTTCGGTAGTAGGCGTCGCCCCGCCCGCGGACCTGGACGAGGAGCGTGTTGATGTGCATGTCGGAGGCGATGTCCACCACTTGATCCACGCGGCCGGGAGTGCTCAGCGCGTGACGCACGACCCAGAGGGCGCGGGTTTCCTCGCCGGACGGCGGGGCGGCCATGGCGGTCGCCGGGCCGAGGGCGGCCGCGAGGGTGAGCATCGCGAGGGTGGCCGCGGCGGCCGTTGCGATCGCGGCCATCGCCGCCACCATCCCCACCCACACGAAAAACGCCGGCGCTTGCCGCGCCGGCGCTAACCGTTCGCTCACGTCCTCGGACGAGGCGCTAATCGCCGCTCTTCCCTCGCTGGCGGGCGCGCGTGCTCGGCTTGGGCGCGGCGGGCATGCCCTTCTTGCTGAAGCGCTCGCCTCGGGAGGGCTTGGGCGCGCGCTCCTTCTTCGGAGCTTCGGCCGTCGCGGCACCGCCATCGGTGCCCTTCGCCGCTTTGCCCTCGCCCTTCGCCCCGGCGCCCTTCGCAGGAGCACTCTTCCCCGCCGTCTTCGCCGCACCCTTGGCCGCCTTGGCGGCCTTCGCGGCCTCCTCGGCATCCTTGCGGAGCTTCTCTTTCAGCTCGGGCGACTTCACCAGCTCGAGGAGCGCCGTCTCGCCCGCGTCCCCCAGCCTCCGGCCGATGCGGACGATGCGGGTGTAGCCGCCGGGCCGCTCCGCGTACCACGGCGCGACCGTGTCGAAGAGCTTCCGCACCACGTCGTCGCCGTGAACAAAGCGGGCGACGTGGCGGCGCGCGGAGAGATCGCCGCGCTTCGCGAAGGTGATCAGCCGCTCGCCGAGCCGGCGCGCTTCCTTCGCCTTGGCGACGGTCGTCTCGATCCGCTCGTGCTGGAAGAGCGACGTCACCAGATTGCGCAAGAGCGCCTTCCGGTGCGAGCTGGTGCGGCTCAACTTTCGATGATCTTTACGGTGGCGCATGGCTGGGGATCCTGTCGTTTATCGTGTCGCGCCGCGGCTGGGCGGCCGCGATCCGCATCGCGCCGCGCCCTACGCGGCCTCGATCTTCTCGCCGAGTTTGTACCTGCTCACGTCCATGCCGAACTGGAGGTTCATGCTCGAGAGGATGTCGGCGATCTCCTTGAGCGACTTCCGCCCGAAGTTCCGATACTTGAGCATCTCGCCCTCGGACTTCTGCACCAGGTCGCCGATCGACTTGATGTTCGCCGCCTTGAGGCAGTTCGACGACCGGACGGAGAGCTCGAGTTCCTCGACGCTCCGCTCCAGCAGCGTCTTCACGCGCAGGAACTCCTCGTCGATCTCCTCCTCGACCTCCTCGATGATCTCTTCCTCGAAGTGGACGAACAACGCGAAGTGGTCTTTAAGTATCTTGGCGCCGTAGGCGAGCGCGTCGGACGGGAGCACGCTTCCGTCGGTCCAGATCTCGAGGGTCAGCTTGTCGTAATCGATGCGCTGACCGATCCGGGTGTTCTCGACCTCGAAATTCACCTTCGTCACGGGCGAGAACATGGAATCCACCGGGAGCACGCCGATCGGACGGTCCTGCTGCGGCTGGTTCTCCGCGGAAACATACCCGCGCCCCGGTCCGACCTCGATCTCGGCGCGGAACTCGCCGTCCTTGTTCAAGGTGCAGATATGGAGCTCCGGGTTGAGCACTTCGATGTCCGGATCCGCCTTTAGATCTCCGGCCTTCACGTCCACCTTGCCCCGCGCGTCGAACGTCGTGGTCTTGGGCCCGTCGCTGTGGATCTTGAAGCGCATCTGCTTCAGGTTGAGCAGGATTTCCGGCACGTCCTCCTTGACGCCCGTGAGCGTCGAGAACTCGTGCTGCACGCCGTCGATCTTGACCGCGGTGACCGCGGCGCCGGGGAGCGACGAGAGGAGCACGCGGCGGAGCGCGTTCCCCAGCGTCACGCCGAAGCCGCGCTCCAGGGGCTCGATGGTGAACTTGCCGTACCGGTTGGTCACGGACTTTTCGTCTGCTTCGACGTTCTTCGGCATCTGCAGATTCTTCCACTTCATAACGATGCTTCCCTCCCTAGACCCGGGCTACTTCGAGTAAAGCTCGACGATGAGCTGCTCGGTGACCTTGGTCGGAATGTTTCCTCGCGTCGGGTATTCCAAGATTCGTCCGGAGAGCTTCTCGGGGTCCAGGCTGAGCCAGGACATCATCTCGCGGCCCTTGTTCCCCTCGAGCGACGCCTGGATCGCGACCAGGTCTTTGCTGCCTGGCCGGACGCGGATCTCGTCGCCGACGCGCACCTGGAAGCTCGGCACGTCCACGATCCGCTCGTTGACGGTGAAATGGCGGTGCCGCACCAACTGGCGCGCGGACGACCGCGACGGGGCGAATCCGAGACGGAAGACCAGATTGTCGAGCCGGCGCTCCAGCATGAGGAGCAGGTTCGAGCCCGTCACGCCCTTCTGGTGCTCGGCCTTCGCGAAGTAGTTCCGGAACTGGGTCTCGAGAACGCCGTAAATGCGCCGGGTCTTCTGCTTCATGCGGAGCTGCTGGCCGTAGCTCGTCTCCTTCTGCCGGCGATCCTTGCCGTGCTCTCCGGGAGCGTAGCCGCGGCGCTCGAACGCGCACTTCTCCGTGAAGCAGCGCGTTCCCTTGAGGAAGAGCTTCTCTCCCTCCCGGCGGCACAGCCGGCACTTTGCTGCGCGATACGTGGCCATAATCTAGGTTTCGAACCTCCTTCGCCGCTAGACGCGCCGCCGCTTGGGAGGGCGGCAGCCGTTGTGCGGGATCGGGGTGACGTCCTTGATGGCCGAGATCTCGAGGCCGGCGGCCTGAAGCGAGCGGATCGCCGCTTCACGCCCCGCGCCGGGACCCTTCACCCAGACCTCCACCTTCTTCAAACCGAGCGAGATCGCTTCCTTCGTCGCCGCCTCGGCCGCGATCTGCGCGGCGAACGGCGTGCTCTTCCGCGATCCCTTGAACCCCACCTTGCCGGCGCTGGCCCAGGCCACCGTGTGGCCGTCCATGTCGGCGATGGTCACGATCGTGTTGTTGAACGTCGACTGGACGTGGGCGATGCCGTTGATGCCCACCTTCCGCTCGCGCTTCTTCTTGGGTTTTGGCGTTGCCGCCGGTACCGGTGCTTCAGCCACTCCGCTCTCCTTTGCTCGTCATGCCGCGGCGAGCGCCCGCCGGGTCCATCCCGCCCGGGCGCATGCGCGCGATCAACCCGCCGGCTTGGGCGCCGGCCTCTTCGTGGTGGCCGTGACCTTGCGCATGGACCCCGCCGTCTTCTTCGGTCCCTTGCGCGTCCGCGCGTTCGTGCGCGTCCGCTGCCCTCGCGCGGGCAGGCTCTTCCGATGGCGAAAGCCGCGATAGGAGCCGATGTCCATCAAGCGCTTGATGGACATCGCCACCTCGCTTCGGCGCGCGCCTTCCACCTTGAATTGATTCTCGATCACCTGACGGAGCCGTGCTACCTCTTCCTCGGTCAGGTTCTTCACGCGCGTGCCCGGATTCAATCCGGTCATCGAGAGGATCTTCTTCGCGGCCGGGTGGCCGATCCCAAAGATGTAGGTCAATCCGATCTCGATGCGCTTTTCGTTCGGTAGATCGACGCCGGCAATACGAGCCAAAACGCTCCTCCTGTCGCTAGCCCTGGCGCTGCTTGTGACGCGGATTCTTGCAGATGATCCGCACCACGCCCTTGCGCCGGACGACCTTGCAGCTATCGCAAATCTTCGTGACCGAAGCCTTGACCTTCATGGCGGTTCCTTTACTTGTACCGGTAGACGATCCGCCCGCGATTCAAGTCGTAGGGCGACAGCTCCACCGTGACCTTGTCCCCGGGCAGGATCTTGATGAAGTTCATCCGCATCTTGCCCGAAATGTGCGCCAGGACCTTGTGCCCGTTCTCCAGCTCCACGCGAAACATCGCGTTCGGGAGCGGCTCGACGACGGTTCCCTCAACCTGGACGCCCTCTTCCTTGGCCATCCGCTTAGTCCACCTCGACCCGCGACAAAATGTCCGGCCCGTTCGCGCCCACGGCGATCGTGTGCTCGAAGTGGGCCGAGAGCTTCCGATCCGCGGTCACCACCGTCCATTGATCCGCAAGCGTCACCACGTCCGCCGACCCGGCGTTCACCATCGGCTCGATCGCGAGGGTCATCCCTTCTTCGAGCAGCGGCCCTTCGCCCGGACGACCGTAGTTCGGGACTTGCGGCTCCTCGTGAAGCTCGCGGCCGACGCCGTGTCCGACGAGCGCGCGCACCACGCTGAATCCGTTCCGCTTCACCTCCTGCTCGATGGCCGCGGAGATGTCGGACACCCGCCCCCCGGGCCGCGCCCTATCGATTCCCATCTCGAGCGCCCGCTTCGTGGCTTCGAGGAGCTTCACCGCGAGCGGCGAAACCTCGCTCACCGCGTATGTCCGCGCCGCGTCGCCGTACCAGCCGCGCCGGCGGACCCCGATATCCAGCGAGAGGATGTCCCCCTCGCGAAGGATCCGCTTCGCGCTCGGGATCCCGTGCACCACCTCCTCGTTGATCGAGGCGCAGATGCTGGCGGGAAATCCGCGATACCCCTTGAACGCCGGCTCGCCGCCCTGTTCCCGGATGAACGCTTCCGCCAGCCGATCCAGGTCGAGCGTCGAGACTCCGGGCCGCACATGGCGCGAGAGCATCCGAAGACACTTCCCGACGATCTGCGCGCTCTCCCGGATCTTGTCCACCTCTTCCGGGGTGTAGATCCGGTTCACAGGCGCCTCCGCGCGGACGCCGCTCAGGCGGCGACCTTTCCGATCGCCCGCTCGAGCAAGGCGTAGACCTCGCCGGCGGGGCCGGAGGCGTCGATGTCCCGGAGCATTCCCTCGCGCTGGTAGTACGCGACGAGCGGAGCCGTCTCCCTCTCGTAGACCTCGAGCCGCGCCCTCACCGTGGCGGGCTCGTCATCCGCCCGCTGCTTCAAGTCGCCGCCGCACCGGTCGCAGACGCCCGCGACCTTGGGCGGCGCCGACTTCAAGTTGTAGATGGCGCCGCAGCCGCCGCACAGCCACCGGTCGCGCAGCCGATTCACCACCGCCTCGGCGGGAACCACCAGGTTCACCACCCGGTCGATCTTCCTGTCTCCCAGGAGCCGCTTCAGCCCGTCGGCTTGCGCGGTCGTCCGCGGAAAGCCGTCCAGGATGAAGCCGCCCTTGGCGTCGCCCATCTGGAGGCGCGTCTCGATCAAGCCCAGCACCGTCTCGTCGGCAACCAGCCGTCCCGCCGTGACGTCGGCCTGCGCGCTCAGCCCCAGCCGCGTCCCCTCCGCGATCGCCTCGCGAAGGATGTCACCGGTCGCGATAAGCGGAGCTCCGATCGCATCCGCCAGCCGCCGGCCGTGCGTTCCCTTGCCGCTCCCCGGAGGGCCGAGGAGCACGATCCTCATCGGCGGCCCCGCATCTTTCCGTGCGTCACGAACCCTTCGTAGTGGCGCATGATCAGGTGCGACTCGATCTGCTGCAGCGTGTCGAGCGCCACGCCGACCACGATCAGGACGCTCGTGCCGCCGAAGTAGAACGGCACGTTGAACCTCGCGATCAGGAGGTCGGGCAGCACCGCGATCACCGCCAGGAAGACCGCGCCCGGCAGCGTGATGCGCGAGAGAATGCGATCGATGTACTCGGAGGTCTTCTTCCCGGGCCGGATCCCCGGCACGAAGCCCCCGTATTTCTTCATGTTGTCCGCCATGTCGGTCGGGTTCAACACGATGGCGGTATAGAAGTACGTGAAGAAGATGATCGTCAATGAATAGACCAGCACGTACACGACCGTTCCGTGGGAGAACCACCCCGCGATCGTCTCGACCGCCGCGTTCCCATGGAAGTAGAGCGCCGCCGTGCTCGGAAGCATGATGAGCGACTGGGCGAAGATGATCGGGATCACGCCCGCCGTGTTCACCCGCAGCGGGATGTGCGTGCTCTGCCCACCGTACATCTTCCGCCCCACCACCCGCTTCGCGTACTGGACCGGGATCTTTCGCTGCGCCTGCGTCATCGCCACGACCGAGGCGATGACCAGGATCATGACGATCAACATCAGAACCGCGACCACCGGCGAGAGCGTCCCGACCCGGATCGCCCGAACCGAGTTGATGATGTCGTACGGGAACCGTGCCACAATTCCAATGAAGATGACCAGCGAGATCCCGTTTCCGATCCCCCGCTCGGTGATCTGCTCGCCCAGCCACATGATGAGGATCGTCCCGGTGGTCTGGGTGATCATCGTCATGAGCTGGAAGGCGATCCCCGGGTTCGGCACGACCGGAACGCCGCCCGCCCCGAGCGACTGCAAAAAGTTCGCGAACGCGAGCGATTGGGCCGCCGCGAGGGCGACCGTCGCCACGCGCGTGTACTGCGTGATCTTCTTCCGGCCCTCCTCGCCCTCCTTCTGAAGCTTCTCGAAGTACGGAACCACCGCTCCGAGGAGCTGGAAGATGATCGAGACCGAGATGTACGGCATGATGCCGAGGGCGAACACCGTCGCCTTGGCGAAGCTGCCCCCGACGAAGAGATCGTAGAGCCCGAAGAGCGAATTCGACTGGCTGGCGAACGCCGTGACCAGCGCCTCGCTGTTCACACCCGGCGTCGGGATGTGGCCGCCGAGCCGGTAGACGCATAGGAGCGCGACCGTGAAGAGAACGCGGCGTTTCAGCTCCGGGATCCGGAAGATGTTCTGGAGCTTCTCGAGCATTCCCCTCGTCTATCCTCGCGCCTTCTTGACGCCGCGCGGCCGGGGCACCTTCGCCACGGCGATCGTCACCGTGCCGCCCGCGGCCTCGATCTTCCCCTTCGCCGACGCGCTGACCGCGTCGACGGCCACCGTGAGCGCGTTCGCGATCTCGCCCGTGCCGAGGATCTTGACCGGCACGTCGCTCCGGTCGATCAGGCGCTTCGCCTTGAGCGCGTCGCGGTTCACGGTCTGACCCTTCTCGAACCGCGCGAGCAGTCCCACGTTCACGACCTGGAACGTCACCTTGCCGTGCGGCCGGAAGCCGCGCTTGGGGAGCCGCCGCTGGATCGGCATCTGGCCGCCCTCGAACCATCGGGCGACCTTTCCGCCCGACCGCGCGAGCTGCCCCTTGTGACCGCGGCCCGCCGTGCCGCCGATCCCCGAGGCCTGTCCCAGCCCCCGGCGCTTCCGCCGGTGGGTCGCGCCCTTCGCGGGCTTGATCGTTCCGATTCTCATGACTTCGCCTTCGCCTTCGCGGCGCCCGAGACCGGCTCGACGCGCACGAGGTAGGAAACCTGGTGCACCATGCCGCGGATCTGCGGCGTGTCCTCGTGAATCACGAAGTGGCGGACCCGCCGGAGACCCAGCGCCTCGAGCGTCCGGCGGTGCTTCTTCAGGCAGCGGATCTTGCTCCGCTCCTGCGTGATCTTAATTTGAGGCATCGCCGTCCACCGCCACCTTGCGTCGAATGCCGAGCAGCTCGTCCACCGTCTTGCCGCGCATCGCCGCCACATCGCTCGCCCGGCGAAGGCTCTGGAGCCCGTTGACCGTGGCCTTCACCACGTTGTGCGGATTGCTTGAGCCGAGCGACTTCGTGAGCACATCCTGGATTCCCGCGGCTTCCAGCACCGCGCGGATCGCGCCGCCGGCGATGACTCCGGTTCCCGCCGTCGCGGGCTTCATGAAGACGCGCGCCGCGCCGAAGTGCCCCGTGACCTCGTGGGGGATCGTCGTCCGGCGGAGCGGCACGTCGAACATCCCCTTCTTCGCCGCCTCGCCCGCCTTGCGGATGGCGTCCGCGACTTCGTTCGCCTTCCCCAGGCCGACACCGACGCGCCCCTTGCCGTCGCCGATGGCGACGATGGAGTTGAAGCTGAAGCGGCGCCCGCCCTTGACGACCTTGGCGACGCGGTTGACGTTAATGACTCGCTCGATGAACTCCGAGTCCTGCTGGGGGCGCATCATCCCGCGGCCGCGCGATCCTGGATGAGCCATGCGTTCTCCTAAAAGGTCAGGCCGCCCTCGCGGGCGCCGTCGGCGACCGCTTTGACGCGGCCGTGATACAGGTATCCGCCGCGGTCGAAGCAGACCCGGCCAATCCCCTTCTCCTTGGCTTTCGCGGCCAGCGCCTTGCCGACCGCCTTGCCCGCCGCGACCTTACCCTTCACCGCCTTGACCTCGGCGGTGATGTTCTTGTCGAGCGATGAAACCGTGAGGATGGTCCGGCCGGCCAGATCGTCGACCAGCTGCGCGTAGATGTGGTTCAAGCTCCGGAAGACCGTCAGACGCGGCCGCTCCGCCGTTCCGCTGACCTTCTTCCGGATCCGGAGGTGACGCCGCTCGCGGCCTGCGAGTCTCTTCTTCGTGCTCGATTTCATCGTTCCGTCCCTATCGCGGTCGCGCCCGGCCTACGCCGTCTTGCCGCCGGCGGCCTTGCCCGCCTTGCGCCGGACGTACTCGCCGGCATACCTGATTCCCTTGCCCTTGTACGGCTCGGGCGGACGGTAGCCGCGAATGTTCGCCGCGACCTGCCCGACCAGCCCCTTGTCGTATCCGCTGACGACGAGCTTCGTCGGCGATTCCACCTGGATCGCGATGCCCGCCGGCGGCTCGAACTCGATCGGGTGCGAGAAGCCGAGCTGGAGCGTCAGCTTCTTTCCGCTCATCTGCGCGCGGTAGCCGGTCCCCGTGATCTCGAGCGCCTTGGAGAAACCCTTCGTCACGCCGGCCACCATGTTCGCGATCACGGCACGCGTCGTGCCGTGGAGCGCCAGCGCCTGCTTCCCACCCCCGACCTGCGTCACGAGGATCTCCTTCGGCTCGACGCTCACATCGACGCCGTGCCCGAGCGTGAACTGGAGCTCGCCCTTCGGACCCTTGACGCGCACCGAGGTCCCCTCGCGCGCCACCTGGACGCCCGACGGGATCTCGATCGGCATCTTTCCTACTCGAGACGGCATGGTTCGCTCCTACCAGACGCGGCAGAGGAACTCGCCGCCGAGCCCCTCGTCACGCGCTTCCTGATCGGTCATGATTCCCGAGGGCGTCGAGATGAGCGCCGTGCCGAGCCCCCCTTGAATCCGGGGAACTTCGTGGCGCCGGATGTAGACCCGGCGGCCCGGCTTGCTCACGCGTTCGATGCCCTGAATGATGGAGCGGTCCTTCGCGTCGTACTTGAGATAGATGCGAAGCAAGCCCCGCCTCTTGTCGTCGATCGACTTGTAATTATTGATGTACTTCTCCCGCAGCAGAACCCGCACCACCTCCGCCTTCAGCGTGGATGTCGGGACATCGACCTTCTTGTGCTTCGCCTTGCAGGCGTTGCGGATGCACGTCAAGAGGTCCGCAACAGGATCGCTAACCGACATGGTCTCCCTTCACTTCTGGGCCTGGGCCCGGATTACCAGCTCGCTTTCACCACCCCCGGGACCTGGCCCATGAGGGCGAGCTCCCGGAAGCAAATGCGGCAGATGCCGAAGTCGCGCAGAAACGCGCGCGGCCGGCCGCACCGGTGACAGCGGTTGTACGCACGCACCTTGAACTTGGGCGTCCGCTTCCACTTTTCCACGATCGACTTCTTGGCCAAGTTCGCTCCTTTGGCTCGCCGGCGGCTAGCGCTGGCGGAAGGGCATGCTCATGAGCCGCAGCAGCTCCTGCCCTTCCTCGTCCGTGCGAGCCGACGTCACGAAGGTGATGTCCATCCCCCGAACCTTATCCACCCGGTCGTAATTGATCTCCGGGAAGATGATCTGCTCGGTCACGCCGAGCGAGTAGTTTCCACGGCCGTCGAACGAGCGGGTCGGAACGCCGCGGAAATCGCGGATTCGCGGCAGCGCCACGTTGACGAGGCGGTCGTAGAACTCGTACATCCGCGCGCCGCGCAGCGTCACCATGCACCCGATCGGCTGGCCCTCGCGGAGCTTGAAGTTCGCGATCGACTTCTTGGCGCGCCGGACCGAGGGCTTCTGGCCCGTGATCGTCGCCAGCTCCACCGCCGCGGAATCGAGCAGCTTGACGTTCTGGAGCGCCTCGCCGACGCCCATGTTCACCACGATCTTCTTGAGCCGCGGCGCCTGCATTGGATTCCGGTAGCTGAAGCGCTTCATCAGCTCGGGGAGCACGGCCTTCTCGTAGTGCTCCTTCAGCCTCGGCACCCGGGCGGGGGCTTCCGCCACGCCGATCACCGGGCCGGCAGCCGCGGATTCCTTACCCTTGCCCTTGGCCTTCTTGCCCTCGGCCTTCGGCTTGGCATCCGCCTTCGGCTTGCCTTCGGCCTTCGGCTTGCCTTCGGCCTTGGCCTTCCCTTCGCCCTTCGGCTTGGCTTCCTTCTTATCTTTGTCTTCGGCCATCACTTCACTCTCGGAATGGACTCGCCGCAGGTGCCGCAGAAGCGTTCGCGCTTCCCGTCCTCCGCTGGCTTCACGGTGATGCGAACCCCCGTCTGGCACTTCGGGCAGAGGTGCATTAGATTTGACTCGTGCACCGGGGCCTCCTTCTCGAGGATCCCGCCCTGGCGCGACTGCCCCCGCGGCTTGGTGTGCCGCTTCACGAAATTGACCTTCTCGACGATGATCCGGTGCTTCTCGCGCAGGACCTTGAGGATCCGGCCCGACTTGCCCCGGTCGTCTCCGGAGATCACGATCACCTGGTCGTTCTTGCGAAAGTTCGGCATTCCGTCCCTCAGATCACTTCCGGAGCGAGGGAGATGATCTTCATGAACTCCCGCTCCCGTAGTTCACGAGCCACGGGGCCGAAGATGCGCGTCCCCTTGGGCTCCTTCTGGTCGTCGATCAGGACGGCTGCGTTCTGGTCGAACCGGATGTACGAGCCGTCTTTCCGGCGCACTTCCTTGACGGTGCGGATGAGCACCGCCTTGCAGACGTCCCCCTTCTTCACCGCGGCACCGGGCAGCGCGTCCTGGATCGACACGACGATGACGTCGCCGAGCCGGCCGTAGCGCTTCCGCGTTCCGCCCAGGACCTTCACGACGCGCGCGACGCGGGCGCCGGAATTGTCCGAAATGGCGATGATGCTTCTTGGTTGAACCATGGCTCCGCCGCCCTCCTCCCGGCCGTCCTCAGCGCTCCACGCGCTGGACGAAGTCGAGAAGCCGCCAGCGTTTGTCCTTGCTCAGGGGCCGCGTCTCCATGAATCGGACCACGTCTCCCACCTTGCACTCGTTCTTCTCGTCGTGAACCTTGAACTTGTTCCGCCGGCGCACGTACTTGCCGTACCTCGCGTGCTTGACCAGCCTCTCGATCGAGACCACGATGGTCTTCTGCATCGAGTCGCTCACCACCGTGCCGGTCATCACCTTCCGCTTGGCGCGGTCCAACGATTCTTCATGCGTCACGACTTGGCCTCTCCATGACCGGCGAGCTTGTGTACGCCCTTCCGGTGTTCCGTCAAAATGGTGCGAAGCCGCGCGATGTCGCGCCGCTTCTCGCGGATCAAGAGCGGGTTCTGGAGCTGGCGCATGGCGTTGCGGAAGCGCAGGTTGAAGATCTCCTCCGTCAGCTCCCGGATCTTGACCAGGATCTCGTCCTCAGTCATGTCCCGGATCTTCTCCGCCTTCAGATCGCGCATCTCAGCTCCCCACCGTATCGTGCCGCTCGATGAACTTCGTCTTGATCGGCAGCTTGCTCGCGCCCAGCTTCATCGCCTTCTTCGCGAGGTCCGCCGCGATGCCTTCCAGCTCGAACAGGACGCGGCCCGGCTTGACCACGGCCACCCAGTACTCGGGCGCTCCCTTACCCTTGCCCATGCGCGTCTCGGCCGGCTTCACGGTCACCGGCTTGTCCGGAAAGATCCGGATCCACATCTTGCCGCCTCGCTTGATGAAGCGCGTGATGGCGACGCGCGCCGCCTCGATCTGGCGGTTGGTGATCCATGCCGCCTCGAGCGCCTGGAGCCCGTATTCACCGAACGCGACCGTGGAGCCGGTGTACGCCTTGCCCTTCCGGCGCCCGCGCATTTGCTTGCGATGTTTGACCCGCTTCGGTACCAGCATCGAGCCGCTCCGTTACGGGTTTCGGCTCTGGCCGGACGCGGCCGCGGCCGCTTCTCTCGGATCCAGAACCTCGCCCTTGAAGATCCAGACCTTCACTCCAACGGCGCCGTAGATCGTGCGGGCTGTCGAGCGCGCGAAATCGATGTCGGCGCGGAGCGTGTGGAGCGGCACCCGGCCGTCGCGGTAGCTCTCCGTACGGGCCATCTCGGCGCCGCCCAGGCGTCCCGAGCAGACGATGCGCACGCCGCCGGCCCCCGACCGCATCGTCGAGGCGATCGCCTTCTTCATCGCGCGGCGGAAGGACACGCGCTGCTCGAGCTGGCGCGCCACGTGCTCGCCGACCAGCGTCGCATCCATATCCGGCTTCTTCACTTCGTCGATGTTGAGGAAGATCTCCTTCTTCGTGATGTGCTGCAGCTCGTCCCGGAGCTGGTCCACCTGCTGCCCGCGCCGCCCGATGACCAACCCCGGCCGCGCGGTGGAGATGTTGATGGTGACCTTGGAGACGGCGCGCTGGATCACGATGCGGGAGATCCCCGCCTGCGAAAGGCGCTTCTTCAGGTATTTCCGGATGAAGATGTCTTCCTCGAGGAGCTTCGGGTAGTCCTTGCGGGCAAACCACCGCGAGTCCCACGTCGCGATGATGCCGAGGCGCATCCCGATCGGATTGGTTTTCTGCCCCACTACCTCTCCTCCTTGTCTTTCTTCGCGGTGACGCGCTTGGCGCGGCTCTTCGATTCGGCCGGCTTCTGGGCCGCGTCCGCCTTGGCCGCCGCCTTCGCGGGCTTGGGTTTCGCGGGTGACGCCTTCGCTGGCGCCGTCTTCGCGGGAGCCGGAGACTCGAGGTTCGCGGCCGGCTTGGGCGCCT
>Ga0184639_10000520_pt1 | contig 14994 bp, 11 predicted proteins | sample PLM31_170_b2_FD_133155 | JGI IMG/M metagenome (GOLD analysis project Ga0184639, IMG submission 133155) | Groundwater sediment microbial communities from an aquifer in East River, Colorado, USA - PLM3-1_170_b2 | ecosystem: Environmental > Terrestrial > Soil > Riparian zone | place: USA: East... | reverse complement strand
TCCGATTGAAAACAGGCACTGCGCGTCGAGAGCCACCCTGATGAGGGAGTGGTCAATATCTTGCCGGTCGGGGTAAGCGTTCACTTCAATCGCCGTTCCGTGCTCCCGGGCTGCAGCGAAGACTTCTTCCCAGCGGGCCACGACGCCTCTCGGGATGCCAAACATCCGTCCGCGTGGATGTCCCAAAATATGCACGGCCGGGTGTGACACGACCGCGGCAAATCGAGCCGTCTGATCCTCCCGCCGGCGGAGTCCGGAGTGCGGACTTGCCAGCACCACCTCAGTTCCAGCCAGGTCGCGGGGCGGGACGTCGATGCCGCCTGTTGGCGAGATATTTGTCTCGAGTCCCGCAAAGACTCGAAAGCCAGTCCGGTCGGTGAGCCGCCGCAGTGCCACGCGCTGGCGCCGCATTTGTTCCAGGCTCATGCCTCCCGCGATCTTGAGCCCCTGGCTGTGATCCGTAACGGCGATGAATCTATGCCCGAGGCGAATGGCACCTGTCACCATCGCCCGAGCCGTCGAGGCGCCGTCGGACCAGGTTGTGTGCATCTGAAGATCACCGCCTGGTCGAGCCTGGGCGTGCGTACGGAGGAGAGTCCTTGCATCATGCAGGGCGATGTAGTGGAGCCGAGCAGGTTCAGTGCTCTCGTAAATCATGCGCACGGAATCCGGCCAGGTCTCAGTCGCCGGATTGAGCGGACGCGAGCCATCTAGGAGTTCGCGGATAATGCGGGCAACGAACGGCCCGACTCGAGGCAGATCGGTGAGCGTTCCGGCCGCGGCGAGCGCCTCGGCGGAACTATCGACAAACAGCAATCGCCGTCCCGCACGGGCCAGGGCCGCCTGCGCCCGCTCGCCCAGGCGCGGCTCATGCGACCATCGCGCCAGCCGCGCAGCAATCTCTGAGTTCGTCATCAGACACTCAAGCGTTGGGTAAAAGGTTTACGGTTTCTTGCGTAAACCTTAGACCTGATGCCATTTACCTTATATAATTGCTCTAGCCCGCTTTCTCCGTCACCAGTGATCTGACCATGGAACAATTATCCGCAATGGACATCAGCAAAGCTCTCTTGCAGCGCATTTCGGCTGCGTATGTGTCGACGTTTCCGCCACGCGAGTGCGGGATCGCGACCTTTACGCGAGATCTGACACGCGCTATCCAGATCTACAATCCGCTCGCGCGTCCCCAGATTGTCGCCCTCAATGACGAGGCCGAAATCTACAACTATCCCGGCCATGTCCGCTGGCAGATCGCGGGGGAAGACCCGGAGAGCTACCGTGAGGTCGCGCGGGCCCTCAACGCGTCACCGGTCGACGTTGTCAGTATCCAGCATGAGTTCGGGATTTTCGGCGGCAAGTGGGGGGCGTATCTCCTCGTGTTCTTGAAAGATTTGCGGAAGCCGGTCGTCACGACGCTTCACACCGTGCTGCCGAATCCGCCCCGCGCTGCAGTGGACATCATCCGCGCGCTCTTCGCGCGCAGCGCGGCGACCGTGGTGATGACGCCGGCGGCGCGGGAGATCCTGCATCGCGACTACGGGATCGACGGCGAGAGGTTACGGATCATCCCCCATGGCGTCCCCGCGGTTTCTATGCAGGATCCTGTGGAAGCGAAAGCGCGCGTGGGTCTCTCAGGCCGCATGGTCGTGTCTTCGTTTGGCCTCATTAATTCCGGCAAAGGGATCGAGGACGTGCTGGACGCCCTCCCGGGCGTTGCGGCCCGATTCCCCCAGCTGCTGTACCTGGTGCTGGGTGAGACTCACCCTGTGGTTCGCCGCGAGCAGGGCGAGGAGTATAGGACGCGGCTCGTGCGTCAGGTTCACCGGCTCGGCCTGGAACCCCACGTCAAGTTCAATAACCGCTTCCTCAGCGATGATGAACTCGTGCGGTATCTGATGGCGACAGACGTCTATATCACGCCGTACCACAATCCCGATCAGATTGTCAGCGGCACGTTGTCGTATGCGATGGGCTGCGGGCGCGCGATCGTCTCCACTCCGTATCTATACGCGAAGGATGCGCTGGGCGAGGACCGTGGGGTGCTCATACCCTTCCGCGATCCCAAGGCGATCGCTGATGCGCTGACCCTGCTCCTGGGGAATCCTGGATTGCGCCAACAAATCCAGCAGCGGGCATTCGCCCATGGGAAGCAAATGCGGTGGCCGCGTGTAGCCGCGGCCTACCTGAGCCTGTTCCGTGAAGTGCGGGTGCGTGGCGACGAACGGGGCGCTGCCGTCGCCTCGTACTGAGAAGTGAAACTACCCCCACTGAAGTTAGATCACCTCGAGCGCCTCACCGACGGTACGGGGATCCTTCAGTTTGCGCAGTTCGGGGTCGGCGATCCACACAGCGGCTACACCACAGACGACAATACCCGTGCCCTGATCGTTGCCGCGAGGCTGCCGCGCGGCCCAGTTCGCGAGCACCTGGCCAGCACGTACTTGAGATTTCTGCTCTACGCGCAGCGACCGGATGGCACGCTCGCGCACGAGGTTTCCTACGAGCGGTCGCCATCCCAGTTGGCCGTCTCAGACGATGGCTTTGGCCGGTGTCTTTGGGCGTGCGGGGAAGTCGTCGCGTCCGATCTGCCCGAAGCCATGAAAGGCGCTGCCGCGTCCATCTTTCAGCGGGCGTTGCCGCATCTCGCAGATATCAGGCATCCGCGAGGGTGGGCGAACGCGATCCAGGGACTGGCTCTATGGACTAGCCACATGGACGCGGGCATGGTCTCGGATGCGGCCGCGAGGTGTGCGGAGGACCTGCTATCCCGGTTCGAGATGCCCTCGGTCACAGAGTGGGTGTGGTTTGAGGACATATTGACCTACGAGCCCGGACGTCTGCCACTCGGTCTGCTTTACGCTGCCGCGCTTACCCGTGATACCAGATACCTGGAGGCGGGGGAGCGTGTGCTCGCCTTCCTGGAGCGTACGCTATACGAGGCGACACCCGCGGGGCGAATCTTCTCAGCCATTGGGAACCGCGGATGGTACCGGCGCGGCGGCCCGCGGGCGGTCTACGACCAGCAGCCGATCGACGCGTCGAGCATGGTCGAAGCCGCGGCAGCGGCGGCGGTCATGACGAGAAATCCGCGCTATCGCTTACTGGCCCGTGACGCCTTCGCGTGGTTTCTTGGGGCAAACACCCTCGGAATGCCGCTGTACAACCCGGAGACGGGAGGGTGTCATGATGGGCTCACACCACAGGGCGTGAACCTCAACGCAGGGTCAGAATCGACGATCTGTTATCTCATCGCACGGCTGACGGTTGCGGCCCTGAACCACTCACCCCGTTCGGGTTCTGGGCGAGCGGGAGCGCTCCCGATCAGCCGCTTGCTCGCCGGACGACCTCGAGCTCTCGAACTTCGCGACGCGCGGCGCGTCGAAAGTGCTCCGGAACCTCCGGCGCCGCCCTTGCCACCTGTGAAGCCCACCGCAGGACCGCATCCCGTGACACCGATGCGGCGCCGATGACGCTGTCGGCGCTGCCATAGTACACAAAGTACTGATCCCCCAGCTCGACTGCGCCGCACGTGAACACGACGTTGGGAACCAATCCTTCTTTCTCATAGGGTTCTGTCGGCTCGAGGATTGGATTGTGCGCACGAGCCAGCACGTGGCGAGGATGCTCCAGATCCAAGAGTGCCATGCCCAGCCGGTACGTCCGATCCATGTCCACTCCGTGATAAAAGAGCAGCCAGCCATACGGCGTCCACAATGGGGGCGCGCCGGCCCCGACGCGGTTGCTGTCCCACATGTCCGGCCGTGTCTCGAGCAGCGGTCCCAGATTGTGCCAGCGCCGCAGGTCCCGGGAGATGCCGAGATGGACGTTGGGGAAGATTCGGTGCAGGAGGTAGTACCTGCCCCGGAGCTTGGTAGGAAACAACGCACCGTTCTTATCGTCCCACTGCCTGAATGCCAGTCCGATCCGCCGGAAGTGCTTGAAATCCTTGGTCGTCGCGATCGCGATGCGCACACGCCAGGGAACCCCCGTATCCGTAAAGGGGGAGGGGCGAGTGCGCCGGACCGGCTCGGTGGCCGGGTACAGCGACGCGGCGGTGTAACAGATGTAGTATCGCCCGTTGAACTTGGTGACACGCGGATCCTCAGTGCCCAGCCGTTCCCACTCATTGCCCACCTCAGGCTCGAAGACGGGGCGCGAGCTGCGTTCAATCACCTCCACGCCGTTTCGAAGGCGGGCAAGGCCCAGGCGCGAGATCCAATCCGCGCCCTGTGCACGGTAGAGCAAGTGGACGTCGCCCCGGTAGATCGTGGCGCCGCAGTTGAATACCCAGCGGTCTTCCCACCAGTGGGACGTTCGGGTCAGAATCGGATTAGCGGAGTGTCGGTTCAGCGGCGGCGCGTCGAACATTCCATCCTCCATTAGTCTCTACGTCCAGGGAGATTCATTTGTGCCAAGTGGGGCACACCCTTCTGTCTTGTGCCCATTTGGTAGGAATTTTTGTCCAAGGGAGTAGGGGATTCTGTAACAATTCAGCCGGAGGGGAGATCTGCGGGAGGCAGGCTGCGGCGATTCCCGCTCCCCGCGGTGATGAGGCTATCGGACGGCGCGGACAAACTCATCCATTGGTACGGCGGCCAGCGTTTCGATCCGCACGCTTCCTCGGGCTCCGAGCTGGATGGACGCCTTCATGACCGTCGCCAGGTCGGGGGCCTCGACGATGTTCACGAAGTCATACGCGCCCAGGACAGCGTACTGCTGCAAGACGCGGACGCGCATCCCCTCGAGTTCTTTATTCACTTCCTGGACGCGGCCCGGGTTCTTCCGGATGGTCTCTGCGCCTTCTTCCGTCAGCCGGCTCAGCATGATATAGGTCGCCATCGAATGCCTCCCTCGCATCGGGATTCGAGCCAGTCAATCTTCCGCGGCATGGTATGCGTCCCTGCAGGCGCTTGCTCGAAGCCTAGCGAAGCCACACCCACCAACTGTGAGGCGCGATGCATGAACGCGGTGAGAATCCATCAGCCGGGCGGGCCGGACGTGCTGAGTTACGAAGAGGTACCGACGCCTCTTCCGGCCGAAGGCGAGGCGCTTGTGCGCCTCAGGGCCATTGGCGTGAACTTCATCGACATCTATCATCGCAGCGGGCAATACCCCATGTCGTTTCCCGCAATCATTGGACAGGAGGGCGCCGGCGTCGTCGATTCCGTGGGTCCTGGTGTACACGACGTGACGCCGGGAGACCGTGTGGCCTTCGCCAACGTCCCAGGCTGTTACGCCGAATTCGCCACGGTCCCTGCTTGGCGGTGCGTGAAAGTTCCCGCCTCTCTGACATTCGAGCAAGCGGCCGCGGCGATGCTGCAGGGAATGACCGCGCACTACCTGAGTCACACGACCTACCCGATCAGACGGGGTGACACGGCGCTGGTGCATGCGGCGGCGGGCGGAGTCGGCGCGCTCCTCGTGCAAATGGCCAAGCACCGAGCGGCGCGGGTCATCGGGACGGTTTCATCCGAAGAAAAAGCTCGGGTCGCGCGTGAAGCGGGCGCGGACGTGGTAATCAATTACGTGACGATGGACTTCGTCCCTGAGGTGAAGCGGCTGACCGCGGGGCAAGGCGTGCCTGTTGTCTATGACTCCGTGGGGCGGGATACCTTTGATCGGAGCCTTGACTGCCTCGCGCTGCGCGGGATGCTGGTCCTCTTTGGGCAGGCCAGTGGCCGTGTTCCACCTGTCGATCCGCAGATTCTCAACGCGAAGGGGTCGGTGTTCCTGACGCGCCCCTCCTTGCACCATTACACCCACACGCGCGAAGAGCTACTGTCCCACGCATCGGACGTGTTGCAGTGGGTCGGGGACGGCACGATCCGCCTGCGCATCGATCAGAGTTTTCCACTTTCGCGCGCCGCGCAGGCTCACGAATACTTGCAGTCGCGGCGGGCTCTCGGCAAGATCCTGCTCATCCCGTAACCCCACCTGATCATGCGACCTCCGGAGCTTGGTCCTTCACCAGATGCTCCTCATGACATCCTGACAACGTCGCATGTGCGCGTGCTCCTGCGGGACTGGATGACGGCGGCTGAAGATCCCGTGGTTGCGCATGACGCGGTGCTCCGGCTCACCTATGGTGTGACTCTCGCGGTCGCGGCCCTCGCGTTGCTGGCCAGACTGGCCGGTATGGCCATCCCCACGTGGATCTTACTCACGCTGGCTGGGACGCTGTTACTCGCCACCCGCATCCAGCAATTGTTGCTGCGTCGTGGTAGATATCTCCGAGGCATGCCACTGCTGCACCTCAATCTGAGCGTGCTGCTCCTCTCGGTCGGAATCGCGTACACCGGCGGCCTTCGTAGTCCATTCGTGTGGACCTACGCCATTCCGGTGGCCGTCGAGGGAGTCCTCCGAGGCGGGCCGTGGGGAATCATCAGCGCGACGGTCAGCACCATCTACCTGGTCGGCGCGACATTTGCGGCGACGTCCGGACTCGCGGGGACGTTTGCGACCGAACCGGGGTTGATCGCCTTTCTGATCAGTTATGTCGGCATGTTCTACGTCGCCGCATTTATTGCGTCGTCGTTGCGGGAGCAGGTCCGAGACATCTTCACCCTGGCCCGGACCGACCCCCTGACTGGGCTGGCCAACCGGTACGCACTGCGATTGTCGCTCGAGCGCGAGGTTGCTCGGGCCCACCGCTATGGTCTGGAGTGCGCGCTGATCATCGTTGAGATCGATCAATTCAAGCGCTTCAATGACCGGCACGGTCACCTGCACGGAGACGAGGTTCTCCGCCGCGTCGCGGCCACGCTGCGGGGCTCGTGCCGGGCGGCCGATCTCCCGGCGCGGTTTGGCGGGGATGAGTTTGTCGTCGTGTTGCCTCAGACCGGCAAAGGGGAGGCGACACGTGTGGCGGAGCGGATCAGGGGAGATATGGAGGAATTCTCGCTGCTTCGTGGATTCGGGCTCACGGTCAGCGTGGGCGTGGCGGCCTTCCCGGACGATGGGTTGGCAGGGAGTGACCTGCTGGAAGCCGCAGATACCGCGATGTACGCAGCAAAGTCAGGCGGAGGGAACGCTGTGGCCGTGGCCGCGGGAACACATCCCGGCCCATGAGAGCACGGGGAAGAGGGAAATGCTCGAACTCGTTGCAATGATTGTACGTACCCAGGTTGGGGAAAATCTGTTTGGGGATTTTTTCGATGCATTCCGAGCGGCCGGAGTCCGGCCTTTCTCATCAGGAATCCCACACACGGTCTATACGGGCAACGCAAAAGAGCGGTCAGCGTGGGCCTCGTTGGCTTCGTGCTGCGCGCGTGGCGCCCAAGGCCGGTGTGGTGCTGCTCATTGCCGTGCTCGCGTTTGGATCGCTCGCGGGCTTGGCCGCCGCGTTCTCATTGGTCCCCGATATTTCCAAAGTCTACGACCCCCCGAGCGAAGCCACGCGCATTTATGCTGCGAACGGCGAGCTCGTTGCGAGTGTCTACCGTGAAAACCGGGATTACATCGCCCTCGAACAGATCCCGCGCGCTATGCAACAGGCCGTCATCGCGATCGAGGACGAGCGGTTCTTCCAGCACAGCGGCATCGACCTCCGGGCGATGGCCCGGGCAACGTGGCGTAACCTCCGCGCGCGAGAGTTGCGCGAGGGGGGAAGCACGATTACGCAACAGCTAGCCCGTTCCGTCTTCCTGACGTCCGAGCGCACGGTCAAACGAAAGGTTGCGGAGGTCCTGCTCGCGCTCGAAATTGAGCGGCGGCTGTCCAAGCGGGAGATCCTGGAGCGATACCTCAACCAGGTGTACTTCGGGCAGGGCGCGTACGGCATCGAGATGGCCGCGCAGGTGTACTTCGGCAAACCGGCCTCGCAACTCAAGCTCGGGGAAAGCGCCATGCTGGCCGGGCTCATCCGCGCGCCGTCACGATACTCACCATACAGAAACCTGGACCTGGCCCGTTACCACCAGCGGCTGGTCTTGACGCGTATGGGGCAGCTCGGCTTCATCACACGTGAGCAAGCATACGACGCAGGCGCGCGGCAACCAATCCGGCTTGCGAGACAGCGGAATGTCGGCCTCACGAGCATGCGCGCGCCGTATTTCGTGTCCTATATCCTTCCCTATCTTCTCGAGCGGTACGGTGAGGAACAGGTCTACCGTGGCGGGTTGCAAGTGTACACGACCCTTGACCCTTCGATGCAAATCGCCGCGGACCGGGCGGTGCGCGAAGGCCTGGACGCGGCGCGGGACGCCCGTCTGAACGTCGCGCAGGGCGCGCTCGTCGCGCTCGATGCCCGCACCGGGTACATCCGCGCGATGATCGGCGGCTACGACTGGTCGCAGAGCCAGTTCAATCGTGCCTACCAGGCGAGGCGCCAGCCGGGTTCTGCATTCAAACCTTTCATCTATACAACGGCAATTGAGGCCGGATGGAGACCCTGGAAGATGCTGCTGGACGCTCCGGTTAGCTACTGGTCCGGGGCGGGCTACTGGCGTCCGAAGAATTATGACAAAAAGTTTCGCGGGCCGGTCACCCTGCGCCGCGCGCTGGAGCAGTCCATCAACATCCCGGCCGTACGAACGCTGAACAAGCTTGGGCCCGAAGGAGTCATCACGGTGGCCCGGCGCATGGGTATCCAGAGCCCGCTCCAGCCCAACCTATCGCTCGCGCTCGGCAGTTCAGACGTCACCGTGCTGGAGATGGCGTCGGCGTATGCAACGCTCGCCAACATGGGGATACACAGCGAGCCGATTGCGATCCGGCAGGTCGTGGATCAAAAGGGGAAAGTGCTCGAGCAAAACAGTCCTCGCCGCCAGCCGGCCCTTGAAGTCGAAGTCGCATACCGCATGATCGATATTATGAAGGGTGTCATCACCCGCGGCACCGGTCGCGCGGCCAACATCCGGCGTCCGGTCGCCGGCAAGACGGGGACCTCCGACGACCACCGGAATGCATGGTTCATTGGGTTCACGCCGCACATCGCCACTGCCGTGTGGGTCGGCAACGATGACAACAGTCCCATGAGGAAGGTCGTCGGCGGCACGGTGCCGGCCGGCATCTGGGCAGCATTCATGCGGACCGCGGTGGCCGATATGCCTGCAGATGACTGGGACCGGCCCGAGGGCGTCGAGGTTGAGGTTCGCCGGGCCCGGCGCGCGGTGAACGTTCCGCCCCCGTCGATCGAAGAACTCATGCGACAGGCGATCATCCAGCAGCTCAAGCAGAATCTCGAGCGCGCGACGCCCGCGCAATCGAGCGGCCCCGGTGACGATGGGACTAGCAGGCTGAAGCCACCCAAGGACGACGGCTAACTGCAGTCGTGAACGGACAACCGTCGCGGGTCATTGTGACCGCGCCGGTTTACTTTCTCTAACACCTTGACAGACGAATGAGGTCGGCCCTACCATCGCGCTGATGCCGCCGCGATTGCCGGATAGCGACGCCGTGCTCGATTAGATTTGATGACCCACTTCACCCAGACTTTCTTGCTCGTTACATTCGGAAGCGTGCTCTCGCTTGGGCTCGGACTCCTGCTCGTCTGGCAGCAATGGCTCTTCCAGCGACTTCACCTCTATCTGGTTGCATTCGCCGCTGGCGCACTGGTTTCGACGGCCCTGTTTGATCTGCTCCCGGAAGCCATGGAGGATGCCGTGGCCTCTGGGACCTCCCTAGAGACGCCGTTCATATGGGCCGCCATTGCGATCTCTCTCTTCTTCGTCCTCGAGAAATCCTTGTATTGGTATCATGACCACACCGGTCACGGGCCCACGGGGAAGGTCACCAAGGCTATCGTACCGATGATCACTCTCGGTGACGGCCTGCACAATTTCATTGATGGTGCGGTGATTGCCGCAGCCACGCTCACAAGCCCACAACTGGGGTTGCTGACGGCAGTGGCAGTCTTCCTCCATGAACTCCCCCAAGAGGTCGGCGACTTTTCAGTCCTCATCTTCGGCGGTCTCTCGAGAGGGACGGCTATTCTCTACAACCTGCTATCGGCCGCCGCGGCGTACCTCGGCGCGTTTGCGACGCTGATGCTTTCTGCAGGCTCGACGTCGTTTACAGCGCCCCTCGTCGCTCTGACGGCCGGAGCCTTCCTCTTCATTGCGTTGGGCGAGCTCCTCCCGGAGCTCATTCATAAGGAACGAGGCGGGACACGGACAGTACTCATCACCGCAACCTTCGTCGTGGCGATGTTTTTCATGCGCTACCTGGGAGCATTGCTCGGTGTCTAGGCGGTTTCGCCCGTGAGGCTCGCCGCACTACTCGTCTGGCTGGTGCTCTCGAGCGTTGCGCCGGCAAGCGCGCAAGACGCGGTGCCCGAGCCGGCGGATGACTACCGCCGCGGACGCGTCGTCGAGATCGTCCTTGAAGAGGCACGAGATCTCGCAGGCTACCCCCAGTTCTTCCAGCGTGTCATCGTTGACCTGGGTGGAAGGCGCGTGACAGCAGAGCACAGCGAGCTCGCCACCGATCCGGCGCGCCGCCTTGCTGTCGGGGAGCGGGTCGTCGTCGCGGCGACAGAGTCGGGATACTTTGTCGTCGACCGAGACAGGCTGCCGGCGCTCGCCATAATCTTCGGTCTGTTCTTCGCGATTGTCGTAGCGTTCACGAGATGGCGCGGCGTCGCGTCGGTAATCGGAATGATCGTCAGCGCCGTCGTCCTGACCACCATCGTGGTCCCCCAGATCCTGGCCGGACGAAGCCCGCTCGCGACCAGCGTTGCAGGCGCGCTCATCATCGCGATTACCTCAATCTACCTGGCTCATGGGGTCAACCGTCGTACATCGGTGGCAGTCGTGGGAACGCTCATCACGCTTGCGCTGGCGGGCGCACTCTCAGTCGCGTTTGTTTCTGTGGCCAGGCTCTTTGGGGCGGGGACCGAGGAAGCGTTCTACTTACAACTCGGCCCGCTGGAACAGCTCAACCTTCGCGGGCTGCTGCTGGGCGGGATCATCCTGGGGGCGCTGGGCGTTCTGGACGATATCACAACCGCTCAGGCGGCGGCCGTCGACGAAATCTCCCGCGCGAACCCGGCGCTCTCAGCGCGGGAACTCTATCAGCGCGGAGTCTCGGTCGGGACCGAGCACATTACCGCGCTGGTCAACACATTGTTCCTCGCGTACGCAGGTGCTTCGCTGCCGTTATTTCTGCTCTTTACACTCAGCGAGGACCGACCACTCTGGGTCCTCGTCAACAGCGAGTTCATCGCCGAGGAAGTGGTACGCACGATGGCCGGCAGCATCACCCTGGTGCTGGCGGTGCCAATCACCACCGTGCTCGCAGCGAAGGCGCTGCGGCGTTCTAGCTCTTGAGGTAGCGCTCGTACCAGGCGAGCGTGCGCTGCCACGCCGCCTGCGCGGCCTGCGGCTGATACCGTGTCCCCGTGTCATTGAAGAATGCATGGTCGGCGTTGGGATAAACCACGATCTCGTGCGGGACGCCGGCCTTCTGGAGCGCGTCGCGGATCGCGGGAATCCCGGCATTGATGCGCGTATCCTGCTCGCCGTAGATGGCGAGTACGGCCGCTTTGATCTTGGGTACGCCTTCGAGCGGCGGGTTCGCGCCATAATACGGCGCTGCTGCCTTTAAATCGGCATTGCGTGTGGCCAAGCGCCAGACCATCCCGCCACCGAAGCAGTAGCCCATCGCACCGATGCGATCGCGCCGCACCGAGGATTGGCTCTGGAGATAGAGCACGCCGGAGTTGAGCATCTCGACCATCTGTTCCGCCGAGGTCTGTCCCAGGATCGCCGTGACCTGCGCAGGATCGCTGTAGCGCGCGGTACCGCCTTGATGCGACGCCAGGTCAGGTGCGATGGCGACATAGCCGACCTTGGCGAGCCGCCGGGCGACGTCTTTGAAATGCTCGAGCAGCCCGCGGTTCTCGTGGATGACCATCACACCGGGCGCCGGCCCACCACTTCTCGGCCTGGCCTGATATGCAACTACCGTGGTTCCACCGGATGTGTACGACACCATCCCGGCTGTGATGGCGGGGTCATTCTCTGGCACCGTCACGCCCGACGCCTGTGCAACCGTCGACGACCCGGATGAGGCAGCCTGAGCGACTTCATCGGCCGACGCAGAGACGCCGAGACTGCCGAGCATTGGAATCGCGAGCGTGACTCCGCCCGCCATCAAGGCCGTACGGCGCAGGAACTCGCGCCGGCTCAGCCGGCCGCCGCGATAATCCTCTGCCCATTCCTCGATGATGTAACGCTGGAGATCACTCATTCAAGCCTCCTCTAGAGATGTGTGGGACAATGGTCTGAGGGATCTGTAACGATTCCATCACTACCTCTTCTGTAGACCGTGAGGACCGCCGCATCCGTTTAGCCGCGGGCCGCGTCCAGAAGAGAGCGCCACTTTTTCGAGTCGGCCGGCACAAAGGGTTCGTAGAATCCGATGCGGTCGACAAGTCCGCGATATCGATCCATGATCTGGGTTCCGATCTCCTCGGCCCGGCCGCTGACGACGACCGCCTCGAGCATTTCATCAGACACTTCCGCTGCCATCGCGTTCCATTCGCCTCGCGCGGCTCGTGCGCTCAAACGCTCACCGACCTCCTGCCATCCGTGATGCGCAAGCACGCGTCGATATGACGGGGTGCTGGCGTAAAACGCAACCGTCCGCCGGGCCTCGTCACGCGCACGGTTGACGTCTGCCGCGCTTTCACCGGTCGCCGTGAAGACTGTCGCAGCAATGGTGAACGGCACGGTATCGCGTCCGGTTTTCGTCCGACCGGTGCGAACGGCCGGGAGCACGACGTCACGCAAGTAGGCACGCGTGTGAAATGGATGGGCCGCGAACCCATCCGCGACCTGGCCGGCAACCCGGCACAGGGGCGGGTTGACGCCGGCGGTGAAAATAGGGATCTCCGTGTCCAGTGATGCGGGCGTGAAGAACGGCGTCATGAGCGACAGGGTATAAAAGCGGCCGCGGAATCGCAGCGGGACACCGGTGCGCCAGGTGTTCCATACGGCGCGGATCGCCTGCACAGCTTCCCGGAGTTTTGGTGCCGGCGGATCCCACGTCATGCCGAAGCGCCGGGCGATGTGTGCCTTGACCTGTGTGCCCAGGCCTAGGATGAACCGACCTCCGGACTGCGCGGCCAGATCCCAGGCCAGATAGGCGAGAAGGGTGGGGCTGCGCGTGAAGGCAATGGCGATGGCTGTCCCGATCGAGACGCGCCGCGTGTGCTCGGCCGCCAGCGCTGCCGGAAGAAATGGATCGTGCGAGATCTCGGTAAACCAGATTCCGTCGACGCCGATGTCCTCTGCCAACCTGGCCAGGTTTGGAACCTCTTGAAGGTTCCCATACGTGATACGGGCATCCACTCTCATCGTTGGTGAAGGTCAGTGTTCTCACATCTGAGCCGTGTCCCTGTGCGAAGGAATTTCCGATGCCAGGCGGAACGATCTTCGGTTGGGAGAGGATAGGGCAGGACGATTCCAGTGATGGATTCCCGCCTGGGCGGGAATCTCGATTGGAAGGTGGTAGGCGCACACAGAGGTAGAGCATGAGGCTCGGATCTGCCGTGCTCCTGGCGGTACTGATCGCTTGGACACTGCCCGCGGGGGTAGCCCTCGGGCAGGCCGCCGCTGGAGTGAAAGTCATTGTGAACGGCGTCGAGATCTCACTGCCCGCGCCTGCCGTCCTCTCCGGCGGTCAGGTGATGGCTCCCATCTCCGGGCTGTTCGAGCCCATGGGGGCCGTTGCGGCATTTTACGAGACCGACCGCAGCATCGTGGTCAGTAACCGCGTACGCACAGCGGTGCGGATGCGGCTGGGTGATCCTACCTTATACGTGAACGCGGTGGCGCGGGCGGTGCCAGTCGCCCCGACGCAGCGAGGTCCGCACGTGTTCGTCCCCGCTCAGGCCGTTTTCGCCGCGCTCGGCGCCTGGACAAAGTACGAGGAGGCAGAGCGGACTCTCTACGTCAGCTCGCAGATCAAGAGCATTGTTACCCAGACGTCGCCGGACGTGCTGCGGATCCGTATCGACGCCACGGGTCCGGTGCGGGTGGAGACTAACGTGCTCAGCAGCCCGGACCGGCTGGTCGTGGATTTTCTCCACGCCGCGCTCCGCACGCAGGAGCGGGAGATTCCGGTCAAGAGCGCCGGCGTGTTACGGATCCGGACTGCTCAGTTCCAGGTCAAACCCTACATCTCCAGGATGGTCTTCGACCTCACGCAACCGGTGGAAATTCGCGTTACGACATCGACCACGAGTTATCTCGTTACCCTCGAGGTGCGTCCAAAGGACGAGGTGATCGTCTCGCATCCCAGGCCGCCGGCGCCGACGTTGGGTGAGCGTGATTCCGCCCAGGGTGCGAAGATCGCCGGTGTGACGTTTCAGGAGTCCGGGCAGGCCGGACGCCTGTTCATTGACGGCAACGGGACGATGGAGTACCGGGTACGCGAGTTTATCTATCCCGACCGACTCGTCATCGACATTCAGGATGCCGTGTTCATTCCCGTCAAACAGGAGATTACCGTCGACGGCCCCTCCATCGTGTCCGTGCGCGCGGCACAGTTCGCCGCGGAACCTCCGGTGACCCGGATCGTGGTCACGCTCAAGCGCAAGATGAACTACGTCGTCAGCCAGTCAGACGGCCGGCTGGCCATTGAAATCAATGCGTTCACCGCCCGCGGCCACATCGTTGCGCTGGACGCGGGGCATGGGGGACGCGATCCAGGTGCGATCGGTCCGACGGGGCTGCGCGAGTCAGATGCGGTGCTCGACATTGCGGTGCGGGCGCGCGAGTTGCTGCGCCGTGATGGGATTCGTGTCTGGATGGTCCGCGAGACCGACGCGAACGTCGAACTCGCCGATCGCCCACGGCTGGCCCGCGATGCCGGAGCCACAATCCTCGTCAGCATTCACGCGAATGCGCACACGCGGACGGCCGTCAACGGATCGGAGACATACTACCTGACCCCACAGAGCCTTGCGCTGGCCCAAATGATCCAGGATGAATTGGGGGTGGTTCTGGGGATTCCAAGCCGCGGGATCAAGACGGCAGACTTCCTGGTGCT
>Ga0184639_10000519_pt1 | contig 15001 bp, 13 predicted proteins | sample PLM31_170_b2_FD_133155 | JGI IMG/M metagenome (GOLD analysis project Ga0184639, IMG submission 133155) | Groundwater sediment microbial communities from an aquifer in East River, Colorado, USA - PLM3-1_170_b2 | ecosystem: Environmental > Terrestrial > Soil > Riparian zone | place: USA: East... | reverse complement strand
CGTGTTCGGCGAGACGCCACACCGCTACCTCCAGCGGCGGCGAGTGGAGCGCTCGATGTTCCTCCTGCGCGAGACCGACCGCAGCGTGACCGACGTCTGCCTCGACGTCGGGTTCACAAGTCTCGGCACGTTCAGCCGCACGTTCCGGGAGATCGTCGGCGAGACGCCGTCGGGCTACCGCGTGGGGCATGGGCCGATGGTCGCGCCGAACTGCTTCCAGATGGCGGCCACGCGGCCGTGGGCGGCGGCGCGGGTGCCGATGAAATCGAGCAGTTCTGGAGAAGCCGTGGCGGCGGCTCCCTAGCATGAGGGTCGTCCCCATCGACACTCGCACAGGAGAAAGCAAGCGATGACCACCAAGCTCGCCGTCACTTCCGTCAAGGTCCTCGACCAGAACGAGGCGCTCGACTTCTACGTCAACAAGCTCGGGCTGGAGAAGGGCCAGGACATCAAGCAGGGTCCCTTCCGCTGGCTGACGGTGCGCTTCCCCAGCGACCCCGGCATCGAGATCTTCCTGGAGGAGCCGGGCCCGCCAGTGCACGACGAAGCCACCGCTGCCCAGCTCCGCGAGCTGATCACCAAGGGTGCCATGGGCTCCCTCGTCCTCCACACGGACGACGCCCGGGGCCTATACGAAACCCTGAAGGCGCGCGGCGTCACGGACTTCACCCAGGAGCCCACCGACCACTTCTACGGCACCGACATGGGCATCCGCGACCCCTTCGGCAACGGCATTCGGATCCTCCAGCCGACGAAGGTCGCCCACTAGGCCACAGCCTGACCGGTCCAGCCTAGCTTCTGACGTATCCGACAAGATGTCGTCAGTGAGTACGACCAACCCGGGTTGACATATGCGACATACAACCGTATGGTTGTATCAATGCAGGTCCACCTCGACATCGACCTCGTCTTCGGCGCACTGGCAGATGCCACCCGGCGCGACATCGTGCGGCGTGCCATCAACGGGACGGAAGGCGTCGTCGAGCTGGCCGGCCACTACCCCATGAGCTTTGCGGCCGTGCAGAAGCACGTCGCGGTGCTCGAGCGGGCCGGCCTGGTCACCAAGCGGCGCATCGGTCGCCGCAAGGTCGTCCGCACCCACGTCGACGGACTCCGGGTCGCGCGCGCGCTCCTCGACCGATACGAGGATCTGTGGCGCGGCCGGGTCGACCGCATGACCGACCTCATCACCCAGACCAAGGAGACCGACGCATGACCGTCACTGCAGTCCAGAAGGACCCAGCCGCCCTGACCATGACCATCATCACCGAGCTGAATGCTTCGCCGGATCGGGTGTGGCAGCTGTGGGCGGACCCGCGACAGCTCGAGCGGTGGTGGGGGCCGCCGACCTACCCCGCCACCTTCACGGCCCACGACCTCGCGCCGGGCAGTCGCGTCGAGTACCACATGACCGGGCCCGAGGGCGATCAGCCGCGAGGCTACTGGGACATTCTCGAGACCGATCCCCCGCGCTCGCTCGTCTTCCGCGACGGGTTCGCCAACGACGATGGCACGCCGAACGACGCTCTGGCGCGCAACGAGGCCCGGGTGACGATCGAGCCGATCAGCGAGGGGCGCACGCGCATGTCAATCGAGAGCCAATTCCCGAGCGCCGAGGCGATGGAGCAGGTCCTCGCCATGGGCATGGAGCAGGGCATCACGGAGGCGGTCGGTCAGATCGACGCGATCCTCGCGGAGGTACCCGTCTCATGACCTTGGCTGAGACAACGACGCGCACCCTCGAGGTGCCCGGCGCAACACTGACGTACGACGTGCGGGGCGGCGGACCGACCGATGCTCCGTTCCTGTTCCTGATCGGATCGCCGATGGGTGCAGCTGGCTTCGGTTCGCTCTCCGGCCACTTCGCGGACCGGACGATCGTGACCTACGACCCGCGCGGATCCGAGCGCAGCACAAAGCCCGACATGACGTCGAAGTCCACGCCGGAGGAGCACGCCGACGACGTACATCGGATCATCCAGGAGCTCGGAGGCGGACCGGTCGACCTGTTCGCCAGCAGCGGTGGCGCGACGAACGCGCTGGCGCTGGTCGCCAAGCACCCCGAGGACGTTCGGACGCTCGTGGCGCACGAGCCGCCGATCGCGACCGTGCTGCCCGATCGCGAGAACGCGCTGGCGGCCGCCCGCGCGGTTCATGAGACGTACCAGCGGAGTGGATTCGGCGCTGGCATGGCGCACTTCATCGCGGTCGTCAGCCATCAGGGCGAGTTTCCCGACGACTTCGCCCAGCAGCCGGCGCCAGATCCGGCCATGTTCGGGATGCCGACGGAGGACGACGGCTCCCGCACCGATCCGCTGATTGGCCAGAACATCATCAGCGGCACACATTATGAGCCCGATTTCGACGCCCTCCGGGCGGCGTCGACCCGGATCGTCATTGCGGCGGGCGTGGAGTCGGCAGGCATCCTGCCGAGCCGCGCAGCGTTCGCGGTCGCCGAGCGGCTCGGCACGAAGCCGGTCATCTTCCCGAGCAACCATGGCGGGTTCATGGCTGGCGAATATGGCCAGCCGGCCGGCGAACCCGAGGCCTTCGCGGCCAAGCTGCGCGAAGTCCTCACCGGGGCCTGAGGAGGAATCGAGGACGATGGGCAAGCTCATCTACAGCCTGAACGTCTCGCTCGACGGGTTCGTCGAGACCCCGGACCACGGCCTCGACTGGGCGACCGTCGACGAAGAGCTTCACACCTGGTTCAACGATCAGGCGCGAACGCTGGACGCCTCGCTGTATGGCCGTCGGATGGACGAGCTGATGTCGGCCTACTGGCCGACTGCTGAGGACGATCCATCGGCGACGATGCGCGAGTTCGCCCGCATCTGGAAGCCCATGCCGAAGATCGTCTTCTCGACGAGCCTCGATTACGTCGCGCACAACGCGCGCCTGGTGCACGGCGACGTGGGCACCGTTCTCGACGGCCTGCGTCGCGAGTTCGACGGCGACCTGGACATCGGCGGGCCGAACCTCGCCGGCCAGTTCGTGCGTCGCGGGCTCGTGGACGAGTACCAACTGATTGTCCATCCGGTCGTGCTCGGGGCGGGCACGCAGTTCTGGCCCGAGCTCGACACGCCGCGGAGACTGCGACTCGTCGAGACGCGCACCTTCGCCTCCGGCGCCGAGCTCAGATCCTACGTGCCCTCTACAAAGGAGTAACCAATGAAAGAGCTGTTCCCCTGCCTGTGGTTCGACGGGAAGGCCGAGGAGGCCGCCCAGTTCTATGCGTCTCTGCTTCCGGACAGCCACGTTGACAAGGTTTCACGCTCGCCGGCCGACACACCGAGCGGGCCGGCTGGCATGGTATTGACGGTCGACTTCACGCTGGCCGGCCAGCGGATGCTGGGCCTCAATGGCGGGCCCGACTTCCGGTTCAACGAGGCCGTGTCCTTCGTCATCGAGTGTGAAGACCAGGCTGAGGTCGACCAGTTCTGGGACGCGCTGACCGCAGGCGGTGGCGAGCCGGGTCCATGCGGCTGGCTCAAGGACCGATATGGGCTGTCCTGGCAGATCGTGCCACTCGAGCTCAACCGACTCATGGGGGATCCGGACCCCGATCGAGCACGCCGGGCGATGGAGGCGATGCTGAAGATGGGCAAGATCGACGTCGACGAACTATTGCGGGCAGCTGACGCGATGTAGCGTGGCTACCCCTTGTCGATCACGCAGAAGCGGTTGCCCTCAGGATCGGCCAGGATGACGAAGTCCGCATCTGGCGGTCGGTTGTCCCAGGGCACCTCGGAGGCGCCCAGACCGATGAGCCGGCGGACCTCGGCAGCCTGGTCCTCGGCGTAGAGGTCGAGATGGATTCGCGGCGGGATTGGAGCGTCCGAGCGACGATGGTCTAGGTTGAGGTTTGGTCCCACACCATCGCGCGGGCTCAGCATCTGTGAGCTGTCGTCGGGCTCCTCCCGGGCCACATAGTCGAGTGCCGCTGCCCAGAACTCTGCCTGGCGCCGCACATCATCCACGCGCAGAACGATCGAGCCGATCCTAACCATCGAACGACTATAGGCTTCGACGGGACGGGCGGAACTGCAGCCCGTGGCTCAAACTGATGCACCAGATGGTTCATCGGCTCACCAAGGGGCAGGCTCGGCGAATCGCCGTTCGTGCGCAGGTGCTTGACGCGAATCGGCCGACGGACCTGGTGCCCCTGGTGGAGCGGCTGACGATGCTGCAGATCGACCCGACCTCGGCAATCGCTCCCAGCGCGGACCTCGTCGCCTGGAGCCGACTCGGCTCGTCCTATCGGCCCGCCGACCTCACCAAAGCGCTGGAGCAGGACCGCACGCTGTTCGAGTTCAACGCGGTGGTGCGACCGATGGGTGACCTGGGCCTGTACCTCGCCGGCGCCGCGGAGTGGCCGCCGTATCAAAAACACCGCGACTGGCTCCGCGACAACGACCGCTTCCGTCGCGACATCCTCGATCGGCTCGCAAGCACCTCCGGGCCGTTGAGCTCGCGCGACATCCAGGATACGTCGGTCGTGCCGTGGCCGTCGACCGGGTGGACGAACAACCGCAACGTCACGCAGATGCTGGAGTTCCTGATGATGCGCGGTGAGGTTGCGATCGCCGGGCGCGTCGGGCGGGAGCGGATCTGGGGTCTCGCGGAGCGGGTGTATCCGTCAGGCGTCGACGTGCCGTCGGTCGAGGATGCAGCGCGAATGAAAAACGAGCGGCGGGTCGCGTCACTCGGCATCGCGCGGCGCGGGGCGAGAGCGGTACCGGTCGAGCCGGTCGACGTGTGTGAGGCCGGCGAGCCGGCCGTGGTCGAGGGCGTGAAAGGAGAATGGCGCGTCGACTCTGCCGCGCTCGGCGACGACTTCGAAGGCCGGACGGCGTTGCTGTCCCCCTTCGACCGGCTCATTCACGACCGCGCCCGCACGCTGCAGCTGTTCGACTTCGAGTACACCCTCGAGATGTACAAGCCGGCGGCGAATCGCCGCTGGGGCTACTACGCCCTCCCCATCCTTCACGAGGACCAGCTCGTCGGGAAGCTCGACGCCGTCGCCGACCGCAAGGCATCCGTGTTGCGAGTCAATGCCATTCACGAGGACGTGAGGTTCACGCGCACCATGACGGCAGCCGTGCGGGCCGAGCTCGGCGACCTCGCCGCATGGCTCGGTCTCTCTGCGGTCGAGTCGTCCTAGACGTCGGTCAGTCCCAGAAGTCGATCCGCGGCAGCCCAGCGCTCGTGAGCGCCTCGTTCAGCTCCGCGAAGTGCCAGATGTCGTGGGCGAAGACCCGCTGGATGACCGAGCCGCGGGTGTGGACCCAGGTCTCGTCCCACTCGGGCCGACGGATCTCCTCATCGAGCATGTCCATGGTCCATCGGTCCAGGCAGCCTTCGACGATGCGGAAGGTCGAGTCCAGCGCATCGGCGAGCTCCTTGGCGCTGAGCACGTGCTCCAGGTCGTCATCCCCCGGGCAGTTGTGCCCAGCGTCCTTGAATGGCGTGGTCTCCGCGCCTGGCTCAGCGGCGAAGTCGCACAGCCAGAACACCCGCTGACAGGCGGCGTGGCCGACGGTCGCCCAGAGCGGCCAACGCTCCGGCGACGGCTGTATCGCCAACTGATCGTCGGTCAGGCCCACGACGACGTCGCGGAGGAGCCGGTTGTACTCGGGCCACTTGCTGTAGGCCGATCGAATCGTCACGTCGCTGATGTCTCCTTCAGGATGCGGGCGAGCGCTCCCAGAGTCCCCCCGTGGTCGGTCATGGAGCGATCGAAACCCAAGCCCCGGTCGAGGCGGACTCGATCGCCGCCTCCACGAACGCGAGGCTGCGAGCCCCCACGCGGAGATCCGGGTAGGGTGCGTCGCCGGGTGTCGGTGGATCGCCATTCGCCACCGCGGCGTAGAACGGTCGAATGAGGTCGCGCAGCGCCTCGCCCCAGCCCTCCGGATGACCGGCCGGCAGCGAGGGAACGCCGGAGGCAGGCTGCTCGGACCCGGGGTCGCGCACCAGGAGCCGCGCCTCCTGCCGATTGCGCACCCAGAGGCGCTCCGGGGACTCCTGGTCCCAGGCGAGCGACTGCGCGGAGCCGTCCACGTCGAGCGTGAAGTGGTTCTTGCGACCGGTGCTCACCTGGCTGAGCGTGCAGGCGCCCCGGGCACCGCCCACGAATCGGAACAGGATCGTGGCAGCGTCCTCAGTGTGGACCTCGACGGGCTCCGCCGGACCCGTGCCGCTCGAGAACGCCACGCCGCTTTCGAGCGGGCGCATCCGCGTGGGGATCAAGGTCGCGAAGTCGGCCATCAGCGCCTCCACCCGCAGTCCTGTGATGAATTCGACGGTATCGAACCAATGCGTCCCGATGTCCGCCACGGCACGAGACCGACCGCTGATCTGCGGCTCGAGCCGCCAGTTGAAGTCGTCCGGTCCCGACAGCCAATCCTGGATGTACCCGCCGTGGATCAGCCGGATCTCCCCCACCTCGCCGGCGGCCACGAGGCTGCGGGCTCGCTGGACCATCGGATAGCCGCGATAGGTCAGGGCCACCATCGCATGTCGTCCGGAACGCTCGGCCAGCTCGACCAGGAGGTCGGCGGAGGCGCGATCCAGCGCAATCGGCTTCTCGACGACCACGTGCTTGCCCGCCTGCAAGGCCGCTTCCGCAAGCGCCACATGCGTGTCGTTCGGCGTGCAGACATGCACGACGTCAACCTCGGGGTCGCCGATAACGGCGAGTGCGTCGGTTGACCATCGGGCCACCCCGAGCCGGCGTGCCCGATCCGCCGTGCGACCTGGATCGGAACCGACGATCACCGTCACGTCCGCCAGACCGGTCCGCCGGATCGCATCCACGTGGTGCGGCCCGACGAACCCCACGCCGATGACGGCACTGCGAATTGGGGCGCGCTGATCGGATTGCATCAGAACTCTCCGCCCGGCCGATCGGTGTCAGTTGGCCGCGGGCTCCGGCCCCATCGGGCTCATCAGCTGGAAGTAGTTGTCGTCCGGATCCGCGAACGTGGCGATCAACCCGCCCGGCCCTCCCGGCTCGCCCGGGTTGTACGGCTCGCGGACGATGGTCGCGCCGGCGGCCTTGAGCCGATCGAAGTCGCCCTGAACGTCAGCGCTCTCGATGTTCCAGAGCAACCTGCCCGGGTGCGCGTTCTTGCCGGTGACCTGGTCGTGCGGCCCGACGGTGACGAAGCCGGTGCCGATCTGCCATCCGGAATAGGCGCTGTCCTGGAACGCCGGCTTGCCGAAGAGCCTGGAGTAGTAGTCGACCAGGCGCTGTGGGTCCTCCGACCCGATCAAGAGGCTGTTGAAATTCACAGAGTCTCCTACCTGGTGCTCATGCTGGTCGGACCGATGATACGTGCCCGCCACGACGGTGGACGGCTAGACTCGGGCTCGTTTTCCTCCCCCGCTAACGAGGCAGCCGTGCGCCGGTGCGCGTGGTCGCCATGTCTGGTCCTCGCTTCGTCAAAACGAAGAAGCGGCCCCGCGCATCACGCGGGGCCGCTCCTGCCTTCGGTTCGATGCCGTCAGGGCAGCTCGATGGCAGAAACGTCGTTGCCGGAGATGCCGAGGGTCGCCCCGTCAAGCTGGAGTGTCGCGCTCCAGGTGCCGGCGGTGCTCGTCCCGGTCACAGTGATCGTGAGCACGGCGACGTCGTCGTCGTCGGCCGTGAGACCCGGGACAGACAGAGCGCCGGTCGTGCTTACATTGACGCTGGTGCCGTCGATCGCGAGGCCATCGACGTTCTCGTTGCTCGTCGACAGGCCCACGTCGCTCATGTCGGCGTAGACCGACCACGTTCCCGCGGTCGTCGCGCCGGTCGAACTGAGATCGATCCGAAGGATGTCGGCATCGGCGTGGCTGCCACCGAGACCGGGGACGGTGGCGGCGCCGAGCGTCGAGATGTAGAGGAAGGTGCCGTCGACGTCGATCGCGTCGACGTCCTCGTTGTTCGTGGTGAGGCCGACGTCGGAGCCGTCGAACCAGAGCTCGAAGGTGCCCGCCGTCGTCGCCCCGAGCGATGTCGGGACGAACCGGACGATGTCGGAGTCGTCGGTGGTGCCGGCCACCCCCGGGATGGTCCCGGGCGCCGTGAATGACAGGAGCAGCGAGCCATCCGGCAGCTTGGCGACGGCATCGATCGCGAACGATGCGAGGCCAACGTCCGAGCCGTCGAACAGGACCGCTGCGCTGCCGCCGGCGATCGACAGGAGATCCTCATTCGCGGCTGCGACGCCACCCACCGTGCCGTTGTTCTGGACGGCGATGATGAAGGCGGGCTCGACCGTGACGTGGACCGCGACGGCGAACTCCGGGACGGCCGGATCGGTCGTCGAGACGAGCAGGGTCGCCTCGTACGAACCGGGGGCCAACGAGCCACCGTCGATGCCGACCGTGAGCTGCATCGAGCTGTCGCCCTCGACGTTCCCCGACGACGGATCAACCGTCAGCCACGGCACGTCGCCACGGATCGAGGGGCAGCCCTCGCCGGGAGCCTCCGTGAGGAGGTTGAGGCCGGTGATCGTGAAGGTGGACGTATCCACGCCACCCACCGACCAGACCTCGCCGCCCACGCCCAGGAAGGCGGTCGTGCAGAACCCGGCATTGTTGGCTGTCAGCGGGACGTGCAGCGGAGCGAACGCGCTCCACGAGCCGCCGGCCCAATCGGCCGTCGCCAGACGCTCGACCGTCGTCGACCCGTCGAAGAAGGAATCGTCGCCCTCGAGGTCGGCGTCACCGCCGATCGCGTAGAGCGCAGCGTTGGTCACCGCGAGGGCGAGATCGGAGCGCGGGAAGGCGAGGCTGGGGCCGGTGGACCAGGTGTCGGTGCGCAGATCGTAGCGCTGCGCGGCGGCGACGTTGGTGTCGGGCGAGTCGTTGTTCCACCCGCCGACGACGTACAGGTACGGCCCGGCCTGGGCGAAGCCGGCGAAGGCCGTCGCGAACGGCATCGGCGACGCCGTGCCGGTCCACGTGTCCGAGGCGACGTCGTAGACGTCGACCTCGTCGCTGACCCCCCCGATGAAGAAGTCATCTTCGCCGCCGGCGACGTAGATCTTGCCGGCCCAGCCCGCCGCCGCACCCATGACGAGGGTCCGCGGCAACGGAGCGCCGGTCGACCAGCTGTCCGTGGCGATGTCGTAGATGAAGTGGCGGTCCGTGCCGTCGCCGCCGAAGACGTGGATCCGGCCTGCGTAGCAGACGCCGGTCATGCCCTCGCCGCCCTCGGGGATCGTTGCGAGCGAGGTCCAGCTGTTGGTCGAGGCGTCGAACCGCTGGACGGCGGTCGAGATACCGAAGAAGCCGTCGACGCCGCTGATGACATAGAACCGATCCGGATCGCCGTCGCACTGGGCATGGGCATAGCGGATGATGCCGCCGGGTACGGGGGCGCCACCGAGCCACGGCGGCAGCTTGGGAGTCGGCACAGCGGGTGCGATGCCGCCCGGCGTGGCGAAGCGGACCGAGGTGGGGCCGATCGGCGCCGGCGCCTTGAACGTTCGAGCCGAGGTCGGGCCGGCGCCGGTGCCCGAGCCGAGGACGAACGGCGACTCGTCGACCATGAAGTCGTAGGCGACCGGGCCCAGGTTCCCGAGGTCGAGGGTCGCGCTCGTCGCGTGGCCCTCGGCGATGGTCACGTCGATGGTCTGGGGGGCGATGGTCGCGCACGGGACCGCGCGGCGGAGCTCGAGATCCTCGGTCGTGGTGTCGCCCGCCGTGATGACGACGCCTGAGCTGGATTTCCCGATGTAGCCGGCCTTCGACACGGTCACGTCGACCGGGCCGTTGGTCGCCGGCATCCAGATCTCGTACGTCCCGTCAGAGGCAGTCTTCAAGCTGAAGTCCGTCGCGACGCCGTCCACCTCGACGGTGGCTCCGAACAGCGGGCCGCCCGGTGCGTCGCAGCGGCTGGTGCCGCTGATCGTGCCGGTCAGCTTGCCCCAGCCGTCCGGCACCGTGACATGCATGACGACCGGCACCGGCGGGACCGATGTCGGCGTGTTCTCCTTGATCGTCAGCTGTGCGAAGTAGTCGCCCGGCTGGTCGACCTCTGGCACGCTCGCATCGAAGGTGACCGTCACGTCGGCCGTTCCGCCGTTCTCGTCGACACTGCCTTCGACGGGCAGTTCGCTGAGCCAGGGGACGTCGGCGCCCCCGCCGCAGTCCTCGAGGTCGGGCAGGAGCTCGGAGGCAGGGACGGGGCTGAAGAAGCCGAGCGAGCCGCCGATCTTGTAGAAGCCGCAGGCGCTGGCGCCGCGGTAGAGCGTGTTGTTCGAGTTCGGGATGGGCGACCACGAGTCGGCGGCCACGTCGTAGGCAAAGCCTTCATTGGTGATCGTCGAGAAGTTGTCGGTGACGCCACCCGAGATGATGAGCTGCTCACCGGCCGCGATGTAGCCGGCGGCCCAGGCCGTCTGCGGCATCGAGGCGAGAGGCGACCAGCTGTCGCTGCCGGAGTCATATGCATAGGTCGTATTGAGCTCGCCTGCATCGGTGACCCCGCCGGCACAGTAGATCAGGCCGTCGATCGGGCCACAGGAAACCCAGGAGGTAGGCTCCGGGTACGGCGCGGCCGAAGACCAGCTGTCGGTGGCCGGGTCGTACCGGAAGACGTCCGTGGCGCCGCAGAAGAATCCGCCACAGCCGCCGATGACGTAGAGCTGGCCGTCGAGCGAGACCGCTGCGGCGGCCGCGTAGGCGACCGGCACCGGCGAGGCTGTCGACCAGGTGTCGGTAGCCGGGTCATAGATCTCCAGCGTCCCTTCCGGGATCCCGTCGTTGCCCCACCCGCCGACCGCATACAACAGGTCTCCGACGAACGCGACGGCCGGCTTCTCACGGACGAACGCCATGCCAGCAATCGGGCTCCACGAGGCAGAACCCGGGTCGTAGACGAACCCGTCGGCGGTGAGGCCGTCAAAATTGAGGCCACCGACCGAGTAGACCTTGCCGTCGAGCACGGCGGCCGTGTTGTCCATGATCTCGGTGGGATAGTCGGCGATATCGAACCACGGCAGCGCGGCCGGCGGATGGATGTACTTCCTCGGCTGGGGCGTGATGCCCTTGCCGTCAGGGAGCCGGCGCGGGCTGAAATGCCCGGTCGTGACGCGCAGCGGCGCACCCTGCGGGGCGAGGATGTCTCGGCCGCCGTCGCGCTCCTGGATCTCGAAGGTCGCGGCAGCGCCGCCGTCGTTCGTGAGCGTGAGCGTGCGGTCCATCGTCTCGCCGATGCCAAGGGTGGCCTCGAGCGGCGAGGGGGACGCGCTGAGCATGCCGGCCGCAAGGTCGAAGTCCTGCGTCACGATTGCGTCGGTGACGACCGCGACGCTCTCTGTGTCGGACGCGTAATTCGTCTTGGAAGCGGTGACATCGGCCGTGCCGGCCGCCTCGAAGAGGACGTAGCGGCCGTCACCCTGGGCGGGATCGTTGGGTGTCGCGAAGGTCATCGTCGAATTCGACGGCCCCGCGACGGTCGCGCCGTTGAGCGCGTCGCCGCTGTTGGCGTCGAAGACCTGGCCTTCGACGAGACCGCCCTCGACGGGCAGGCACTGGCGGGTGCCGATGACAATGTCGTCGACCTGCCACCACCATTCGAAATTAGCGTTGTAGTAGTGGAAGCGAACCCGGACGTCGGCCTCGCCGGCTGCCGTCGGAACGTCGACCGTCTCGAACCGCGGGCCGCGCCGGCTGCCGTCCTGGTGATAGACGGTGGTCCACGTGCCACCGTTGTCGATCGACAGGTCGACATCGGCGATCTCCGGTCCGATATCGCCATCGTTGAAATCGAAATGGAAGAGGTCCGTTCGGAAGCTGACGGCAGGCGAGGTCACCGCGCTGAGGTCGACCGTGGGGCTGACGAGGATCGTGTCCTGGTGCCCATCGGGGCCCAGGAAGTCACTGTCGATGTTGGCGAACGGCCCATCGCCGCCGGTCAGGTTGCCACGGCCGGCTGGATCGTCGAAGCGCCAGGTTCCGCTGCCGCCGAGCTCGTCAATGATCGACCAGCCGGCAGGCTTGGTCGTGGTTGGGAACGACTCGGCGAGCCCCTGGATGTTGACGACATAGCCCGGCGCATCGCAGGCGAGGGCATCCGCAGTCAGGACGAAGTTCTCCGTCTGGGGATCTGTGATGGCCACAACGACGCGCGTCGCCGGCATGTAGGTGCCCGCGAGGGCCTGGACATTGAACGTGTACTCGGTCTGCTGGAAGAGCGTGACCTCGTACGCGCCGCTGATCGGATCGGTGTAGATCGGCGCGATCGGCGCCCCACCCACCGTGATCTTGGCGTACAACGGCCAGCCGTGGCCCGCGTCGGTCACGGTCCCGCTGACGACCGCTTCGGGGAGCGGATCGAGGGCGAAGTCCTGGACGACGGCCGCGCCGTCGCCGATGATGATGCCGGGGACGCTCTCCTCGGCGAAGCCGTAGGCAGACGCGGCCACGGTGTAGGTATCAGCCGGGACAAGGATCGCGTACTGGCCGCTTCCGTTGGTCACCGTCGACAGCGGACCGGCCGTCACGAATGCGCCAGCGATCGGCGCACCGCCGTCCGACGACGTCACCGTGCCATCGATCGTGCCGCGCGGGCCGGTGGTGCAGGACGGGAACCTGAACGAGGCGATCCAGGTGTGCCAGTCGGCACCGGACGTCTCGGCGAGGTACTCGTTCGTGTACCAGAAGGTGCAGTCGTCGGTCGAGTCGACCGCGAGCATCGAGTAGTCGCCCCAGCGGGCGGCCGGATGGAGCTGCGACCCCGACCCGGTCTTCAACTCGCCCTCGGGCTGCGGCAGCGTCCCAGCGGGATCGAGAACGAGCCGTCCGCCCGTACGAATCGACGGGAAGATCTCACTGCTCGAAACGGAATAGCCCAGGGCAAGGTTGCCCGAGGCGTCCAACGCGGCGCTGCCCATCCAGCGCGATGCGGCATCCGGAGCGTGGTCGCCCTGGTCATTGATCGCCCAGCCGCTGCCGGTGTTCTCGAGGATGTACCAGCGGATGCCCGCGTGGTCATTGCCGTCGACGTCGACGGTGTGGTTGGCGACAAGCGTCTGGCGGTCGCCGAAATTGCGGTACTGGAGCCGGTACATCAGCCGGTCGCTGATCGCATCGAGCCCCTGGTCGGTCCCGGGCTGCGGAATGCAGCTGCGGTCGAAGCCGCACAACTCCATCTCGAACGGATTGGTGTCGAGGACCGTGTTCGGCTGGCCGAGGATGCCGAACGTCGATGACAGCGGATCGTCCCAGTCGACATGGAATTCCCACTGGCTCAGGCGGTCTGTCGCAAAGCCGAAGGCGTCGTCATCGGCCTCCATGAAGATGTTCGGGGCGCCTGGAGGCGGCAGGGTGAGCCCGTCCAGGTCGGAGGGGAGCTGGCCGCCGAAAAGCGGGTTGGCGTCGAACAGGTCGAAGTAGACCATCGCCGCGTCCAGGCCCTGGAGCATCGCGTCGCGCTCGAAGGCGACGGCACCAGCGCCGGCGAAGGCGAAGGTGTTCTGGTCGAACTGGTTGATGGACATGTAATAGGCGTCAGGCCAGACGCCGAACTTCGGATAGTCGTTGATCTTCGTCGCACTGATCAGGAAGTCGTAGCGGAACCAGGCCCCCGTGGGATCGCCGGTCTGGGAGACGGCGATGCACTGGTGGTGGCCATCGGGGCCGAACAGGGCGAACTGGGAGGCCATCCAGCGGTCGGCGAGATGGTCGTATTGGACGATCGGATCGCCATGGTTGGAGTTCTCACAGACGCCGCCGAAGTCCTCCCACAGGGCGTTGCCGGGGGTGGGGCCGGCGAGGAGTGTGCCGTCCTTGTCCCAGATCGCCCACGACAGGTTGACCCACTGCATGTAGTGGTTGGGTCCGACGTCGCCTTCCGTATCCGGCGGGAGCACGAAGTCGACGTTGGGAACGCCTTCGAATTCGACGTCGACGGCCGGCATGCCGGCCGCGACAGGCGCGTTCGAAGCGGTGGTCGGCGCGGTCGGCGCGGCGGTGCCACTGCCCTGCGGCCCGAACTTGCCCTTGCCCTTCGCCTTGGGGAGCTTGCGAATGGGCTGCGCCTCGTGCACCTCGTCCTTGCCGAGCTTCTTGCCCTTCGCGTCCTTGAGCGACGGCAGGGAGTCATGCTTCACCGCATGGCGGACGGTAGGCTGGAATCCTCCGCTCTTGGGGTCCGTTGCAGGTCGGGCTGCCTGGGCTGGCAGTGCCGAGGCGAAGAAGACCAAGAGCAGGAACAACGTGAATCCGCGTGCACGACCACGCCTGCCGACGATCGCCATGACAGATGCCTCCACTCCCAGACCCGTCCTCGATCCTTCATGGATCGAGGAACCGCAGCGATGGCTGCACAGGAGGCGAGCGTCCAACGGGCCCGCGGGGGCGCTCGCTCGCCGATGACGGGTTGCGTATGTCGACGCCAGTGGACGCCCTTGCCGTCCCGGTAACGTCAGCGACGCTTGCCGAGCGGGTTCAAGGCGCGGGCGGCCGCGATCACCATAGCCACATCTAATCCGTTCGCGCAAGCCTTGCGACCGGCCAGATTCACGTAGACGAGTTCGAGGACGCGATCGACGGTGACAGCTGGCACCGCAGTTACGCTCTGATCGACACGGGTGCGGGGTCAGGTCGAGGACCCCTGCCCAAACTCCCGGCTAACGACGCCGTATGCTGGCAGAAACCGAGAGAGGTCCCAGCGTGCAGTCCAACGACTTCTCGTTCCAGGCAGGATCGCAGAGCGGAGCGTCCCTGGCGATCGAGCTGATCGGTCCCGGCACCAGGCTCCGTGGCACCGTCAATCTGGGCCCCTACGTCCGCCTCTCCGACCTGCTCAATTTCCACGACCAGGTCCTGCAGGTGGCTGACGCGACGGTCCTCGACCCGACCGGTAAGGAGATGGGCGATGCCGTGCCGTCCCTTGACGTGCGCCTTGGGCAGATCTCGCTGGTGGTCGACCACTCCGGGTACGTGCCACCCATCCCGACCGAAGAGCTGGGGATCCAGAAGGTGAGCCACCGGCTGATGG
>Ga0184639_10000518_pt1 | contig 15003 bp, 14 predicted proteins | sample PLM31_170_b2_FD_133155 | JGI IMG/M metagenome (GOLD analysis project Ga0184639, IMG submission 133155) | Groundwater sediment microbial communities from an aquifer in East River, Colorado, USA - PLM3-1_170_b2 | ecosystem: Environmental > Terrestrial > Soil > Riparian zone | place: USA: East... | reverse complement strand
GGAAACTACTCTATGGGAAGTGAATTGTTAAGAGCAATTATAAAGTAGATCCTGAAATTCTTATTATTGATTCATTTAATTATGCTATGACAAATTATTTGGAATATTTCATTCCAAAGTTCTTTTCCGAGGGGAATCCTGAGTTTATTACATCCGCAGAACTATCAAGGCTATCATCCAAGATTTTGAAGTATGCCGGTTCTCCATTTAATAGGAATACATCAAAGCAAACTGGTTCAAAAAGAAGAGCAGAACTATTTTACTCAGTTTTTAAAGGATTAGAATCATCGGTAAGAAATATAAAACTACCTGCATTCTCAGGAGAGAAGGATTTTAAGCAGGATTCTTTCTTAACCGATGTTAATACGAACGAATTTAACTCCGAAGATCAGAAAATTGATTTAAGCAAACTGAATAAATGCAGAGATAAAATAGATTCGTTTATAGTTTCTTTTACAATAAAATTTATTATTCTGAAAGAGGAAATTAAGCCTGAAGAAACAATTGATTGCATTGATACAATACAAAAAGTTTTTAATAAGCAGAAGATAAAACCCATCATTCTAAGCTTTGCGATCTTTGAATATTATCTAAGAATCTATAATCCTTTCATATATTCCCAACTGCTTGATGGCAGAGAGGTGCTTTTTGGTGAAGATCTCTTTCTGAAAGTTAAACAGCCCGATTATTATTTCTATCGTAAATCTCTTATTGAAGAAACAAGTAATGTATTACTCTTCCCGCAAAAAAAATCATTGTTCCTGCAGAACAGTATCAGGCATTTCATACAGAATGGTTTTAACTCCAAAGTTAAAAGGGGATTATTCCTTAAACTTTATCTGGAAAAATCTATTCTTGAACCGGGATTCAACCGCTGTTTTGATGAATGTAAGAAATCATACCCGCAATATGTTCAGCAGATAAATGACATAATCAACAATTATAACCTGGTTAATGAAGATCAGTTAAGCTTTAATACTTATAACTTGCTGAAAAATTTTTCATCAGACATTAATAAATCTTTACCGGATCCTGCTAAGACACAGAATTAACCTGATTGTTTTCGATTATATTTTCCCAAAAAAATACCAATGATAATTGATATACATGGATTAGTAATAAAGATTCAATGTAATCCGGACAATCTTTTAGAAGAAATTATAAGACCATTTAAATTTTTTCTTTCTAAAGAAAAGGTTCCTGAAATAATAGTAAACATTGAGCAAAAAGATCCGCCGTATAATTCCTTCCCCGGTATTAAAGCAAGTTTTTCGACTCCACGTAATATTGTGTATAAGCATAATGGTCAAAAAATAATTGATTACTTCGGGAAGGGTGTTGTCATAGAAGACAGGGCAGAATCAAAATATCATATATATGGATGTGATACCAATTTTTTATATGAAGCATTTTATTTGCTGGTTATTTCTTTGTTCGGCCAGTTTTGTGACATGAAAGGATATTTAAGGGTGCATGCACTTGCACTTTCTTACAAAGATACTGCGATACTTCTGCCAATTCCCCCGGGTGGGGGTAAATCAACTATGGCAATGGCCATGCTGAATGTAAACGGGTTTAAATTAATTTCAGATGATGAACCAATGGTTGATAATTCAGGTTATATTCATCCCTTCCCTACAAGAATAGGTACACTTGATAAAAAGAAAATTGCATCCATTCCCGAAAAATTTGTTTACAGAATTGACAGAATGGAATTCGGTTTAAAATATTTTATTGATTATGACTACTGGCAGGACAAGATCGAAGACAGGCCTTTAAGAAAAAGTATTTTATTTATATCTCACAGGCTTCTGAATGGTGAACCTTCTATACAGAAAGCTTCAAGAATGAATGCACTATACTCTCTGATGAGGGATGCAGTTATCGGAGTCGGACTTTACCAGGGACTTGAATTTATAATTCATAATTCTTCCTGGGAAATATTAACAAAAGTAAAAATTGTAAGTAAAAGATTTATTAAAGCAGTTAAATTGGCTTTATCATCTGAAACATATCAAATGAACCTTTCGCGGAATATTGAAAAGAATGCGGAAGTCCTGAAAAAATTTATAGAGAATACACTCTAACATCATTCTTTAAAAATTGACGAAACCTAATCTTAATTATAATCTTGTTTTATTCATTGTTTTCTTCCTGATTGTAATTTTATCAAAGCTTAGTATACTTAGTACACCTTATTATTGGGATGAAATCGGATGGATAAGATCGGCTCATTGGCTTTCAGATAAAAATCTTTTGAAAGCCATACCGGGTTTTCATCCTCCTGCAACTTTCTTTGGTCATCCACCTGGATTACATGTTTCAATGGCTTTTCTATTTAAATTGTTTGGAGAATCAATTTGGTTATCTCATCTTTTCATCGTATGCTTTTCTTTCATAGGAATATACTTCACTTACCTGCTTGGCAGTTATTTATTTGGAAGACTTACCGGGATCTTCAGCGCACTATTCTTATTCTTTACACCAATGTATTTTGCTCAATCGGGAATGTATCTTGGCGATATACCTGTTACGGCAATAGGAATAATGAGCATATACTTTGGCTTAAAAAGAAAGTACTTTTCTTACATAGCATCTTCTATATATCTTGTTTTGCTTAAAGAAACCGGTGCAGCTATTGTGCTTGCGTTTTTAATATATCTTTTAATAAGTGAGTTTAAAAAAGCAAAGAGCATTTACATTGAAGTCTTAAAATACAGCATTCCTCTTTTGTTGTTTACTGGATTTATGGTTTTACAAAAATTTACTTCAGGAAAGTTCTTTGGAATCTATTCATTCGAATTTGATGTTTATAAATATACTGCCGAAGCAATATTCACAGATTTTATTTCAATAATAAAGTGGATTTTTCTTTACCAGTACAGATTCATTTTTCTTATCATCATTATCTCAGGATTTATTTTTAACCGCAAAATCTTTTTTAGAAAAGAAATGTTACTCTTTGGCTCAATCGTTTTTCTAATAGTATTGATATTCTCTTGCTTCTACTTTTTACCAAGATATATTCTACCCTCTTTGCCTTACCTGTACATCATGGCAGCATGGGTACTGACTGAATTGATTAAATCTATAAAATTACAGGTAATGGTTTCTCTTATTCTTATAATCCTATTAGTTTCTTCTTTGTCAGGTTCAACTTCATATGGAAATAATGAATGGAATATGAAATATGTTAATCATGTAAATATGTACCGCTCCATGTGTAATTATATTGAACGTAAGTTCCCTAATTCTTCCATACTGACAATTTTCCCTTTTAATACTTCATTAAAGCAGCCGTATCTTGGTTACGTAAGCAAACCTTTACACTCTATAAGTTTTGATAAGAGCATTGATGAAGGTGAATATGATCTTATTCTTTTTTCAGATCCTTCGGTTGAAGAGAGAGAATTAAGACTCAAGGGATATGTTAAAAAGAACGGGATGATTTTAGTTAAAAAGGTGGAGGGAGAAGGTGTTATATCTAAACTTTATGCTAAGAATTCACTCATGCAAATAGCAAATAAGATTAATGGAAAATAAGGAGATAACAACTATTGAAAGTGGGGCTGTATTAAAGGGAAGTAATGAGCTTCACACTTTACAATATTTTTATAATAAGATTAAACCCTATTTAAAAGTTGCAAGACTTGATCATTGGTTTAAAAATGTTTTTATGCTTATAGGAATTATTATTGCAATCGCTCATAACAATATTCCGATTGGAATCCCTCTTATCATAAAAGGCTGCGTAGCTATTTTACTTGCTTGTTTTATCTCTTCTGCAAACTATGTGATTAACGAAATTTATGACGCACAGTTTGACAGAAGACATCCGAATAAAAAATTCCGGTCAGTAGCTGCAGGAACTGTTACAGTAAAGAAACTTGTTTTTATTGATATAATATTAATTATAACGGCGTTAGCAGGCAGCTATCTTATTTTTAACTGGGAATTTTTATTCTTCATAACACTCTTTTTTATAATCGGCGGAATATTCTACAACATACCTCCAATCAGAACAAAGGATTTACCATTTGTAGATGTTTTAGGAGAAGCAATAAATAATCCTCTCAGGTTATTACTCGGTTGGTTTGCAGTTACAAATTCAAATGGTTTGTCTTTAATAAGTATAATCGGCTACTGGGCCTTCGGCGCCACATTAGTAACAGCCAAAAGGCTGGCTGAGTTCAGACATCTTGGAGATAAATTAATTCTTTATCGTCCTACTTTCAGATATTACAACAATAATCTGCTCATCCCGATGTATTTTATTTTTGTTTTAATAACACTTGTAACTTTTATTTTACTTGGAATTAATTATAATTCACGCTTGTTCTTTATACTTCCTCTATTGATAATATTTTTTATTTGGTTTTCAGTTTTAACATTCCAGAAGAACAGTATAGTTAAAGAGCCCGAAAGAATTTTTGAAAAAAAATTATTTGCTGCTTATTGTTTTCTCACTCTTATACTCTTCACATTGATATTATTATATAAATAACTATAACCTTCAACTCGTTTTTATACTTCTTCTAAAATGAAAGGAAAAGATTTATTTAGAAAACTATTTGTTAATACAACTGTTTTATTTGTTTCTATCATTATAGGCTTTCTAATTTGCGAGTTATTAATAAAATTATCCCTATTCCCCGGTTTGATAAAACCCGGTTTGCTATTGTTAGACCGCATCTGACAAGAGGATTTGAGTTTGTTCCTGAAGTAGCCCGAGAAAGATGGGGAGTTGATTGGAATATAAACAGCGAAGGATTCCGGGATTATGAGCATAAATTAGCCAAAGAAAAATTCAGAATACTTGGTCTTGGTGACTCTTTTCTCGTTGGGCATGAGGTATCATTCGAAAATACTTTTCTCAGGCAGCTTGAAAGAAAATTGAAAGTTGAAATAGTTAAAATGGCAGTTACTAATTATGGAACCATTCAGGAATATTTACTTTGTGAAGAGGTTGGACAAAAATATAAACCTGATATTGTATTTTTAGGTGTTTATGTGGGCAATGATCGTGAAGACAATGCCGGATTTCCTTATGGAGTTTGTATTGAAGAAGGGATGTTTGTTAAGTGTGCAGACAAATCCTATTTAAGTGTTAGAATAGCAAGATTTTTAGCCAAACATTCTTTATTTGCTAGATTTTTACTTCAACAGTTTCATAAATATTTACCGAAAGCATCAATACAAAATATTCCTCACGACTCAAATAATAAAGAGAGTTTATTTAAAAACATGAATAAACCAGGCCTGATTTATAAAAAACAATGGGATGAATATTTTAACCGGGGCTATGAATTATTAGAAGAAAATATTTTGAAACTGAATGAAAGTACTGCAGAACAAAAATCAAAACTGGTAGTAGTTATAATACCTACAGAAATTCAAATTTATGATTGGATGTGGAATGAGTATATGAAAGAATATTCATTAGATGAATCTGAATATGATAGGTATAAAGTAATCAATTTACTTTCTGATTTCCTTAAGGAGAATAAAATAAGATATATAAATCTTTTATCATCTTTTAAAAAGCTGCTGAAATTGATATGAATCTTCATCCGGATCATTGGCACTGGAGTATTGAAGCAAATAAACTTGCTGCTTCCCAAGTTGAATAGTACCTCATTCTAAATAACTTATTACATTTAAACAATAACTAAAAGAACCTGAACAAGTTATGAACATCGCTGAAGCTGAAAAATTATATATTGCTTCTAAAATAGAGGATAAAGAATTAAATAATTGGATTGGTCAATCTATTTCTTCTTTCAGAGAATCATCTTCCAATAGAATTGAAGAGTTTTATTCCAAAGGATTTAAGAAAAGACATTTTTTCCCTCATAAAACTTTTTACTTGCCTAAAACGGGGCCTGATGGATATAAAATTGCCTCCCGGATTTTTGGAAGAGTAAATCCATCCGATATGGTTGAAGTTGTATTATATACTGTTAGTCCGGTACTGGATGAATTTCCTGAAGATTTATTTTTTGATGACGACCTTGTATGGCATCAGCAGCAATTTGGTAAGAAGGGACAAATAGCAACTTCAAATCTTTTAATTAAAAATATGGATTTATATTCGATGATTCATTTATCTGATATAGTTCAGAGAATATCTCGTAAAAGAGAATACAAAACAAGAATTGAAAACCGTTTTAAGGGCTGGCCCAACATGCTGTTAAACAGCATCTTGAATTTTGCATTAGAAAACCAATTGGAAAATGTTTTTACTCCCATTTCAGAATTAGCTCTTAAACATACAGATAAAAAAAGAAATGTAAAAAAAGATCTTTTCAAAAGAATTTATGATCTGTCGGTTAATCGTTATTACGAAGCAGAAAAAACAAATGGGTGGTGGAAGATCAATATAAATGATAATAGGGAGAAAATAGTCATTCCTGAAAGAAAGCAGGAAGAAATGAAGAAAGAAAAGACAATTTGTTTAGCTCATGACATTGAAGCCGGGCTGGGACATATCGGTGTGGATTCTGAATTAGTTGAGTCTGCAAATAGAAATCATAAGTTATACTTAAAAGAGATGCTGGAGATTGAAAAAGATTTTAATATACCTGTTACATATAATGTTGTTGGATGCATGCTTAATGAAGTCAGGGAACAGATGAGCTCTAATAGATATTGTATTGCATTTCACTCGTATGATCATAATGTTGAAGAAAAGCAGCTTAATAAATGCCGAAAGGCTGATTACAGGATTAAAGGTTACAGAACTCCTCAATCTAAAATAACATCCGAGCTTACTATTGATAATCTTGCTTTCAATAATTTTGAATGGCTGGCGAGTTCGGTAAACTCACTTAAGATAACACAACCTAAATTAGAAAAAGGAATAGTAAATATTCCTGTTTTGTTTGATGATTATCCAATGTATAAAGATAAAATATGTTATAAGGATTGGGAAAATCAAGCTATATCTGCTATCGAAGAAAATGATTTTGTTGCTTTTTGTCTTCACGATTGCTATGCAGAATACTGGCTTCCTCATTATAAAAACTTTCTGACCAAAATCCGTAGTATGGGAAAGTTTAAAACATTCAACCAGGTAGCTGATGAAGAATTTTTAGCCAATAGCTTGTAACAACTCGAATTTATGATTTCTTTTTTACAAACACGAAAAAATTTTATAATAAATTTTAGCTTATTACTGGTCAGCTCCCTTGTATTATTATGGTCGGCATTAAATAATGGTTATCCATTAGTTCATTCAGATACGGGAGCGTATGTTGATTCATCATTTACACTGAAAGTACCGCTTAATGATAGGCCAATTGGCTATGGATTGTTTCTATTATCCGCAAGATTATTCAATTCACTTTGGTATCTGTTATTTTTTCAATCTTTTATAACTGCTTTATTACTTTTTCGAGTTGCAGTTTTAATTCTTCCTGATATTAAAGAGCGAGGTTTTATAGCTTTTAGTATTATAATTGCAACAGTCTTAACAACCGATATTTCCAAATATGTTAGCTGGCTGATGCCCGATATCTTAACAAGCTGGCTTTTTTTGGGAGGACTGCTTTTCTTTATCTCAACCCGATTTACAGATAAGCTCTTCTCTGTTATTATAATAATGATTTCTTTTGCAGCTCATAACAGCCATGTTTATTTACTATACTTTTCAATTATTCTTTTACTCTTTTTTTCCTGGAAATTCTATTTAAAGAATAATTTCTTTTTGAAGAAATCAAAAAGACTTTTATTAGTAGTTTTGATTGCCACGCTTGGGCTTTGCACATTAAATTTGATCTTAAGTAATGGTTTTACATTAACAAATAACAATTCTGTTTTTTATATAAATAAACTCGCTTATCATGGTGTGTTAACCAAAACATTGGATAAGTATTGTTCTGAAAAAAATTGGAAACTTTGTGCTTATAAAGAAACTATCAGGTCAAAAGGTAACGAGAGATTCCCAAGTTGGTATTTTTGGGGAGATGATTCACCTTTACAAAAATTAGGAGGGTGGGAGAAAAATCCTGAGAATCAGGATGAATACCAGGATATTATCTTGCATTCTTTAAAATCTTTTTTCCCGATGATCCTTCTGAGCAGTTTAAGAGAAACATTTAAACAACTGATCAGTTTTAATAGTTTTTCCGGCCTTCACAAGTATGATGAAGGGTATGCAGTATTTAGAATCTTACAACGCCGTTATCCAGACGAATTCAGTCAATTTATAAATGGAAAACAAGAAATAGGGGAAAAAGTAAAAGTTAGAATATTTCCTTTGGATGAAAAGATTACTCAGGTTTTTTTTGCTGTAGCAGCAATTATTGTTTTGGGCATTTGTATATCAGGTAAACATTATTTTTTAGTATCAGTTTTAACAGCTTCTTTAATTTTCATATTCTTAAATGCAATTATTGTAGGATTTAGTATTGATGCGGATGGTCGTTATATGGGTAGAGTTCTCTGGCTTATTCCTTATTTTTTATTTTTAGCGGTATCCAGTATAATGTTAAGACACCGTAATAATACTCTGCCTGATTTAAGATCGCAGGATTCAAATGAATATAATATGTAAGTAATGAACTTATAATATGATGATTAATTTCCCCCATGTAACGGTTATTGTTCCTGTTTATAATGCAGAAAAAACACTTGTGGAATGTATTCACTCAATTCTGGATCTTGACTACCCCAAAGAAAAATTGGAATTAATTTTTGTAAATAATGCTTCAACTGATGGGACGGATAATATATTGAAGCAATATGAAAGTGAAATTAAAATCCTTTATGAAAGGAAAAGAGGTCCTGCTGCTGCAAGAAATAAAGGATTACTGAATGCATCATGTGAGATTATAGCATTTACGGATTCAGATTGCGTGGTTGATAGGTATTGGCTGAATCATCTTCTTTTGCCGTTACAGGATGAGCAGATTGGTATTGTTGGTGGTAAAATACTTGCAAAACGTCCATGTAATAAGATTGAAGAATTTGAAGAAACTATCCATGATCACCATGCTGCTATAAATATCTTCAATCCGCCTTATGTTATTACAATGAACTGGGCATCAAGATTTTCAGTACTGAAGGAGGCGAACTTCTTTAATGAGGTTTTTATTCGCTGCGAAGATGTTGATTTATCTCACCGGATTTACGTGGCGGGATACAAAATAGCTTATGTACCCGAAGCAATTGTTTATCATAGAAATGAAAGAACATTATCCGGCTTATTTAGAGAAGGATATTTACACGGCTTGCACTCAGTACAATTTATCAAGCATTACAATAATTTTCTGACCAGATCTGGTCATCGCAGGATTAATCTTAGCAGTTATAAAATGATCATATCCGATTTTAAAGACTTTATCACTAATAGAAAAGGAATTGATTCACTCTGTTCGGCAACTTTTAATTCCGGGAAAAAAGTAGGGAAAATTTTAGGTTCATTGAAATACTCTTATCTGGATATTTAAATAATTAGCTAATGATAATACAACCCCTCATATTCAAAAAAATAGCGAGTTAATCTTTAGTGAGTAAAACGGAGAAACCCATAAAACGAATTTTGGGTATTTCAGCATTGGATAAGGATGCAACCGCCTGTATTTATGTTGATGGCGAGTGGAAGGCTATAGCAGAGGAGAGACTTTCGCGTGTAAAGATGCATGCTGGATTTCCTAAACGTGCTATTGTTGAACTATTGAAATGCACTGGATTACGCCCTGAAGATTTGCATCAGGTTGTTTATCCATTCATGCCGTGGTGGATGGAAGGATCGAGCATGCTTTATGGATATTTGCACGATATCCCTTTTACTCTGACCAATAACACTCCCTGGGATTCCAGACTTAGACATCTCAGAACATACTGGAAATGGTGTATTGATGCGATTTCCGATCACCGCAAATATCACTATGAGCTAATGTATGAGCTAAGCTCTATGGGGCTTCATCATAAGCTCACTCGTATCGAACACCATGCTTCCCATGCAGCTACAGCCTATCTGACAAGTGGCTTTGATGAGGCATTAGCGCTGACATTTGATTGGTACGGAGGAGGCCTCTCAGGTTCAGTTAACCTTTTTAACTCAAAAGGGATAAAACGAATCTATAATTTCCGTTACCCTCACTCAATGGGTCTATTCTATGCACAAGTTACCAGTGCTTTAGGATTCAAATCTTCACAACACGAAGGAAAGATAGTGGGATTGGCGGCTTTCGGAGATAGCCGCATACTAGGTCCTGCATTATTGGAGAGATTCGTTTGCCAAAGAGGTAATTTTCATTATCGTTCTGGTATGGATCCTGAATTCTCAAAAAATCTAGCTAAGAGATTTCCGCGCGAAGATGTTGCTGCGGCTTATCAGTATGTGCTCGAAACCATTATTTGCAGAATAACATCCTACTGGCTGAAAAAAACAGGATTACATGATGTAGTGTTGGCAGGCGGTGTTGCTGCTAATGTTAAGCTGAATCAGCGAATTGCTGATTTGGAAGAAGTGCAGCATATCTTTATTCATCCTAATATGGGAGATGGTGGAACTTGTGTGGGTGCTATTCTTGCTTTTCTGCTGGGAAATGGTGATATGAAATCGAAGGAGTGGGAAACTTGTTATTTGGGCCCTAACTTCTCTAATGAGCAGATGGAGGCTGCAATAAAGCAGGCTGGACTTGTACCGAACCATTCGGAAAACATTGAAAAAGATATTGCTAAAATCCTTGCAGATGGAAAGGTCGTTGCCCGTTTCGCTGGTGCTATGGAATATGGGCCTAGAGCTCTTGGTAACCGCTCAATCCTTTACCCAGCTACTGATGCTAAGGTTAATAAGTGGTTGAACGAGCGGCTTGGTCGTACAGAGTTTATGCCCTTTGCTCCGGTAACGCTCTTTGAACATTATCAGGGACACTATATTAATATTGACAAATCTCTCGCTTCAACGCGCTTTATGACAATTACCTGCGACTGTACTGATCTTATGAAAAAAGAATCTCCCGCCGCAGTACATGTAGATGGGACAGCCCGTCCTCAAATCATCCGGCGAGAGGATAATCCAAACTTTTATTCTATACTTGAAGAGTACTACAAGCTGACGGGAATTCCAACATTGATTAATACTTCTTTTAATATGCATGAGGAACCAATCGTTTGTACTCCGGAAGATGCTGTGCGTGCTTTCCTTGAAGGAAACCTCGATTATCTTTCAATAGGACCTTTTATTGTGCCCAGGAAATCAAGAGATATCCAACGCACTGAGAGTACAGGGGCTGATCTTCAAGTAATGAAACCTTTGACGAAAAAAAATGGCTTATCACATCAGTCGAAGCTAAACGAAATCCCAAGTAGTATAGAATTAAAAAAATGATTAGCAAAAATAATAAACCGGCATTCTTAATTACTATTGACACAGAGGGGGATAATTTATGGTCTTCTCCAAAAAAAATTACCACTGAGAATTCCCACTACCTGCCCCGCTTCCAAGAGTTTTGTGAAAAGTATGGATTTAAGCCAACCTGGCTAGCTAATTATGAGATGGCAGAATGCTCAGCATTCGTCGAATTTGGTCGTGACATACTGCAGCGCAGAACAGGTGAAATTGGAATGCATCTTCATGCATGGGATTCCCCACCAATAACAAACGATGCCTTAAAAAACCAAGCTTTCCTTATCGAATATCCGGAAAAAGTTATGTGGGACAAAATAAGGTTCATAACTGACCTGCTTGAACACCATTTCGATTGCAAGATAGTTAGTCATCGGGCAGGACGGTGGGCTTTTAACAGTTGCTATGCGCATCTTCTTGTTAAAAATGGATACCTGGTAGATTGCTCAGTGACACCACTTGTAAGTTGGAAACATGTTCTTGGTGATCCAAATGGAAATGGAGGAACCGATTACACCAGATTCCCATCACAGCCATATTTTATGGATTTGGAAAGAATTGATTATGAAGGAAATTCACCATTGTTAGAAGTACCGGTTTCTATTGTGTTGAAATCTAATGAGCCTCATATTATTTCCTGGTTACGCCCTAATGGTTGTAACCGCGATTCTATGCTTGATATCTTGCAGAAGGCATGCAATGAGCAATGGTTATGTATTGAGTTCATGTTGCACTCATCGGAACTAATGCCGGGAGGCAGCCCTACTTTCCAAACAAAGGATAGTATCGAAGCTCTATATGATGATCTTGAGATCCTTTTTAGCAAGGCAGCAGAACAATTTCAGGGCAAGACTCTCAGCGAGTTTTACAATGAATATAAAATACTAAGTAGATCCACTAAACCTTCACTTATAAAAAATGAATAGAATTACCGTATTGATGCCTTTGAAGAATTATCATCCTTTATTTTTGGAAAAGTCAATTGAATCTTTGTTCCAACAAACTTCTCCTGAATGGAATTTATTGATTATTGTTGAACGATGCGATCCAAGTAAATTCGCAAACCTTTTAAAAGAAAAATTAAAAGATCCGAGAATAGAAATTATCGTAAATAAAGGAAGGAAATTAGCAGGCGCTTTTAATACAGGTATGAAGCAGGCATTAACGGAATTTGTTGCAATCCTGCTTTCCGATGATATGTGGGCACCTGAAGCAGTGGAAACGCTTCATCGTTACATTTCGGAAAACCCCAGAATAGATTTTTTCCATTCCTCCAGAGTTATAATTGATGAGAATGATAACTTTATTAGCCCTCTTTATAAAAGCATAAAATCATTTACAATTGATGATTTTAAATTAGGATCTCCTGTTAAGCATCTTCTTTGTTGGAGAAGATCGAAAGCCTTATCCTTTGGAGGCTTGGATGAAACACTTAATTCTGTTGGTCCTGATGATTATGATTTTCCCTGGACTATGGCTGAAAATGGAGCTTCTTTCAAAGCCGTTAGTGAATGTCTTTATCTTTACAGGAACCACCTGAAGTCTTTTAGACTAACAACTCATCTTCCCCGTAGCGTTCACAAAAAAGAAATTGAAAGAATTTTAATTAAGCATGGCGTTGAGCGTGAGATCATCGAGAAGAGAATTGCACACGGTGAAAGAACATATTTACGACAATGTATGTATAACAGCAAAGTCGAAAAATTCTTAAAAAGACTTTTTGATTTTCGGAAAGTTGAACTAGAATAAACATTTCCTGAACACAAACAAAAATTTTTCGAAACCAATAACTCCTTATGCTGCAGATTATAACCGTATATAAGAGCAAACCAACCGAAAATGATAATTCTTTTGGTATACTTAATCCCATTGATATGTCTAATGGAAGATGGATTAAAATATCGGAAGCTTTGTCAAGACTCGGTTATCAGGTGGATGTTGCTGTTCCTGATTCTAATGTGTCAGAAAACTTGAATGGCAACGGTCATCTAAGGATGATTCCGTTATCAGGGATTAATTGGAATGATTATGATGTAGTGAAAACAGAATTTCATAGTGGATTTGATACGCTGGAAAAGTACGGTGGGGCTTCACACCCATTCATAATTTCGAAGCTTGGTTCAGTAGTTGGATCTAAAGAGATGGAAGGAATCTATTTTTACGGTGATGTTCACAAAAAGCTTTTTGCTACGCAGGAAAGGATTAACAAAGCGAGCAAGTGCATTACAGTTCTTAATAAGCCGGCGAAAGAATTATGGAAAACTATTCACGGGAGAGAAAATGATATTCTTCTTGTTCCTGGTGCTGTTGATGCTTACGTGCCTCCTCCGTCAGATAGCCCGTATCCATCGGATGATAAAATTAAATGTGTATTTGCCGGGAATATCTATACCAAAGGCTCCCAGGATGAAGCAAATGAAGTTCTTGTAAACAAGCTGAATATACTTGGCAAATTACTTTCCTGTTTAGGGGCAAGATTGTATATGATCGGGCCAGGTGATGTATCTAATCTCGATCAGAGTTATGTTACTTACCTCGGAGTAATTCCTTATGATAAATGCTGGGATTATTTTTATTTTGCAAATGTTGGGATTGTCGTTTCTGCCGGAAAGTTTATGCACAATAATGAGAGCACTAAGATTTATCATTACCTTCGTGCAGGTTTACCTGTTGTAAGCGAAGCTGGTTTCCCGAATGATAATGTTATTGAAGAAGCAAAATTAGGTTTTGTAACTGAGAATGGTAATATGGAGCTGATCGCTCAGAATATAATTAAAGCTGCGGTTCAAGATTGGGATAGAGAGCATGCAATAAAATTTATTCTCAGAAATCATACCTGGGATAAAAGGGTTGAAGTTTATGATAAGATTTTAAAAGAAAATTTCCCTTCAAAAGTAAAAAATTTAGGTAATATAAAGACCGGGAAGAATTTATTACCTGTTAAAGGAGTATGAATGCTTGTTTCAGTTATAATTCCCAATTACAATTATAGTCTGTACATCGAAGCCGCAATCAATAGCCTTGTAAATCAAGCACACAAAAATCTTGAATTGATTATTGTTGATGATGGCAGCACTGATGAATCCTTAAATTTTATTAAGTCTTTAAAGAAAGTTTATCAAAAGAGATTTAAGAGATTTAAAATTAGATATTTTGAAAAAAATCGGGAAAAGATTGCAGCAATTAACGAAGCTGTGCCTTTGATTAGTGGAGAGTTTATTACAATCTTAGATGCAGATGATTTTTCCATAAAAATTACATCTCTTATACTGTTATACTGTTGGGATTCTGGCACAGAAAGTTCGAATAAATAAGAACATTTCTTTAGCGTATTCGGATTGTTTTTTAGTTGATTCAGATGAAAATATTATGGGGAATGGACAATACAGAATTTTTGATAAAAAACTAATTCTGAGATCCAGTTACATTCCTGGATGTGCAATGATGACAGCAGAAGTTTTAAGGAAGAATTTTCCCTTTAATGAACAAATCAGGATAGGGAACAAACACCATATGTGGAAGAAGATTATTGATGCAGTTGGGATAGGTATTTACATAGAAAAATATTTGCTGCAAGTTATCCTGAATTTCGAACTCAAGTGGGAATTAAGGCAAGAAAATCAGTAGAAAAATATTCGCTCTCAGAG
>Ga0184639_10000516_pt1 | contig 15019 bp, 13 predicted proteins | sample PLM31_170_b2_FD_133155 | JGI IMG/M metagenome (GOLD analysis project Ga0184639, IMG submission 133155) | Groundwater sediment microbial communities from an aquifer in East River, Colorado, USA - PLM3-1_170_b2 | ecosystem: Environmental > Terrestrial > Soil > Riparian zone | place: USA: East... | reverse complement strand
CGAGTTTCTTGCGACCGTCGTCGCCTACCGCCTCGCGATACGCCTCGTGTGTACGTGGGAAGGCGTCCACTTCGGCGAGCGACTTCAGCGGCTGGAAGATGAGATACGTTCCGTGGGCCATCCCATAGGACACTTCGAAGACGGCCCAAGTTTCCGGCACCTTACCCTTTTCGTGGGCCGCGCGGACCATCTTCATGGATTCGACGAACTCGCTGTCGTGGCCGGGGCGGACGCGCGCCGTCGTCAGGTAGAAGTAGCGCATCTGGCCGAGGTTGACGGACCCGAGGTTGTAGCTCAGGTCCTCGCGAAGCGTCGCTGCCACGCTGCGCACGCCGGTGAGGAGTTCGCCGTCCTGCGCGCTCAGCCGGGCGAGTTCGGCCGCCAGCGTGGGGTTCTTGTCGTTGTCCTGCCGGTCTTTTTCCCACGCCGCGAGCGAATCGAAGCCGGTGACGAACCACGCCTCGTTCGGCCCGCTGATGGATTCCATGGCGAGATAGTGCGTGGGTGACTTCGCGTTGGCAAACGCGCGCGGCCAGCCCGCCTCCACCTTTTGGTGCGCGGCGGATTTGCCGGGCTTCACGTCCTCGCGCCAGATCTGGATCACCTTCGGCGGGCCCATGGACGGCTTCTCCTGTGCCCGCAGGCTGCCAGCGACGCCCAGAGCAACCCCCATCGCCAGAATCAAAACGAGAAACTTCTTCATTGTCATTCCTCCGTTAGTTTTTGAGATTGCCGGTGAAATCAGCGGCTCCCGCCGGGAGCCCGTGTTGCGTGTCGCAGGGAAAGAACCCGGACCAAACCGATCAACCGCCGGGGAGTTTACTCCCGCCGTGCCCCGCGTCAACTCGTTCTTGTGGAAAAGACGGACGCGCCGCGGAGCGTTACGCGGCCGCAGTTCAAACGTTAAGCGTGAGCGTGACGTCGGGGCGCGGCCCGGGCGGCGGCATCTTCGAGCGGTCCACCGGGCGGTAGAGCGTGTCGCGCTCGACGGGCTCGCGCCCCGCTTCACGGATCAGCCGCTCGAGGTCCGCGCGAGAAGTGAACTGCGCCGTGGTGGCTCCGGCGTCGTGATAGATCTTCTCTTCGACCACCGTGCCGTCAATGTCGTTTGCGCCGAACCGCAGCGCGACCTGCGCAATCCGCGGCGTGAGCATGATCCAGTAGGCCTTGATGTGGTCGAAGTTGTCGAGCAGCAGGCGTGCCACGGCGATGCTCTTCAGGTCGGCGAAACCCGTCGGCTTCGGCAGGTGGCTGAGCGCCGTATTCTCCGGATGAAACGCCAGCGGGATGAACGCTACGAAGCCGTGCGTCTCGTCCTGCAGCTCGCGCAGCAGGACCAGGTGCTCCACGCGCTCTTCTTCGGTCTCGATGTGGCCGTAGAGCATCGTCGCGTTCGAGCGCAGCCCGACCTGGTGCGCCGTGCGCGCGATATTCAGCCATTGCTGGCCGGAAACCTTGTGGTCGCAGATCACCTTGCGCACGCGCGGGTTGAAGATTTCGGCGCCGCCGCCGGGCAGAGAATCCACGCCCGCTTCCTTGAGCGCGAGGAGCGTGTCGCGGATCGAGAGCTTCGAAATGCGCGAGAAGTAGCCCACCTCGACCATGGTGAACGCTTTCAGGTGCACAGTCGGGCAGCGCTGCTTCAGCCCGCGCATCAGGTCGAGGAAATAGTCGAACGGCAGGTCCGGGTGCAGCCCGCCGACCAGGTGGAATTCCGTCGCGCCCTCGCGCATGCCTTGGTCGGCACGCTGCCAGATTTCTTCGAGCGCAAAGGTGTACGCGCCCGCCGCGTTCGGGTCGCGGCCGAAGGCGCACAGCCGGCAGTGCGCTACGCAGACGTTCGTCGGATTAATGTGCCGGTTGACGTTGTAATACGTCACGTTGCCGTGCCGCTTCTCGCGCACCTGGTTCGCCAGCCAGCCGACCGCCAGCAGGTCGTTCGAGCGGTAGAGCGTCACGCCGTCGTCAAAGCTCAGGCGCTCCCCCGCCAGAACTCTGTCGGCGATGGGCTTCAGCCGCGCGTCGTCAATGTGGAGTTCCGCCATTGTTGCCCGCACTCAGCGGTGCGACACTGCTACCGCGGCGCCCCAAAACAGAAGAAACAACAAACTAATATAGCCGTTCACGGTGAAAAACGCAGCATTGATCCGGCTGAGGTCGTTCGCGCGCACAAGAGAATGCTCGTACCCGAGCAGCGCGGCCACGACGGCGATGCCTGCCCACGCCAGCCACGGCAAGGCAAAGCTCGCCGCCAGCCAGGCCAGCAGCCCGACCATCACGACGTGCATCGCGCGCGCGATCCACAGCCCGCGCGCAATGCCGAATTTCTTCGGGATCGAGTAGAGGCCGGCCGTGCGGTCGAATTCGATGTCCTGGCAGGCGTAGAGCACGTCGAAACCCGCCACCCACAGCGTCACCGCGGCGCAAAGGATCAGCATGCGCCAGTCGAGGCGCCCCGCGATCGCGATCCACGCCGCCGCAGGCGACATCCCCAGGCAAAAGCCCAGCACGAGGTGCGACCACGTGGTGAAGCGCTTCGTGTAGGAATAGAAAAACAGCGCCGCCAGCGCCACGGGCGAAAGCTCGAGCGCCAGCGGGTTCAACTGCCACGCGGCGACAACGAGCAGCGCCGCGGCCAGCAGCGTGAAAAGCCACGCGAAGCGCAACGTCAGCGCGCCGGTGACGAGCGGCCGGGCCGCCGTGCGTGGATTCAGGCGGTCATACTGGAGATCGGCGATGCGGTTCATGGTCATCGCCGCGGAGCGCGCGCCGACCATTGCGACAATGATCCAGCCGATCTGCCGCGCGCTCGGCCAGCCGCCCGGCGCGACGCCGTAGCGCGCCGCGAGCAGCGCGCCCGTCAGCGCAAACGGCAGCGCAAACACGGAGTGCTCGAACTTGATCATTTCGAGCACGGTGCGGATTCGGCGGAACATTGCGTTTCGGAGCGATTGGTGCCGCTAGGCTTCCTGCGCCCGGCTCTTGCCCTGGCCGCGCCATTCGTACTGCTGCTCCTGCGGCAAGCCGAGCCGCGCGAGCACGCGGCACACGTATTGCGAGACCAGGTCGTCAATCGTCTTCGGATGGTGGTAGAACGCCGGGATCGCCGGCATGATCGCGGCGCCCGCCTGCTGCGCGCGCAGCATGTTTTCGAGGTGAATGCGGTTCAGCGGCGTCTCGCGCACGCAGAGCACGAGCGTCCGGCCCTCCTTCAGGCAGACGTCGGCGGCGCGCGCGAGCAAATCTTCGCTCGTGCCGCCGGCAATCGAAGCCAGCGTGCCCGCCGAGCAGGGGATCACCACCATGGCGTCCACGGGCGCGCTGCCCGAAGCGATCGAGGCACCCACGTCCTGGTTCGGCAGTAATTCGATTTTCGTCGCGGGCGCGCCCAGGATCAGCGCGGGCAGCCGCTTCGCGTCCTGCGAAACGATGCCCAGCTCGTGGGAGAGCAGCCGCAGGCCCATCTCTGTTACGACCAGGTGCACGCGGGCGACGCGCGGGTCGGCTTCGAGCAGGCGCAGCGCGGCCTGCGCCAGGATTGCACCCGACGCGCCCGTGATGCCAACCGTGATGACCTTGCCTTCAGTGGAAGCCATTGCGCTGTGCAGAATCCTGCATGGTAGGCTTCGCAATTCGCCGAAGTCAAGGTACGCGGGCGAGGCTCGGCGAATGCAACTGCTCCGGCGCTTTCGCAGCGTTCATAGAATCCGGAATGGTAGAATCGTTGCGCGCGAGGTTTGCCGATGGCGGAAAAGCAGCCGGCAGAACTTGTTCTGGCCTTCATGGAGCGCATCAACCAGCGCGACGTCAACGGCCTGTGCGCAATGATGACCGAAGACCACGTGTTCGTGGACGCGCTCGGCGCGCGCTTCCAGGGCCGCGAAAACATGCGCAAGGCCTGGACCGGCTACTTCGGCATGATTCCCGATTACAAGGTCTCGCACGAAGAGATCTTGCAGCACGGCAACGTTGTCGCCGTCTTCGGCACCGCGCGCGGCACGTACGCGCCCGAGGGCCATCTGAAGAAAGAGAATTCCTGGGAGATCCCCGCGGCGTGGAAGGCGGTCGTGCGCAACGGCCAGATCGCTGAATGGCGCGTCTACGCGGACAACCAGCCCGTGCGCAAATTGATGGGCGAAGCCACGCCCTGATCGAGCGGACCCCGAGGAACTTGTTCCCATGAATGCCCACGACATCGAGAGCCTGCTCGAATCCGTCCGCCGCGGGCGGCTCTCCATTCCGCAGGCGCTTGAGCGGCTGAAGCACCTGCCGTTTGAAGACCTGGGCTTTGCGAAGATCGACCACCACCGTGCGCTGCGCCAGGGTTACGCGGAGGTAGTGTTCGGGCGAGGAAAGACACCGCAGCAGGTGGCGCAGATCGTGCGCAGGATGCTGCGGCCGAAAGCCTCGCGGCAGAACATCCTCGTCACGCGCGCCGACGCGAAAATCCTTGCCGCGGTGCGGCGCGTCAGCCGCGCGGCAAAGTTCTATCCGCTTTCTGGCGTCATCGCCATCCGCCGCAGCTCCGTAATTTCCGGCAAGGGTACGATTCTCGTTGTTTCCGCGGGCACGAGCGATATCCCGGTAGCCGAAGAGGCGCTCGTGACCGCAGAAATGATGGGCAGCCGCGCGGCGGCGATCTACGACGTCGGCGTGGCGGGCCTGCACCGGCTGCTCGAATACCGCGAGCAACTCACGAAAGCGCGCGTGATCATCTGCGTCGCGGGAATGGAAGGGGCGCTGCCGAGCGTCGTGGCGGGCCTCGTAGGCGTGCCGGTGATCGCCGTGCCCACGAGCACGGGCTACGGCGCGAGCTTTGGCGGGCTGACGGCGTTGCTGGCCATGCTCAACAGCTGCGCCTCAAACGTCAGCGTGGTGAACATCGACAACGGCTTCGGGGCTGGCTGCGTGGCCTCGTGCATCAACCGCCTGTAAGAAATCCCGCCTTACGGCTTGAGCAGAACCTTCAGCACGCCGGACTTTGCAGCATAGCGGATCGCGGCGGGCGCGTCGCGCAGCGGAAACACGCGCGCGATGAGCGGTCGGAGATCAACTTTGCTCTTGCGCAGCAGATCGAGCGCCCGCGGAAAAGGTCCGCAGCGCGAGCCCACCAGCGTCATCTCGCGCACGACAATCGGCCACGTTTCCATTTCCGCTGTGCCGTGGAACGTGGACTTCAGCACCAGAGTGCCGCGCGGCGCGGTCATCTTCACCGCGCGTGCGAGGCCTGCGGGCGAGCCTGTGGCTTCCACGATAAGCGAGTATTTCGTGCGCGCGGCGCGCGTGGGACTCACCAAAACGGTTGTCACGCCGGCCCGACGCGCGAGCGCAAGTTTGCTGGTGTGCTTGCCGAACATCACGATTCGCAGCCCCGCCGCGCGCAGGACGCGCGCGATGAGCTGCGCGAGCTTGCCGTCGCCGAGCACGGCGGCCTCGCGGTACTTGCGCACATCCACCTGCTCGAGGATTTCGCACGCCGCGGCGAGCGGCTCGGTGAAGACGGCCTGCTCATCCGGAACTCCGTCGGGCACGCGGTGCAGGTTTTCGAGCGGTAGGGTCAGGTACTCCGCGAACGCGCCGTCGTGCGCGACGATCCCGAGAACGCGGCGATAGAGGCAGTGCGTGCGCAAGCTGCGGCGGCAATAGCCACACGGCTTCGCGCGGCCCAGCGACGCGCAGCCGATATTGATCTCGCCGGCGACGCGCCGCCCGAGCCATTGCCGGCTGCCTTTGCAGTCCGCCACCTCGCCGACGAATTCGTGCCCAAGCGCGCCGCGAAAATTGTGGTAGCCGCGGAGAATTTCGAGGTCCGTGTTGCAGATGCCCGCCAGCCGCACGCGCACAAGCGCCCAGCCCGGACGCAATCGCGGCAGCGGCGTGTTGCGCGGCTCGAGCCGCCCGTTGTGGACAACAAAGGAAAGCATGTGGATCAGCGCAGGGCAGCGGCCAGCGCCGCGGCGAGCGCCTCTTCCTGCTCGGGGAGCACAGTGCGGAGGTCGAGCACCAGGCGGTCTTCCACGATGCGCGCGAGCACAGGCGAGCCGGCCGCAGGCTTGCGGAGGCCCGCTTCGAGCTGCGTTGTGGAAAAGCGCTTGCTGTGGACGGCAACCAGATGCGTGGCCAGGTGCTGCGCGGGTGTGGACCCGCCGCCGATCACCGATTCGCCGGGGAGCACCTCAACCTGCGCTTCTCCCGCGGAAAGCTGCGAACGCAGTCGCGGGAGAAAGCCCGCGACGCGCCGCTCGATCTCGCCGGCCGTCATGCGGATCATGCGCAGCGCAGGAATTTCGTCGAGCGCGCCGCGCAGGTAGGCATTCAGCGTGGCTTCCAGAGCCACGATCGTCAGCTTGTCCACGCGCAGCGCGCGGAACATCGGATTGCGCCGGATGCGCTCGACGAGTTCCTTTTCCCCGGCGATGACGCCGGCCTGTGGTCCGCCGAGCAGCTTATCGCCACTGAAGGAAACCACGGACGCGCCTGCGGCCAGACTCAGATGCACGACCGGCTCATCGAAGCCGTATGCGGAAAGATCCACGAGGCACCCGGAGCCGAGGTCTTCGAACACGGGCACGTTTGCGCGGCGGCCGAGCGCGACCAGATCGTCGAGCGACGGGCGTTCGGTGAAGCCAACGACGCGGAAGTTCGAGGGGTGCACGCGCAGTAGCAGCCGTGTGCGCTCGTTGATGGCGCGCTCGTAATCGGCCAGGCGCGTGCGGTTCGTCGTGCCGACCTCACGCAGCACGGCCCCGCTTTCGGACATGATGTCCGGGATGCGAAAACCGTCGCCGATCTCTATTAGCTCGCCGCGCGAGACAATCACCTCGCCGCCCTTGGCCAGCGCGTTCAGCACGAGGAAAACCGCCGCGGCATTGTTGTTGACGACGATGGCCGCTTCGGCGCCGGCGATCCGCGCGAGCAGCCGCGCGGTGTGGACGTCGCGCTTGCCGCGCTCGCCTGCGGCCAGGTCGTATTCCAGATTGGAATAGGTGGCCGCGGTCTCGCGGATGTGCTCCACCGCCGCAGCGGAGAGCGGCGCGCGGCCGAGATTCGTGTGCAGGATCACACCCGTGGCGTTAATCACCGGGCGAAGGGAATACGCCAGCGCGCGCTCCACTTCTGCCGCGATCTGCCCCTCGAGAGCGCCATCCAGGCCAAGTGTCACGGCGGCGAGTTCGGCGTCGCGGGCTACAAGCTGCCGCAGCTCCTCGAGCACGGCGCGCGCGCTTTCGACAATCAGCGCGCGCCCGCGCTGCTCGGCCAGGCGAACGAGGCGCGGGCGGCTGAGCAGCTCGTCCACCGAAGGGATCTGGCGCAGCAGAGCGGCGCGCTGCTCAGCGGAATATGCCTGAGGCTTCATCGCAGGCCTATTTGAGCACACACGCCTGAGCCGGGCAACCGCCGCGCCCGCTCCCCTACACTTAGTGGACTACTTCGGCACTCGGTGACCCGCCCACCGTTGACGCTGTCGGCAGCTGGCACTAGCCTGTGTTTTCGGCCCTTTCCCGACCGCTATGTCTGAAATCGAAGAAGACCTGGACAAGCTTGAACGAGACGTCCGCCAGTTCAAGATCGAGTTTGAACAGTACTTCGGCGGAGGCCGCGCGCGCCCGCCTGCGGACATCGAGTGGCGGATCGAGCTGGTCTTGAAGCGGTACGCCGAGCGCACCGCCGAGCTCAACTACGGTGAACGCTTCCGCTACAACGGCCTCGCGCAGACCTACGCCAAGTACCGCGAAATGTTCCGCAAGCGGTTCAAGCAGAGAGAAGAGGGCTACGTGCCGCGGCACTTCGGCGCGGCGGCGCGCGAGGTGGCGGCTTCCCGGACGCAGCACGCGCCACCGTTCAGCGTGACGTGCTCCGATCCGGACCGGGAAACCGGCGAGGTCGAGCGGCTCTTCGAAGCATTCGTCAAAGCCAAGCAGAAGGCCGGCGAAGACGTCGAGCAGTTTTCCCTCGATTCCTTCCAGAACTTCCTCCACGAGAAGACGCAAGAGCTCCGCGAACAGAAGGGCTGCCAGGAAGTGGAATACGTCGTCGCGGTGGAGAAAGGGCAAGTCCGGCTGAAGGCCCGCGTCAAATCCTAGCCGTCCTCTTTCGCTCCCATCGGACAACCTGATTTGCTGCGTTTCGTTTTCACAAGGCGCTTTGGAAAGCCGCCGCGCCCGCATACAATACTCAGCTTTTCGCTGCGCGGGAGGCGCGAGTGGCGATCGAGCGGGCACTGATCAGCGCGCACGACAAAACGGGGCTGGCCGAGTTTGCGCGCGAGCTGGCCGCGCTCGGAATCGAAATCGTCTCAACCGGCGGCACGGCGCAGCTTCTGCGCGAGGCCGGCGTCAAGGTGCGCGACGTTGCCGAGCTGACCGGCTGGCCCGAGATGCTCGGCGGGCGCGTGAAGACGCTGCATCCGAAAGTTCACGGCGGCATCCTGTTTCGCCGCAAGAATCCCGATGACCGCAAGCAGGCTGCGGAGCACGGAATCGCCCCCATCGATCTGGTAGTTGTGAACCTCTATCCCTTCGAAGCCGTCGCGTCCAAGCCCGGCGTGAACGTGGAAGAGTTGATCGAGAACATTGATATCGGCGGGCCCGCGATGGTGCGCTCGGCGGCGAAAAACTTCGCCAGCGTGGCCGTGGTCACCGACCCGATGGACTACGGGTGGGTGATCAAGGCCATCAAAAAAGACGGCGCGATTCCGCTGGAGAGCCGCCTGCTGCTGGCCGAGAAAGCGTTTGCGCTGACGGCGCGCTACGACGGGCAAATTGCAATGGAGCTGGAGCGCGTGAAGTGCCGCGTGGACGACATCGAACTGGGCGGGCTCATGCTGGAAGCGCGGCCTCATCTCCCGCGGCGATTCTTCCTCGCGCTCAGCCAGAAGCAATTCCTGCGCTACGGTGAGAACCCGCACCAGGCGGCGGCGCTTTACGCGCCCGCCGGGCAAGGGGACGCGGGGCTGGCCGGCGCAAAGCAGCTTCAGGGCAAGGAACTCTCGTACAACAACCTGGTGGACCTGGATGCGGCATGGGCGCTGGCGGAAGAGTTTTCCAAGCCCGCCGCCGTCATCATCAAGCACAACAACCCGTGCGGTGCCGCCGAGCAGGAAACGCTCGCCGAGGCCTACCGAAAGGCGTACGCGTGCGATCCAGTCTCCGCGTTCGGCGGCGTGCTGGCGTTCAACCGGGCGCTCGACTCCGCCACGGCCGACGAAGTGGGCAAGCTCTTCGTCGAATGCATCGTCGCGCCGGGTTACGAAGCGGCCGCGCTTGAAAAACTCTCCGCGAAGAAAAACTTGCGCCTCATCGAAATTGCGCGCGAGCAGCAGGCGGCCGGCGCGCCGGGCTACACGCACCTCGAGCTGAAGCGCATCGCGGGCGGGTTCCTGGCGCAGCAGCCGGACCGCGGGAGTCTCGACCGGGCAAACGTGAAAGTTGTCACCGACCGCGCGCCAGGTCCGGAAGAGCTGGACATGCTGCTCTTCGCCTGGAAAGTGTGCAAGCACGTCAAGTCCAACGCCATCGTCTTCGCGCGCGAGGGCCGCACGCTCGGCGTCGGCGCCGGCCAGATGAGCCGCGTGGATTCGGTGAAGATTGCGGCGATGAAGGCGCAGGCCGCGGGCCTTTCGCTCACCGGCACGGCCGTGGCCTCGGACGCGTTCTTCCCGTTCCCCGACGGCGTCGAGGAAGCCGCGAAGGCGGGCGCGACCTCCGTGATCCAGCCGGGCGGCTCGGTGCGCGACGCCGAAGTGATCGCCGCGGCGAACCGCCTGGGCCTCGCCATGGTCTTCACCGGTATGCGCCACTTTCGGCATTAGGTTCAACTAAAGCGGCCGATGCTCCCGCGCATCCTACCAATGGGTTCTTCCATAGGAAACGGAGAGGCGATTGCTTTGACCGCTCTGCGGGCGTGTAGGATAATGGTGGTTTCGGTGCCCTGATGAAGACTCTTCCGTATTTGCTTGCCATTGGTTCGCTTTCCTTGATGGGTGCCCTGAGCACCGCGCCAGCGCCGACGGCTGCGCAGGAAAAGCCCGCGGCCCCCGCGCCGGAAAAGAGCAGCTCCCCCAGCGATACGGACCGCCGCGCCGAGGCCTACTACCAGTACACGATGGGCCATCTCTGGGAGGGATACTACGAGGCCACCGGCCGCAGCGAGTTCGCCACCCAGGCCATCGAAGCTTACAAGAAAGCCTACGAGATCGACCCCAAGTCGCCGGTGATCGGCGAACGGCTGGCCGAGATTTATTTCAAGGCGCAGCGCATCCGCGACGCCGTGCTCGAAGCGCAGGAGCTCCTGAAGCGCGCGCCGGAAAACCTGGCGGCGCGGCGCCTGCTGGCGCGGATTTACGTGCGCACGCTCGGCGACCTGAGCGCCGGCACCGCGCAGCGCGAAACAGTGAACCGCGCCATCGACCAGTACCGCGAAATCCTGCGCCTGGACCCGACCGACACGGATTCGGCGCTGTGGCTCGCGCGGCTCTACCGGCTGCAGAACGATCACGATAAGGCCGCGGAGGTGCTCCGCGGGATCCTCGAGCGCGAGCCCGAGAACGAGTCCGCCGTCGAGCAACTCACGCAGCTCCTGCTCGACCAGGGCAAGTCCATGGACGCCATCGCCCTGCTCGAGCGGCTGGTGAAACGCTCGCCCACGCCGGGCCTGCTCGATCTGCTGGGGGACGCGTACACGCAGTTGCACGATGCGGCGCATGCCGAGGAGGCCTACCGCAAGGCCGTCGCGCTCGACCAGGACGCGCCCAGCCACCGCCGCGGGCTGGCGCAGGCGTTGCTCTCGCAAGAAAAGTACGAGGAAGCCCTCCTGCAGTACAAGAAGCTCGCGGAACTCGACCCCGAAGAGCCCGAGTCTTACCTGCGCATGGCGCAGATTTACCGGCAGCTGCACAAGCTCGACAAGGCGGAAGAAAGCGTCCTGCAGGCCAAGCGGCGCTCGCCGGGCAGCCTCGAAGTGATCTACGCCGAGGCCACGATCTACGAGGCGGAGGGGCGCTTCAACGACGCCATCCGCGTGCTTTCCGACGCGGTGGCCGGCGTGAAGACGCAGTCGGGCCCGACGCCGGTCAGCCGCCGCACGCTCGCGATTCTCTACGAGCAGCTCGGGCGGCTCTACCGCCAAGTGGAAAACTATCCGGCGGCGATCAACACCTTCCAAGAAATGCTGAAGCTCGGCGACGAAGAAGGCCGGCGGGCGCGCGTGCTGATCGTGGATACCTACCGCGCGGCGCGCGACCTGCCGCATGCGCTCGAAGAGGCGCAGAAGGCCATCCAGCTATACCCGACCGACCACAGCGTCCGCGTCAACCGCGCGCTGCTGCTCGGCGAAGCGGGCAGCACCGAAGAAGGTGCCAAAGCGCTGCGCGAAATGCTGAAGGGCTCGTCCGACGACCGCGAGATTTATCTGGACCTGGCGCAGGTGTACGAGCGAGGCAAGCGCTACGCCGAAGCGGAAACCGCCGTGCGCGCCGCGGAGAAGCTGGGCGCGCGGCCGGCCGACAACGAGATGGTGTGGTTCATGCTCGGCGCGATCTACGAGCGGCAGAAGAAATACGACCTCGCGGAAAACGAATTTCGCCGCGTAATCGAGCTGAACCCGAAGAACGCCGCGGCGCTGAATTACTACGGCTACATGCTCGCCGACCGCGGCACGCGCCTCGAAGAAGCCACGGCGCTGGTGAAGCGCGCGCTCGCGGAAGACCCCAACAACGGCGCCTACCTCGACAGCCTGGGCTGGGCCTACTACAAGCAGAACCGCCTCGCCGATGCCGAGCGCGAATTGCGCAAGGCCGTGGAGCGCGATGCGCATGACCCGACCATCCGGGAGCACCTGGGCGACGTGTACTTCAAGATCGGCAAGACGGACCTGGCCGCCGCGGAATGGGAACGCTCGCTCGCGGAATGGCGCCGCAGCCTGCCTACCGAAGCCGAACCCGACAAGGTCACCGAGCTCGAAAAGAAACTTACCGGCCTGAAGCACCGCCTGGCCCAGCAGAAGTCCGGCGGCGAACCCAAACCGCAGTAGCCTCCGCCATCCGCGCCTACCCGCTCCAACTTTTGGGGTAAACTTGTCGCCCCCTGGCCGAAGGGGCTCACGGAATCAGCATGGCTCTTGTGCGCATCTCCGCTTACGCAAAGGTGAACCTGCGCCTGCACATCCTCGGCAAGCGCGCGGACGGTTACCGCGAGCTGCGCACGATCTTCCAGACGATTTCGCTGCACGACACGCTGGAGCTTTCGCTCACCCGATCGCCCGGCATTCAGCTTATGACCACGGACCCGGCTCTGCCGGCGGACCGCAGCAACCTGGTTTGGCGCGCGCTCGATGCGCTGCGGCGCGAATTGCGCCTGCGGCAGGGCATTCGCGCGCTCGTGGTGAAGCGCATCCCCGTGGCCCGCGGGCTGGGCGGCGGCTCGAGCGACGCTGCCGCGGCCCTGATGGGCCTGCTGCGCCTCACGCGCCGCAGGCTTCCGGCCGCGCGTCTGGTGGAGATCGCCGCAGGCCTGGGCGCCGACGTGCCGTTCTTCCTGTTCGGCGGCCGGGCGCTGGGGGTGGGCCGCGGCGACGAAGTCTATCCATTGCCGGATGCCCGGCGCCGCACAATCGTGGTCGTTTCGCCGCACAATATCGGCGTCCGCACAAAGGACGCCTACCGCTGGGCGAGCCGCGGATTGACAAAGCAGCGGACGCCCCGTAAACTATGGTCTTTCCGCGCTCTATGCTGGAGCCCGCAGGGGGGCGCTCTCTCGAATGACTTCGAGGCGGCGGTCTTCCCGCGGCACCCCCGCCTGAGAAGCATCAAGCGGGCGTTGCTCCGGCGAGGAGCTGTGGAAGCCACGCTGGCGGGAAGCGGTTCGGCGGTGTTCGGAGTATTCCCCAGCCCAGCGCAGGCGCGCCGAGCCGCAAAAGGGTTCCCGCAAGACCAGGTTTTCGTCACGGAGACTCTTTCTCGGGAAGACTATCGCCGCGCCCATCGCGGATGGGGCGGAGTCTGAAGGCGCAACTTGCCCGACGATAAGTTCAAGATCTTCTGCGGGAGTGCGAACCCGCTGCTGGCGGAAGAAATCTGCCGCTTCCTGGGCGTGAAGCTCGGGCAGTCGGAGCTCGGCCGCTTCAGCGACGGCGAGATTTATTTCCAGATCCTCGAAAACGTGCGCGGCGCCGACGTCTTCGTCGTGCAGCCGTGCAGCCATCCGGTGGACTACCACCTGATGCAGCTGCTGATGATGATTGACGCGTTCAAGCGCGCGTCCGCCTGGCGGATTACCGCGGTGATGCCCTACTACTGCTACGCGCGGCAGGACCGCAAAGACAAGCCCCGCGTGCCGATCTCCGCGAAGCTTGTCGCCGACCTGCTCGAAACCGCCGGGGCCAGCCGCGCGCTGACGCTCGACCTGCACGCGCCGCAGATCCAGGGCTACTTCAACGTGCCGGTGGACCATTTGTACGCGTCGCCGGTGCTGGTGGAATATTTCAAGAAGAAGGCGCTGGGCGAGGTCACGGTGGTTTCGCCGGATGCGGGCGGCGTGGAGCGCGCGCGCTTCTTTGCCAAGCGGCTCGATGCGCCGCTGGCCATCGTGGACAAGCGCCGCGTGGACATGAACGTGGCCGAGGTCATGCACCTGATCGGCGAAGTCAGCGGCCGGCCCGCGCTGATCATTGACGACATCATTGATACGGCCGGCACGCTCGTGAACACCGTCGAGGCGCTGCTCAAGGAAGGCGCAACGAAAGTCTATGCCGCGGCGACGCATGCCGTGCTGTCCGGGCCGGCGGTTGACCGGCTGTGCAAATCGCCCGTCGAGGAAGTGGTGGTGACGAACTCCATCCCGCTCTCCGAAGAGGCGCAGAAGGTGAAGAAGATCAAGATGCTCAGCGTGGCCGAGCTGCTGGCCCGCGGCATCCGCTCGATCCACGAAGAAACTTCGATCAGCGAGCTTTTTATTTAGCGATTCAGGGAAGGACGTATGGAGCAGATCACTCTGGAAGCCGTGCCCCGCGACGACCGGGGCAAAAACGCTGCGCGGCGCCTGCGCCGCACCGGCAAAATTCCCGCCGTGGTCTATGGCGGCAAGGGCGAGCCGCTCGCCGTGGAGGTGAGCGCCAGGCAGGTGGCGGGCATCCTGCGCTCGGAGTCCGGCCACAACACGATCTTCACCGTGAAGCTGCCCGGCGGCGAGCACCAGGCCATGCTGAAGGACTGGCAGGTGGACCCGGTGAAGGGCGCGCTGCTGCACGTGGACATGCTGCGCATCGCCATGGACGTGCGCATGCGCGTCAAGGTGCCGGTGCACTTTTTCGGCGAGCCGGAAGGAGTGAAGCTGCAGGGCGGCATCTTCGAGACGGTTACCCGCGAAGTCGAAATCGAATGCCTGCCCACGGAGATCCCCGGCGAGTACAAGGTGGACGTCAGCGCGCTGACGATCGGCAAGCAGCTCCGCGCTGCCGACCTGCCGCTGGACCCGCAAAAGGCCAAGCTCGTCACCGACCCGCAGCGCGTGATCGCGCACGTCGTGGCGCTGCGCGAAGAAGAGGAAGAGAAGCCGGCCGAGGTGGCAGTGGCCGCCGAAGCAGCGCCGCCGGCCGAGCCCGAAGTCATCAAGAAGGGCAAGAAGGAAGTCGAAGAGGGCGAAGAAGCCGAAGGCGAAGGCGAGAAGAAGTAAGGCTTCGCCGGCCGGGCAACGCGAATGCGGCTCATCGTTGGCCTTGGAAATCCCGGCCCCGAGTACGCGTGGACGCCGCACAACCTGGGCTTCCTGGTCGTGGACCGGCTGGCCGAAGCCGGCGGGATTCACGTCGAGCGGCCGGAAGCGAAGTCGTACATCGGCCGCGGGCAACTGGCCGGGCAGGAAGTCGCGCTCGCCAAGCCGCAGACGTACATGAACCTCAGCGGCCTGGCGGTGCGCGGGCTGCTCGAGCGGCTGGAGTGCAGCCCGGCGGAAATGATCGTCGTTTACGACGAAGTCGCGCTGCCGTGGGGCGCAATTCGGATCCGCGAGCGCGGCACCGCCGG
>Ga0184639_10000513_pt1 | contig 15062 bp, 14 predicted proteins | sample PLM31_170_b2_FD_133155 | JGI IMG/M metagenome (GOLD analysis project Ga0184639, IMG submission 133155) | Groundwater sediment microbial communities from an aquifer in East River, Colorado, USA - PLM3-1_170_b2 | ecosystem: Environmental > Terrestrial > Soil > Riparian zone | place: USA: East... | reverse complement strand
GTCGTCGCGGCGGATTTCGGGCGAGGCGTACGCCGCGCCCGAATAGGGCGCCAGAAGCGCCGAGAGATCCTCGAGCGCTGCCGCCGGGCGCGTGGGGTGGAAACCCGCGTGCTGTCGGGCGCAGACAACGAGCCGCGCGTCCACCTGCCGGGCGACCCGCAGGGCAAAATCGGGCGAGGCAATCTGGTCCATGGGCACCACGACCGCCCCGCGGAATACGCATCCCAGGAACGCAACCACCCATTCAGCCGAATTGGGTCCCCAGAGGAGGACGCGGTCACCGTGGCCGACGCAGAGACCCTCGAGGTAGCGGGCAAACTGGGCCGAGGCTTCGGCCATCTGGCGGTACGACCACCGGGCGACGCGGTACCCGCGCGGCTCGGTGTAGGCCGTGTCTGAGGCATGCGCCCGGAACTGCTGCGCAAGGTAGTCAATGAGGGATTGGCGGCGCATCGGGCGGAGAGGTTAGCAGGGAATCCCTGGCAGGTGCGAGCTGGAGAAGGGTGCCATGGGAGCGGCGGCATTATACCCCGGCGCGGGCGCTGGAAACCCGCCGAGGAGACAAAATGTAAACTCTTATTATTCAGTTAAATAAGGGCGATTCCGGAGGTCCACCACGAGTTGGGCTAGACAAAGAGCACTATTCGTGGTACTATCTCTTTGCATTTGTTGCTCTTGTATTTCCTTTGACTCGTTCAACAGGGCTGCAAGGCCAAGCTTGCAGCCTTTTGTTTTTGCGGGCTGGGGCAGCGGTTGCCGAGCGATCGGCTGGCTGGACAAGGGGCAGCAGATAGCCCAACTTGAGAAATAGGAGTAGCAGTGAAAGAACAAGGAACAGTGAAGTGGTTCAATGCCAGCAAGGGTTACGGGTTCATCCAGCGCCAAACCGGCGAGGATGTCTTCGTTCACTTTTCGGCCATCCAGATGGACGGCTACAAGAGCCTGAACGAGGGCCAGGCGGTCGAGTTTGAAGTCCGCAAGGGCCCAAAGGGCTTGCAGGCAGAGAACGTGACCAGCCTCTAGTCTGTTAATTGTGGGTCCCGGCTGCCGCTCGGCGCCGGGACTCGCTCCCGAAACAGGATTCCAGTTTTGGGTGGTCCCAAGGAGACAGTTGTGCAAGTTCTTCCGGAAGGCCAGTACATCAAGCACGAGCAGTACGGCGTCGGCGTCGTAACCGAGGCTGACGCCGAGCGCACGACGATTGAGTTCCAGGGCTTCGGCCGCAAGCTGTTTGTCACCAACCTGATGACGGCTGAACTCGTGGGGGAAGCACCCGGCAAGCCGATTCGCACGCGGCGCCGCCGCAAGGCGTAATTCGTCCCGGCCGGCCCGTGGCGCGCCGCCGCGCGTACGCTCAATTCCCAAACTATATTCAACGATGGGCACCTCAAAAACTGGGGATGTATTCCGTCTCTGCTCGGCTTTCTATGCGCACTGCGTGGGCGAGTTGCGATAGAATCCGCGCCGACGGGGCATGTCCGCGACTGTGGCCACCCGGCTGGCGCCAAGCCCAAACTCATTCCATTAGCGGAGGCTACGATGTTTAACCTGTTCGAGCTCATCTGGATCCTGCTGATCGGTATTGCAGCGGGCTGGCTGGCGGGACAGATCTTGAAAGGCCGGGGATTTGACCTGGTTGGAAACCTGATCGTCGGCGTGATTGGCTCGTTGCTGGGCGGGTTTCTGTTTGGGCTGATCGGCCTGGCTGCCTACGGTTTGATCGGGCGGCTGGTGATGTCGGTAGTCGGCGCGGTCGTGTTGCTGTATCTGATCAGCTTCATCCGCAAGTCCTGACGCAGCGCTCAGAGCAGAGAGGAGCCGCCGATGAAAGTGATGATCATTCTTGGAATCGTGCTGATTGTCCTAAGCATCCTCGCACTGGTCTATCAGGGAATCCCTGGGCCCACGCAGCGGGACACCGTGAACATCGGGCCCATTCAAACGACGGTCGAAACCAAGAAGACCTACGTGGTTCCGCCGATTGTCTCCGGGCTCGCGCTCGCGGGCGGCGTCATTCTGGTTGTTCTTGGCCTGAAGAAAAAGTCCTAAGCCCTTGCGGTACAGCCGACCAAATCCACGCCGCAGAAAGCCGCATCTCACTAAGGGAGGGATGGCAGGTGGCTCTGGGAATCGCTTCCGTGAGCGGCTTGGACAGTAAGTCGGACCGCAAGGGGATCTTCCTGATCTCCGGTCTCGCGGCACTCATCGGTGGGCTGTGCTGCATGACGCCGGTGGTGTTGGTGCTGATCGGTCTGGCAAGTATTTCAACCGCGGCGAGCCTCGGCAACATCCTCTATGGGGATTATCGCTGGGCGTTTCGCGCTGTGGCGCTGGTGTTTTTGGGGCTCGCCCTGTTGATGTATTTCCGCCGGCGGGGGATCTGCACGCTCGATCAGGCCCGCCGCGAACGCAACCGCATCGTCAACACGGTGCTCGTCGTTCTGATCGCCGCGACGGGCATCTACATCTTCTGGACCTACCTCGCCGTCCACTATTGGGGCATTGCGGTGGGCCTGCCGTGGAAGCAGTATGATGAGAGCTGGGCGCTGCCCGCCTCGCTCGTCGTGCTGGCAGTGGCCGCGGCACTCTACTTTCTTCTCTTCCGCAGGCCACGAAAAGAAGGCCTCTGATCGCGGAGGCGTTTGGCTTTTCGGCCCCCTTCAAACCGCCCGCAAAAGGCCGCTGGCTAGCCCAGGAAGCCCAGGTTCTTCGTCGTGAAGTTCGCCAGGTTGGTGAAGATGGCCGGCAGATCGGCGCTGCCGACGCCGAACCACGACGCCAGCGTCGCGCCGAACTGATTCACCGCGGTCGTCGGAATCCAGCGGCCGCTTGAAGAGGAGTCGTCCGGCCCGCTGAGCGCAAACTGGGGCAGCTTCCCGTACAGATCCCCGCCCAGCACGTTATTGCCGCCCATCACCAGCACATGGCTCCCCCAGCCGTGGTCGCTGCCGGCGCCGCTAGCCGGTTTGAACGTGCGGCCGAACTCGGAAAGCGTGAACGTTGTGATCTTGTCGGGTATACCGAGCTCGACAGTAGCATCGTATAAAGCTTTCATGGCCGGGTCGAGCTGCGACATGAGATTGTTCTGGGTGCCGATCTGAGACGTGTGCGTATCGTAGCCGCCCATCGAGCAGAAAAAGATCTGCCGCCGCAAACCGAGCGTCTGATTCGCTTTGATGATGCGCGCCACCTGGGCCAACTGGTTGCCGATGGATGTATTGGGAAACACGGTGGCCAGTGGTGAGATGCCCTGAAGCGCGCCCGCGAGAATCGAGCTTTGCTGGAGCGCGCGGCTCGTGATCGAACTGGTGGCCTGAATCAGCGAAATGCCCGTATCGAACGTGAGCATTTCCTGCAAGGAGGCCAGACGCGCATTGGACTGCGCGGTCGGAGAGCTGTATCCCTGCAGGCCGATGGTGGCCGGGTTGGTCGTGGGCGCTAGGGCGAAGGGTTGCGTCTGGCTGCCGGTACAGAAGATAGCCGTGCCCGCGACGGTGGTGATGGGCGGATACGCTTGGCCGACGTCGTAAATCGTGCGGATTTTGTCCGCGGTGCGGCCGGCCCAGCCGGTCGTGCCGAAACCGTTCAGCTCCGCCGTCTGCCACTGCTGCTGCTGGTCGGAATGGGAGAATAGATTGTCAGGCCGCTGCTTGGTCTTGTTCAGGTACTCCATCCGCGTGATCGGCTCCACGAGTGCGCCGATATTGGCCACCACGGCCACGCGATTCTGCTGGAATAGGCCACGGATCTGGGCAAGCGCCGGATGGAAACCGAAGTCCTTTGCGCCGGAAGGCAAGGGCTGCGCGGTCTTGGCCGTCACGGGGAGAAGCTGTGCCTGGGTCAGCGCGAGCCCGCCATTGGACTGGTCGGCGCGGATCGCGAAATAGTCCGCGTAGCTAAACCCTGTCCCCGGAGTGCCTGCGATCGGCACGATCAAGTTGTTTCCGTCGTTGCCGCCGAACAGGAAGATGCACACCAGTGCCTTGTAGTCTGCGGGCGCCGCGGCCAGAGCGTTCAGCAGGCCGAACCGGCTGAAGCTGGCGAACACTCCCATCGAGGCGGCCGCGCAGCAGCCCCGCATGAATTCGCGACGTGTCGGCATTGGCGTTCCTCCTCGGCCTGGGCGTGTCTCAAACGCGTCAGTGCTGCACCTGGTATTGCGAAGACGATCCGACCAGGTAGATCGCCGTCTTCGCCCGTTGCGCCTGCTGCAGAGCCTGGTCGCTGCCGCTCGGGACGGCGTTTATGGCCGTCGTGATGCTGTTTCGCATCTCCGGAGACATGGAGCCGTGCAGCAGCAGCGTGTTCAGCGAGTCCAGAAGCTGGTTCGGATTCGGCGCCAGGTTCGCGTAGCTCGTGAAGTCCACCGTCGTCCCGGCCTTCGTTCCGAATGCAATCGTGTTGATGAAATTGATGCGCTCGAACGTCGTCGCAGTGGTCTGGATGTTCAACTCGGGACCAACCAGCGTGCTGCCCGGGATCTCGAAATCCGGAGAGAAATAACTGAATACCGTCGGCGGGAAGAGAAGGTATTGTCCCATCACGCGGCCGTTGCCGGCGAGGTTGCCATCGCTCTGCGCTCCCAGGGCACGAAGCAGGTTCGTGATGAGCAGGACGGGTTCCTTGAGCTTTCCGTCGTTGGCCAACTGCGGGTCCGTTGGCGGCAGAGCGTCGCCCCGGCGTGCCTCGGAATCGAGCAGAATCGCAGCGATCAATGCCTTCATGTCACCGCGCTGCGACGGGAGCGTTCCACCCGGCGTGCACGTCCCGCCCGTCCATACGCTGGCCACACGCTGCACATAGGCGGGGCTGGGATTGCTGGTCACCAGTTGCTGGATGAGCAGCCGGGCGACGAATAGCGGCAAGTTCGGGTGGCAGAGCATGTTGTCGAGCGTGAGCGTCAGGTCTCCTTGTGCGCTTCCGCCGGCCGGAATCACAAAGCCGTCAATCAGCGTCTTGATCCCCGCGTCGTGGTGGCTTTCCACGGCCTCGAGCGGACCGCCATAAAATGTCGGCCGCGGCCAGTCGAGCGTCACCGGAGTCTCCTTCGCATAGGTCCACCCTGTCAGGGCGCAAGCGATCTGTTCCACCACCGCCACCGGGTCGTACGCCGGGATCGGTTTTCCCTGGGCATCGCGCTGGAAAGTGCCATCCGAATTCAGCTTCCAGAGACCAATCGTGAAGAGCTGCATCAGCTCGCGGCCGTAATTCTCGTTGCAACTGCCCGTGCGGTTGGCCGCACCGTCGTTGTTGGCAATGTCCTGATAACGGCCCATGGCCGGGTTCTTTGTGACGTCCTCCATGATCTGGCGGTAGTTCCCGAATGCGTGCTGCTCGTGCATGCGCAGATAGGAGACAAACGCGCGCGCATCATTCACGTCCACCCAGGAAACCACCCAGATCTTGTGCAGCGCGAACGCGATCCGCTGGCGCAGCTGGTCCTGGCCGTACAGCGCGTTGGTGAACCAGCGCCGCTGCAGAGGGTCGCGGTTGTCGAAGCTCCCCTGTGAGTCCGGCTGCGCATCGTCGAACGTGGATAGCGGCGCGTCGAACTGGTCCTGGAGGAAGTTGAGGAAGCCGACTTGCTGCACCTGGTTGATCAGATCCGGCGTAGGCCCGAATGTGGCCTGCTCGAGAAAGCGCGCGGCCGCCGCGGCGGAAACCACCGGCGTCGCGAAAAGCTGCGCGTTGATCGCCGTCGATGTGGCGGCGCCTGGGTCGGGGTTGCGAACAGTGATCGGTATGCTTCCCGGCGGTGTGTTGGCCGGCACGCTAAAGTTGGCCTGCAATTGCGTCGCGGAGATGAATGTCGTGTTGACCGCCGTCAGGCCGAAAAAGATTGTTGCGCTACCGACGAATTTGCTGCCGATGACGTTCAGGGTGATCTGGCCCACGCCGATGTTCTTGGGGTTGACGTTGGTCAGCACCGGAATCGGGTTCAGCAGACTGACGTTGCTCGTGCCGGTGGCGCTGGCTTGCACGATGCTTGCGGCCTGAACGGTCACGTTGCTGGGGCTGGGCAACGAATCAGGCGCCTTGTAGACGCCGGACGCGTTGATGGTGCCGACCGTGGCGTTGCCGCCAGGCATGCCGTTGACCGACCAGGTGACACCGGTGGTTGTCGTGCCTGAGACGCTGGCGGTGAACGGCTGGGTGTCGCCGGCGCGCACGGACGTGGAGCCGGGCGAAACGCTTACCGTGATGCTTGGAGGCGGCGGGCCGCCCCCTGAATTTGAACCGCCGCCGCATCCGGCGACGCAAAGTAGAACGGCCCCAAGAACGAGAAAGAAAGGACGGCGTATCACGGCCACCCTCCGAGAAGCTTCCTGTCTAAACCCAGATGGCTGCCAAAAGTTGCGTGCGCACGAGTGCAGTTTCGCAGGGGCGGGGCGCCACTGAGGCTGGATGCTAAGCACGAGTCACTGTAATTTGCAAGTAAACTTTTCAGCGGCCCGGCATCTCGCCGGCTCGGACCAGCCGGCTGGAAACTCTGTGTAAAACCTTCATTTTCTCATTGACAGCCGGAGGCACCATTCGTATAAATATACAGTCTGATGTATAATATAACAGAGGGCTGGATGTGGGAGCGCATAAACGCTATCGGCAAGGGCAGATCCTGAAATTGATCACGGGCGAAGCCATCACCAGTCACGATGAGCTGCGGCGGCGGCTGGCGCACTTGAACATGCGCGTCACGCAAGCCACGCTCTCGCGCGATCTCCACGACCTGAAGCTCGTGAAGACCGCGGCGGGCTATAAGCCGCTTACCGCCGCCTCCAAAGAAGCGCCGGCGCTGCCGCCACTGGCGCGCGCGCTGCGCGAATTTCTGCTGGACATCCGGCCGGCCCACAATCTGCTCGTGCTGAAGACTCCGCCGAGCGGGGCGCAGCCGCTGGCTGCCGCCGTGGACGCCGAAAAATTCAAAGAAGTCGTCGGCACGGTTGCGGGCGACGACACCGTCTTGATCATCACACCAACCCGCGCAGCGCGCGCGGCGGTGCAGAAGCGAATGGAGGACCTGCTCCGATGACAGACCCGCAACGGGTCGCCGTCGTCGGAGCAACGGGCTACGCTGGATACGAACTGGCTCGGCTCCTGCTGCGGCACCCGCAAATCAGCAAACCGACGTTTTACTTGCGCGAAAGCTCCGCGCACGTGCGCTGTCTTTCGGAAATCTTTCCGCAGCTCCGCGGCTGGGGCGAAGCGCCCTGCCGGCCGTTCTCGGTGGAAGCGATTGCGCAGAGCGGGGCGAGCGTCGCGTTTCTTTGCACGCCGCACGAAGCCTCGCTGGAAACGGTGCCGGCTCTGCTCGCGGCGGGTCTGCGGGTCGTGGATTTGAGCGGCGCGTTTCGCTTCCGTGAGCCGGAGACGTTTGCGGCCTGGTACAAGCTGCCCGCGCCGCCGCACGAGTTGCTAGAGCAGGCCGTGTACGGCTTGCCGGAGCTTTATGCTTCGGCGCTGCCCTCGGCGCGGCTGGTGGCTAACCCGGGCTGCTATCCAACTTCCGTGATTCTTGGGCTGAAGCCGCTCGTCGAAGCAGGATGGCTGGCGCGTGAGCGCGGCATCGTCTGCGACTGCAAGTCGGGCGCGAGCGGCGCCGGCAAAGAGCCCAAGCGTGAGCTGCACTTCGTCGAAGTGGACGAGAACCTGCGCGCCTATGAGCTCTTCACGCACCGGCACACGCCCGAGGTCACCGACCACCTCGGCATCGTTCCCGGCGACATCATATTTTCGACGCACCTTCTGCCGGTGGCGCGCGGGATTCTCTCGAGTCTGTACGTCTGGCTCGATGCGCCGCACACGCTCGACGAAGTGGAGGCGCTCTACCGCCGGTTTTACGCGGGCCGGCCGATGGTGCGCATCTGGCCCGGCGGGCGCCTGCCGGAACTGCAGCACGTGGCGCACACAAATTTCTGCGACATCGGGTTTGCCCTCGATCCCGCTGGCGAGCGGCTCGTGGTGGTCTCCTGCCTGGACAATCTGGGCAAGGGAGCCGCGGGCCAGGCCGTGCAAAACCTGAACGGGATGCTGGGCTTGGAGGAAGCAACCGCACTGCTATGAGAATGGTCGTCAAAGTCGCTGGAGCGCTGCTCGAAGATCCGGAAGCCGTACGTTCGATTGCGCGGCAGGTGGCGCAGCTTGCACAGGAAGGCCACGAACTGCTCGTAGTGCACGGCGGCGGCAAGCTTTTCACCGCCACGCTGAAGCGGCTCGGCATCGAGAGCCGCTTCGTCGCTGGATTGCGCGTCACCGATCGCCCGACGCGCGACGTCGCCGTGATGGTGATGGGCGGGTTGCTGAACAAGCGCCTGGCGACGGCGGTTTCTGAGGCGGGCGTGCAGGCCGTGGGCATCTGCGCGAGCGATGCTGCATGTTTTCTCGCCGAGCCCATGGTGCACGACGAAGTTACGGGCAGCCTGGGCTTCGTCGGCTACCTGACAGGCGTCAACGTGGAGTTTCTGGAAACGCTGTGGCGCGCGGGGATCGTGCCCGTGGCGTCGTGCCTGGGTCTCGGCAGCGACGGCGAGCTTTACAACATCAATGCCGATCACATGGCCGCCGCGTGTGCTGAATACATCCACGCGGAGCGGCTGATTTATCTCACTGATGTGGCCGGCGTGCTCGACGGCGAGAAGGTGCTGAAGGTGATCTCCACTGAAGAGGTCGAGCATCTCATTCGTCAGAACAAGGTCTCGGGCGGCATGGTGCTGAAGCTCGAAGCGTGCAAGCGGGCGCTCGCGGGCGGCGTGCGCCAGGTGCGCATCGTCGGCGGCGCTTCGCCGCGCGGGTTGCTCTCGGCGGCGAACGGCGGCAGGGGCCCCGGCACGCGGGTCACGCCCATGAATCACGCGGTTGCGGGGGCCGTTCAGTGAAGAGCAAAAAGAGAACGGGCGGACCGGCGCCGGTCCGTGAGGCGGCGCGGTACCTGATGAACACGTACCGGCGCCCGCCGGTCGTCTTCACGCGCGGCAAGGGCTGTTATCTCTTTGACGCGCAGGGCCGCCGCTACCTGGATTTTCTCGGCGGCATCGCCGTGAACGCGCTCGGCCATGCGCATCCGCGGTTGGTGCGCGTGATCCGGCGCGAAGCGGCGCGCGCAGTCCACGTCTCGAACCTCTTTCATAACCCGTTCCAGGGACCGCTCGCGCACAAGCTGGCCGATTGGTCGGGCATGGACCGCGTGTTCTTCACGAACAGCGGCACGGAGGCGATTGAAGGCGCGCTCAAGCTCGCGCGGCTCAACGCGCGCAAGGCCGCGGACGAAGGCTCCGGCAAGACGCGCATCCTCGCGCTCGAAAACTCCTTTCACGGGCGCACGTTTGGGGCGCTGGCCATCACGGCGCCTGTGAAATACCGTGAGCCGTTTGCGCCACTCGTGCCCGGCGTGGAGTTTGTGCGCTTCAACGACGTCGCCGACCTCGAGGCAAAGTTCGACGTGAGCGTCTGCGCCATCGTGCTCGAGACGATCCAAGGCGAAGGCGGGATTCATCCCGTCAGCGAAACCTTCTGGAACCGCGCGCGCGCGCTTGCTACCCGGCACGGCGCCGTGCTCATCGCCGACGAAATCCAGTGTGGCCTGGGCCGCACCGGCCGCCATTTTGCCTACCAGCGCTTCAACGCGCTGCCGGATATCGTCGTCGTCGCGAAGCCGCTTGCCGGCGGGCTGCCCCTTGGAGCGATCCTGGCGCGCGAGCCGGTTGCCGAAGCGTTTTTGCCCGGCCTGCACGGCACCACGTTCGGCGGCGGGCCGCTCGTCTGCGCAGTCGCGCTGGAATTCCTGAAGACCGTCGAGAAAGAGAAGCTGCTCGAGAACATCCGCACGCGCGGCACGGAGCTGCGCGAGGGGCTGCAGCAGCTTCAGAAGAAACACGATTTCATCCGCGAAGTCCGCGGGCAGGGATTGATGCTGGGCGTCGAACTCAGCGTCGAAGGCGGGCCGTACGTTACCGAAGCGCTGCGGCGCGGCCTGGTGATCAACTGCACGCACGACTACACCTTGCGCCTGCTGCCGCCGTTCATCGTGACGTCGCGGCAGGTGCGCGAGTTCTTGGATAAGTTGGAGACCGTCCTGGCTAAGACCCGGCGGCCGAAAGTCACGGCTGCCGTACAAGCGTCCGCAGCAACAGCGGCAACTCATGAGCGGGCGCTCGTGCAGGCAGCAGCGAGGTAAACATGAACGCGATTGCTCCAGTCTTTACCGCGACGTGCGACCTCTTGACGGGCGCGGAGTGGAACGCCGCGCAGGTGCGCGAACTCTACCACCTGGCCGCGGACATCAAGTCGCGCCCGGACCGCTACCGCGACGCGCTCGGCGGCCGGTTCCTCGCGCTGATTTTTGAGAAGCCCTCGCTGCGCACCCGCGTGACGTTTGAGGTCGGCATCCAGAGCCTGGGCGGCAGCTCCGTATTCCTGGACCACACCAGCCACCGGCTGGGCGAGCGCGAGTCCATCAAGGACGTGGCGCGGAACCTGGAGCGCTGGGTGCAAGGCATCGTCGCGCGCACGTTTGAGCAGCGCGCGATTGACGAGCTCGCGGAAAGCGCCGCGGTCCCCGTGATCAACGCGCTCTCGGACAAATTTCATCCCTGCCAGGCACTGGCGGATTTCTTCACGCTCGAGGAACGCTTCGGCGGCGTGCGCGGGCTGAAGCTCGCGTACGTCGGCGACGGCAACAACGTCTGCCATTCGCTGCTTGTGGCCGGCGCGCGCGTTGGAGCGCACGTCCGCGTGGCCACGCCGGAGGGCTACGAGCCGGACGCCGAGATTGTCGCCGAGGCGCAGCGCGCCGCGCGGGAGACTCGCACGAAGATCGAACTCTTCCACAATGCCGAAGAAGCCGTCGCTGGCGCGCAGGCCGTGTATACGGACGTCTGGGCGAGCATGGGGCAGGAAGCGGAAGCCGCCTCGCGCGAGAAAATCTTCGCGCCGTTCCAGGTGAACGACGCGCTGATGGGCCTCGCCACGCCCGATGCCGTCTTCCTGCACTGCCTGCCCGCGCATCGCGGCTCGGAGGTTACCGATGCGGTGATCGATTCGCCGCGCTCGATCGTCTTTGACCAGGCGGAAAACCGCCTGCACGTCCAGAAAGCCATCCTGCTGATGCTGCTGAGCTAAGGAAGGGACGCGTGGCCCAGAAAGTGGTGCTCGCCTATTCGGGCGGGCTCGATACCTCGATCATCATCCCCTGGCTGAAAGAGAATTACGGTTGCGACGTCGTCGCCATGATCGGCGACGTCGGTCAGCAGGAAGACCTCGAAGCCGCGCGGCGCAAAGCGCTGGCGACCGGCGCCTCGGCGGCTTTCGTCGAAGACTTGCGCGAGGAATTCGTCACCGGCTACATCTGGCCCACGCTGCGCGCCGGCGCGGTGTACGAGCACAAATACCTGCTCGGCACCTCGTTCGCGCGCCCGGTGCTAGCGAAGCGCCAGGTGGAAGTCGCGCATAAAGTCGGTGCCGACGCGGTCTGCCACGGCTGCACCGGTAAGGGCAACGACCAGGTGCGCTTCGAGCTGACGTACAAAGCGCTCGGCCCGGACCTGAAGATCATCGCGCCCTGGCGCGAATGGAAAATCTTCTCGCGGGAAGATGCGATTGCCTATGCGCATACACACAACATCCCCATCGAGCAGACCACGGCGAACATCTACAGCCGCGACCGCAACATCTGGCACCTGAGCCACGAGGGCGGGCGCTTGGAAGACCCGGCGAATGCACCTGAGGAAGCGATGTGGCAGTGGATCGTTTCGCCGGAGCGGGCCCCGGACAAACCCGCCGAAGTCGCAATCGGCTTTGAGGCCGGCGCGCCCGTTTCGGTGGACGGCATGCGCCTAGGCGCGGTGGCGCTGCTCGAGCGGCTGAACGAAATCGCGGCAGCGCACGGCGTGGGCCGCATCGACCTCGTGGAAAACCGCCTGGTGGGCATCAAGTCGCGCGGCGCATATGAGACGCCGGGCGGCACGCTACTTGTGTTCGCGCACCGCGAGCTCGAGGCGCTGTGCCTGGACCGCGAAACGGCGCACTACCAGCAGCAGCTCGCGCTGCGCTACGCCGAGCTCGTGTACTACGGTCTCTGGTTCACGCGGCTGCGCGAGGCGCTCGATGCGTTTTTCACGAGCACGCAGCAGCGCGTCACCGGCACGGTCGGCCTGAAGCTCTTCAAAGGCAACGTCAGCGTGACGAAGCGCGCGGCGCCCCATTCGCTCTATCGCACCGATCTCGCCAGCTTTGCCATGACGCGCTACAACCCCAAAGACGCCGAGGGCTTCATCAACTTGTTCGCGCTGCCCGTCACGATGCCGCAGGGAGACACTCCCAAGTGACGCTTGCCCCCAAAGACAAACTTTGGGGCGGGCGCTTCGACCGGCCGCCAAACGAGGTTTTCTACGAGTTCCAGCGGTCGTTCGCCTTCGATCGCCGCTTGCTGCCCTATCAACTTGCCGTGGACCGCGCCTGGGCCAGGGCGCTTGAAGGCGTGGGCATCCTCACCGCTGCCGAAGTGAAGCAGATCCTCGCCGCGCTCGACCGCATTGCTGCGCGCGCGAAGTCCGACGCCGCATGGCTCGACAGTTCGGCCGCCGAAGACGTTCATCACTTCGCTGAAACCGCGCTGGTCGAAGAGGCCGGGCCGCTGGGCTACAAGCTCTACACCGGCCGCAGCCGCAACGAGCTGGTGGTCACTGAATTTCGCATGTTCATCAAGGACGCGGCGGCGATCATGCGCCGCGCCGTGGCTGCGCTGATCGCGGCGCTCATCGAGCAGGCTGAGAAAAGTCTCGACGTGCCCATGCCTGGCATGACGCACATGCAGCACGCGCAGCCGATTCTCTTCTCACACTTCTTGCTGGCGCACGCCGAAGGTTTCTTCCACGACCTTGATCGCATCGCGTTCGCCGCCAACACGGTGGACGCCTGCCCCTTGGGCTCCGGGGCGCTCGCGGGCTGCGCGTTTGCGGTGGACCGCGCCGCACTAGCGCATGAGCTGGGCTTCGCGCGCATCACGCGCAACAGCCTCGATTCGATCAGCCGCCGCGATTTCGTCCTCGATTATCTCTACGCGCTCAGCGTGCTGGCTTCGCACCTCTCGCGCATGGCCGAAGACTTCGTGCTCTTCGCGACACCGGAATTCGGGTTCATCAAGCTGCCTGATGAATACTCGACCGGCAGCAGCCTGATGCCGCAAAAGAAAAACCCCGACGTGTGGGAGCTGACCCGCGGCAAAGCGGGCCGCATCTATGCGGCGCTGTTGACCGTGCTCACGGCGGTCAAAGGCCTGCCCACGAGCTACCAGCGCGATTTGCAGGAAGACAAGGAACCGCTCTTCGACGCGCACGACCAGATGCTGGCCACAACGCGCGTTGCCGCCGGCGCTATGGCCGCAACTCAAATCAACGACGCGCGGCTGCGCGAAGCCGCGGCCGACGCGACGCTCATTGTGACCGATGTGGCTGACTATCTGGTGCGCCGGGGTGTACCGTTCCGCCAGGCGCATGAAATCGTCGGCAAGGTTGTGCGCGAAGCCGAGCGCCGGGGACAGCCGTGGAATGCTCTGCCGCTCGAGATGCTGAAATCGTTTTCGCCGCACCTTGACGCGGGCCTTCTGAAGGCAGTGACGCTCGAGGCTTCTCTGGCCGCGCGTTCGCTGCCGGGCGGCACTGCGCCTGCGGCCGTGCGCGCGGCGATCGCCGATTGCCGCAAGCGCCTGGAAGACAGGGGGGGCGGCGCGATGAGCGCGCGCCGCGCGCGTCCGCAGGAGGCAACCCAGGCGCAGAAACCCGCCGCCGTCGAATCCACGCAGGAGCCTTTGCGCACGGCGCTGCCGCGCGGCTTTCGCTTTGCCGCCACGGCATGTGGCCTGCGCCGCAAAGATCGCCTCGACCTCGCGCTTATTTCCTCGGACGTTCCTGCTGTCGCGGCCGGAGTCTTCACGAAGAATCTCGTGAAGGCTGCGCCCGTGCTGCTTTGCCAGGAGCACCTGCGCGCCTCGGGGAGGGCGATGCGCGCGATTGTCGTGAATTCCGGCAACGCGAATTGCGCCACCGGTCCGGACGGCCTCAAAGCGTCGCGCACAACCGCAGTTTCTGCGGCGCGCGAGCTCGACTGCCGACCGGAGCAGGTGTTCGTCTGCTCGACGGGCGTCATTGGCGTGACGCTTCCGGTGGAACGCATCCTGGCGGCGCTGCCGGCGCTGGCGCGCGCGCGCGACAATAGGCCCGGCAACTTCTCCGACGTGACGCGCGCCATCATGACCACGGACACGCGGCCGAAGTGGGCGGCGGCATCGCGCCGCATCGGCGGCGAGACGGTGCGCCTGCTCGGCTGCGCAAAGGGCGCGGGGATGATCCACCCGCAGATGGCCACGATGCTGGCCTACCTGCTGACCGACGCCGCGATCCCACAACCGCTCTTGCAGCGCGCGCTGTGCGAAGTTTCCTCGCACACCTTCAATTCGATTACCGTGGACGGCGACACTTCGACGAACGACACCGCCCTCCTGCTCGCGAACGGCGCCTCGGGCTGCCGGATAATTCGCGGCGGGCGCGAGTTCCGCGCCTTCACTGCCGCGCTTGAAAAAGTCTGCCGGGCGCTGGCGCTCGCGATCGTCAGCGATGGCGAAGGCGCCAGCCGCGTGATTGAGATCGAAGTCCGTGGGGCGCCCACAGCGCGCGAGGCCGAGCAGGTTGCGCGGACGATTGCCGGCTCGCCGCTCGTGAAGACGGCGCTTGCGGGCGCCGACCCGAACTGGGGCCGCATCTTGGCCGCGGCGGGGCGCGCGGGCGTGGCGTTTGATCCCGATCACGCGGAGATCACCATGGCGGGGATGCGCGTCTATCGCCGCGGGCGCGCGCTGCCGTTTGACGAGCACGCAGCGCACGAGCGCCTGCTGCGCAACGTCGTGTCGATTGTTATGGATTTGAAGCGCGGCCGATCGAGTGCGCGCATCTGGACCTGCGACTTCACCGCCGAATACGTTCACATCAACGCCAGCTACCGCACGTAATCGGCGTCTACTTCCCTCGGGCGCTGAAGCCCCCTTTCTCCAGCCTGCTCTTCGGCACGGCTAG
>Ga0184639_10000512_pt1 | contig 15067 bp, 15 predicted proteins | sample PLM31_170_b2_FD_133155 | JGI IMG/M metagenome (GOLD analysis project Ga0184639, IMG submission 133155) | Groundwater sediment microbial communities from an aquifer in East River, Colorado, USA - PLM3-1_170_b2 | ecosystem: Environmental > Terrestrial > Soil > Riparian zone | place: USA: East... | reverse complement strand
GTCATTGATTTCCTCTACTTTTCAGTCCAGAATCTTTCACTCACGTACTTGTACCCCGCGTCGGGGAATAGCGTGACGACGACGCCGGATTCGAGCGTCTCGGCCACGCGCAGGGCGGCGAGGGCGGCGGCCCCGGCGGAGATGCCGACGAACAGGCCTTCCTCGCGCGCGAGGCGGCGCACCATCGCGTGCGCGTCTTCGGTCGGGATGGCCACGTTGTCGTCGGCCAGCGCCGAGTCGTAGATGCCGGGGAGGATGGCGGTGGGCATGTGCTTGAGGCCTTCGAGGCCGTGGAAGGGCGAGTCCGGCTGGAAAGCGACGAGGCGGATGTCCGGGTTGAAGTGCTTGAGCGCGCGGCCCGTGCCCGTGAAGGTGCCGCTCGTGCCCAGTCCAGCCACAAAGTGAGTCACGCGCCCCTCCGTCTGCTCGACGATCTCGGGGCCGGTGGTGTGGTAGTGGGCGAGCCAGTTGGCCGGGTTGTCGTACTGGTTGGCGTAATAGAACTCGTCGGGATGCGCTTCCGCCAACGCGCGCGCCTCGCGGATGGCGCCGTCCGACCCCTCCAGCGGCGACGACATGCTGCACTCCGCGCCCAGCACCCGGAGGATCTGCAATCGCTCGGGGCTGGCGTTCTCCGGGATCACGAGCCGCACCCGGTAGCCGAGCGACCCCGCCAGCGTCGCGTAGGCGATGCCCATGTTGCCCGAGGTCGAGTCGAGCAGGGTCTTGTCCGGCGTGAGCAGGCCCTCGGCCTCGGCGGTGCGGATGATGTTGAGCGCGGGCCGGTCTTTCACCGAGCCGCTGGGGTTGAACCACTCCGCCTTGGCATAGATTTCAACCGTTTCGGGCAGGTGCGCAGTGATGCGGCGCAGGCGGAGGAGGGGGGTGTTCCCCACGAGGTCCGCGAGCGAATGGCCCGTGACGGGTCGGGAAAGTTGAATGGTGGGAAGTGTGCGTGATTGGGTAGTCATAGTCCAAAATAAAAAGCCAACAGATGCGAAGAGCCGCAAAAAAACAGCCGCCTCCTGTGCGAACTTACGGAGGCGGCTGCTCTTCGTCTGTTGGCTGCTAAGGCTAATTCAGGCGCAACGAATCAGTAGACGAGTGGCGACCGCCCCCGCCCACTACACATGCAAACCTGCGCGACAAACTTAGCCAATTTCATCGTGATTACCTACTGTCATTATATAGACGCGCGAGTGGTTGTCAAGGATTCAAACATTAGAAGTTTATATACGTTATTCCCACCGGAAGAACCGCACGGCCAGCGCCGCGCTCACGACCAACCATGCCGCCAGCACGCCGAGGTCCACCCAGAGCGAATACACGGGCGTCGCGCCGACCATGATCTGGCGCAGCGCGTCCGCGAGGTAGGTGAGGGGCATGGCGATGACCACCGGGCGAATCCACGCCGGCATGAAGTCCACCGGGAAGAACAGGCCGGAGAGGAACATCATGGGGAAGTTGATGAGCTGGCTGATGCCGATGACGCTTTCCTGCGTCTTGGCGAGGCCGGAGATCAGGTAGCCCAGCGCCACGAACATGAGCGCGCCCAGCAGGACGAACCCTGCAAGCAGGGCCATGTTGCCGATGATCTGGAATTTGAAGATCAGCATGCCGACCAGGATGATGATAAGCGTCTGCGCCAGGCCGATGGTGAGGCGGTGCAGCACCTGGGCGGCCAGCAGGGTGGTGCGCGGGAGCGGGGTGGCGCCGAGGCGGCGCAGGACTTGCTGCTCGCGAAGCTGCACCAGCGCCGGGGCGGTGCCGAACAATCCCAACTGCATCAGCGCCATGCCGAGGATGCCCGGCAGCAGGAAGTCGAAATTCCGCAGCTGCTCGGACGCCACCGAGACGGGCTTGACGGCGAGCAGGGTGGGGCGCTGGGTGATCTGTTGGTCGAAGCTCTCCACCACCTTCTCGACGATGGTCAGCACCACCTGTCCCGTGGTCTGATTGGCGGGGTCGTAATACACCTCCACGTTGGCCGTCTGCCCGCCGGTTACCGCGCTCGTGAGGCCGTCCGGTACGACGATGACCACCCGCAGGTCGCCCTTCTTGAGTTTCGCCAGCAACTCGTCGCGCGTCCCTTCGGTGACCTTGAAGGCGGGGACCTTGCTGATGTATTGCGCGAGTCCTGCGCCCAGTGGCCCCTTGTCTTCGACGGTTACGCCGACGTCGAACGTCGTGTCTGTGTTTCCGCTGAAGACGACGCCGAAGAGCACGATGAAGAAAACGGGGAAGGCCAATGTCCAGAACATCGCCATGCGGTCGCGGACGAATTCTTTGACGTTGGCCAGGTAAAGTTGAAAGAAGGCTTTCATGGTTTCACTCCCGAATGCGCTTGCCCGTCAGTTTCAGAAACACGTCCTCCAGCGTCGCGCGGCGGACGTGCAGGGCGTCGAACCGGATGGCTCCGGCTTCGGCCAGGTCGGTGAGGCCGCCGAGGGTGGGCGTGGAGTTATCGGTGTAGATGGTGACGTGATGGCCCTCGCGAATGGCAGGGCGGGTGACGCCTTTGAGATGGCGGAACGTGCCCTCGGGCGGCATGTCGCCGGTCAGATCGAACTCGATGGCCGTCTCTTTGAAGTGCTGGTTGATCAGCGCGTTGGGTGTGTCGAGCGCGATAATCTTCCCGGCATCCACCACCGCCACGCGGTCGCACAGCGTCTGCGCTTCTTCCATATAGTGCGTGGTCATGAACACGGTCGCGCCGGACTGGCGAATCCCGGTGATGGTCTCCCACATGCTGCGCCGCGCCTGCGGGTCGAGGCCGGTCGTCGGCTCGTCGAGGAAGACGATGTCGGGCTTGTTGATGAGCGCCAGCGCGACGGAGAGGCGCTGGCGCTGGCCGCCGGAGAGGTCTTTGCTCAGCGTCTTCTCTTTCTCACGAAGATTGACCATCTCAATCAGCGTGTCGGTGCTGCGCTTCTCGCCGGGGAAGAAGGTGCTGAACAGGTCGAGCACCTCGCGGACGGTCAGGCGCGGATAGAGCGCGGTGGTCTGGAGCTGCACCCCGATGCGGCTTTTGACTTTCTGGGGTTCACGCTTCACGTCCAGCCCGAGGACGCGCACCTCGCCGGAGTCGGCGACGCGCAGGCCTTCGACGGTTTCGGTGGTCGTGGTCTTGCCTGCCCCGTTGGGGCCGAGCATCCCGAAGATTTCGCCCTGCTCGACGGTGAAGCTGATCCCATCTACCGCTTTGGTGGCCCCGGAGTATTTTTTCAGATCTTGCACTTCAATGGCTGGCATACTGGTCTCCCTCCGGGGAAAAAACCGGCGCTCACGGCTCGGTTGCGACGTTTGCTTTGTTTACGGGCTGGCGCGTTCAGGGTTGCTGGCATGTTACCCGTCCCGGCGGGCCGGAGCAAGCCGGACGGGTGACGACTGCCTGACTTTTGTTTGGGTTGAGCGCACAAACGCCGTAGTTTAGCCACTTGTGGGCGCTTTCAGTTGTTTGAGAATCTCGGCCTGCGCCGCCCACATGCGGGCTTTCCCTTTTGCTTTGGCGTGGTCGTGGCCCAGCAGGTGAAGCACCCCATGCACGACGAGCAGTTGCATCTCTGCCGTCACGGGATGGCCGCCCGCCTCAGCCTGTGCGCGCGCGCGAGGGAGCGAGATGGCGATGTCGCCGAAGTAGCGCGCGCCGGTTTCAGGATCAGTCTCATTCGAGGGAAAAGAGAGCACGTCGGTAGGATGGTTGTGGCCGAGGTAGTCGCGGTTGAGGCGCTGGAGCATGCCATCGTCGGCGAGGATGATGGTGAGCGCGCCGGGGGCCGGGGCGGCCTCGTGCTCCAGCGCCGCGCGCGCCGCGGCCCGGATCATTTTTCGATCCACCGCGTCTTTGAGGGCGGGGTTAATCCGCAGGTTAATCTTGAAGCGCATGTTTCAGTCGCCAGGCGCAGGTCACGCTTTGAGCGTGACGACCTGAATGGCCAAAAGCGTCCCGCTGCAAGCGTGACCTACGTGGATTTCTGCTCACTATCGGCCGGCGGCTTCTCTTCCGGGTACTGCAGGCGCGGATGAAACATGCCTTTGAGCGTGTTGACGAAAGACTCGCGGACGAACTGCAGGTCGCGCAGGGTCAGGCCGGTGTCGTCGAGCTGGCCCTTCGCCACGCGGTCGTCCATCACGGATTTGACGATGCGGGTGAGGTCCTCCTCGCTGCGGGGCCGGTCGGAGCGCGCTTTGGCCTCGCAGCCGTCGGCGAGCATCATCAGCGCCGTTTCTTTCGATTGCGGGCGCGGGCCGGGGTACACGAATTTGCTCTCGTCCACTTTGCTCGGGTCGTTGCCGGCCGCGTCCAGCGCGCGCTTGTACTGATAGCTGGTCTTGAGCGTGCCGTGATGCTCGTTAATGAACGCGCGGATGCGCGAGGGCAGCCGGTGGCGGCGCGCCAGCGTCAGGCCGTCGAGCACGTGGCCGACGATAATCTCGGCGCTGGCGTAGGGGTCGAGCGATTCGTGGATGTTGACGCCGTCGAGCTGATTCTCCACGAAATACTGCGGGTGCAGGGCCTTGCCGCAGTCGTGATACAGCGCGCCCACCCGGATGAGCATCGCGTTCGCGCCGATGCGCTCGGCAGCCTGCTCGGCCAGGTTGGCGACCTGCAGGCTGTGCTGGTAGGTCCCGGGCGCGTTGCGCAGGATGAATTGCAGGAGCGGGTGATCGGGCCGCGCGAGTTCGATCAACTGCAAGCTGGTGGTGATGTCGAACAGGCCGCCGAGCAGGAAGAAGCCGACGAGCGTGAGCGAGGCCGACACCGCGCCGTTGATCAGGCTGGCGGTGAGGAGCTGCGCCAACCCGTAGCCGTCCGTCGCCGGATCGTTGACGCGGAAGACCAGCACAATACCCGCGTTCGCCAGCGCCCCGGCCAGCCCGGCCCAGAAGAACTGGTTGACGCGCTCAGCCCGTCCCAGCGCCAGGGCCGAAATCAATCCGCCCATCGCGGTGTAGATGGTAAGCTCCAGCCGGTTCCCGCCGATGTAGCCGACCAGCGCGGCCATCGCCACGGAAACGGTGATCGCCAGATTCGGCCCGGCCACCACCGTGAGCAGCATCGAGAGGGCGGCGGCCGGAAAGAAGAAGGGGAGCACGACTTTGCCGGGCACCATCAACACTGCGGCAACCAGAAAGAGATTGAAGAGCAAGCCCAGCAGGAAGATATGCTTGGGGCTGCGGCTGATCTCCCGGTTGAACCGTTCGAGATGGAGCACCAACAGCATGCCCGTGATGATGACGGCCAGCGCTACGCTCGCGAAACCCTGCCAACGCCGTTCGGTCTGGAGCAGGCCGAGCTGCTGGAGGATCTCGAGGTCTTCCTCAGTCACCACTTGCCCGCGCGCGACGATGGATTGCCCGGCGACCACCTTGATGGCGACGGGCGGCGTCTTTTTCCGGGCCTCCTCGCGGGCGGTTTGCGTGGCGGCTTCGTCGTAAGAACTATTGGGGATGATCAAGCCCCTGACCAGTTCGTCCACCACCGAGGCCTGCCCGTCGCTCAAGTCCACGCTCACCTGTGCGGGCACCGTGCGTTTCAAGTCCTCCACCTGATCGGGGCGGATGGGGCGGCGCATCACCTGCTCGAGCACGGCCAGGGCTTCGGTCTGCACGGCGGCCCACTGCGCCTCGTTGAAGCCGAGGATCGCATCGGCCATGTCGCTCGTCGCCGGCAAGTCCCTGATCGAGGCCAAATCCACCTGTTGCTGCGCGGGTGTGGCCAGGGGATCGGCCCGGACGTTGTTGATGAAGTCCAGGATGTCGCGCAGCAGGAGGACTTGCTGCCGGGCCAGATGCATATCCGGCGGCAGATACACCTCGGCGACGGCCGCGGCGGCCTCGGCGCGGGCTTTTTCGGTGCGTACCGCGCTGACAAACTCGATGGGGCGGGGGGCCAGAATATCCTGTGTGGCCGATTCGCCGACGGTGAGGTTCACGGCGCCGTTCGTGAGGAGGAGCGGCACGGCGATGATCGCCGCCGCCGTCGCCAGCATGGCGAGCGTGATGATCCAGATGAGGACCAGTTGGCCCAAAGCCGCCGGGCGTGAGGCGCGCGGGGCGGTTGAGGAATGATTCATGGGAAAAGGGGATCAGGCAGCGGGTCAGGCATGCAACATGCCCTGGTGCGCCGCGCTCCTCCGGCGGCGAGGGGAGGCCGCCGGTTCCGGCGCTGGAGTTACAGGCTCAACAGTTCGCGCACGACGTCGCTCACCAGCCTGCCGTCGGCCCGGCCTTTGGTGCGCGGGGTGAGCAGTTTCATCACGGCCCCCATCTGCTGCGGCCCGCCGGCCCCGGTTTCGGCGATGGCGGCGCGGGCCAGCTCGACCAATTCTTCGCGCGTGAGCTGTTTGGGCAGGTAGCTTTCGATGACGTGCAGTTCCGTCTCGTTCATCGCGACGAGATCGGCGCGGTTGGCTCTTTGCGCATCCGCGATGGATTCGCGGCGGGACTTGGCTTCCTTTTGAATCACGGCGAGGACTTCGCCCTCGTCGAGCGCGCCCGCCGGGCGTTTGTCTATCTCGGCCTGTTTGAGGGCGGCCAGCAGCAGGCGCAGCGTGCCCTTGCGCGTCTCGTCGCTGGATTTAAGCGCCGTTTTCAGATCGCCGGTGAGCTGGTCTCGAAGACTCATGCTTGCTCTTTTCCGCTCTCAAACACGGCCGCCGCGTCCACGCCGAACCCGGCTAGCAGTGCTGACCGCGCCTGCGCGCCGCGCTCGAACTCGCCGTGCGTCACGTAATGATCCCCTGCCAGTCGGAGCACCTTGATGCGCTCCTTCGAGGGGTCCACGATCCAATATTCGGGGATGCCTGCCCGCGCATACTCGAAACGTCTTGTCTCGGTATCACGGCGGCGGTCTTCGTCGCCGACGACTTCCATCACCAAATCTGCGCCATCCCAAAAGTCGTTGCTCCGTCGGGCAGCGTGCTCAGCGAGCATGAAGACCACATCCGGTTCACGATACTTGCCCGGCCACAACCGCACCCGCAAAGGCGCAAACAACGCCAGGCCCACATTGCGCGCGCCCGCAAACGCCCGGAGTGCCTCGTAAAGAAATGCGACCATCAGTTGATGGGCTTGGGTGGGCATCGTGAGCACCTCCAGGCGGCCATGCGAGTATTCCAAAAGGCGATTAGCGTTCATCGCCAAATATTCGGGTTCACTCCATGCGCCTTGGGCCGGGAAGAGGTGGGCAATCTCCCACGTGGGTTCAGACGCTTCTTCGCCGGCCGGGATGCTTTTGTCTGCGGCTGTAATAGTCATAGCGCACACTCCTGCAAGACAAGCCCTGGTTCAACGGGATTATAGCACTCATCCCGGCGGCCACCGCATCCGCCGCCCGCCGAGGAGGTGGACGTGCAGGTGAAACACGCTCTGCCCCGCGTCCGGGCCGGTGTTGACGACGAGACGATAGCCGCCCGGCATCAGGCCTTCTTTCTCCGCGGTCTGGCCCGCCGCCCGCAGAAGCGCCCCGAGCAAAGGCTCGTCGCCCGCTTCGGCTTCGGCCACGGAGGCGATGTGGCGGTTCGGCAAGATCAGGACGTGCGTCGGGGCCTGCGGGTTGATGTCGCGGATGGCGGTCAGACGATGGTCTTTGTGGACGATGGTGGCCGGGATGATCCCGGCGATGATTTTGCAGAAGAGACAGTCGGGGGACATGGAGGCTCCTTGTCATCGTATGCTGTGGATTGCACGACGGTATTGCGTAGTGCGTATTCCGTTGTGTGTTACGCAATACGAACCACGCATTACGTTACGGCTTCCTCACCACCAGATTATCAAAATGAATCTTCACTCCGCCTTCGTCGAGGAGTGTGCCTGCGATGAGGCCGATGTCGCCGTGCGAGAGGTCGTTGTCTTCGAACTCGCCCACGGGCGCGCCGTTGATGGAGAGCGACATCTGCTTCCCGGCGCACGTCACGCGGAGGCGACTGACGGCGGACTTGTCCGGATTGATCGCGTCCGAAGGCTGGTATTCGCCGCGGGTCGGGTTCAGGACGGTGCGCTTGTTCTTGACCACTTTGCCCATGGCGTAGTAGCCGTCGCTGCTGATGAAAAAGAAATAGAAACTGTGCTTGTCGCCGTCGCGGGTGTAGCGGCACATCACGCCGAACTCGTTGTCTTCCGGCCCATCCGCATAGTGCGTATCCACTTCGAGGCGCAGGTTAGTCAGGTCCAGACCGGGCAGTCCCCACACGTCCACCCCGGTCTGTTCCACGGCAATCAGGTATTGCCCGTTGTCGTAGTTGGCGGTCTTTTCCGAGTCCGAGTACGCATCCCAGCCGCTGGTGGTCTGCGAGAAATCATCCTGGAACAGGATGTTCGGATCGCTGTAGGTAGGGTGGCGGGAGGGGGTGCAGGCGGCGGTGAGGCCGAGCGCAATGCCGCACGCGGCGAGGAAGAGAGAGTGGCGAAACCGGCAGTGCATTCCGAATGTCTCCATATGGGCGTTCCGGCGATTGCCCCGTCCCGCGCTCCGCGCGATGCGTGCCTTTTGTCGGCGCGGTTTACAACCGCCAGCGTAACGGCGTCCAATCATCTTTTCACGGCGCGTTAATCGCCACATCGTCGAAGCGCGCTTCCAGCCCCTCGCCTCTGGTGGCGGCGGCCACCAACCCAACGGCGCCGTTGGGAAACTCATTGTCCGTGACTTCGGCGACGGGCACGGTGTTGACCGAGAGCGAGAGGCGGTTGCCCACGCACGCGGTCGTGAGGCGGTTAGGCGTGTCCCCCGGCAGGATGGCGTCCGAGGGCCGAAACTTGGGCGACGACAGCCCGGTCTGCGTTCCGCCGCTGCGCTTGCCGATGATGAACTGGCTCGCACTCGTGATCAGAAAGAAATAGTAGTGCTGGTCGTCGGCGAAGCGACAGATGACGCCGTAGCCGCCCGAGGCCGCGCCCGCGCCGGGATAAACCGTGACCGAGAGGGTAAGGTCGGCGGGCAGGGTGGGGCCCCGCAGGCGGCCCCACGCGCGCAGGGGCGCGCGATTGAGTCGCAACACGTATTCTCCATCAACGTAAGCCGCGCTCGCCTCCGGTTCGGCGAAGACTTCCCACCCGCTGTTCGCGGCGCTGAAATCATCTTGAAAGAGCAGTTGGCCCGAGGGCACGGTGATGCCGCTCAGGTCGGGCGTCACAGGCGGCTCGCCGACGCGCGTCAGGGTAGGGGGCGCCGGCCCCGGGCCGCATCCCCCGATCAGGGCGGCGATCCATATCAGGGATAGCGTCGTCGCTCCTAATTGTGGACATCGGCCCATGGCTGTTTCGCTCCGTTCGCGTTTCGCGTCAGGAGTATAGCATGGCTTCGATGGGGTCAGGGCGCGATTTGTGCGAGGGCTTTGAGGGCGAGCCCGCCGTACGGGCCTTGCGGGTCGAGCGCGAGGGTGTGATTGAAGGCCGCCTGCGCTTCGGTGATCTTCCCCTGTGCGGCGTAGAGGATGCCGAGGTGATAATAGAGGCTCGGCAGATTGGGGTCGAGGCTGAGCGCGCGTTCGAGGGCTTTCTCGCCGTTGACGAGGTCGCCCGTGAGGACGAGCGCGTACCCGAGCGCGTCGGCGGCGAGGGCGCTGGAGGGGTTGAGACCGGCGGCCATGCGCGCGGCGGGCAGGCCCAGCTCGGCGACGTTATAATCGTGGTCGGTGTAGAAGCGCGCGAGCAGCAGCCAGAACTGCGGACTTTGCGGGGCGAGCCGCACCGCTTCGGTGAACCACGTTTCGGCCTGGGCGAGGTCGTTCAGGCTGGCGTAAGCGCCGCCCATTTCGGCGACGATGGCGGGGTTCTGCGGGTCGAGCGCCTGCGCCTGCTTGAGATAGGGGAGCGCTTTCTCCGAGTTCCCCGCGCGCCGCCAGTGCAGGCCGGCGAGGTACTGGGCCAGCGGCGACTGCGGCGCGAGCGCGATAGCCTGTTCGTGCGCGGCGAGCCCGTCTCGGCCCTGCATGTCTTGCGCGAGGCCGAGATAGGCATAGGCGTCGGCATAACTGGTGTTGAGCGTGACCGCGCGGGTGAGCGCGAGTTCCGCCAGCCCCCATTCTTTCAGTTGGACAAACGCAAAGCCGACGCGCCCGAAGGTATAGGCCTCGTCGCCGGAGGCGCGCCCGGCTTCGATGGCTTGCGCGAGCGACTGGGTATTGGGGGCGAGGTCCGTCGAAAGTGAGGCGACGAGGGTGAGGCGGGCGAGGGCGTCTGCGGGCGCGGCGGCGGCGGTGAGCAGCGCGAGGCGATAGTGGACGAGCGGGTCGGTGCGGCGGAGGTCGGCGAGATGGGTGAGCGCGGCGATGGCCTCCGGGTAACGCCCGACCGCTTCGTAGTTGTTGGCGAGGCGGACGAGGAGGCCGTCGTCGCGCGAAGCGGGCGCGTCTTTGCGGGCGAGTTCCCACTGCGCGAGGGCCACAACGCGGTCTCCGCGGCCGAGGTAGGCGTCCCCGAGCGCGATGCGTTTGGTCGGCGTCCACCCCTCGATCGCGGCGGAGACGAGCAGGTGGCGGATGGCGGCGTCGAAGTGTTGGGCGGAGATTGCTGCTATCCCGGCGCGATAGGCTGCGTAGCCGTCGTAGGGCAGGCGGGCGGCGGCGTTTTCCAGCGCAGCGGCAGCGACGTCGTACTCCTTTTGAGCGGTTTTATCCTGAGCCGTGCGGAACGCTTGTGGGATGGCGAGCGGCAGGGGCTGGAGGTGAAGAATCAAGATGAGGGCGACGAGGACGAAGCCGCGCGCGGCCGCGGCGCGAAGCGAAGGCAGCCGGTCGTTCGCCGAGCGCCCGCGCCAGCTTCGCCCTGAGGGCTCGCCCTGAGCGGAGCCGAAGGGGGCCGAAGGGCTATCACCCATTACAGGTTGAGCAGTTGGCGAACCTGCCGGATCAGCTCATCGGATTGGACGGGCTTGTTCATGTACGCGGCGATGGGCTGCAGGCTGCCGATGAGCCGGTGCACGGGCTCCTTGTGCGCGGTGAGGACGATGATGCGCGTGCGGCTGAGGCGTGCGTCGTTCTTGAAGAAATCCAGAATTTCCCAACCGTGCATGTCGGGCAAGTTGATGTCGAGGAAAATCAGGTCGGGGATGTGCTGTTTGAGAAAGGCGACGGCCTCGGCGCCCGTGGAGGCGTTGACCATCTCCAGCGGCAGGCTGCGGAGAATGGTGCGCATCAGTTTATAGTTGAGGTCGTCATCTTCGACGACTAGAGCACGGTAAGTTTGGGGCACGAAAGTCTTCTCCTCAGGAGTCGCTGCATTATACAAGGCTTGGTTGAAAATGAGTTATACCGCAAAAAGATAATCTTGGCGATAGGAAGTTGTCCCAATCCGCCATTATAAGCCGTCATCTCTCTGATATAATTTGTTTATATTCGCCGTTCGTGTTTGCGAATCACTTTGTCAGCAAATCTTACAACCGCACAATCCTCACCTAATCTCAGAGACGAGAATTGACGGCAAGACTCTGGCATCAAAAGGAGAATGAACCATGAACACTCGGACGCGAATTCTCAGTGGCTGGCTGGGGCTTAGCCTGTGGCTGGGGATGTGGGGGCCGGCCGCCGCGGCGGCCGGGGCCGGGAAGATCACCTGCGACGGGAACGGGACCCTGGTGTTCACCGGCAACTTTGTCGAGATGTCGTTGTCTTCCAAAGCCGGGGCAGTGGTGCACACCAAACCCTCCAAGGGCACGCTCACCTTTTCCAGCGGCTCGGGCTTCGTCAAGTACACTTCCGGTGATACCACGCTGTACATCGGGAACGGAAGCGCGACGGCCAAAAACGTGAAGGGCATCAAGCTCACCCTGACCGGCGCGGCGGCGCACCTGGAGGCGAGCGGCATCGGCAGGCTAGCCGTGCGCGGCGTGGGGACTTGCGCGCTGACAAACGGGAAGACCGTGACGTGGAAAGAGAGCAAAGACACCACCGTGGACGTGACGACGCCCTGAATGGAGACAGGTGCGCCACGCTTGAGGTGTGCACCGCCCCTGCGAAGTTGATAACCCCGGTCGGGATTTGGGCAGCGCGGTAAGGTATAATAAAGAACGCGGTTGGCTCTCCGGAGCGCCGCGTTCCGTTTTGATTCTCAGAGGGAGGTTACCTTGCACATCGTCGTCTGTGTCAAACAAACCCCGGACTCTGCCGCCAAGATCGGCGTGGAGAACGGGCACGTCACTTGGCGAGACGCCAGCCTGGTGGTCAACCCGTGGGACGAGTACGCGATTGAGGAAGCCATCCGGCTGAAGGAGAAACATGGGGGCAAGGCCACCGCGATCAGCATGGGGCCGGAGAGCGCAAAAGAAGCGCTCAAGACTTGCATCGCCATGGGGTGTGACGAGGGCATCCTGATCTCGGATCCCGCGCTCAAGGGATCGGATGCGCTCGCTACCTCGTACACCCTTGCCAAAGCCGTCGAGAAGATGGGCGACGTGGAGGTGGTGCTCTTCGGCCGGCAGGCGATTGACGGGGACACGAGCCTGGTGCCGGTGGGCGTGGCGCGCCGGCTGGGTTGGCCGCCGCTCACCTACACGAGCAAGATCGCCGAGCTTGACCCGGCCGCCAAGACGATCAAAGCCGAGCGGCTGCTGGAGCAGGGCAAGCAAATCGTCACGAGCAAACTCCCGGCGGTGGTGGGCACGGTGAAAGACATCAACGAGCCGCGCTACCCGTCCTTCATGGGGATTCGCAAAGCGGCTAAAGCGGCGATCCCGACATGGACGGCGGCGGATCTGGGTTGCGATCCCGCGAAGATCGGCGCGGCGGGATCGGCCATGCGCTGGCCCAGTGTGTACCCGCCTCCTGCGCGCGAGGGCGCGGTCGAGCTCATCGCAGGCGCGCCCGAAGAGATCGCCGCGAAGCTCGCGGACAAGCTCATTGCGGACAAAGTTATTTAGCGTATCGCGTATCGCCAATCGCATATCGCTTGGCTGGTCTGTCAGGGCGATATGCAATACGCGATAAGCGATCAGCTATACGCCAACTATGCCAAATAAAATCTGGGTCTTCATCGAACAATTCAAGGGCGCAATCGCGCAGGCCTCATTGGAAGCCGTGGGCGCGGCGCGTAAGCTCAACTCCGAGATGGGGGGTAGTGGCGTCACAGCCCTCCTGTTCGGCCAGGGTGTGCAGTCGCTGGCGCAGGACGTCATCGCGCACGGCGCGGACGAGGTGTTGCTTGCCGACGATGCCACGCTCAACGACTTTCGCGCTGAGGCCTACGGTGCACTGCTTGTCAAGCTCGCGCAGGCGCACAAGCCCGAAGTCATCCTCGCGGGCGCGACCACGCGCGGGCGCGACCTGTTAGGCCTGGTCGCGGTGGATTTGAACTCCGGCTCCATTGCCGATGCGATTAGGCTCAAGGTCGTGAATGGCGCGATCCATGCCACGCGCCCGGTGTATGCCGGGAAGCTTTTGTCGGACGTGACCTGTGACGAGCGCCGCCCGCAGCTCGTCAGCCTGCGCCCGCGCGCGTTCCCCAAGCCTGAGCCGGACGCCTCTCGCACGGGCGTAATCACGCCCGTGAGCGCGGCCCTCGCCGAGGAGGCGATCCCGACGAAAGTCGTGGATTACGCCGTCGAGCAGGGGCAGGTCAGCCTCGCGGACGCGAAGATCATCGTCAGCGGCGGGCGCGGGGTCGGCGGCCCGGAGGGCTTCGCCCCCGTGCGCGATCTCGCGCAAACGCTCGGCGGCGCGCTCGGGGCCAGCCGCGCGGCGGTGGACGCGGGGTGGATTCCCTACGCGCATCAGGTCGGGCAGACCGGCAAGACCGTTTCGCCCGATCTCTACATCGCCTGCGGCATCTCCGGCGCGATTCAGCACCAGGCCGGGATGCGCTCGGCCAAGGTGATCGTCGCCATCAACAAGGACGCCGAAGCGCCCATCTTCAAACTCGCGCGCTACGGCGTGGTGGGCGACCTGTTCAAGATCGTCCCCGCGCTCACCACTGAGTTCAAGAAGCGGCTTGGAAAGTAGTCAACGGATGGAACGGATTTCACGGATGAGGATGTGACGGATGGCCGGGGCGGTGAGCAAGACTCACTGCCCCGGTTTTTTTATTTTGGGTGTATGCTTTGGCCTTCACCATTCGTTGAAAACGAAGGGCTCAGGGGAGCACAAGCCCGCGGCGTGGGCTTCACAAGCGTAGCCGTCGGCTTGCAGCCGATGGCGGGTAATCTCCGCGCTCTCTGCGGTGAAAGAAAAACCTATGGCTCAACTCGCGGCATCAACGCGGAAATCCGGCCTCGCCTCGCTCCCGCGCAACGTGTGGGTGGTCACGCTCACCAGTTTTCTCACCGACATCTCGAGCGAGATGCTCACCACCCTGCTGCCCCTGTTTCTGTTCAACGTCCTCGGGGCGAAGACCAATGTCATCGGCCTGATCGAAGGCACGGCGGAGACGACGGCGAGCGTGCTGAAAGTCTTCTCTGGCTGGCTCTCGGACCGCCTCGGGCAGCGCAAATGGCTGGCCGTCGGCGGGTACGCGCTCTCCGCGTTCTCGAAGCCGTTCCTGTTCTTCGCCAATTCGTGGGGATGGGTGCTAGGTGTGCGCTTCGGAGACCGGCTGGGGAAGGGCCTCCGCACCGCGCCGCGTGACGCGCTCGTGGCAGACAGCATTGACGAAAAGCAGCGCGGCCTCGCGTTCGGCCTGCACCGCGCGGGCGACACGGCGGGCGCGGTGGTGGGGCTGCTCGTCGCGCTCGGGGTCGTGTGGTTCGTGCAGCGCGCCGACCTCACGCTGGAACGCTCGACCTTTCACACGCTCGTGCTCTTCAGCATCGTCCCGGCGGCGCTGGCGGTGATCGGACTGGCGCTGGGGGCGCGGGAGACGCCCATTCCCGCTGAGCGCCGCGCGGCGCGCGCGCCCTCCTTCTCCCTCGCCGCATTCGACGCGCACTTCAAATTCTTCCTCTTCATCGTCGTCCTGTTCACCCTCGGCAACTCGTCGGATGCGTTCCTCATCCTGCGCGCGCAGGCAGCGGGTTTGCCGGTGTTGGGCGTGTTGGGGATGATGATCACGTTCAACGCGGTGTACACGCTCGTGTCCGGCCCGGCCGGTGCGCTCTCTGACCGGGTGGGGAGGCGGCGGCTGATTGTCGGCGGATGGG
>Ga0184639_10000509_pt1 | contig 15086 bp, 14 predicted proteins | sample PLM31_170_b2_FD_133155 | JGI IMG/M metagenome (GOLD analysis project Ga0184639, IMG submission 133155) | Groundwater sediment microbial communities from an aquifer in East River, Colorado, USA - PLM3-1_170_b2 | ecosystem: Environmental > Terrestrial > Soil > Riparian zone | place: USA: East... | reverse complement strand
ATGTTGTCCACCCTGGACCCCCACTCGGCCTACATGACCCCGGAGATGTACAAAGAGATTCAGGTTGAGACCAAAGGAGAATTCGGCGGGGTTGGGATTCAGATCGGGATCAAAGACAACCGGCTGGCTGTGATTGCTCCGATCGAGGGGACCCCTGCGCAACGGGCCGGAATCCGGGCGGGAGATTTTATTACCAAGGTCAACGAGGAGACGACGAAGGATCTCACTCTCATGGATGCGGTCCACAAGATGCGCGGGCCGAAAGGCACGAAAGTGAGTCTCACGATCCAGCGTGACGGCACGCCGGATCCGCTTGTGTTCACCCTCACCCGGGATATCATCAAGATCGAAAGTGTCCGCTCCAAGGTGCTTGAAAACAATATCGCCTATATCCGGCTGACTCAGTTTCAGGAATCGACGGCCAGGGACCTGAGCCGCGTGCTGAAGCAGTTTCGGGAACAGAAGCTGCCGTCCACCATCCTGGACCTTCGAAACAATCCTGGCGGTCTGCTGACCTCGGCGGTGGAGGTCTCGGAACAGTTCGTGGGGTCCGGCAAGCTGATCGTCTATATCAAAGGACGGGATGGTCGGAAAGATGAGTATGTCTCTCGAGCAAAGGAGCAGCTCGAAGAGTATCCGATGATCGTCCTAGTCAACGAAGGGTCCGCGAGCGCGTCCGAGATCGTGGCGGGCGCCTTGCAGGACTGGGGGAGGGCCGTGGTCATCGGCACGACGACGTTTGGGAAAGGCTCCGTCCAGACGATATTGCCCTTGGCGGACGGGTCCGGCCTGCGGTTGACCACGGCGAAATATTACACGCCCAAAGGGCGGTCCATCCAAACGACCGGCATTGCACCGGACATCGTGGTGAAGCCCCAGCCGGCGACAGTCGCCAAGCTGGGAGACAAGGACGGAGAAGGGAAGTCGCAAAAGCCGAAAGAGACGACACAGCCTGCATTGCCGCGGGCAGAGGATGAGACGACTTCCAAGAGCAACGGGGGACCGGTCGAGGCTTTCGGCGACACTCCGTTGGAGGAGGACGTTCAACTTCAGAAAGCGGTCGAACTGTTAAAGACCTGGAAGATCTTCAAGGAACTGCGCCCGCTCTGAAGGCGCGGTGCAACGCGGCGAGGTCTCCTTTCCTGATCCGCACCGATCCAATCGGCGGCCGCGCTCCCGCTCCGGCCGAATCAAGGAGCGGGCGCGGGCCGCTGACGCGCGTGGATTGCCGCCAGCAGGTCTTCGTCCGCGGCCGTCACACCGGGCAACGTCCGCAGCAGGCGTGAACGAACTAACGTCTCCAAGTCGGTCAGCGTCCGGATTCCCAACCGAAAGTACAGGTGCTGGACGACGGTGTCCGAGAGTCCCGGAAGGGTAGTCCATGACGCGATCTCCGGCGGCAAAGGAATCTTGAGTTCTTCATACGACTGGATCGTTCCGGTCGTCAAGAATTCCTGGATCTTGCCGGAGAGATCGCGGCCGATCCCCGGAATGTGTTGGAGCTCCCCACGCCGTGCCACAACCGTCACGTCCTCACGCAGGTCGGACAAGGAGTCGGCAGCGCGTCGGTACGCCCGGATGCGATGCGGATTCCCTCGTCGGACAGCCAACAGATCGGCAATCGAGCGAAACAGCTCCGCGATGGCTCTGTTTGTTTCTGTCATCGGCGAGTGCTCCGAGACCTTTGCGAGGTCGGGTGACCGAGAGATCTGCCGGTAGCCAAGGGGCCACCACGCTCTTCTCACCATGGTATAAGGAAAGAAGGCGTAGTTCCAGATCCCGTCGGAGCCTTCGTTGACAAGGAGTTCGATCGTCCCGTAGTATGAGTTGTGGTTCCCCCCCCCGTTCGACCGTCCGAACGAGACGGTGAGGCGAGGCAGGGCTGATGCATGCAGATACAGGTCAATGGGGAAGGACGAACTGCGAGTGCCGGCGTAACGATCGCCGACCTGCTGCGTGAGCTGGATATCCGACCGGACCGCGTCGCGGTGGAGGTGAACACCGAGATCCTGGACCGACAGGAATTTGACCGTCGCGGTTTGCGTGAGGGGGACCGTGTCGAGATCATCAGTTTTATCGGAGGGGGACGGAAGAATTGAATCGTTGAAGGATTGAGGTATTGTCTCATTGCCATGAGTCGAATGAGTCAATGAGTCAGCGAAGCAACGAGCGAGTGCGCACCATGCAAAACGATCGGCTCATCATAGCGGGACGTGAATTCAAGTCCCGCCTGTGGGTCGGGACCGGTAAATATAAGGATTTCGTCGAGACCAAAAAGGCCATCGACGCCGCCGGGGCGGATGTGGTCACCGTGGCGGTCCGTCGGGTGAACATCACCGACCGGTCAAAGGAGAATCTGCTCGACTACCTCGATCCGAAGAAGTACACGATCCTCCCGAACACGGCGGGTTGCTACACGGTCGAGGATGCGCTGCGGTATGCGCGGCTGGCGCGCGCCGCCGGAGTCTCCGATCTGGTCAAGCTGGAAGTAATCGGCGACGAGCGGACGCTCTTCCCTGACACGGCCGGGCTGATCGAGGCGGCCAAGATTTTGGTGAAGGAAGGGTTTATCGTGCTGCCGTACACCAACGATGACCCGGTCGTAGCCAAGAAGCTCGTCGATATCGGCTGTCCGGCCGTGATGCCGTTGGCCGCACCCATCGGGTCCGGTCTGGGTATCCGCAATCCCTACAACCTGAAGATCATTCTCGAAATGGTCAAGGTTCCGGTCATCGTGGATGCGGGTGTGGGCACCGCGTCCGACGCGGCGCTGGCGATGGAGTATGGAGCGGATGCGGTCCTGATGAACACCGCCATTGCCGGGGCACGGGACCCGATCGCGATGGCCGAGGCCATGAAGTATGCCGTGGCGGCCGGTCGGCTCGCGTACAAGGCGGGACGGATCCCCAGGAAGCTCTACGCGACCGCCAGCAGTCCGATAGAAGGCATGCTGTGATGCCCCTTCCGCTGCATGTCCCGCATTGACTTTCCCCTCTGCCTCGTCACCGGTCGCCATCAGACCGTGGGACGACCGCTGGTCCCGCTTCTTCGCCAAGCATTGAGGGCGGGCGTACGAGCGGTCCAGTTGAGGGAAAGAGACCTCGAGACGCGTCCCTTACTCGCTCTCGCCGAGGACATTCTGCGACTTACGCGCGAGCACGGCGCGTTGTTGTTCATCAACGATCGCGTGGACCTTGTGATGGCCCTCGGGGCAGACGGCGTTCATCTCCGTGCGAACAGCCTGCCGGTGGCGGTCACTCGCCGGCTGCTTGGTCCCGGTCGGATGATTGGGGTCTCCGCGCATTCGACAGAGGAGGTCGTGCAGGCCGAGTCGGAGGGAGCCGATTTTGCGGTGCTCGGACCAGTGTACGAGACCACCTCAAAACTCGTGTACGGGCCGCCGATCGGTCTCCATCCGATCGAGGAGGCCAGCCGGCGGTGCCGGATACCGGTGTTCGCGATTGGAGGTATCACGGCGTCGTGCGTGGGTGAAGTGCGGCGGGCCGGAGCATGTGGCGTGGCCGTGATCTCCTCAATCCTCTCTGCCGGAAGCGTTGAGTCCGCAACGCACCAACTCCTCGACGCACTCACCGCGCCGTTGTGACAGATTTGGGCGACGCCTGTTGACACCTAGTAGGAGGTCGGTGATAGAATTCCGGCAGGCTGAGGCTCCGGGTTCCATTCAAGTTCCCAAGCGATCGGGAGAATCACAAGATGGCCGAGTCGAAGAGGAGTCCGAGCCGGCTCAGCTCCCTCCGCGATTCAGTCAAAAAGTTCACCGAACGGTTGTCAGACGGAGATTCGGACCCCGTGAGCAAAAACGACGAACACATTCGTGAGCTGGAGAAGCTTCGCATCCAGATTCAGTCGATGGAGGAGGAACTCCGGCAGCTTCATCAGTCGCGGTATCAATTGGAGCAGGTCTACAAGCAGAACGAAAAACTGACCTCCACGCTGCAGGATGCCAAGGCACAGATCGAGGCGCTGCGCGCAGAGGTGGACAAGCTCACCGCCCCCCCATCCACCTACGCCATTTTTTCTAGTCTCAACACCGATGCGACGGCGAATATCTACGTCTCTGGCCGTAAGATGAAGGTGAACCTGCACCCCTCGATCAAGGCGAAGGAGTTGAGAAAGGGGCAAGAGGTGATCCTCAATGAGGCCTTCAACGTCATCGAAGCCCGCGGATTCGACGGACAGGGTGAAGTGGTTCGCCTGAAGGACCTCTTGGAGGGGCGGCGCGCGCTTGTGACCCTGCACTTCGACGAGGAGAAGGTCGCGGAGTTGGGCGAGCCGTTGCTCGACGAGCGGCTCAGCGTCGGGGATCATCTGCTCTACGACCCCCGGTCCGGCTACGTGATCGAGAAACTCCCGAAATCCGAGGCGGAAGAGCTGGTGCTGGAGGAGGTGCCCGACATCAGCTACGACCACATCGGAGGGCTCGAAAAGGAGATCGAACAGGTCCGGGACGCGGTTGAGTTGCCGTTCCTGCATCCTCAGCTCTTCGCCGAGCATAAGCTGAGCCCGCCGAAAGGGGTCCTGTTGTACGGACCCCCCGGTTGCGGGAAGACGTTGATCGCCAAGGCGGTCGCCAACTCGATCGCAAAGAAGCTCGGCCATCTCACCGGCAAGGAGATCCGCAGCTTTTTCCTCCATGTGAAGGGCCCCGAGCTCTTGAACAAATACGTCGGCGAGTCGGAGCGGCAGGTGCGGGAGGTGTTCAAGAAAGCCAAGGAACGAGCGGCCAATGGCAACCCGGTCATCGTGTTCTTTGATGAAATGGACGCCTTGTTCCGGACTCGCGGCTCCGGCATCTCCTCGGATGTTGAGTCCACCATCGTCCCGCAATTCCTGTCGGAGATCGACGGGATGGAAAGTCTTCGCAACGTGATCGTGATCGGGGCCAGCAATCGGCAGGATCTCATCGATCCGGCCGTGCTAAGAGCCGGTCGGCTGGACGTCAAGATCAAGATCTCACGGCCTGATGTGACGGCCGCTCGGGACATCTTCTCCAAGTATGTGATCGCAGACCTTCCGTTTGCGGCGGAGGAACTGGAGCGCCACGGCGGAGATCGTCGCACGCTGGTTGACCGGCTGATCGGGATGACCGTCGAGACCATGTACGCGATGAGTGAGGAGAACAAATTCCTCGAGGTCACGTATGCGAACGGAGAAAAAGAGATCCTCTACTTCAAGGATTTCGCCAGCGGCGCGCTGATCGAAGGCATCGTCTCTCGGGCGAAGAAATACGCCATCAAACGGGTGATCGCGACCCAGGAGAGGGGCATCAAAGCGGATGATCTCCTCCGGGCGATCCGGGACGAGTTCAAGGAGCACGAGGATCTCCCGAACACCACGAACCCGGACGACTGGGCGAAGATCGCCGGGAGAAAAGGCGAAAAGATCATTCACGGCCGAACCATTACGGCGGGTTCGACCGAGTCCAGGCGGATCGAGACGATCAGCACCGGCCATTATTTCTGATCTTCACCCATGGTCCCTTGCCGCATGAGCGCAAGAGTCAACGCAGTGAGGTCATCTTGCAACGCGTGATGGGAACAGAAACCGAGTTCGGCATTGCCGCGCGGGAGGCGGACGCTCTCGATCCGGTCTCCAATTCGCTCCAGTTGATCGGGCAGTATCCTGCGCTGCCGTCCGCTCAGGCGATCTGGGACTATGAGAACGAGAACCCGCTGCTCGATGTTCGGGGGTTTGAGGTGGAAGGCGAGCGGGAACGGCCCGGCCCCGAATACAATCGGTTGCTGAACAAGCTGCTCTCCAACGGCGGTCGCCTGTACGTCGACGGAGCGCATCCGGAATATTCCACCCCGGAATGCACCAACCCGCGGGAGCTCATGGCGTTCGAGCGTGCCGGCGAGCGTGTGCTGGCCGAGTGCCTGCGGGCATTGGTCCGAGCCCGAGGAGGAGAAAAATTTCTGTTGTATAAAAACAATACGGACGGGAAAGGAAACAGCTACGGCTACCATGAGAATTATCTCCTCGCCCGCTCCGTTCCCTTTGACCGCATCGTTCGTGTGCTGCTGCCCTTCCTGGTGACCCGGCAGATCTATGCGGGAGCCGGCAAGGTTGGCGCGGAGAATCAGACCGGGCCGACCGACTATCAGCTCTCCCAGCGAGCCGACTTTTTCGAATGTCTGGTGGATCTGAACACAATGGTGAAACGGCCGATCATCAATACCAGAGACGAGCCCCATGCCGACCCCGCGAAGTATCGCCGGCTCCACGTCATCGTGGGGGACGCGAACATGGCCGAGTTGTCCACCTATCTGAAGCTCGGCACGGCGGCCATCCTGCTGGAGATGGTCGAGGCCAGTGTGGAGTTTCCGAATCTGGATCTGGAAGACCCGGTGCGGGCGATCAAGGAGGTGTCGCGCGACCTCGATATGAAGGGCACGCTGAAGCTGGTCGACGGCCGCGTCACGTCCGCCATCGGGATCCAGCGTGCCTACCTCAAGACCGCGATGGACTTCTATGCCTGCCATGAGCTGACCCAGATCACCAAAGACGTTCTGGTGCGTTGGGAGGAAGTGCTGGACAAGCTCGAGCGGGACCCGATGTTGTTGGTGCGGGAGCTTGACTGGGTAGCCAAGCGGCAGATGATACGGTCCTACATGGAGCGGAGGGGATGCGGCTGGAATGATCCTCGGGTGTTGATGCTGGACCTCCAATACCACGACGTCCGCCCAGAAAAGGGCTTGTATTACACACTGGAGCGCAGCAACCATATTGACCGGCTGCTCCTGGACAGCGAGATTGCCAAAGCGGAGCATACGGCCCCGACAAATACTCGGGCCTATTTCCGGGGGAACTGTCTGAAGAAGTTTCCTCGTGAGGTGTACGCCGCCAGCTGGACGTCGGTGCTGTTCGACGTGGGGAATACCTCGATCAAGAAGATCCCGTTGATGGAGCCTCTGCGCGGGACCGAGTCTCTGACACGCGAGCTTCTGGAGGGATCCGACTCGGCGGAATCGTTGCTTGCCAAGCTGGCCGCCTGACCGTCTTCCACCCGAGCCGGCCATCCCCGTGCGAGGTGATACCTAAACTCAGGTGCCGGTCGATCTGAACCTGCAGGAGACGATGGACGTGCCGCTGTTTCCGGACGACTACGGCTCAAGTTTCTTTGACTACCTTATTCAGCAGCGTCCGGATCTGGCCCCGGCCGGCCGCGGATTCACGCCCGCGCCATCCCCGCCGTTGCTCGATGAGAGCCGAGGACCCTCCATCCTACCGATTTCGCATGGCACGACGGTGTTGGCGCTCAAATACCAGGGCGGAGTCGTGGTCGCAGGTGACCGTCGGGCGACCGAAGGCTTTCAGATTGCGGGCCGCCGCATCGAGAAAGTGTTCAAAATTGACGAGCACTCGGCGATGGCGATTGCCGGCGCCGCCGGACCCTGCATCGAGATGGCGAAGCTGTTTCAGACCGAACTCGAACACTATGAAAAGCTGGAAGGGGTGCAACTGTCGTGTGAAGGGAAGGCGAACAAGCTCGGCCAGATGGTCAAGGCCAATCTGCCGATGGTCTTCCAGGGACTGGTCGCAGTCCCGATCTACGTAGGGTATGACCTCAAGCGGGCGGAGGGACGCATCTTCAAATACGACATCACAGGCGGCCGCTACGAGGAATCGGACTATCACTCCATCGGCTCCGGCGGAAAGGACGCACGGAATACGATGCGGGAACATTTCCGTAGAAACCTGTCTGAAGAGGAGGCGCTCAGGCTTGCCTTGCTCGCGCTCTATAATGCCGCCGAGGAGGATGTCGGAACCGGAGGGCCGGACATGGTGCGGGGAATCTACCCGACCGCCAAACTGGTCTCCGCCGGAGGCATTACGGACGTCGAGGACCCGCGTATCGGAACGGTCTACACCGCACTGATTGAGGGGCGCAAGAAGGAGGTTTAGGCATGCCATTGCCCTATTACGTCTCCCCTGAGCAGATGATGCAGGACAAGGCGGAGTATGCCAAGAAGGGCATCGCGAAGGGACGGTCCATCATCGCCATGGAGTATGCGGACGGGGTGTTACTGGTCGCCGATAATCCTAGCGCCTCCTTGTACAAGATTTCTGAAATTTACGACAGCATCGCATTCTCCGGTGCCGGCAGATACAGCGAGTTTGAGAACCTGCGCAAGGCCGGCATCCGACATGCTGACCTGAAGGGGTTCATGTACAGCCGCGAAGACGTCACGGCCAGGTCCCTTGCCAATGGCTACTCGCAAAGCCTCGGCACGATCTTCGGCCAGGAACTCAAGCCGCTGGAAGTGGAAATTCTGGTTACGCAGGTCGGTGAACAAGGACGCCCGAATGAGATGTATCGAATTTCATTCGACGGGAGCATCTTTGATGAACGGGGCTTTGCCGCGATCGGGGGACGTGCCGAGGCCCTGCTGGTCTTTCTCAAGGAGCGATACAAGGGCGAGCCCCCGACCTTGAAAGCGGCTCTCTCCCTCTGCATGGCAGCCCTGGAAAGCGTGACGAATCAGAAACTCCCGATCGAGGGGCTTGAAGTCGCCGCGCTGGATCGCACTCGCGCGGGTCGCAAATTCCTTCGCATTCCGCCAGCCGAGTCTCGCCAGATCCTTGCCTGATATTGAAGAACACCTCGCGGGAGTGTATGCTGGAGTGTCTTCCGTGCAGAACCCGCTGCGTCCCTATGAAACAGCGAATCTTCGGTCTTGAGAATGAGTACGGCCTGATCTTTTCGCCCAACGGGCGCATCTATCTCCCGATGGAGAAGGTCCTCGGGTATATCTTCGAGGGCCTCATCCCAAACAGCTGGCCCTCGAACGCTTTTCTGATCAACGGTGCGCGGTTTTACCAGGATACGGGCTGTCACCCGGAATATTCGACGCCCGAGTGCGACAATATTCTGGATCTCGTCATCCATGACAAGGCCGGGGAGCGCTTGCTGGAGGCCTGTCTCCCCGCAGCCGAGGAGCGGCTCAGAGAAGAGGGACTCTCGGGAGAGATTTATATCTTCAAGAACAACACCGACTCGCTCGGTAATACCTATGGCTGCCACGAAAATTATCTGATGCGTCGGGACGTGGATTTCTGGAAGGTGACCGAACAGCTCATTCCGTTCTTTGTGACGCGTCAGATCTACTCCGGATCCGGCAAGGTCCTAAAGGTCTCGGGCAAGCCGCAGTATTTCATTTCGCAGCGAGCTCAACATATCCACGAAAAGACCTCCTCATCCACGACCTCTTCCAGGAGCATTATCAACACGAGGGACGAGCCCCACGCCGACGCCGAAAAATATCGTCGGCTTCACATCATCGTCGGCGATTCAAACATGTCCGAGTACGCCACTTACCTTAAAGTAGGGACCGCCGCGTTGGTCCTGTCCATGATCGAGGACGGGTACACCGTCGCCGGCATCGAGCTGGAAGATCCGGTGAAAGCCATCCGTGAGGTTTCTCGCGATCCGACATTGAAAAAAAAGGTGAAACTGGACGATGGCCGGCAAATGAGCGCCATCGAGATTCAGCGCGCCTATTTGGAGCGAGCGCAGGAGTACCTGAGCGCGCAGGCGCACGATCCGATCATGGAGGACGTGCTGGCGAAGTGGTGTCCAATGTTGGATCGCCTGGAAGACGACCCGATGCAGTTGTTCCGAGAGGTGGACTGGGTCAGTAAGAAGCTGGCCATTGAGTCCTATGTCAACAAGAAGGGGTGCGGGTGGGACGATCCGAGAGTCTTTCTGATGGATCTCCAGTATCATGATATCAAGCGGACGCGAGGTCTGTATTATTTGATGGAGTCACGCGACATAACCGAGAGGGTCGTGGACGAAGAAGCGGTGCAACGCGCGATGTCGGTCCCGCCACAAACGACTCGGGCCAAAGTGCGGGGAGACTTCATCCGGTTCGCCAGAGCGAAGAACCGGTCTTACACGGTGGACTGGACCTATCTGAAGCTGAACGGGTACTGGGAAGAGACGATCCTGTGCATGGATCCATTCAGCGCCATCAACCGGCGAGTGGAAGAGTTGGTCTCGCAGGTGGCCGGCTTGCGGTTCTACCGATGATGATCAACGGCGTCGACCGAATACGAGCAACGAAGAGCCGAACGGATCTGGTGTTTATCATGGCCGTTGTGCTCTTGGCCAGCGTCTTCCCGGTCAATCTCCTGCCGAGCGCTCCCCATGAGCTCCGTGGGACTGACGGGCAGTTCAGCGGTAAGCAAGGGGAAGTGCTGTTGGTGAAGGTACCGGTCGGCGGTCATCCGACCGAAGTGGTGGGACGGTTTCTCGGTCGCCAGATTCCGTTTTTTCAAGATACCGTGGCGACCTACATGGGACTGGTGGGTATCGACATGCAGGATGCCCCCGGCACGCATGAGCTCGCCGTCGAGGTGAAGGATCCTGCTGGGCCACGCCTGTTGAGCTACAACGTGCTGGTCATGAAAGAGAAGTACCCGGTCCAGCACCTCACCCTGCCGAAAGAGATGGTCGATCTGAATGAGGAGAATCTGGTCCGAGTCAAGTCTGAGCAAGAACGGGTGCGGCTCGTGTTGGATGCCGTGTCCCGGAATCGGCTCTGGAACGGCGTCTTCATCGAGCCGGTGCGGGGAGAGGTCACGGGTGCGTTCGGCCGCGTGCGGATTATCAACGGCCAGCCACGGGGTCCTCACAACGGGGAAGACATAGACACCCCCCTCGGGACCGAAGTCGTCGCGATGAATGACGGGATCGCCAGGTTGACCGTGGACCACTTTTTTTCCGGCAAGGGGGTGTTCGTGGATCACGGCCTCGGGCTGTATTCCATGTATTTTCACCTTTCCGAGATCACGGTGCAGGACGGCGAGGCGATCAAGCGCGGCCAGATGATCGGCAAGGTGGGCGCATCCGGCCGCACCACCGGTCCCCACCTTCACTGGGGAGTTCGTCTCAACGGCGCCCGAGTGAACCCTTTTTCCCTCGTGAAGCTCCCGCTTGACGGCACAACGACAGCTGCGCGCTAGTCAATGCAGGAACGGCAATTGCACCTTGCTATCAGCGAGAGCGACAGCACGTACGCGGAGTCAACCCAAATGGTCAGAACCCCTCGCACCTGTCTCCAGCAGCCAGCCAGATCGTCGTGCGCGCGGTGGTTCCCCGAGATCGTCGGATTGATCGTAGTCTGCGGATTCGGCGCCTGCGCCACGATCCCGAGCAAGTTCGTCAGACAAGCTGAACCAAGCGTCACGCTGACGGCTCTCACCAGCAATCCCGACGCCTATCGCGGCAAGGTCGTCATTTTGGGAGGAGTGGTCGTGGCTCAGAAACAGGAGGCCGGTCGCATCTGGCTTCTGGTGAAGAACCGCCCCCTCGATGCCGATTATGTTCCGCACATCCCTGCCTCGCTGGATCAGCCGGAGGCGAGCGGATACTGGGTGATGATCTCTCCGGAAGGCTTGCCCAAGACGTTTAAGAACTGGTCACGATTGACCGTGGTCGGTCGGGTCTCCGATGAACGGCCTGTCCAGCATGAGCGTGGGACGGGGAAGGAGCCGGTCCTTGCCGCGATGTATCTGCGTGGATGGGGCAGTGGGTGGGCCCGCTACGGTTTGCATGAGGAATCCTGGGAGGATACTCATGATGTCAACGTTATCCCTTCAACTCCTCTGACGGGGGGGGTCGAACCCCAGTAAGCGTAGCGATCCCTCCTCGGACCCTCTTAGTCAAAGAGCCCTAGCCGGTCGTTGCAAGAGAAAGGGTCACAGGCTAGACGTTCGTCTCGATGCTGGTTGGGGCTTTGTTCAGCACCGTGGCAGCGGCCCGTGAGAGATCCGCGTCGGTGTCGTGGTTGAGGGCATAGATGCGGAATTGGATCAGACGAGTGGGGAGGAGATCCAGGAACTCCTCCAGCGGCTCCGTTGAAACGGTTTGCGTGCCCGGATCGTAGACGAAGAGGGGGACGCCACGCGTGTCCTTGGGGTCCGGTCGTGGATCCAAGGGAGCCATGTCCACCCTGAAAGGCACCTTGTACCATTTGGCCGGTAACTCCTTCTGGATCTGTTTCTCGAACTGCTCGCGACTCGGAAAATCCATCCCGCGTTCTTGGCCTTTTTCTTTCAGGACCGTGTTGTAGGCCATTTTCCACTTCACGTCTCGGCCCAAGACGCGCGCCCACTCCTCGCCGAGCCCTCGTCTGGTCGATTGCCGGGACTTGCTCCATCCACGGACTTCTTCGAGCAAGGACCAGTCGGTGAGAGCCAGATACTCATCCATCTTCTTTCGCGGGTCATGGGGGAAGACGAGCCGCATCGTGTCTCCAAAGATCTCGCGTAAATGAATGTCGATGGCCCGCGTCGTCCGGTGGTAGTACACGTTGGAATACAGGTACATCCGTGTGTTCAGGAACATCTGCAACGCAGGGAGGCCGGTCTTGTGAATCGTGAAGCCGTTGTCGGTAATCAGCGTGTAGTGGATGAGCCGGGTGAGGTCCACCGGGCCGACCGCCACGCCGCACATGTACGAATCGCGGAGGACGTAGTCCAGATTATCTCCGGTATAGCTTCCGGAGATCACCGGCTGCAAACAAGTGAGCCACTTCGGCATTCGTGAGTTGTCCTTGCCCTTATCTTTGAGGATGAGATGCGCGATCTGATCCGGATCCAACTCCTCACCCGCGGCGAACGGCCCCGAGGGGCTCCGACGGATTTTCCGAATGATCGGGCCCAGGTGGTCACGGATGATGAGCTGCCCGAGCTTCTCATGGGTGAGATGGAACGACATCAGGAAGTTGTCGTCAAAGAAATGGCAGAACGGGCCGTGCCCGATGTCGTGCACCAGCGCGGTGACCCGAAGCAGCGATTCCACGTAATTCGCCGACGGTACGTCCTGGGCGGCTTGTTCTAAAAACGGATAGAGGTGCCGGGCGAAGCGGCCCGCAACGTGCATCGTGCCCAGCGAATGAACGAACCGGCTGTGCTCCGCTGAGGGATAGACCCAGCGGGCGCTTTGCAGTTGGTAGATGTAGCGCAGTCGCTGAACCCACGGCGAATCGATGAGGTCTTTTTCCGTGCGTTCCGAATGATCGGGCGTCGAGTAGGGAACCGTAAAGGAGATGTACTGGTGGATCGGGTCGGCGATCAGCGCCGATCCGTCAAAAGGGGCGCTGAGAACGGAAGCCTGGTGCTTCATAATTATGAGCGAATAGCGAGAGCCAGCAGCGAGGAGCGAGTAGCTCAGAGCTCTTAGCTTTTTGCTATTTGCTATTCGCTTTCTCTTGTTTTCCCATCTTAGCTCAAGCCGCTTCGGGGAGGCAACGGCCCACCACTGACCACCGGGTGCCCGACGCGTGCGCGATAGCGCGAGATCAAGAGATACACGGCCGGATAGCAGAGAACCGCGCTGAGGAGGCTCAGGACGACCCCGCCAATGAAAAAGGGAAGGGCGTAGGGCCACACCTGTTTGTAGATCGTCGCGGGGCTGAGGTCAACCCAGGTGAACGGAGCGACCTGCGGGATGCCCAGCAGTTGGAACCCTATCCAAAACGTCGCGCCCAAAATCGGCACGACAGTCCACGGGTTATTGATGAACGATCCCGCCAGCAGTGCGGCGAAGTTCAAGCGGAACGCCCAGGTACAGAACACCACGGTGAGTGTATGCAGGCCGTAGGTCGGCGAAAAGGCGATGAAGGCACCGATGGCGAAAGCGAGGGCGGTCCGGTGGGGAGACTCGTGCAGGTGGAGGATCTGACTCAGTTGCGAACGAACGCGCGCTATCGAGACCACGCTGCCCCTTGAGGGATCGTGCGCAGGTCCTGAAAATGCTGGTAGCCCGCGATGGCCAGCCGCCGCAACGAGCCGTTTCCTCTCCTCAGGCGTAGTCCGAATCGTTTTGGCCGGACCGTGCCGATGCGAGAAAACCGGCAGCCCGTCCGTTGAGCCAACCGGTCCAGCTTCGCACGGTTCCCGGGTGAAATGGTGAAGAGCAGTTCGTAGTCTTCCCCACCGGTTAAAGCGAGTCGGACGGGATCCGTGCGGCTGGCCGCTGCGTAGGCCCGGCAGGCTGGGGAAAGAGGAAGCGCGGTCGTCTCGATCTCGGCCCCGACCCCGCTCTCTTCGCACACGTGGGCCAGGTCTCCGGATAGCCCGTCGGACAGATCGATCGCGGCGGTCGCCAAGCGGTGGGTCGCGAGCAGTTGACCCTCCTTGATCCGCGGAGTCGGGTGCAGGTGCCTGTCAACCAGGTAGCGCAGGTATTGGCGGTGCCGTTCGTTCGAGCCGCCACCTGCGGGAATCCGCCGTTTGCGCCCCGTCACGAGGAGGTTCAGCCCCGCCAGGGAGTCCCCCAGCGTGCCGGTCACATAGAGCAGGTCCCCGACACGGGCACCATCTCGCGTGAGAGCCAGGCCGGCCTGGGCGAAGCCCGTCAGCGTGATGCTGAGGAACAACCCGTGTCGGGACGCCGACGTGTCTCCTCCCACCAGCTCCACCTTGTAGGGACGGCATGCGCGCATCAGCCCACGATACAGTCGCTCAACTTCGGCAGAGGTGCGCGAGGGGGGAATGGCCACCGCGACCAACATGTATCGGGGTGTCCCGCCCATGGCGGCGATGTCGCTGAGATTGGCGACCGCCGCCTTGTATCCGATGTCCTCGAAGGTGGCGGTCTCGAGATCGAAATGGATGCCTTCGGCCAGAAGATCGGTGGTCAGCAGCAGCGTGCGACCGGGAGATGATCTGATGACCGCCGCATCATCGCCGATGCCGCGCAGCACTGATCGTCCGGTCTGCCCAAAGCGGCGACGAAGATGTCGGATGAGCCGGAACTCGCCAAGCTGGGATCCGGCAGGGCGTGCCGATCGGGACGACATCTCAGGACACAGGGGGAGACGAGGACGAGACTGACACGGTCGGCTGCAATGGCCGCGGGCGAGGGGCTCGTGGAGGTTTTTCGATCCGGCCGGTCTTGGAGCGGCTCGCTCCGCGCTGCTTGCCTACAGGCGTGGGTTTCGACCGCTGCGCGGTTCCTCGGCGAAGGCCGGCCTTGATCACGTCGTCCATTGTCTCGGCAAAGACGAACTGAATGCCGCGCAGCAAGTGTTTGGGGATTTCCTCGAGGTCTTTTT
>Ga0184639_10000507_pt1 | contig 15088 bp, 13 predicted proteins | sample PLM31_170_b2_FD_133155 | JGI IMG/M metagenome (GOLD analysis project Ga0184639, IMG submission 133155) | Groundwater sediment microbial communities from an aquifer in East River, Colorado, USA - PLM3-1_170_b2 | ecosystem: Environmental > Terrestrial > Soil > Riparian zone | place: USA: East... | reverse complement strand
GCCCTGGCGACGATTCCGCTGTTCGAGCGTCTGCCGCTGATCTTCGTTCGTCTGCTCCAGGGGTTCGGGGATTCCTTCAACACGTTCTTGACGCTCCAGGTGATTATATCCGCGATGGTGATGTTCATCCCGACGGTGCTGCTGGGAATGACGTTTCCATTGGTCGCCCGGCTCTTTACCCAGAGCCTTTATCGAGTGGGGAGCGGCGTCGGCAGCTCTTACGCGGCCAATACGGTCGGCGCGGTCTTGGGCGCGTTCGCCGGCGGATTCCTCTTGATTCCGAACATCGGCGTGCAGAATACCATCATTTTCGCGGTCGCGATGAATCTACTCATCGGCTGCGTGTTGATCTTCGCCGATCCGCGCATGGCTCCCGTGCCGCGCTTCGCTCTCGGCGTGGGTGTATTGATCCTGGCGATCTTGATTCCATTTCGGGTTCCCCGTTGGGACCGGCATATTCTCACCAGCGGGGTCACCATCTACTATGACCGCTACGAAGGGCTGCCCACCGATTCTCTGCGCTTGGAAGAGATGAGGCGCGACGACGTGCTGTTTTACCGCGAAGGACTGACCACCACCGTGAGCGTGCATCGCATTCCGGGCAGCGAATACATCTATTTCAAATCCAACGGCAAGATCGACGGCTCCTACGGCGACGCCTTGAGCCAACTGATGACCAGTTATATCGCCATGCTGCTTCATCCCAAGGCGGAGAGAGCGCTGACCATCGGCCTCGGCAGCGGCATGTCCGCCAAGGCGCTGGCGACCTTCGACACGCTAAAAGAGATCGAGGTGATCGAGATCGAGCCGGCGATGATCCAGGCCAGCAAGTTCTTCGACCGGGCGTCGGTAAAAGTTGAAAAGTTGCCGCCCGGGGTCGGTTTTCCTCCCGGCGACGACGGCAAGAGCAGAGTCTGGTACGAGGCGGACAAGAAACTGCTTTTCTATAAGGGCGTGATGGAAGATGAAGAGCGATCCCGCCTGATGAAGCTCTCCGAAGACGACGACTATCGCGGCGCCGTAGACACGCTGTTTCGCCGGGCGCGCCATTCGCGGCATTCCAGCGTTCTCGAAGACAAGCGGGTGCGCGTGATCCCCACGGACGGGCGCAACTATATTCTGGCGACGCCGAAATTCTACGATGTGATTACCGCCGAACCTTCGAATCCATGGATCGCCGGGATCGCCAACCTCTACACGCGGGAATTCTATCAGGTCATCAGGTCGAAAATTAAGGACGACGGCATCTTCGCCCAGTGGTTTCACAATTATTCGATGTCGCCGGACGATTTTCGCATGGTCTTTCGCACCTTCGTCGAGGCGTTCCCCTACGTCTCGCTCTACAACATGAAGGAAAGCGATTTTCTCCTGATCGGCAGCAAGAAGGAACATCCCTTCGACTATGCGGCGGTCAAGGCGATCTACGACAAGAATCCGATGTTGCGATCGGATTTCGAATATCTGGGTCTGTCGGATGTCTACGCGGTCCAGGGATTTTACCGCATGGGGCGGGAGGGCTTTCTCACTTTCTCCAAGGACGCCGATATCAACACCGACGACAGCGCAAGGCTGGAGTTTTCCGCGCCGAAGAATCTGCGCCGCTCGACCACGGAACTCAACCGCAAATTCATGGCGCCTTATCTGGTCGACACGCCGCCCTGGCTAAAATCCGGGCCGTTCGCGGTTCCGGACGCGATGCATCATTATTATCTGGCCCAATCCTACGCGGCGAGCGCTGCCAACGGCCGGGCGGAAAGGGAGTTGGAGCGGGCGATCAAATTGGAGCCGTCGAATCCGAAGTTTTATCTGTTGCAGATGAAAATACTCCTGGATCAAGACAAAAGCTCCGAGGCGGCCACGGCGGCCTTCGCCGCCCTGGAACGCGACAAGAATGCGATTTCGGATGTCCTGGCGATGAGCGACGAGTTCTATCTGCCGGACGCCAAAAAAGTCTACGGCAAGGTGATAGCCATGGGAAGCCGGGAAGTGCTTCCCTATCTCGGCTTGGGTAACATCGCGCTTCACTCCAGCGATCTTAAAGAAGCGGAGAAGTGGTTCGAGCAGGCGCGGGCGCTGAAACCGGAGCATCCCGCAGTGCTGATGGCGCGGGGCCGTTTGCTCGCGGCCAAGGGAAACGGGAAGGAGGCCAAAGAGCTGTTGGAGAAATCGAAAGCCACAGAAATTGAGACCTCGGCAACGCTCCACGCGGAACTCGGATCGGTCTACTCGAAGCTCAAGATGTGGGACAAATCCGCCGAATCCTATCGCGAGGCGCTGCGCATGAAAAGGCGACGAAATGATTGGCGCTTGGCGCTTGCAAAGACCTACGCGCAACTGGGAAAGACCGCGGAGGCGGAGCGGAAGTATCGTGAAGTTCTCGCTTTCAGCGCGGACGAAGTCGAGGCATTGAAAGGTTTGCAGGCGTTGGGGAAAAGATACTGATTCCCGCGCAAGTTGGGAGACAGCGCAGGCCCGAGGCGGTGAGCCTCGGGCCTTTTTTGCTGTGAGCGAAGGCTTTGCAGTTCCGGCGGCGACCCTTTATCCTGGCACGGGAATGAATCTCGGCGAAGGAGTGATGCGATGATGAAGGAAAAAATCGGCGTTATCGGCGCGGGAAAAATCGGTGCAGCGATCGCGCGGGGAGTGATTCGCGGGGGACTCGCAACCAAGGACCAAGTCATGGCGAGCGACGTGAGCGAGGCGCTGCGCCAGTCCGTATCCCAGGAACTCGGTATCAAAGCCACGGCTGACAATCGGAAACTGGCAGACTTTGCCGATATCGTCATCCTGGCGGTAAAGCCTCAGATCGTCGATCCAGTGGCTAAAGAGATCGCCGGCAAGCTCGGCAAGGCCAAGTTATTGGTCTCGGTCGCGGCCGGCGTGCCGCTTGCTCGTATCGAAAGTCATTTGGCGAGCGGCGCCCGCGTGGTGCGCGTGATGCCCAACATCCCTTGCGTCGTGGGCGCCGGCGCCGCCGGTTTTGCCGGCGGCGCACATGCGACGGCAGCCGATCTGGAAAAGGTCGGCGCGATTCTCAACAGTTTCGGGATCGGGTTGCCCGTGGAAGAAAAATATTTGGACGCGGTGACCGGACTCAGCGGCAGCGGGCCGGCGTACGTCTTTCTCTTCATCGAAGCTTTAGCTGACGGCGGAGTGCAGGTCGGGCTGTCGCGCGACGTGGCGCTCAAGCTGGCGCTCCAGACGGTTTACGGCGCGGCAAAGATGGCGCTGGAAAGCGCCAAACATCTCGGCGAGCTGAAAGATGAAGTGACATCCCCGGGCGGCACAACGATTGCCGGGCTGCATGCGCTTGAGCAGAAGGGATTCAAGGGAACCGTCATGGACGCCGTCGTAAGCGCGACCAAAAGGTCGCAGGAGTTGGGGAAGGGCTCGTGAAAGACTTTTGAGTTTCTAGTTTCAAGTTCCGGGTTTCTAGTTACCAGAAACCAGAAACCAGAAACCAGAAACCAGAAACCAGAAACCAGAAACCAGAAACCAGAAACAACCTCCTCTACCGCTACTTCCAGCGTTCGACGGTTCGTACTTCGACATAGCCAGGCTTGCCGCCCTTCTTCGATTCCACACGTAGCCAGTCGCCCTCCGCGCGCACCACGTTGATCTTGATGCCCGCCGGCAGAGTGGTCACGACTTTAAATTTCGTGCCCGGACCGTCTCGGAGCTCGACGTCGCGCAGAGTTTTATAAGCGCCGGCGACCGATGGGGTCGCAGTCTTTGATTGGACGACTTGTTGCGTCTCCAAAGGCCGGGCGTACTTTTCTTCGATATAGCCGGGCTTGTTGCCCTGCTTGGATTCGACTTTCAGCCAGCCGCCTTCCCTCCCCACCACGTTGACTTTAATGCCTTTGGGAATCGTCGTTACGACGTCGTACTTGGTGCCGGGTCCGCTGCGAATCTCAACATCGGCAGTCGTCAGATAGCTGCCTTTGGTCGCCTGAGCGAGGGCCACTCCGGCCGCACTCGAAGCGATGGCTAAAAAGATAATCGAACTGACTAACCAGGTTCTTCGACCCTTCGACTCGCGCCCCGGCCTTGGCCGGGGGCGCTTGCTCAGGATTCCGCCCCACCGGCGTACTGGAAGGTGCCACAGGCTTGCCCGTGGGGCTCCACATGCGCGTATTCTCATTTCCCGTTCCTCCCCAGGTTGATCCTTCGACTCATGCCCCGGCCTTGGCCCGGGGCTCTTGCTCAGGATTCCGCCCCGCGGGAGTTCCCGTGGGGCTCCACCTTTCCGAGTTTGCAGCCATTGCAACCGTTTACTCTATTACGATACACGTTGAGGAAGTAACCGGCAAGAAACGTCAAAGGCTATTAGCACTCGCCGCGCGCGGGTTGGGTGAGCAGGTGCATTCGATTAGGTCTCGGAAAAAAACACAGGGGAGGGCGCTTTCATGTTGAAAGAGTTTAAAGAGTTTGCGATGAAAGGGCCGGTCGTCGATCTGGCGGTGGGCGTGATCATCGGCGCTGCGTTTGGCAAGATCATTACATCGCTGGTGGATGATATCATCATGCCGCCGATCGGACGGATGCTGGGAAACGTTGACTTTGCGAATCTGTTTGTCAATCTGTCGGAGAAAGATTATCCCAGTGTTGTGGCGGCGAAAGCCGCCGGCGCCGCTACGATGAATTACGGGATCTTTTTTAACACGATCCTCAACTTCTTGATCATTGCGTTTGTGCTCTTTCTGATCATTCGCCGGATGAACGTCTTGAAAAAACCTGTGCCGGTGCCGACCACAAAAGACTGTCCGCATTGCCTATCGGCAATCCCGATAAAGGCGACGCGCTGCGCGCATTGCACATCGGAGTTGCGTTGAACCATTTTAAGACCTTTTCTTGGCAAACATCGAAGCATCGCCGCGCACGGCGATCCTTTTACCCTCCTTCGCGGAAGGCTACGGGTGTAAACCCGTGGATGAAAGCGAGGTGGGTACCCTCCGTAGCTTTGGCGCCCGGCCTTCGCAGCCGAAGCGACTGCTTCGGCGGAGTAGGCAGGGAGGGTGCGCTTCGGCCTTCGCCGTCCGAAGTCGGCTACGGCCGACGAAGGTCGGAGGGTTCCGCCCGACGAAACGTGTGGAGAGTGCCGCGGCCGTAAGGCCGTGGGGCTCCACCGGCAAGGCGCGATACGGCGTTTGAATGTTTTTCAGGTGCGCGCGAAGGGGGGGCACGGCTCGCTCCATCAGTGGCGCAGCACCGTTGATTTGCGTTGCACATCAATAACTTGCGCAATTAATGGAGCCACGATTCAGCTTAGAAAGACGACGTATCGAACCCTTGGTAAAAAGTGTCCCTAACCTATAATTTTCGCTTGACATCATTTGACGCTTGTACTACGTTAGCCTCAATTTTGTTAGAATTTTCTGCTAGGAGGCAGCGATGGAGAAAAATAAGTATCTTGCGCTAACGGCCCTGGCGTTTTTCATGGCCGGCTGTACTGGAATGACGAAGAATCAAGCTGCGTTGGTTGGTGCTTCGGTTTGCGGTGCATTCGGGGCAGGAGCTGGAGCCGCTATAGCACACCAAGGTACTGCTGGAGATCATCGTAACCCAGCGGCTGGGGTGGCCATCGGCGCAGTTGCGGGCGCTTTGATTTGCGGCGGGCTCGCATACCTGATTACGGATGATCCCAAGCCACCGCCACCACCGCCGCCTCCTCCACCACCGCCGGCGCCAAAACCGCCGCCTCCGCCTCCGCCACCTCCTCCTCCTCCGCCGCCACCACCGCCGCCGCCAAAGCCGGCGCCCAAGGTGGAACGGACTATCATTCTGGATGACGTGCTCTTTGACTTCGACAAGAGCAACATCAAACCGGAAGCCGGCGCCATTTTGGATCGCCTGGTCGCTTTTATGAAAGAGAACAAGGACAAAAAGGCCGCGCTGTCAGGGCATACCGATAGCGTCGGCACCGATGCTTACAACCAAAAACTTTCCGAACGGCGGGTCAATTCGGTTAGAGATTTCGTCGTGAAGAAAGGCGCTGAATCGAGCCAAGTTTCAAGCCAGGGTTTCGGCGAGAGCAAGCCGATCGCCGACAACAAGACTAAAGAGGGTCGCGCGAAGAACCGTCGCGTTGAAATCAAGGTCAACTAGTTGAAACCAGCCGGGAGCAGCGATGCGAATGAAAGGGATACTGATTCTAACGACCCTGGCGTTCGCGCTGCTGTTCCCGGTTACTACTCCTGCCGAGATTACCGACTTTAAAGAGATCCAGGCGCGGATATCGGAATACAAAGCGTGGCTGGATCGGTTCGGCTCCAATGGTGCCCGCTACTGGGTGCGGCTCGATGGAACTAAAAGGCCGCACCGGTTGTACGTAGGGGAAGGATTCCTGCGAGCCGATTCAAGCGAAAAGGAAAACTTCATCGAAATTTTCTCCCGTTTTCTCGCCGGTCACCCGGAAAAAAACATGCTCATCGATATCTTTGACCCCGCAACGGGCAAATGGATTGGCGAGTACGGCTTCGGCGGATTCAGGCTTTTCTAGCGCCAATCTCGATCGTTTCATCTTTCGTTTCTTTTGCTCCTGAAAAATTTCAGTTATTGATCATCTTTGTTCGAGATGAAATAGCGCTTTGTCTGGATTCCGGCGCAGCAGGCGCCGATTTGGCTTTATGGCGAAAACCATGCGCTCGATAGCGCAGATCCGAGAAGATGCGCGAGCGATATTTGACGCGGGTTTAAAGCGCGCGGATGCCGCTGATGCGGTTAAGAGCTGGGTGCGCCGCGAACGAGATACGCTTGACGTCGCCGGCGGTCGATACGAGCTGTCCAAGTATCGCGCAGTCTACGCCTTGGGTGCCGGCAAGGCTGCGGCGAAGATGGCTTCGGCCGTCGAAGAACTTTTACGAGACGACATTTCCTCCGGCATCGTCATCGTCAAGTATGGCCACAAGGTGCCGCTCAGCTGCGTCGAGATTGTCGAAGCGGGACATCCCCTGCCGGACGAGGCCGGGGTGGCGGGAACGACGCGAATCATCGATCTCTTGCGCCGAGCGACGGAAGAAGATCTGGTCATCTTTCTCCTCTCCGGCGGTGGCTCGGCGCTTTTGCCTTGTCCGGTCGATCAAATAACGCTGGACGACGAGATACGAACCACGCAAACTCTACTAAATTGCGGCGCGACGATTCACGAGATCAACGCCGTGCGCAAACATATTTCCAAAATCAAAGGCGGGAGACTGGCCCGCTTAGCCTATCCTGCGACTCTAGTCTCATTGATTCTTTCCGACGTGGTCGGCGACTCTCTCGACGTCATCGCCTCCGGCCCGACGGTCCCGGACTCGAGTTCGTTTGCGGATTGCCTGCTTGTGGTCGAGCGATACGAATTGAAAGAAAAAATCCCGCTGCGGGTGCGCGCTTTCCTCGAAGCCGGCGCCAGGGGAGAGGTCGAAGAAACCCCGAAAGCCGGGGACCCGATCTTTCAGAATGTGCGCAACGTCATCGTCGGAAATAATCGCATGGCGGTGGAAGCCGCGCGAGTCAAAGCCGAGGAGTTAGGCTACAACACGCTGGCCTTGTCGAGCTTCTTCGAAGGTGAGGCCAAAGTGGTGGCGGCGGCCCACGCCGCCATCGCAAGGGAGATCATCGCGACCGGCAATCCCATTCGGCGGCCGGCCTGTGTGCTTTCCGGCGGCGAAACCACGGTGACCGTTAGCGGCGCGGGCTTGGGCGGCCGCAACCAAGAGTTCGCTTTAGCCGCTGCCGCCGCCATCGACGGCGCCGAAGGCGTGGTTGTTCTTAGCGGCGGAACGGATGGCACGGATGGTCCCACCGACGCCGCGGGAGGGGTTGTCGACGGCACGACACTTCAACGCGGCCGGGACAAGGGCCTCGATGCGGCGGATTTTCTGCGCGGAAACGATTCGCACACTTTCCTCAGCGCCGTTGGCGACCTGCTCGTCACCGGCCCCACATTTACGAACGTCATGGATCTTCGCCTCGTGCTGATCGCGTAGTCGATCACAGGGCCGGTTCCCACTCGAGATCGATCCTTGGGCGGCGCCGATTCGGCGCCGTAACACTTGCGGCCGGCTCGACGACCTTGGTCAGCGACTCTCATCATCTCCGATTTTTCGCTCGCAAGCCGGATTGCCGTTTTCCCGTTGATTTCGGCGCTTAATCGTGATTAAAGTTCCACGTCTCGAATGGACGCGGGTTTTTTATTGAAATTAGGGGAGCAGGAAAATGATCGATGTAAGCCTGAAGGGAGTGCGCTGCCGCGCGGCGCAGGAGATCCTGGATCTCACTGGAACCATCGGCCCCGATACGGAAGGAACTATCATTTACGAGTTGGAAGGTGAAGGCGGGCAGTTGCTGAACGTGCGCTGGGACGACGGCACGATCTCGCTGGTTTCTTCGGAAGAGATCGTCATTGTCGATGGCGCCGTTTGCTGGCAATAGAACCGCGTGCCGCTTCTCTTTTCGGCGATCGACGATGCTCTTTCAATCCGCCAAGTCTTTCCAGAGTTGTCACCACGGCCGCTAAATCTTCCTCGCCGCGTCCGGCTGCTGCTGCGGCCGTGGCCAATTGCTGGGTGATGCTGGTGAGCGGCAACGCGACTCCGAGGCGCCGCCCTTCTTCCAGCATGAGCTTGAAGTCCTTCAAGAACAGATCAATTTTCATCTGGGCATCGAAGCGATGGCGCACCATGAGCGGGCCGCGGACGTCGACCATCTTCGAGGCGGCCGCGCTGTCTTTGAGGAGATCAAGCAGCAACGCCGGCGCCAGACCCCCTTTGGCTCCAAGCACGAGCGCCTCCGCCAACGCCGCGGTATTGAGGCCGACCAACAGGTTTGTGGCAAGCTTCGCGAGCGACGCCATGCCGGCTTTGCCCACAAAGAAAGTTTTTCTCGCGATGGCGTTGAAAATCGGCAAGCAAGCGTCCGACCTCGCGCGGTCTCCGGCGACGTAGATCGTGCAATCGCCGCGCGCGACCATGGCGCTCGTCCCGCTCATCGGCGCGTCGAGGAATCCGATGCCCTTGCTCCATGCAGCCCTGGCGAGACGGCGCGTCAAGTCCGGGGAGATCGTGCTCATCTGAATCAGCGTGGCATTGCGGCGCGCCGTCTCCAAAATAGCTCCCGAGCCGAGGATCACCGCCTCGACGCTTTCGAGCGACGGTAAGATGGTGAAGATCGCGTCAGCTTCTGCCACAGCTTCGGCAACGCTCCGCGCCGCGATCAGTCCCCGAGGCTTGAGCGCCCTGAGCGGCTCGGGGCGCGTGTCGTAGCCTGTCACTACGAATTTGCCCCGAAGCAGGCGCGTGGCCACCGCACTGCCGAGAAGGCCGACGCCGAGGATGCCGATTCGTTTCATGCAAGGGTCCTTTCGCAGTACTCAGTAACGAGTTCTGAGTGCAACGGACGGGGTCAGGAGCCTTTCGGGAAGGGCTCCTGACCCCTTATCTCAGCCAGCACTCAGGACTATTTTTCGTAAATCTCCGGGTTGAAAATATTCGGCGGCTGGCGGCCTTCGATGACGGCGACGATATTCTCAACGACGATGACCGCAGTCCGCTCACGCGTATCGCGCGCGGCGCTGCCGAGGTGCGGAGTTAACACGACGTTGGGGAGATTGATAAGCCCTGGCTCTACCATTGGCTCGCGCTCATAGACGTCGAGCGCTGCGCCGGCGATCCGTTTTTCTTCGAGCGCTCGCACCAAAGCCTTTTCATCCACGATCGGGCCGCGCGCCGTGTTCACGAGATACGCGGTCGGGCGCATGAGGCCCAATTGGCGTTCGCTAATGAGATGGACGGTCTCCCGACTCAGCGCCGCATTGATCGAGACGAAGTCCGATTCCCTTAAGAGTTCATGCAATCCACGGTACTCGACGCCGAGTTCAACTTCTCGCGCTTGGTCCAGTCTGTGGCGCTTCGTATAGAGGACACGCATAGCAAATCCATGGGCGCGGCGAACCACGGCTTCTCCAACGGATCCCAGACCCACGATTCCTAATGTCTTGCCGTTGACTTCGCTTCCCATGAAGTGCAGCGACTGGCTGCCGGGAAAGATGCCTGAGCGGAGAGCGCGGTCCCCTTCTACGACTCGACGCGCGACTGCCAAGAGAAGCGCCCAGTGCAGGTCAGCGGTCGCTTCGGTGACTATGGGCGAAACGGTGGTCACCGGAATGCGCCGCGCAGTCGCAGCTTTCACGTCAACCCCGGCGGGAGTTATCGCCATAGAGGCGATTAGCTTAAGATTAGGGCTAGAGTTGATCAATTCCGCATCGACGATGTCGTGGAGCAAGCAGAAGAGATAGTCATTTCGCGCGAGCGCCGCCATCAGCTCAGGCTTCGTTAGGATATGCGCGGAATCGGCATTGAGCTCTACGCTCCCATGCTCTCGAAGTCGAGCCAGCGCTTTTTTGGGAATCGGTTGCGTGACAAAGATTTTTGGGGCCATCGATTTTTTTGCCGCTGTCTTTGCAAGAACGTTGCGATCCTGCTTGCCGCGCGGGGGGAATCCTACCACGGGCGCGTCGGAAGGAGAAGTGAGAGTGTGTGAACAAATCCGTTCATGGTTCGACACGCTCACCACGAACGGGATGGTGTAGATAGAATTTCAAGTAGTTAGCCGTTCGTCCTGAGGCTCTCGAAGGGCGGACGGCTTTTTTTTCACACACTCTGAGTCTTGGAAGTCTTCAGCGGATTGACAACAATCGCGCAAATGACTTAAGAGTCGGTGTCAGCAAGAGAATACGCAAAATGAGGAACAGGATGAGGAGGCCTCAATGGTAACCCGCAGCACGTCGAGTTTCGGTTTGGTCGGCACCGACTGGCAGCAGCGCATCAACTGGGAGCGGCTCAGAAAGTATCGCTTGAACCGCGCGCGCGAAACGATGAAGCGCAATGGACTAGGCGCCATCTTGGCAATGTACGACGAAAACGTCCGCTACATCAGCAGCACGGTGACGCCCGGCTGGTGCCGGCTAAAGCCCGGTCTGCGCTACGCGCTCCTGTGCGAGGGATCTGAGCCCATCCTATTCGAGCAGGGCGACATCGGCATACAGATCAACCGCCACTGCCCGTGGATCCCGCGCGACAACGTGCGCTACGCCTACTCGTGGATCAAAGGCGCCGTCGGCGGCGCTTCCCGCCAGCAGGTGAAAAAATTCACCAACGCGATCGTGGAAGAGCTGCGGAAATATCATGTGGAGAAAGCGCCTCTGGGCGTCGACTTTATCGACCTCAACATGATCAACGCCTTCAAGGAGGCGGAAATCAATTACACCGACGGCGCATCGCCCATGGTCGAGGCGCGCGCCATCAAGAACGAAGACGAGCTGGAAGCGATGCGTATCGTCGCGGCGATTTGCGACGGCTGTCACACGGCGATTTCCCATTACATCCAACCAGGAATGCAGGAGCACCAGATCACCGCCTTCGCCATGAATTTCCTCTACAAGATTCCCGGAATTGAAGACGTGGAAGACATCATCGTCTCCTCGGGTCCCAATAGCTGGCCGAACTGGCGCCATTTTTCCGACCGCATCATCCAGCCCGGCGACCTGGTGATCATCGATATGGCGGCGGTCACCTGGAACGGCTACAAGAGCTGCATGTATCGCACCTACTGCGTCGGGAAGAAACCGACGCAGGAACAAAAAGACTATTACAACATCGCTTATGAATGGCTCTATCGGGCGATCGACAAGGTCACGCCGGGAGCCACGACCAAGGAGATCGCGGAGTGCTGGCCCTCAGCAATGGATACGTGGGGCTACAAGGAAGAGGATCAGGCGGCGGCGAATCTCTGGGGCCACGGCCTCGGGCTCGCTCAGTACGACACTCCGGTGATCTCACGCATTTACTCTCTCGACTTTCCCGTGGTGATTCAGCCGGGGATGAGCTTCGCTCTGGAAACGCAGCACGGCAAGCCGCTTCAATGGGGCGTGCGGCTGGAAGAGATGATGGTGGTCACGGAGAAAGGTCCGGAAGTCACGACGCAATTTCCCATAGAAGAAATTACCGTCATCGACTAAGAGGTTGCTAAAAACAAATCCGCTCACCCTTCGAGAGCCTCAGGGCGAGCGGAGTGTTGCTTGAATTCATTTAGGATTTTCCGTTCGTGCTGAGGCTCTCGAAGCACGAGCCACCTTTTTTCAGCAACCGGCTAGACAAGTGGCTGCGATTAAGCGACGAACCAGGACATCGAGTGCGCGAGTGCGCGCCGCGAAGCGGGCGCGCCGCTCCCGTCGGTATGCGCTTCGCGCAATCGACATTCACGCGCACTTTGTTCCCGAGAGTTTTCTCCGGATCATCGAGGAGAACGGCGAAGCCTACGGGCTGCGCCTCAGCCGTGGTCCGAACGGACCGATGATCGTGGTCGGTCAAGTGACGATTGGCCCCCTCACCGCGCACTACCACGACCTGGATCTGCGGCTGAGAGCCATGAATAGGCAGGGTGTGACAGTGCATGCTCTCTCGCTCATGCCGCCGATGGTCTACTGGGCGGACGGCGCTCTTGGTTCCCGGCTCGCCAGGCTCGTGAATGATGCGATGGCCGAAGCCAGCCGGACCTATCCCGACCGATTCGTCGTTCTTGCCACTCTCCCCATGCAAGATCCTCAAGCTGCTGTGAATGAAGTGGATCGTGCGGTGACCGAACTCAACTGCCGCGGGATCTACTTGGGTACAAACGTTCGGGGAAAAGAGCTGGCGGACCCTTCATTCCTGCCGGTCTTCGAGCGCATACACGCGCTGAACATTCCGATCTTTCTCCATCCGCTCAACGTCATCGGGGCCCAGCGGTTTACGAACTACTACCTGCACAACCTGTTGGGTAATCCGTTCGACACCGCGGTCGCTGCGGCCAATATAATCTTCAGTGGACTCCTCGATCGATTTCCCAAGCTGGAAATTTGCCTGCCGCACGCCGGCGGCGCACTTCCTTATCTCATCGGTCGCCTGAACCACGGCTGGAAGGTGCGACAGGAGTGCAAAGCGCTGAAGAAGCCGCCGTCGAGTTATTTGAGACGCTTCACCTACGACACGATCAGCCACGCTCCGGCGTCGCTCAACTACCTCATCGATCTTGTCGGCGCCGACCATGTGATGCTCGGCAGCGACTTCTGCTTCGACATGGGCTACGAGCGCCCGGTTAAAGTTGTCACCGCTCTCAAGCTGAACCGCGCTGACCAAGAAAAAATTCTCGGCGGCAACGCCGCGCGCCTGTTGCGGCTCGGGTAGATTCTCCACCTCTTCGTGATTGTGGAGCCCCACGGGCAAGGCCGGGGCTCGAGTCGAAGGGTCGACTCCTAAAGCATTTTTCAATCAGACGGTCGGTTACGCGGTTTAGTTCAACACTTTGTATCCCTCCCGTCGCTCCTGCCGAGATCATCCTTGAGCTTGATTGCTCTCAGGCTTTGGGGATAAAACGCTATACGTTAGGCAGACGGAGCAGATCAGAAGCATCGGCGTCACGATAGATCATGGCGGTCACTGTCGAATACAAACCAACTACCGGTGACCTGCTTCGAGCGGGATACGTTGGCCTGCGAAGTCGGCGACTGGTCTTCGCGCTCTCGTTTGGTTTCTTCGTTCTTGTCCCGTGGCTAGCTGCGCTGTGCGGTATCGTCGCGTCTTTACTGGAGGCACCAATTAGGCCAGTGTCCATCATGAGCCTGATCGTTATTCCGCCGGTTGCCGTTGCAGCCTTCGCGCTTATCATGATGTTCCAAGCCCGTGGAGCGCGTTCACTACAAGGAACACACACATATGAGTTTTCGGACGCGGACATTCGCTTGAAGGGCCCTGGTTTCGATAACCGTATCGAGTGGGCGATTCTGACGCGGTGTCATGTTTCCAATCACGGCTTGCTTTTCATGTCGGGAAATAGCCCTGTCATCTCGGTGCCTGGACGGTCCCTGACCTTTTCCTCCCGGAAAGAACTATCGCAGATGATTGCCGCAAAGGGCGTCAAGCTCACTGGACGATGGCAAGCGGACCCCGAATAAAGTGCTCCAACCGACGCACGCAATGACGCCGCCGGTGCGCATTGACGTTCGGCGTCAAGAGCGACGATGACGGAACGAGCCTGACGGAGAAGCGATGAGTTTGGCGCGATGGTTATACCGGGGTGGCCGCCCGAATCACCTCGCGAGCGTTCTGAATCGCGGCTCGGCAACTCTGTACGCCCTGGGGCTACTCCCAAACTACTTGGTGGCCTTGGAGGTTGTCGGGCGCCGATCGGGTCGCGTGATCTCGCTTCCAGTGGTGATGGCTATTGTGGACGGGCAGCGGTACCTGGTGTCAATGCTAGGTGAGAATGTGGACTGGGTGCGCAACGTCCGTGCCGCCGGCGGGCGGGCTGTCCTGCGACACGGCCGCCGCGAGGAAGTGCGGCTTGAAGAGGTTCCGGTAGAGATGCGCGCACCGGTGCTGAAGGCTCATCTAAGGCGAGCGCCCGGCGCGCGGCCCCACGTGCCCATCCACAAGGACGCACCGCTTTCCGAGTTCGAACGGATTGCAGCGCAGATTCCGGTGTTCCGGGTGATATGAGATCAACCAAGAGCATCCAGCCGACGCGGCTGACCGCCCGCGTTAGGCTTCATCAAACTGCCGGCGCACGCAGCAATGGAAACGAATGCTTAAAAACCGTCTGAGCCTGGTGTTTGTGTTGCTAGGCTTTTGTTTCGCTGTCGAGGCCGCGTCGTCGGCAAACGTCGGCTATCGCCGCATTGAGATTCAAGATACGGTCACAGGCGAGAGATTTCCTATCGCTATCTGGTATCCAACCAGTGCGCAGCCCAGCGATTTTGAGATTGGCCCTTACACTATGCGCGTGGCCCGCGATGCTGCGCCGGCGGATGGTAAGTTCGGGCTGGTCGTCATCTCACATGGTTCCGGCGGCGGCGCCTTAGACCACCGTGATCTCGCAATGGCGCTGGCGTCGGGTGGCTATGTTGTTGCCGCGCCGATGCATCCGCGAGACAACTTCCAAGACATGTCGGGTGTCGGCTCCGTCAGCGTGTGGACCGGCCGGCCCAAACAAGTTTCCCGCGTCATTGACCGGATATTGGAAGACAAGGCGCTCGCTCCCCGCATCCAACGCGAACGCATCGGCGTCG
>Ga0184639_10000505_pt1 | contig 15138 bp, 13 predicted proteins | sample PLM31_170_b2_FD_133155 | JGI IMG/M metagenome (GOLD analysis project Ga0184639, IMG submission 133155) | Groundwater sediment microbial communities from an aquifer in East River, Colorado, USA - PLM3-1_170_b2 | ecosystem: Environmental > Terrestrial > Soil > Riparian zone | place: USA: East... | reverse complement strand
CTCGGGCAGTCGGACCCGCACCTTCCACTCGGTCGCGGCGCCCGCGCGCAGCGTGGCCGGCCGGGTGACCATCGCGGTGGCACCTTCGGTCCAGGCGCCCCGCTCGATTCCTGGCGGCTCGAGTCCCTCGACCGTCACCTCGGCCCACGCGAGGCTATGGAGCGAGACCTGGATCACGCGGTGGTTGTTGGTGTCCGCGATGTAGAGCGCGTCGTCCGCCACGCCGATGCCACCCGGTTCGAAGAGCGCCAGCGTTGCGCCCACACGCTCGGTCCCCGGCTTTCCATCACCGAGCAGCGTGCGGATCGATCCCGCGTCGGGATCCACCACCTTGATCTTGTGATTGTAGGTGTCCGCGACAAGGACCCTTTTCCCCCAGGCCGCTACCCCCAGCGGATGCTGGAGCCGCGCCGAGCCGAACGGGCCGTCCGCGTCGCCGAAATCGAAGAGACCCCGGCCGATGAGCGTCTCCACCCGCTCGGCGGCGAGATCCACCCGGCGCACGGCGCTCACCTCGCTGTCGGCGAAGTAGAGGTGATTTCCCATCAGCGCGAGCCCGGACGGCTGGGCCAACGCGGCGGTCTCGACGGGCCCGTCGACGATGTTCTCGCGGCCGGTCCCGACGAACGCGCGGCAGAGCCCCATCGGCAGGTCGAGCCGCCAGATCTGGTGCGGCCCGGCCATCGCGATGTAACACGTGCTCCCCTCGACGGCGAGATCCCAGGGGGAATTCAAGGCCTGCGCCGTGCCGCGCCGCCCTCCCGAACGATCGTGCCCCTGCGCGCCCGTCCCCGCGACCGTCGTCACCGTCCAGGCCTCGAGATCCACGGCCCGAATCAGATGGTTTTCGGTGTCGGCGACGAGGAGCGTGGAGCCCATCAAGGCGAGCCCCTGCGGGTGTTGAAACGTGGCCCGATCCGCGGGGCCGTCGGCGCGCCCCACCCCCCCCGACCCGATGACGCGGATTAGATTCGAGCGCCCGCCGCGCGGCAGCGTCGCGACGACGATCCGGTTGTGGTTCGAGTCCGCGACGAAGAGCCGGTTCCCGGCCGGGTCGGCCAGCACCTTTCCGGGGAACTTGAGCCCGCTCGCCGCGCGCACCGATTGCTCCCGGTCGAGGCGGAGCGGTCCGGCCGCGAGCGTTCCGGCCGACCTCCCGTCCGACAGCGCCTTCGCGATCGCCTGGTCGAGCGTCTCGCGGTTCCCTTCCCCCGCGACGACGCCGAGGATCCTCCGATCGGGACCGATCAGGACGAGCGTGGGCCACGACCGGACCGCGTACTCGCCCCAGAGCGCCATCGCCTCGTCGATGACCACCGGATGACGAATCTCGTACCGGCCGACGGCGGCCCGGACCGTCTGGCGGTGCCCCTCATTGGCGAACTTGGCGGAGTGGACACCGATGACCAGAAATGGCTCATCCTTATACTTCTCCTCCAGATAGGCCAGGTCGGGCAGGACGTGCATGCAATTGATGCAGCAGAAGGTCCAGAAGTCGAGCAGGACCACCTGCCCCCTGAGGTCCTTCTCGAAGCTCAGGGGGCGTTCCGTGTTGAGCCAGGCGAAGTTTGGATCGAGCTCGGGGGCCTGCAGATTGGCGCTCATGGGCAAAAGATACAGGAAACCGGGCCACCCCGCCTCACCCGGTTCGGGCGGCCGCGCCTGGGAACCGAGCCCTCTTCCGGGGGTGGCGAGACTTTCCCGAAACCGGCATAATCCCAGGCAAGTAGATACCCCTAACGGCGGAGAAACCCCGCCCGCCGGGGGTATGACGAGCTGAATCCGGAGGAGCTGCTCCTGTACAGGCCAAGAAACCCGACCATCTTCCCTGCGCTTTCGGCCGCAGCCCTGGCCGCCGTCGCGGCCCTAGCCGTGGGGGTCGCGGGCGGAATCCCCGCGCCGGCTCGAGCCCAGGTCCTCGTGCCCTCCACCGACCTCGAGCACCCTCGGGTCCAGTACGAGGATTCCCTCACGACCCTCAACGACCGCTGTCCGGTGCGCCAGGGGAAGTTGAATCCCTCGCACATCCCGGTCTATATCAATGGCCGGCCGATTGGATTCTGCTGAACGAATTGTCCTGGGGTCTTCGTGAAAGACCCGGAGAGGTATATGAGGGCTCTCAAGCTCGAGCCCATGTGTGTCGTCGAACCCGAAAAGAAGGCGATGATCGATTCTTCGCTGCGGCTTCAATTGGGCTACGAGATCTACTACTTCTCGAGCCGGGCGGCGATGCTCCGCTTCCAGAAGGAGCCGCTTCGCTATTCGGGACCGATGACCGACCCGATCACCAAGAGGCGGTTCAAGCCCACGGCGAAATCGCCCCGGGCCGAGTACTTGGGACGCACGTACTACTTCTCCGCCGACTCGACCCGGACGCGTTTCCTGAGCGGCCCTGAGAAACTCGCCGACCGCCACACGGGCGCCAACTAAGGCGTGCCCACGACCCGCTCCCAAACGGTTCCCGTCCGGTCGCTCGATGAGGTGCATGAACCGACGGTGCGCCTCGCGATCGATCGGGCACTCGGACATCCGGAAGTGCTCGGCTTCATGCTCTGCGGGAGTCGCGCCACCGGCTGGGCCGATCCGGACGGCGATTACGACGGCTTCCTCTACGTCACGCGCGAGCATTATCGCTCGCTCGACGTGGACGCGACCCAGGTCCGGATCTTCGCGGAGGGAGAGATCCCGAAGCGACTCATTGGGGACATCTCCCTCTTCTCGGACGAGGTCTTCGAGGCGCACCTCGCGTCCCCGCTCGACATCGACCACTGGCCCTACGTGGACGGCGTGGTGGCGGCGGACCGGACGGGACGGCTCGAGGAGTGGCGGCGGCGCCTCGCGGCTTTCCCCGAGATGGGATGGAGGGACCGCGCCGTGCACAAGTACATCCAGCTTGTGATCGCCTATCATGACGCGACCGCAAACGACGTCCGGGGCATCGCGGTCGACCGGCAGCTCAATCTCCACCGGGCGGCCCTCGCAGGCGCGCACCTGTGGTTCACCCTGCGCCGGCGGTGGGCGCCGCCGTTCAAGTGGTGGACGCGCGAGGTGGAGCGACTGGAGATCCGGCCCGACACGCGCGCGGTGCTCGAGGGCTCGATCCTGAACCCGACGATCGAGATCCTGACCCACCTGCGCGATCACATGAAGATCGAGATGAGGCACGCGGGGATCGCCGAGGTGGATGACCTCCTCCGCGCGTTCTTCACCACGTTCCTGCCGGAGCAGCGCGACGCGGTGTACCGGAACTCGTATCTCTAGCCACCCGAGGCTGGGCACGCCCAGCTCGATTCCGTCCTCGATGAACGAAGGAGGATCCGTGCGATTCCGAATTTCCCGATACGCAGGCGGCCCCCGACTTCTTCGGTCCGCGCTCCTCGGCCTCGCCCTCGTCGCGGCGGGTGCTGCATCGCCCCTTGGAGGGTCCGCGGCGGTCGCGAAGGCCGCGGCGGCGGAGCCGATCTTCTTCAAGGGACACCCGGACTCGGCACAATTCCGCGCCCAGTGCGAGGCGCAGCTCAAGCTCGCGCAGGAGAAGCTGGATCGATTGGTTTCGGTGCGGGGGAAGCGGACGTCCGAGAACACCCTGGTCCCCTACAGCCTGTTGACCATGCACGCCGACAACGCCGCTTCCCAGGCCTCGCTCATGAAATCGGTGCATCCCGATTCGGCGTACCGTGCCACCGCCGAGGGGATGAGCCAGGTCGCGAGCAAGTTCCTGAGCGACCTGAGCCTGAATCGAGCGGTCTACGACGCGCTCGCCTCGGTGGACCTCTCCGCGGCCGATCCCACGACCCAGTACTTCGTCACCAAGACCCTCCGCGACTTCCGGCTGGCGGGCGTGGACAAGGACGAGGCGACCCGAAAGCAGATCTCGGCGCTCCGGGACGAGCTGGTTCTCATTTCCCAGGAGTTCGACCGGAACATCCGGAATGACTCGCGGAAGATCCAGGTGACCGCGGCCGAGCTGAAGGGCCTGCCCGAGGACTTCATGAAGGCGCATCCGCCGGGGCCGGACGGGAAGATCACGGTCAGCATCGAGTATCCCGATCTCTTCCCCGTCTTGACGTACGCGCAGAATGGAGACGTGCGGCGCCGCCTCAGGTACGAGTGGAAGAACCGGGCTTACCCCGACAACATGGCGGTGCTCGACAAGCTGATCGCGAAGCGCTACGAGCTGGCGCGCCTCCTCGGCTATCCGGAGTGGGCGGATTATGTCACCGCCGACAAGATGATCGGGACCGCCCAGAGTGTCGCCCAGTTCATCGAGCGCCTCGGCACCCTCACCCGAGCGCAGGCGGACCGCGAGTACCAGGTCTACTTGAAGCGCAAGCAGGAGGACCACCCCAAGGCGACGGCGGTCGAGTTGTGGGACTCGCGCTACTACGAGCGTCTTATTCGCGAGCGGGACTACAACTTCAATGCCGAGGTCGCGCGCGACTACTTCCCCTTCGCGGCCGTGAAGCAGGGCGTGCTCGGCGTCACGTCCAAGATCTTCGGAATCACGTACAAACGGGTCGCGAACGCGGCCGTCTGGGACCCGAGCGTGGAGGCGTACGAGATCTGGGAGAACGGGAAGATGATCGGGCGCTTCTTCCTCGACCTCCACCCCCGCCCCGGAAAGTTTAACCACGCCGCTCAATTCCCGATCCGGACGGGAGTCGCCGGGGTGCAGATCCCCGAGGGAGCCTTGGTCTGCAATTTCGCGGGCGGCGTCGCGGGAGAGCCGGGCCTCATGGAGCACGACGACGTGACCACGTTCTTCCACGAGTTCGGCCACCTGCTTCACGCAATCTTCGGAGGAGACCAGCGGTGGGCTCCGGTCTCGGGCTACACGATGGAGTGGGATTTCGTCGAGGCGCCCTCCCAGATGCTCGAGGAGTGGTGCTGGGACCCGGCCGTGCTGCAGACCTTTGCCAAGAATTACAAGACCGGGGAGCCGATCCCCGTCGAGATGGTGAAGAACATGACGAAGGCGGACACGTTCGGCCGCGCGATCGACAAATCGCACTGGGTCTGCTTCTCGGCTATCTCGCTCGGCATCTACGATCGGAACCCCAAGGAGGTGAACACGGATGCCGTCGTCCGGAAGTCGGAGCTGGCCTTCGTGCCCTTCCCTCCGATGCCCGACACGCACATGCAGGCTTCTTTTGGCCATCTGGACGGCTACTCGGCGACCTACTACACCTACCTGTGGTCCCTCGTGATCGCGAAGGACCTATTCAGCCAGTTCGACCGCTCGAACCTGCTCGATCCGACCGTCCCGGCCCGCTATCGGGCGCAGGTGCTCGCGCCGGGCGGATCGAAGCCGGCGGCCCAGCTCGTGCGGGACTTCCTGAATCGGGATTTCAACTACGTGGCGTTCGAGAATTATCTGAAGGGGGTCGACTACCCGGTCGCGGCTACGAAGACCCAGTGACGCGCGCGGGACGGCGGTCTAGCGCTTCGCGCTCCGCTCGACCCGGAGGGGGGTCAGCACTTCCTTTTCGAAGCGCGCCTTGTCGAGGGCCTTGTCCAGGTACGGCAGGATGACCTCCTCGGTCACCTGGAAGTGGGCCGCTACGAGTCCGAGGATTCCGTAGCAGAGGTGCATGAGCTTTCCGGGCGAGGCTCCGGCCGAGATCGATTTCTCGAGCGCCTGGCACCGGCGCGCGACCAGTTGATGCTCGAACCGGGCCGTTTCGGTGAGGTGGGAGCCCTCTCCCGCCGCCCAATCGGCCGCGGGGTAGAGGGTGTACTCCTCGGCGCGGGCGTGCGGGGCGATCTGGCGGTTCACGAGGTCGATCACCTCGCGGGCTAGCGCGAGCTGGTCGAGTGTCCCCGACTCGTGGAGCGTCTCGAGCCGCTCTCCGAGCGCATGGACCGTCGCCAGGAGCTTGGCGTGGTCCGCGCGAAGGCCATCGGTCGGTCGGGCTGGGGTTGCCATGCGGCGTCATTTATCCAATTTTTCAGCCCCGGTGTCAACTCGCCTGTTGCGGGTGCCCTTCCCCTGACCTAGCCTGAGCCGGGGCGGGCCTCGACCCGCCGATACCTGTCCCCATCCGGGAACGAACGTCCTATGAAGATCGCCATCGGAGCCGACCACGCCGGCTTCGAGCTGAAGGAGAGGCTGAAAAGGCACCTGGAGGCCCGGGGATATACGGTGCTCGATCTGGGCACCACATCCCGCGAATCGACCGATTACCCTCCCTACGCGTTCCGTGTGGCCGAAGCCGTTCGGGATGGCGTCGCCGATCGTGGCGTGCTGGTCTGCGACTCCGGAAACGGCATCGCCATCGCGGCGAACAAGGTCGCGGGAATCCGCGCGGCGCTCTGCTTCAGCCCCAAGCACGCGGAGATGTCACGGAGCCACAACGACGCGAACGTCCTGGTCCTGGGCTCCTCCATCCTCCCGCTCTCGGAAGAGATCTCCACGGTGGACACCTGGCTCGCCACGGAATTTGAGGGAGGACGGCACGCGCGGCGCGTGGATCAGATCACGGAGTACGAGCGCGACCACCAACCCCGTTGACGTCCAGCCGAAGTCGCCGCCCCGCGCGGAGGGATTGAAATGAGCCTGATGCACGACTCCCAGCTCGAGTTTCCCGGATCGCTCGAACCCGGCTACCGCACGGCGCTCGAATCGCTCGTACGGGACCGCGCGGTGGAGCGCCTTCGAGAGCGGGACGTGTCGCTCTGGCTGAATCGCTCGGGCGCCTCGGCGGCCTCGCGGTTGGGCTGGCTCGACGCGCCCCGATGGCTTCAGGCGCGGATCCCCGAGCTGAAGGCATTCGCGACGGAGATTCGCGAGGCAGGCATCACGCGGGTCCTGCTGCTCGGGATGGGCGGCTCCAGCCTCACCGCCGAGGTACTTCGAGAGTCATGCATCGCGGGCCCCGGCGCGCCAAGGCTCGACGTGCTCGACTCGACCGATCCGGACTCGATCGCGGCCGCGGAATCCTCCGCGGCTGCCGATCGGACGCTCTTCCTCGTCTCGAGCAGGTCGGGCCGTTCGATCGAGACCCTGAGTCTCTACCGCCACTTCCGCTCCCGTGTGGAAGCGCTCGACCTGGACCATCCCGGCCACCGGTTCGTCGCCATCACCGATGAAGGCTCGCCGCTCGATCGCCTGGCGGTCAAGGAGGGCTTCGTCCGGATCTTCCGAAACCCGTCCGGCGTCGGGGGGCGCTTTTCGGCGCTCACCTACTTCGGCATGATCCCCGCGGCATTGCTCGGGCTTGACCTTCGCGCGCTCGCGGCGCGCGCCGTCGCCGCGCGAGAGGATTCCCTCTCCGCCGAGCCGCATGGCCGCGTGCTCCGGCTCGCGGCCATGCTCGGCGCGGCCGTGCGGGCGGGTCGCGACAAGCTCACGCTGCTCACGACCCCCTCGACCCGCGCGCTCGGAGGCTGGATCGAGCAGCTCGTCGCCGAGAGCACCGGCAAAGACAGCACGGGCCTCATACCGGTCGAGGGCGAGCCGCTGGGACCATCGCACCACTACGGCGCGGACCGCGCGTTCCTCTCGATCTCGCTCGCCTCGGAGGAGACGCCCGAGATGATGCGCCTGGAAACTGACGCCCGGAGCGCCGGGTCGCCCTGGATCCGGATCCTCCTCGAGGATCGCGACGAGGTGGCGGGCGAGTTCTATCGCTGGGAGGTCGCGGCGACGCTCCTCGCCGTGGCGATCGGCGTGGATCCCTTCGACGAACCGGACATCGATGAGAGCAAGACCGGCGCCCACGCGCTTCTCGCCGCCTGGAGCGCTTTGGGCGGCCCGCCGGCGGAAGCCCCGCGGGGGCGGGACGACGGCATCGAGATCCACGCGTCCGACGAGGTCTGGGCGTTGCTCGCGAAGGGGGCGCCGTCCTTGCCCAGTCTTGAGGGAGTCCTGAGCCGGTTCCTGGCGCTCGCGCGGGAGGGCGACTATGTCTCGATTCTCGCCTACCTGGACCGCACGGCCGCGTCGGAAGCATCCTTCGAGCTGCTCCGCCGCGCGGTGCGAAACGCGATCCACGTCCCCGTCCTGCAGAGTTACGGGCCCCGCTACCTTCACTCGATCGGCCAGCTCTACAAGGGTGGGCCGCCCCGAGGGCTCTTCCTCATGATCACGGTTTCGCACCCGAGCGATATCCCGGTTCCAGGTTCATCGTACTCGTTCGAGCGGCTCGAATGGGCGGAGGCGCACGTCGACTTCGAGGCCCTGACGAGCCGCAAGAGGCCCATCCTCCGGCTCCACTTGACGCAAGGGATCGAGACGGGACTCTCGAGGATCGCGCGCTCCGTGGAGCGCGCGCTCGCGGCCATTCAGAGCGCTTGAGCCACAACCCGGCGGGCTAGGGGAGCCGGACCCGGATCTTCGCGTAGGGTTGGCGATCGGAAGGCAGGCCGGCGTCGAGGCCCATGGAGGCCAACTCCTGCTTTAGCCCTGCGATTCTCTCTGCCATCGGTGGCTGGTTTCCCGCGAGCGGCTCCCAGAACTGATCCCCGCTCGGAGTACCGGACTGGAATTTCTCCATCGCCTGGATCATCCCGGCGGGATTCAGCCCGACGCGCGCGCAGTAGAGGAGCCCCCTGGTGTCCGCGGCGCGCTCCTGATCCCGGCCGAAGCCCACGCGCAGCGTCGCGAGCGCCTTCCCGATGGCCGCCGAGGCCGAATCGGGGGGCCCGCCCCGCAAGATCACCGCCAGCTCCGCGTCGGTCATTTCCTCCCCGAGCAGCGTCGTCCCGTCGTGGGCGACGATGTGTCCCACCTCATGCGCGAGGATCCCCGCCAGCTGGCATTCCGTGTCGATCCCGAGCAGGAGCCCCGTCGTCACATAGACGTAGCCCCCTGGCAGCGAGAAGGAGTGCGGTTCGCCCTCCACCGTCAGGACCCGGAAGGTGTAAGGTATGTCAGGTCTATCGCACAATCTTGCAATGCGTTGACCAAGACTGTTCACGTATTCCTTAACGGTCTTGTCGGTCGCGAGGGGGGTCTGGGCCTCCACGGAAGCCGAGAGGCGGGCGCCGAGGGACCTTTCTTGCTGATCCCCGATTGGAAGCGGCACCTGACGGGTCTTCCCGGACGTGGCGGCGCAGCCGGAAGCCGCCAAGCACAACACCATGATGGTCGAACGAAGCATTCGCGCAGGGTAGGACGGGCGCTGGGCCGGGTCAACGAAACCCTGCTCGGGTCGTGCCTCTTGCGCCGTCCGGAACCGATGCGGCATGATCAAGCGATCGAATCCTGAGCTCCGGCGATTGCCGGGCTCCGCGAACCACGAGTTCCCCATCCCGGCCGGCCGGGTGCATGGAATGGGGGTCGAAGGAGGATGCCGAATGCCCGCTCGTAAGAAGGCCTCACGGAAGAAGTCGGCGCCGAAGCGGAAGGTCGCGTCCAAGAAGAAGGTCGCCGCCAAGAAGAAGTCCGCCCCGAGAAAGCACGCCGCGCCGTCGCCGCTCCCGAGCGCGATCGGTGCGATGACCCATCACCTCGACTACACGACCCACGACCTGGATCGCGTGAAGCGCTTCTACACCGAGGCGCTCGGATTCGCCGAGTACAATCACGACACGGACTTCAATTACCTCTGGGTGCAAACCGGCCATAGCTCGAGCCTCGGATTCATGCCGCCGATGGAAGGCATGGGCGAGCCCAGTCCCGCCAAGGAGCCCCAGATCTATTTCATTGTGAAGGACGTGGACAAGGCGTACGCCGCCCTGTCCGCAAAGGGGATCATGTTCGAGGGCCCGCCGGCGGACATGCCTTGGGGACACCGCGTGTGCCGGACCTCGGACCCCGAAGGGCGGACCATCATCCTGGCCACGCGGAAGAAGTAGTGTTTCGTCCGGAATCGGGAGGCGCGTTCTGAAGCCGTCCCCCTGCGTTCGACTGCACGAGCTGGGACAGAGCGTCTGGCTCGACACGATCAATGACGGGCTGATCCAGTCGGGAGAGCTCCAGCGATTGATCGGCGAGGGGGCGGTGTATGGCGTCACCTCGAACCCGACCATCTTCAAGAGCGCGATCGGCGGGGACCGCTACTCCTACCCCGCCGAGATCGCGCGCCTCGCGGGCGCAGGAAAGGATCCGGTCGCGATCTACGACGAGCTGGCCGTGCGCGACATCACGCGCACGGCCGACATCCTCGGGCCCACGTTCCGCCGTGGCTCCGGCCGCGACGGCTTCGTGAGCCTCGAAGTGCCTCCCTCGCTCGCCGACGACACCCCGGGAACGATCGCGGAGGCGAAGCGGCTTTGGCGGCTCGTGGACCGCCCCAATCTACTCGTCAAGGTGCCGGGCACTCCGGCCGGAATTCCGGCCATCGAGGCGCTCATCGCGGACGGCGTGAGCCTCAACGTCACGCTGATCTTCTCCCGGCGCCAGTACGCGACGGTGGCCGCGGCGTACCGACGCGGGCTCGAGCGGCGCCTGGCGGCGGGGCTCCCGGTGGGCGGCGGGCTCCATTCCGTCGCGAGCGTCTTCGTGAGCCGGCTCGACACCTCGGTGGACAGGGAGATCGACGCGCGCGCCTCGGCCACGGAAGATCCCGCGACCCGGGACCGGCTCCTCACGCTGCGGGGAGCGGCCGCGGTGGCGAACGCGCTCGATATCTGGGAGGAATACCGCGGCCGCTTCTTCTCGGCCGACTTCGCGCCGCTGCGTGAGGCCGGGGCGCGCCCCCAGTGGCTTCTCTGGGGGAGCACCGGCACCAAGGACCCCGCCTATTCGGACGTCAAGTACGTGGAGGAGCTCGCCGGCCCCGATTCGATCAACACCATGCCGCGCGAGACGCTCGACGCGTACCTCGGCCATGGCGCGTCGGAGGGGAATCGGCTCGACCCGCGCGTCGAGACCGCCCGGAAGGCGCGCCTCGCGATCGCCGAGGCGGGGATCTCGCTCGATGCTCACTGCGCGCGGCTGCTCGAGGAAGGGGTCACGGCCTTCGCCCGTTCCTTCGACGAGATGATGGCCGTCATCCGCGAGCGTTCCGCGGCGCTCGCCCAACGCCGCTGAGCCGGACCCGACTCGTCCTCGCCGCGGACATCGGCGGGACCAAGACCGATCTCGCCTTGATTCCGATCCTCTCCGCGGGGCGAATCGGTCCGCCCGCAGCGGTGGAGACTCTTTCGAGCGCGGACTACCCCTCCTTCGCCTCGATGATCGACGCCTTCCGGGACCGCCACCCCGGGCCTCTCGCCGCGGCCTCGATCGGCTACGCGGGCGCCGTGGTGGAGGGCCGCGGGGCCGGCACGAACGTTCCCTGGCCCCTCGACTCCGAGTCGCTCGCGAAGCATCTGGCGCTCCCGCGGGTTTCGCTCCTGAACGACATGGTCGCGATGGCGCACGGCATCCCGGCGCTCGCTCCCGAGGATCTGGAGGCGCTCGCCCCTGGCCTCCCCGCTCCCGACGGCAACGCCGCCATCATCGCCGCGGGAACCGGGCTCGGCGAAACGATCCTCGCGCGGGTCGGCGCCGACCGCGTGCCCATCGCCTCCGAAGGGGGCCACGCCGACTTCGCGCCGCGGACCGACCAGGAGCTCGAGGTCTTTCGGGCGCTCCGTGCCCGATTCGGGCGGGTCAGCTGCGAGCACGTCCTCTCGGGTCCCGGACTCGTGAACGTAGCCGAGACGATCCACCGGTTCGCCGCGGCGTCCGATCGCGCGGCTTGGGCCGAGCACGCCGCCATTCCCCCCGACGCGCTTCCGAACCTCATCTCACGGAACGCGCTCGCGGGCGAATGCGGGGCCTGCGGCCGGGCGCTCGACTGCTTCGTGGGCATCTACGGCGCCGAGGCGGGCAATCTCGCGCTCCGAGCCCTGGCGCGCGGAGGCATCTACCTGGGCGGCGGGATCGCGCCTCGGATCCTGCCCGCCCTGAAGGGCGAGGCGTTCCTCCGCGCATTCCGGTCCAAAGAGCCGCTCCAGGCGTTGCTCTCGAGCATCCCGGTCTGGGTCATCCGGAACGAGCGCGTGGCCCTGCTGGGCGCGGCCCGATTCGCGACCCTTGTCGCCGGCGGCGGCGCCCCGGTATAATTCGCGCGATGAATCCCGAAGCCACCTTGACCCCGCCGACCTCCGCGACCGGGGGTTCCCCTCGTTCGACCGCCCGGGTGCGAGAAATCCTTTCCTGGTACTCCTCGGACAATCCGGGCACCAAGTCGAACCTCGCCCGCATGCTCAATCACGGGGCGCTCGCGGGAACGGGCCGAATGGTCATCCTCCCCGTGGACCAGGGCTTCGAACACGGTCCGGCGCGCTCCTTCGCCCCCAACCCGCCCGCGTACGATCCTCGCTATCACTTCGAGCTGGCGCTCGACGGGGGACTGAGCGCCTACGCGGCGCCCTTGGGTTTCATCGAGGGCGGCGCGGCGGAATTCGCCGGCGAGATCCCGCTCATCTTGAAGCTCAACAATCACGACGTCCTTCACGACTCGAAGGATCCGGTTTCGGCCCTGACGGGAAGCGTCGGGGACGCCCTCCGGCTTGGCTGCGCGGCGGTCGGGTTCACCATCTACCCTGGATCGGAGCACTCGCCCACGATGTATGGCCAGCTGCGGGCGCTCGCGGAGGAGGCGAAGCGCGTCGGCCTGGCGGTCGTCGTCTGGTCCTACCCTCGCGGCTCCACGCTCAGCAAGCCGGGCGAAACGGCGATCGACGTCGTGGCCTACGCGGCCCAGATCGCGGCCCAACTCGGGGCGCACATCATCAAAATCAAGCTCCCCACGGCCCAGATCGAGCAGGAGGAAGCGCGGAAGGCCTACGAGAAGCACGCCGTCCCGACCGCCACGCTCACCGAGCGCGTGCGGCACGTCGTCCAGTCGACGTTCGACGGCCGCCGGATCGTGATTTTTTCAGGCGGCGCCAAGAAGGAAAATGACGAGGAAATCCTGGCCGAGGCCCGAGCCATCCGGGACGGCGGGGGCTTCGGGTCGATCATCGGCCGGAACTCGTTCCAAAGAAAGAAACCGGAGGCGCTCAAGCTCCTCCGGAGCGTGATCGCGGTCTACTCCGGCACGACGCGCTAGTCCTTCCCCCGCTTCTCCGGGCCCCGATCTAGGGAGCCCGGCGCCCCGCCAGCCAGACCGCGAACCAGTATCCCAGCCCGGCGAGCGCGACGCACCCGACGACGATCCATCGCAAGGCCCGTCTGTTTTGCGCGCGGAGCCGCCCTTCGCGTTCCTCCGGCGATTCCTCGCTCAATTGGCATCCTTGGCGGGAACCGGGAGCCGCTGCTTCGGATCCCGGGGAAAGAGCGAATAGGAGAGGATCATCTCGTTCACGTTGGCCGGCGTCCGCGGCGAGAGGGCGAAGAGGACCGGCATCTCGCGCGACTCGCGTGGAGCGAGGGCCTGGTCGTCGAAGCAAAAGCACTCCATCAGCTGGAACTCCCGGGCCGCGGGCTGGGGCACGATGGAGTGCACCGCGCGGAAGAAGACCGAATCGTCGCTCATGTTGGTGAAGGTGTACTGGATCCGCACGGGCTTTCCCAACCGGACGGCCAATTGCGGGGTCGAGGGACCGAATCGAACCGGCAATCCGGCCCCGGAGATTCCCATGAATTTGACCTGCACGCTCCGCGCCAACATGTCCCCCGTCGAGCTGGATGGGACCGGCTCTGCGCCGCCGGTCACACCCGCCTTCCCCGCGCCCGCGATTCCGAAGCGCTCGCAGAAGAGCTTGAAGAGCGGAACATTGGCGTAGGCGAACGAAAACATCACGATGACGAGGAGTCCGAGGCCAAGGGCCAGTGCGGCGTTCGATGGCTTCTTCACCGGCCGACTCCTAGGAGATGAGGGGAACGAGCCAGATCGCGTCGACGATGATCGCGAGGAAGAGCGCGAACAGGTAGACGATCGAGAACCCGAACAGACTCCAGGCCGCTTCCACGGAGGCGACCCGGCGCGCTCGGATCGCCTTCCAGAGGAATGGCGTTCCGAGCGCGAGGGCGGCCACGGCGAGGATCACTCCCCCCGCGTTCAAGAGCGGCATCGCGAGGGTCAAACCCACGAGGGCCACGCTGTACCGCTCGATCTGGAGGTAGGTCTCCGCGTCCCCCTTGACCACCGGGAGCATCGGAATGCGGACTTTCTTGTAATCCTCCTGCACGCAGAGAGCCAGCGCCCAGAAATGGGGCGGCGTCCACAGGAAGATCACCAGGAAGAAAAGCAGCGGGGTCAGCGTCAGTCCCCCGCTCGCCGCGGCCCAGGCGATCACCGGACCCATCGCGCCGGCCGCGCCGCCGATCACGATGTTGTGCACCGTGCGCGGCTTCAGCCAGAGTGTGTAGAAGAATCCGTAAAACACGATCGTTCCGAGCGCGAGCGCGGCGCTCAGCGCGTTCCCCACCGCCAGGAGGAGCGCCACGGCCGCGAGGCCGACCCCGATCGCGAACGCCAGTGCTCCGCGGACGGAGATGCGTCGGAGCGGGAGGGGCCGCTTGAGCCGGGTCCGGGCCATTTCCGCATCGATGTCCCGCTCGAAATATTGATTGAAGGCGTTGGCCGATCCCGCCGTGAGGGCGATCCCAAAAAGCACGAGGGCGAAGCGCGCCGGGTCGTGGAGGAGCGAGCCTTCAGCCACCAGGCCGGCGACGGCGGTGACCATCACCAGCGCCACGATCCTCGGCTTCGTCAGAAGGAGATAATCAACCGCGCGAAAGTTCATGCGCCGCCACGAGCAGGGTGCCGAACAGGATGAGCGCCGTGCCCAGGTGCGCGGCGCTCACGGGGAGCGGCACGCCCAAGAGGACGTTGCCGACCCCCAGCAGAAACTGGATCGCGAGGAGTATACCCGAGAACCGAAGCGGCCATCGCGCCCGCGGCGGGAGCGGAACAGCGACGGAGGCGGCGAGGATGCCGAGCACGATCGCCACGACGGCGTAGGCCCCGAGCCGGTGGGCGTAGTGGATCCCCACGAGCCCCACCATCGGCGGGAGCCACGATCCCTGGCACGTGGGAAAATCCGGGCACGCGAGCGACGCCCCTGACGAAGAGACCCAGGCGCCCAGGCCCGCCTGGAGGAAGACCGCCCCCGCCGCCACGCGAGCGAAGTGGGCGAGCCGCCGCGCCCGAGGGTCGGACGTCCCTTCTGCCGGACGGTCGAGCTCCTGAGCGCGGAGCGTCATCTTGACGAGAAGCGCGAACAGGTAGACGATCGAGAACCCGAACAGACTCCAGG
>Ga0184639_10000504_pt1 | contig 15140 bp, 15 predicted proteins | sample PLM31_170_b2_FD_133155 | JGI IMG/M metagenome (GOLD analysis project Ga0184639, IMG submission 133155) | Groundwater sediment microbial communities from an aquifer in East River, Colorado, USA - PLM3-1_170_b2 | ecosystem: Environmental > Terrestrial > Soil > Riparian zone | place: USA: East... | reverse complement strand
GCGGCCTCGCGAAACGCATCGAAGTCGCCCTCGCCGAAGGCTCCCATATCGATCAGGACGTTCCCGCCCCCAGGCATGGCGAGGATGTAGAAGCGATCTTGCCAACCTGGCCCCATCGACCATTCGAGACCGGATTCTGCGTCGGCCCCCCAGAACAAGGGCACGTTCGGCTGGCCTTCGCTGTAGTGGCACGGCTCGGTCCAGGTCGGAGCCAGGGCGACCTCGATCATCACCCCATCCAGCCCGCCGACGTTCACGGCTTCCGGTTCGGTGGTGGTCAGGCCGATGTGATTGCTCAGGTACGCCGCCATGTCCGCAGGCGTCCCGCCAATGCCCGGTTCCGGCTTGTCCTCGCAGGTCGCTGCCTGGATGGCGACATCGCGAAAGATGTAGATCCCTGTCTGCGACGGTTGCCCATCAGGACCGCTGCGCATGATCTGGTACTCGTTTGGGTTGTCGACCGTGTTGTCCCAGCCCTCGCCCACCTGAAGGCTGAAGACCGGAACGAAGAGACGGGTCTTGTACGGCCCGCCGGCAGCCAGCGGACCGCCGCACAGGGCGCCGTCAGGGTACGGGCATCCCGGCTCGGATGGGGCCAGGCTGGGGGCTGGTAGTGTCGCGGTCGGCTGCGACGCACTCGGCGAAGCGATCGGTCCGGCGCTGCAGGCTGACAGGAGAAGCGCGGTCGCCAGGACGGGGGCGAAGATTCGGTGGTTTCTCATGCCCATCACAGGCATGGGAACCGCTGGCGGTTTATCGGCTCAGTAGTAATCCGGGTCGAACGCGATGCTGTCGATGACCGGCTGGCTGACCTCGAGCAGGGTTGCGAAGTCGCCCGCGATGGCGTCCACGCTGATGATCAAGTTCCCGCCGCCGGGCATGTCGAGCAGGTAGAGGCGCATCCCTTCATCCCCTCCGATGAACCACGTTCCTTCGCCGGAGCCAGCGCCGGCAAACAGCGGAACGAGCGGCAACCCGGCTGGGTAGGGGTCGTCGGGTGACATGTCGGGGCACTCAGTGGTGTAGGCCCCCGAGGCGGCGATGTCCAAGCTCACGCCCCAGAGCCCCCCTACAGTCACGGTCTCGGCCGGGGTTGCTGTCAGATTCGGATTTGCCTCCATCCAGGCAGCGATCTCGGCCGCCTGGACGCCAACGCTCTCGTCGAATTGCGGGATGCAGACGGCGGTGACAACCCGCATGTCACGGAAGAAGAAGATCGCATCGCTGACAGGGCCTGCCGGATGGAGGGTGAAGGTACCGGGAAGGTCCTCGGGGTTGTCCCATGCGATTGGCGCATCGGCCGGGATGCGGTAGTCAAATGGTGGGATGAACTCTCCTGACCGATGTGGGCCGGGCCCCAGCGCACCCACACAGCTGCCGCCCTGCGGGTCGGGGCAGCCATTGGGCGAGGGGGAGCCGGCCACGGCCGACGCCGATGGTGATGGGCTGGTGCCAACGCCATCGCGATCCAGCAGAGATGACGCCCCCAGGCCAATCACCGCGATCCCGAGTCCCACCGCGGTCGCGTACGCGAGGACCGTCCCAACACGGCGAATCGGCGAGGGCCGCCGGGCCGACAAGCTCAGCTCGAGGCCGCGCTCGACGTCGGGTTCCACCTCGTTCACGATCTCTCGCAGCCCCGTTCGGAGGCGGTCGTCAAGGGGCATGGTCACCCTCCTCCGCCGGCTCGCCGAGCAGGGTAGCCAGCCGGCGCCGCGCCTTGAAGACATGCACCTTCGCGGTCGCATGCGAGCAGTTCAGGATCTGGGCCACCTCGGCGAGTGGACGGTCCTCGTAGTAGTGAAGCGCGACCGCCGCGCGCTGCTGAGGCGGCAGGCGGCGCAGCGCGTCGGCCAGATCGAGGTCCCCGCCCTGCTCCTCGCGCGGGGGGACGAGACGTCCCAGAAGGGTGTCAAGCAGGCGGTGGCGGCGCACCGTTCGGACAGCAAGGCGGATGGCTACCCGGCGCACCCATGCATCCGGGCGTTCGTAGGTCGAGATCTTGGCCCAATGCAAGTGCAGTTGGGTGAAGGCGTCCTGGGCGATGTCCTCGGCCGCGTCCCGATCGTGGAGGACCAGGTACGCAGTCCGCGTCACCGCGGCAAACTCGGCGCGGAAGAAGGCCGCGTAGTCGATTGCTGCCTGTCCGGGTATGGCGGGGCGCTCATGCACGATCGCCGCAGTGTGCGCAAGCCTCCGACCGATCACAAGGGACATATCGGTAAGACAGACGCCAGCCATGCCAATGGTTTACCGTTGTCGCGCTACTTCTCATCGGTGGAGACCTACAGCGGGTGGATGGTTGCCGGGAGCCTCGAGTAGCAGATACCTCTCGCGGGGTGAGACGTACCGCACCCAGACGGCTCATCTGCAGGGCTGCGCTGCCGTAGCTCCCCGCTGGTGAGAATTACGCGGTTCCTCGCCTCAGCGCTACCATGGCCATCGCCACCCCTTCTAGCCGCTCATGCAGGGCTCCAGGAGAAAGCCATGCGCACCCTGATCAAGAACGGCACCATCGTGAATGCCGATGCCACCACCCGGGCCGACGTGCTGGTCGACGGCGAGAAGATCGCGCTCATCGGCACTGACCTGGCCGCCACTGCCGACCGCACCGTGGACGCATCGGGCAAGTGGGTGATCCCGGGGGCCATCGACGTGCACACCCACATGGAGCTGCCCTTCGGTGGGACGGCCGCCAAGGACACCTTCGAGACCGGGACCCGCGCCGCGGCATTCGGTGGCACCACGACCATCATCGACTTCGCCGTGCAGCCGCGCGGCAAGGCGCTGCGCGACGGGCTCGACGCCTGGCATGCCAAGGCCGATGGCAACGCCTGCATTGACTACGGCTTCCACATGATCATCAGCGACGTCCGGGACGACGTCCTGGCCGAGATGGACACCCTGGTCGACGAGGGGGTCACCACCTTCAAGCTCTTCACCGCCTACCCCGGCGTCTTCTTCTCCGATGACGGGGCCATCTTCCGGGCGATGCAACAGACGGCCAAGAACGGCGGGCTGATCATGATGCACGCCGAGAACGGCCTGGCCATCGACGTGGTGGCGGGGCAGACCTTTGCCGCCGGCAACACGGATCCCTATTACCACGGCACGTCGCGCTCACCGGTCCTGGAGGGCGAGGCGACCAACCGCGTCATCCGCCTGGCGGAGGTCGCCGGAGCGCCGGTCTACATCGTTCATCTCTCGGCCCGCGAGGCACTGAACGAGGTGCGGCGCGCGCGCGACGAGGGCCTGCCCGCCTTCGCCGAGACCTGCCCGCAGTACCTCTTCCTGTCGCTCGACGACATGGGCGATGGCTTCAACGGCGCCAAGTTCGTGTGCTCGCCGCCGCTGCGCCCGGCGGACCACCAGGAGGATCTGTGGCTCGGCCTCCTGAAGGATGACCTGCAGGTCGTCTCCACCGACCACTGCCCGTTCGACTTCCACGGGCAGAAGGAGATGGGGATCGGCGACTTCCGAAAGGTGCCGAACGGCCTTCCGGGAGTCGAGAACCGGGTTGACCTGCTGCACTCCGGCGGCGTGGCCAGCGGACGGCTGACCCCGAACCGATGGGTGGAGGTCATCTCGGCCGCGCCGGCGCGCATGTTCGGGCTGCCGCAGAAGGGCGCCGTGGGGGTGGGCATGGACGCCGACCTGGTGGTCTACGACCCCACCCGCAAGCACACCATCAGCGCGAAGACCCACCACATGGACGTCGACTACAGCTGCTACGAGGGTCGCGAGGTGACCGGCGGAGCCGATGTCGTCCTCTCGCGCGGCAAGATCGTGGTCGACGGAGAGGAATGGCTAGGCGCAAAGGGCGACGGCCGCTTCCTCAAGCGCCAGCGCAGCCCCTTCCTGAAATAGACTGGCGCTGCTATCGTATCGGGTGGCCGGCGCGGCCGGCTCGCCAACATCTACGAGGCTCTCCCCATGCACCGATCTGCCCTGGCTGCCGCCCTGCTTGGGACCGTCCTGATGGTGGCGGGCTGTTCCGCCGCATCTCAGTCACCCGGTGAATCACAAGCGGCCGACGAATCCGACGCGCCTCCCGCCTCTGTGGCCTCCGAGCCATCGGAGGCCCCCGTCGAGACCCCCGACACGGGCAACGCCGGGGACCTGGCGGGGATCCTCCCCGATGAGATCGATGGCATCGCCCTGACCTATCAGTTCGCCAGCGGGCTGGCGGCGATCAGCGGCGAGGGGGTGACCCCAGAGGTCGAGGCGGCCCTCGACCGACTCGGCGCCGACGAGAACGACATCTCCACCGCCTTCGCATTCGGGATCGATCAGGCAGACCCCGCGAATCCGCGATTCGTCACGATCTTCGCCATGCGTGTCGCCGGCGCGGACGAGGGTCAGTTGCGCGAGGAGTTCAGAACGGCGATGGGGGAGGACAACGTCGTCACTGAAGCGAACGTCGGCGGCAAGAACGTCCTCGCCTTCGGCTCCGATGCGGCCACCGCTGACGGCTACATCTACGCCAAGGGGGACATCGTCTTCCTCGTCGCGGCGTCGCCCCAGGAGCTGTCGGTCCAGATCCTGTCCGCACTGCCGTAGCATCACGACTTGCGCTGGCGGGGTGGCTCGCCGTCGGGGCAAGTTGACGCCGCGAGCAACCGGCGCGCCACGACCCGCCGCGCTCTTCGTGAATGAGGGGGCGGGCTCGGCGCACTCGGCGCGCGTGCGCTCCACCGTCGCGCTGGCGCGTCGCGCCCTGGACGCGGACCTGCACGTGACCGCCACGCGCGACCGCGACGAGCTGCGCGCCTTCCTCGACGAGCGGCTGGGCACCTACCGCACGGTGGTGATGGTCGGCGGCGACGGCTCGCTGGGCGTGGCCTACAACGCGGTCGCCGACCGCCCCGAGGTCACCCTCGGCTACATCCCCGCCGGATTCGGCAACGCCACCGCCCACCTCCTCAACCTGCCCCGCCATCCCGCCGCGCTGGTCGGGGTGCTGGTGGCCGGCGAGGCTCGACCGATCGACCTGGTGGCGGTCGACGGCCGGCTCGCACTCTTCGCGGGTGCGGGCTGGGACGCGGTCGTGGCGCGCCGCTACGCCGCCGGCGGTGCCCGCCGCCTTCGGGGCTGGGCGACTGCGGTCACCGCCTCGCTGCCCGACCTTGGACGCCGCCATCCGGTCCGCGTCGTGGCCGACGGCGAGACGATCCACGACGGACCGATGCTCTTGATGGTGGCCAGCACCACGCCCTTCTATGGCCGTGGCCTGCTCGTCAACCCGGGCGCGCGCCCGGATGCCGGCAGCCTGATGGTGCGGGTCTACCCCGGACCGGCGCCACGCCTGGCGCAGGAGGCGGCGCGCTGGGCCACACGCCGCACGCCGGCGGCCAAGGGCGTCTCCGCCACCACGCTGACGATCACCAGCCTCAGTGCTCGACCGATCCCCGTCCAGGCGGATGGCGACCATGTCGGCGAGGCCCCCGGATGGCACTTCAAGGTCCGCCCGGCCGCCGTGCGACTCATCGGCAGGTGGTGATCATGCGCACCGGAAGATTGACGACGCGGTTGCCCCAGGCGTATGGGGCGACTACCGTCCTTCACCAGCACGCAAGTGAGATCCAGCGCCGTAACCGGCGCCGTAGTAGCCACCCAGGAGGAAGATCCGGCATGCGCAGCAAACTTGCAATCGTGCTCGCCCTGGTGGCGAGCCTGGCCATCGCCACTCAGGCCGGCGCGATCACCAGTGGCCAACCCGACGCCGGCGAGCACCCCTACGTTGGACAGCTTCTGTTCTTCGACGCCGATTTCCAGAGTGCCTCGTTCGACGATCCGGGTGCGTGGTTCAGCTGCTCGGGCACGCTGCTCAGCTCCACCGTGGTGCTGACCGCCGGGCACTGCACCTTCGGCGTCGGGCTCGACGGCGAGTCGACCACTGCAGACGGAGATGGCTCGGGCGGCAACGACATCTGGGTCACGTTCAGCGAGGAGGCCGACTTCGAGGGCTTCCCGCCCAGCTCGAACTACGAACCTGACGAGAACCAGCAGCGCTACGAGGACCGCGCCGCCTGGGCCAACGCCAACCCGGAGTGGATCCGCGGCACGTCGTTCCCGCACCCTGAGTTCGCCGACGCTCCTTTCTTCGTCCATGACGCCGGCGTGGTCGTCCTCGACGAGCCGGTCGCGCTGGGCACCTACGGCGCCATCGCCGAAGAGGACTGGCTGGAGCAGTACGCCAGCCGCCGTGGCAGCGCGCACCTGTTCGAGGTCGCCGGCTACGGCCTTACCGCCAGCGGGCCGTTCACCGACGAGGGCGGTGACATCCGGCTCAAGGGCGACGTCAAGCTCAACACCCTGCGCGGCAGCGTGCCGCCCGACACCTACGCTCTGTTCTCCAACAACTCGGGCCAGCACGCCACCGGCGGGACCTGCTTCGGCGACTCCGGCGGCCCGATCTTCGACGACACCGACTCGAACCTGGTGGTGGCGGTGACGTCGTTCGGCTTCAGCCTGACCTGCTCGGGCGTAGGCGGCGGCTACCGTATCGACCAGCCCGATGACCTGGCCTTCCTGGCGACCTTCGGCATCACGCCGTAGGCGCGAAGCGCCCGCTGCAACAGGGCACAGACCCCGGCCGCGTGGCCGGGGTCTCTCATGCCGGAGGTAGATCTGGCCGCGGTTACGGCCCGGGTGATCGGCAGGCCGGGGAGGTCGCTCGGCCGGCCTGCGGCCCGCATTAGCCGCAACGCGCAGGCCGATGGCGACCATGTCGGCGAGGCCCCGGAATGGCACTTCGAGGTCCACCCGGCCGCCGTGCGGCTGATCGGCAAGTGGTGATCATGCGCACCAAATAAGGCCGCGACACGGTTGCGGCCACGAAGGCGCGCGGCTATGGTGGGTGCAACGCAGGAGTCACCACAGTGAGACTCGCACGCGTGAAGGCCCTCTCCGTTGGCACATGGGGTTAGGGGAGTTGAGCCGCCTGGCAGTCCGTGACGACTGCTGCTGCACCGATCACGCGTCCAACGATCCAATATTGCATCGGAGAACCACCTTGAGACACCTCAGCAAGTTGCTGGTCGCGATGACCACCCTGGCCCTGCTGGCCTCGCTCGCCGTTCCAGCCGCAGCCGCCGTGCCAGCCAAGGATGGAATGGGGCGAGCTGGAGCCCCACCATCTGACAGCCTGCCCAACCCGTTGGCCGATGCTCAGAACGCGGCGAGGGCGACGGCGCTAGAGCTCGTGCTGCAGGGCAAGGCCACCCCGAGCGGCGCCAACAAGCTCGTCGAACTGGGTCCCTCCGCTGTCGCCGGCGACGACATCGTGTACAACGGCCAGAATCATTTCGTGGAGTTGGCACAGACCGGCGAGGACCAGATCTTGACGGTCCTCGGCGAGTTCGGCGCGGGCGTGGCGAACCATGCCTCGCACCTGGAAGGCGGCCCTCCGGTCATCCACACCGGCCCCGCCGGCCCCGCGCACAACGAGATCGCAGAGCCCGACCGTTCTGTCGACAACACCACCATCTGGACTGCGGACTTCAGCGAGGCCTACTTCGAGGACCTCCTGTTCTCCCGCACCCCGTTGGACAACTCGATGGCCAACTTCTATGCGGAGCTGTCATCGGGTGCCTACAGCGTTGACGGCGACGTCACCGACTGGGCGGAGGTGCCGAACAATGCTGCCAGCTACGGCAGCGACTACTGCGGCAGCATCGTCTGCACCGACACCTGGCTCTTCGTTGATGACTCGGTCGACGCCTGGGCTGCGACCATGACCACTGGCGAGCTGAACACCTATCTGTCGGAGTTCGACGTCTGGGACCGATACGACCATGACGGCGATAGCGATTTCAATGAGCCGGATGGCTACATCGACCACTTCCAGTCCGTCCACGCTGGCCAGGGCCAGGAGGTCGGTGGCGGCGCCCAGGGCGCGGATGCCATCTGGAGCCACCGCTGGTACGCCTTCTACAACCTGATCGGCATCGTCGGCCCGCCAGCAGCCCCGTTCGGTGGCCTGCAGATCGGCGCCTCCGACTACTGGATCGGCGACTACACCATCGAGCCGGAGAACGGTGGCGTGGGTGTCTTCGGCCACGAGTTCGCGCACGACCTCGGCCTGCCCGACCTGTATGACACGGCCGGCGGCGAGAACTCCACTGCCTGGTGGACCCTAATGTCGCAGGGCTCATACGGCACCGGCAACAACATCGACATCGGCAGCAAGCCGATCCACATGGGAGCGTGGGAGAAGCTCCAGCTTGGCTGGCTCGACTACGTGGCCTACCTGAGCACCTCGAAGGCAACCGTGAAGCTCGGCCCGTCCATGCACAAGACGAAGCAGGGCAAGCAGGCCCTGATCGTGGTGCTCCCCGACAAAGAGGTGACCGCAAACATCGCTGCACCGTACGCCGGCTCGATGTTCTATTACTCCGGCGCCGGCAATAACCTGGACAACCTGATGTACCAGGAGGTCACGCTACCGGGGGCAGGGTCGACGCTTACGGCCCAGGTCAACTACGTGACTGAGCCGGCCTTCGACTTCGCGTACGTGGTCGTCTCGGACGACGGCGGCGCGACGTGGGATAACGCCACGTCCAATCTTGGGGATGCCGGATTCAACCAGGGCATCCACGGGACCAGCAACGGATTGTGGGTCCCGCTCACCGCGGATCTGACACCCTGGGACGGGCAAACCGTCCTCGTCGGGTTCCGCTACACGGCGGACGGGAGCGTGGTCGAGATCGGCTTTATGGCCGATGAGATCATGATCGGGACGGATGGTCCGTTTGGCGCGGAGGTGGACGACGGATTCACCTTTGATCCCGCCACCGATGGCTTCCGCGCCACGACCGGGACAGAGACCTCGTTCAACTTCAACGCGTACATCGCCGAGTTCCGGCAGTACAACGGGTACGACGCCGGCCTCGCGACGAGCCCGTACAATTTCGGGTTCCTGAACAACGGCCTCCTCCAGAACTGGACGGAGCGCTTCCGATATCAGGACGGGCTCCTGATCAGCTACTGGGACACCTCGTTCGAGGACAACAACACCCTGTCCCACCCTGGTGGAGGCTTGATCCTTCCGATCGACTCCCACCCAACGCCTCTCATTCGACCCGGCGGCGCGGTGTGGCGCTCACGGATACAGGCGTACGACTCAACGTTCGGCCTGTCGATGACCGACGCCATCACGCTACACCGGAACAGCATCTCGGTGTTCCATCCGTCGCTTCCGGCTGTGCCGCTCTTCAACGACAACCTCAGTTATTGGAATGCGGCGACGCCCTTGGCGAGCGTGATCGTGCCGCACACAGGCACGACCATACGGGCGACCTCCGTGAACGGTTTCTACATGACCGTCTTCCTGAACAAGTAGACCAGTGCGGAGGATGAGCCTCCGCGGTCTCTGACAACGAGGCCCGCCGGTCATCCGGCGGGCCTCGTACTTGCTACGCTGAGGCGACATGCGAAAACTGACGACTCTGATCGGAGCGGTCCTGATTGCGGGTGCCGTGGCGGCGTGCGACCTCCTGCCATTCCTTCCCAAATCGGTTGATCGGCCCGGTGCGTCGCCCGGAGCCGGATCGCCGACTGTTCCCGAAACGGAGTTCAGTGTGCCGCCGGTTGATCCCGAGCCGTCGACACAGAATCTCCCCTCGCCGACCCTCGAGATCCCTCCGCCGATCTACTAGCCGGCAGGCTGTCCCAGGGCTCGGCGGACCGCATCCAGCGCTGCGAAGGCGGCTCGGCGTTGCCGCTGCGGCCCGCTGCCGTGCACGCGGACCTCGAGCATCGGCATGCTGACAACACCGGCCACCGATACCCGGACGCGGCTGCGGCCGTGGACATCGATGGGGAGCAGCGAGAGCTGGATCGCGGCGTCCGCACCCGGGGCGGAGGTTGCGCCGCCGCCGTCCAGCACGCCGCCGATGAAGCGTGCCGCCCCCGTCATCGGCTCCGCCGCCGACAGGATGGCGAGCAGCGTGCCACCCGTATCGGCCTCCCGCGAGGCGACCGTGGCGGCGCCGGCTCGTCCCAGCGCGGCGAGCGCCAGGGCAGCGAGGTCGTCGTCATCGGTGCCGTAGGCGTATCTGCTCACAAGGGTAAGCGCGCGGGCGACCGGCGCGTTCAGCGCGCCCGCGTCGCCACGCGTCGAGAAGCGCAGGTGGACACCGTCGTCGTGGGCGTAAATGCCCGCCTCCACACCATCACCGGGTGCCCCCAAGAGATCCCCGACAAGCTCTGCCAGCCCGGACTCGCCCATCCCGAAGGTCTTCACCGTGCGAGCGTGCACCGGGCGCAGCGCGAAACGCGCTTGCAGGCGCGGGACGACCTGCTCCTCCCACATGCGTCGCATCTCGGACGGCACGCCGGGCATCAGCACCGCCACGCACTCGTCGCGGTCGACCCACCAGCCGGGCGCCGAGCCGATCGGGTTGGGAAGCGCCTCGGCCGACGGGATGCGCAGCGCCTGGCGCAGGTTCGACTCGGGCATCGTCCCGAAGGCGGCGAAACGGGCCCGAAGCTCCGCCTCCAGGACGGGGTCGTGGAGCAGCGCCTCCCCCAGCGCATCGGCAAGTCCCTCGCGGGTCAGGTCGTCGTGGGTCGGGCCCAGGCCCCCGGTGACCACCACCAGTGGGACGCGGGCACGCGCCTCGGCGAAGGCAGCGGCAATCACCGCCCGCTCATCGGGCAGCGCGCGGATGCTGCGCAGCGGGATCCCCAGGCGCGCCAGCGCGGACCCGAGGAAGGATGCATTGGTGTCGACCGTCTCCCCGGCCAACAGCTCCGAGCCGATGCTGAGCAGCTCGGCGACCGGTCCGTCGCTCGTCGGGATCATCGGTCCGGAGTCTAGTAGCATGCGGAACATGGCCTCATCCATGGTCACCGAGACCACCATCACCCCTGAGCTGCGCGAGTGGCTCCTGAAGAAGCTGCGCTTCCCGGTGATGGCCACCATCGGCAAGGACGGGATGCCCAGCCTGTCGGTGATCTGGTTCGGCCTGGATCCGAAGCGTGACGACGTCGTCCGGCTCAACACCCTGGCCGGCCGCGTTAAGGACCGGCACCTGCGCCGTGATCCGCGGGTCAGCCTTTGCTTCGAGGATGGGACCGATTACGTGACCATCGAGGGCCGCGCCGAGCTCTCGGATGACCACGAGCGGGCGCTCGCCAACATCTGGGCGATGGCGCGCCGCTACGGGCAGGGCGAGGGCTCATTCGCGATGGGCGACCGGGTGGATATCACCGTCCACGTGGAGCGGGTCATCCGGCACCGATGACCGAGCCGATCAAGCTCGGCATGCTGGCCTGGAACCAGTACACCGATTGGGCGGGGATGCGCGGCGCGGCTGTCCGCGCCGACGAGCTGGGCTACGACGACCTGTGGACGTGGGATCACATCTATCCGATCGTCGGGTCGGTGGATGGGCCGATCCTGGAAGGCTGGATGGTCCTCGCCGGTTGGGCGGTTGCCACGCAGCGCGCCCGGATCGGCCTGATGGTCGGCGCCAATCCGTTCCGCAACCCGGCGCTGGTGGCCAAGATGGCGACCACGCTCGATCACCTCTCCGGCGGGCGCGCGATCCTGGGGATCGGTGGGGCCTGGTTCGAGAGGGAGCACGTCGCCTACGGGCTGGAGTTCGGCTCGTCCCCCGGCGAGCGACTGCGCTGGCTCGATGAGGCGGCGCGCATCATGCGCGGCATGCTGCGGGGAGAAGAGCCGTCTGGGGAGCGCTACTACACGACCCGCGCGGTGCGCAACGACCCGCCGCCGATCCAGGCCCGCCTGCCGCTTCTGATCGGGGGTGGCGGGGAGCGCAAGACGCTGCGGACGGTGGCGCGCTACGCGGACATGTGCAACCTGGGCGGCGGCTTCGAGAATATCCGCCACAAGGACGAGGTGCTGCGTCGCCACTGTGCCGAGGTCGGCCGCGACGAGTCCGAGATCGAGCGCACGGTGGGGATGGGGGTCTGCGTCATCCGCGACACGGAGGCCGAGGCGCGGCGCGTGAATGACGCGCTGTTCGCGCACAACGGGCGCGCGCGGGCGTGGCCCAACCAGCACATCGGCACGCCGGAGCAGGTCGCCGAGATGATGCGGCCGTACCTGGGGATCGGCTTCCGGCACTTCATCATCGGGTTCCCCGGCCCGCATGACGCGGAGAGCATGGAGCGGATGATCACCCAGGTGAAGCCGATGCTCGAGGGGAGCTGAGCGAGTCCGGCGGATTACCACGCCACGTAGTACATCGGCGCATCAGTCGCCGTTTCGAAGGCCCTCAATGCTGTTTTCGTACGGGCGTACCACGCTGCGTGGTGCATCGTCGCATCTGAGCCGTGTAAGGGGTCGCCCAGCGGGGTTTTCGCCCTCTCGTACCACGATGGGTGGTAAAGCGACGCGCGGCGGGGGATCGCGTGTTGTTGAACCACCATACGTGGTAATTGGCTTGGCCCGCGGTACCCTCTCCCCGTGAAAGTCACGCTCCTGGCCGGGGGCACCGGTGGCGCCAAGATGGCCCACGGCTTCCAGATGGCGCTGCCGCCGGGCGATCTGACCGTGATCGTCAACGTGGCCGACGATACCGAGCAGCTCGGCCTCCTGGTCTGCCCGGACATCGACACGATCCTGTACACGCTCGCCGGCCTGGCCGACCGCGAGCAGGGCTGGGGCGTTGCCGGCGACACGTTCACCGCGCTGGGCATGCTCGAGCGATACGGCGAGGAGGCCTGGTTCCGGATCGGTGACGCCGACCTGGCGACCCACGTGCGTCGAGCGAGGCTGCTTAGCGAGGGCGCCAGCCTGACCGATGCCACCGCCGCCGTAGCTGCATCCCTGGGCGTGCCGAGCCACCTGGTGCCGGCGACCGACCATCGGCTTCGCACCTTCCTGCAGACCGATGCCGGCGAGCTCGACTTCCAGGCCTACTTCGTGCAGCGCGGGCAGCGCGACGAGGTGCGCGCCGTGCGCTTCGAAGGCGCCGATGCCGCCCGACCCAGCCCCGCGGCGCTGGTGGCGCTGGCGATCGCCGAGCTGGTGGTGATCGGTCCGTCCAACCCGATCGTGAGCGTCGGCCCGATCCTGGCCGTGCCCGGGATGCGCGAGGCGCTGGTTGCGTCGCCGGCACCGCGAATCGGGGTGAGCGGGATTGTGGCGGGCAAGGCGCTGCGCGGCCCCGCCGATCGGATGCTCGTCTCGCTCGGCCACGAGTCGAGCGCCCTCGGCGTCGCCCGGCTGTACACAGGGCTCCTCGACCGATTCGTGATCGACGAGGTCGACGCCGCCCTGGCACCCGCCATCGAGGCGCTGGGGATGGCGGTCAGCATCCTGCCGACGGTGATGCGCAGCGACGAGGATCGGGCCGGGCTGGCCCGGGCGCTCATCGCCCTGGGCGAGGGTATGCTCACCCGGTGAGCGTCCGGATGATCGTGCCGCACCGCGGCTTGGCCGCGGCCAAGACCCGTCTCGCCCCGGTCCTCGACGACGCCGAGCGCGAGGCGCTCGCAACCCGGCTGCTGGACCGGGTGCTGCGCGTCGCCCGGCAGGCGTGCGCCGACGTGGTGGTGATCACGCCATCGGCCGCGCTCGAGCCCCTCGTCACAGCTGCGGGGGCGCGGCTGGCGGTGCAGCACGGGATGGGGCTGAACGCGGGGCTGCGGCAGGCGCGTGCCGAGGCGCTGGCGGACGGCGTCGAGACCCTGGTCGTCCTGCACGGCGACCTGCCGAACCTGGCGGCTGCGGAGATCGACGCCCTGCTCGAGGCGGTTCAGCCGGACGGCGGCGTGGCGATCGCCCCGGATCGGGCCGGCATCGGCACCAACGGACTGGCGCTGCGCCCACCTGATGCCATCGGCTTCCATTTCGGTCCAGGGTCCTTCGCCGCGCACCGTTCGGAGGCGGAGCGCGCAGGATTGCCGCTCACCGTCGTCGAGCGCCCCGGGCTCGCCTTCGACCTGGACACGCCCGCCGACCTGGCACGCTGGATCGAGCTCGGCGACGCGGCGTGATCTCGCTCATCGCGCTCGAGGGGATCCCGGAGATCTCGCCGGGCGACGACCTGGCGGCGCTGATCGCGGCGGCGCTCGTCGCCGCCGACATCGGCCTGGCAGATTACGACATCCTGGTCGTCACCCAGAAGGTCGTCAGCAAGGCCGAGGGGCGGGTGGTCGAGCTGGCATCGGTCACCCCGGGCGAGAAGGCGCTGGCCTGGGCCGCGCGGTGGGGGAAGGACGCGCGCCAGGTGGAGCTGGTTCTCTCCGAGAGCGCCGAGGTGCTGCGCATGGCGCACGGCGGGCTCATCATCTCGCGGACCCGGCACGGGTTCGTGTGCGCGAATGCCGGCGTCGACCTGTCGAACACGGGCGGTGCGGACCTGGCCACGCTCCTGCCGGTCGACCCGGATGCCTCGGCTCGTCTTCTGCGGGAGGGGCTGCGGGCGCTGACCGGGGCGGCGCCGGCGGTCGTGATCAGCGACTCGTTCGGGCGGCCGTGGCGGAACGGGATCGTGAACGTGGCGATCGGCGTGGCAGGCATGGAGGCGCTGGTCGATCTGCGCGCCACGCCGGATGCGGATGGGCGGGTGATGCACGCGACGGTGATCGCGGTGGCCGACGAGCTCGCGTCCGCGGCTGACCTGGCCGGCGGCAAGGTGGCGCAGCGACCGGTGGTGCTGGTGCGCGGTTACCGCTACGAGCCCGGCGAAGGTGCCGCCTCGAGCCTGGTCATGCAGCGCGAGCTGGACCTGTTCCCCTAGATCGGGTCGATCCTGCAGGTCAGGTGCGCTCAGCGCTCCCTACGGCCAACATAGCTGCGATGTGGCGCCCTGACGCCCAAGATCCACACCGCCAGGCCGTCAACTTGGCCAGGGAGAGCGGTTATCGCTCTTGGCAGACAATCACCATCGATGCCGCGACCCAACTTGGCCGTTAGGAGCGTTCAGCGCTCGCGGATGGTGACGGCTAGATCGGTTGCAGGAAGAGGCTCACGATCTGGCCGCCCTCCACCCGGAAGTTGGCCTCGACGTGCATCGACGTGGCGCCGGGGCGCATGACGGTCACGTCGGCGATGTAGCTGGCGCCCATCGAGCGCCCCTCGTTGGCATACATCCGGAAGCCGTCGCCGGCCCGCACGAACCAGCCGCCGACCTTGTCCCGCCCCCGCAGGTTTGTGCGCT
>Ga0184639_10000503_pt1 | contig 15144 bp, 11 predicted proteins | sample PLM31_170_b2_FD_133155 | JGI IMG/M metagenome (GOLD analysis project Ga0184639, IMG submission 133155) | Groundwater sediment microbial communities from an aquifer in East River, Colorado, USA - PLM3-1_170_b2 | ecosystem: Environmental > Terrestrial > Soil > Riparian zone | place: USA: East... | reverse complement strand
CGGGACGGCGGACGTCGTCGACGGGCTCATGGACCTGATCGTCGCCCTTCGCGAGGACGCGCGGAAGCGGAAGGACTTCACGACGGCGGATCGGATCCGCGACGCCTTGGCGGGCGTCGGGGTCGTCCTCGAGGACACCCGCGACGGCGTGCGATGGAAGCGCCGTTGAGCCACCGGTTCCAGTCGCAACGGAGGGGGGTCCCGAGACGCTCTCAGACATGAGAACAAGAGGGTCGTTCCGACCGTGCTATAATATTTAAATAAAGGGTCCTGAAACGATCCCCCTCAAAAAATCCTGTTTTTCTCCATACGAATGGCCTCAACACGTTTATAAACGAACACCGCATACTCCGCGTACCGCTCGGGATGGGGTGCGTGTGGCCTTGAAAACGATGACTTCCCAGGGTGCGGATTAGATGGTCGAAGACGCCTCGTACGATGCGCAGCAAATCCAGGTCCTTGAGGGCCTCCAGGCCGTCCGAAAGCGCCCCGCGTTGTTCATTGGCAGCGTCGACGCGCGGGGCCTTCACCACCTCGTCCACGAGGTCGTCGACAACTCGATCGACGAGGCGATGGCGGGCTTCTGTAAGCACATCCAGGTCACCCTCAACGCCGACGGCTCGGTGACCGTGGCCGACGACGGCCGCGGGATCCCCGTCGACGTCCACGCGAAGTACGGCGTGCCCGGCGTCGAGCTCGTCCTGTCGCGGATGCACAGCGGCGGGAAGTTCGAGCGCAAGATGTACCGCGTGTCGGGCGGCTTGCACGGCGTCGGCCTATCGGTCGTCAACGGCCTGAGCGAATGGCTCGAGGTCCGCGTACGCCGCGACGGCAAGGAGTACAAGATGCGCTTCGAACGCGGGCAGAAGGCGTCCGAGCTCGAGGTTGTCGGGGACGCGGACGGCACGGGCACGATTATGACGTTCCGGCCGGATTCGCAGGTCTTCGAGACGATCGAGTTCGATTACGACACGCTCGCGGGTCGACTCCGGGAGCTCGCATTCCTGAATGCGGGCCTGGAGATCATCGCCGTCGACAAGGCGCACGACCGCAGGGACGTGTTCCAATTCCAGGGCGGCATCAAGGAGTACGTGAAGTGGATCAACCGCGCGAAGTCGCCGCTCCACCCCGACCCGATCCAGTTTTCGAAGCAGTCGGACGGCACGCTCGTCGAGGTCGCGATGCAATACCACGACGCCTACAACGAGTCGATTTTCACGTTCGTGAACAACATCGACACGGTCGAGGGCGGGACGCACCTCATCGGGTTCAAGGCAGGCCTCGCGCGGGTCTTCAACAACTACGCGAAGGAGCACAAGTACCTCAAGCAGGGGGAAGGCCTCGAGGGCGAGGACGTCCGCGAAGGCCTAACAGCGATTCTGAGCTTGAAAATGCCCGAGCCGCAGTTCGAAGGGCAGACGAAGATGAAACTCGGGAACTCCGAGGTCAAGGGGATCGTCGAGTCCGCCGTGTACGAGAAGCTCACCGAGACATTCAATGAGAACCCGAAGGTCGCGGAGGTGTGCATCGGCAAGGCCGTCCTTGCCTCGCAGGCCCGGGAGGCCGCGCGGAAGGCGCGCGAGCTCACGCGACGCAAGGGACTCCTTGAGGGGTTCAACCTGCCGGGGAGGCTCGCGGACTGCCAGGAGCGCGATCCCGCGAAGTCGGAGCTGTTCATCGTGGAGGGCCCGTCCGCCGGCGGGTGCTTTTCCAGTGAAACGGAGATCTCGTTGGCTGACGGTCGTCGGCTGAGCTTCGAGGCGATCATCGAGGAACAGAAGCAAGGAGCGGAGCATTTCTGCTATACCATTCGGGTGGACGGGAAGATTGGCATCGAGAGGATTACCAATCCACGCCGGACAAGAGAGAGGGCGGAAGTGATGAAGGTCGTCCTGGACACCGGCAGAGAAATCGTCTGCACCCCCGATCATCGGTTCATGCTGCGCGACGGAAGCTATCGGCAGGCAAAGGACCTCCGCCCCGCGGACTCTCTGATGCCCTTGCGAACGAAACTGTCGGTTGTGAGTGACCCCGGCATCACGATCCAAGGCTATGAACTGGTCTGGGACCCAGCATCTGAATCTTGGATCTTCAGCCACGTCTTGGCGGACTGGTACAACCTCTGGCGAGGAAAGTACGGAGTCGAAGCGGGAGCCCATCGCCATCACGTCGATTTCAACAAACTGAATAACAACCCTTCGAACATCGTACGTCTGAGCGGAGACAATCATCTGTCCATCCACCGTGGACACGCGAGTAGAACGCTCCGTTCGCCCGGGTCCCAGGAGCGGTCCCGCCGTACTCGACAGTCCGAGGCATTTCGGAAGCAGTTGAGCGACAAGATGAAGGAGCCTGAGATGAGAAGAGTTCTCTCAGCCCGGGCCAAGAAGCAGTGGAGCGACGATGAGTACAAGCAGTACATGAAGGCGAGATGGCTGCAGTTCTACCGCAACAACGAGGACTATCGGAGCGAGGTCACAGAAAGGTTGGGTCGAGGACGTAGGAATTGGGCGACCCCGGAAAATCTAGGGGCCCAGGCTGAGAGGCAGCGGCGTTACTATGCTGAAAATCCACAGGCTCGTAAGGAACTCTCTGAGCGAGCCAAAGAGCAGTGGCGCGACGAGAGACTCCGGGCCTGGCGCGCTGAGGCCACCCGTCAGGCGTGGAACGCCCCCGACAATCGTCGTCGTCATGCCGCCAGCGTGATGCGGTGGTGGCAGACGCATCCTGAGCACGCGGAGAAGCTGGCCCGCGCTGCCAGGCGGACGTGGGCGGACCCCACGAAGCGAACACGGATCGAGAGAGGACTGCGGAGGTGGCGCGACACAGTGGCAGGTCATGAGAAGGGTCGGGTCATTCGCGCAGGGCACCGGCTCAAGGCCCTCCAGCTCCTAAGCGCCGTCCTAGGAACAGAAGACGTTCGCGATGCCTATGAGAAACTAAGGCTCCAGACGGCCCCCTCTTCCATCCGATACGACCGTCTTCTTGCGGAGCATTTCGAGGGTGACCGGGCCCGGATGCACGAGGCGGCAGCGAACGTGAACTGCAAGGTCGTTGCGGTTGTGCCGCTTGACGAGCTGATGGATGTCTACGACCTCACCGTGGATGGCACCCATAACTTCGCCCTGGCGGCAGGCGTGTTTGCCCACAACAGCGCAAAACAGGGCCGGCATCGGGAGTTCCAAGCAATCCTCCCGCTGCGAGGGAAGATTCTCAACGTCGAGAAGGCTCGCCTTGACCAAATGCTGAAGAATGAGGAGATTCGCACGCTCATCACAGCGATCGGGGCCGGGATTAGCGAGGAGTTCGACCTCAAGAAGGTTCGGTACCACAAAATCATAACTATGGCGGACGCGGATGTCGACGGCCAGCACATCACGACTCTGCTCCTGACACTCTTCTTCCGATACATGCGGCCCCTCATTGATGCCGGGTTCGTGTACATCGCGCAGCCGCCCCTGTACAAGATCAAGAAAGGGAAGGATGTCCACTATGCGTACACAGAGAAGGTGCGCGAAGACCTCGCGAAACAGCTCGGGGACAAGGGAGTCGCGTACCAACGGTACAAGGGTCTCGGCGAGATGAACGCGGAGGAACTGTGGGAGACGACGATGGACCCTGCCCGACGCGTGCTGAAGCAAGTGACGATCGAAGACGCCGTCGCCGCGGACGCCCTATTCTCGATCCTGATGGGGGAGGCCGTTGAACCGCGACGCCAATACATCCAGGAGCATGCGAAGGAAGTCGTGAACCTGGACATCTAGGTGAATCATGCCCGACGAAGGCAGGACCGCACAGTCGCGCACCTTCCCGCAGCCCATCGAAGACGAGCTGCATCGGTCGTACATCGACTACGCGATGAGCGTCATCGTCGGGCGCGCGCTCCCTGACGTCCGGGATGGCCTGAAGCCCGTCCAGCGCAGAATTCTTTTCGCGATGAACGAGCTCGGAATGAGCTCGGGCAGCCAGCACAAGAAGGCGGCACGGGTGGTCGGAGAATGTCTCGGGAAGCTCCACCCGCACGGAGACCTCGCGGTGTACGATGCGCTCGCCCGGATGGTCCAAGATTTCTCCCTGCGCTATCCGCTCATCGACGGCCAGGGTAACTGGGGAAGCACGGAGGACGAGCCTGCCGCAATGCGGTACACGGAGTGCCGTCTTGCAAAGACCGCGGAGGCGATGCTCGAGGACCTTGAGAAGGAGACCGTCGATTGGAGGGACAACTTCGACGGGACACTGAAGGAACCCTTGGTGCTGCCTTCTAGGTTCCCGAATTTTCTCGTCAATGGAGCGAGCGGCATCGCCGTCGGGATGGCGACGAACATCCCGCCCCACAACCTCCGCGAGATCGTCGATGCGCTCATCGTCTTGATCGACAACCCGAACGCGGAGCTCGGCGACCTGTATAACCCCGAGACCGGTCCGATCCGCGGGCCTGACTTCCCCACCGGCGGCATGCTGTACGGCGTCGAGGGCGTCGCGGACGCGTATCGCAACGGGCGGGGCCTCATCTCGATTCGTGCGCGTGCCCAGTTCGAGGAGGCAGCCCACGATCGTGTCCGCATCGTGATCACGGAGATCCCCTACATGGTCAACAAGGCATCCCTCGTGGAGTCCATCGCACTCCTCGTGAAGTCGAAGAGGATCGACGGCGTGACGGATCTCCGGGACGAGAGCGATCGAGACGGGATGCGGATTGTCCTCGAGCTCAAGCGCGACGCGATCGAGGACGTCGTCCTCAACCAGCTGTACCACCACACGCAGATGGAGACCACGTTCGGCGTAATCAACCTCGCCCTCGTGGACGGGGCGCCGCGCGTCCTCCCGCTGAAGGACGCCTTGCAGGCGTACGTCGACCATCGCCTGGAGGTCGTCCGGAGGCGGACGGAGTTCGACCTCAAGAAGGCCCGCGAGCGGCTGCATATCGTCGAGGGCCTCATCACGGCGGTGGACCACCTCGACGAGGTCATCCGGCTCATCCGGCACGCGCACGACGCCCCGGAGGCCCAGGCCGGCCTGATGACTCGCTACCTGCTCAGCGAGGACCAGGCGAAGGCGATCCTCGCGATGGCCCTCCGCCAGCTCACGGGCCTCGAGATCGAGAAGCTCCGGAAGGAGCAGGCCGACCTGAACCGGAAGATCGAGGAACTAGAGGCGATCCTCGCGTCGCGCGAACGGCTCATGGGGATCATCAAGTCGGATCTCCTCGAGATGAAGGAGAAGTTCGGAGACGAGCGTCGCACGTCCGTGGAGGTCCAGGCGTACGAGATGGAGATTGAGGACCTCATCCCCGAGGAGTCCGTCGTCGTCACGATCACGAACACGGGCTACATCAAGCGCCTCCCCGTGCAATCGTACCGGACGCAGAAGCGCGGCGGGAAAGGCGTCACGGGCATGGAGACGAAGGAGGAGGACTTCGTCGTGAACCTCTTCGTCGCCTCGACGCACGACTACATCCTGTTCTTCTCGAGCCGCGGGCAGTGCTACTGGCTCAAGACGTACAAGATTCCCGTCGGGAGCCGCTACTCGAAGGGCAAGCCGGTCGTCAACCTCCTTCCGCGCCTCGCGCCCGCCGAGAAGATCCAGGACATGATCCCCGTGCGGGAGTTCGACGAGAGACGGACGATCGTATTCGTCACGAAGCGCGGGAAGATCAAGCGGACGCGGCTCGACGCGTTCAAGCGGCCGAACATCCGCGGGATCCGCGCGATCGCGCTGGGGCCCGAGGACGAGGTTGTCGAGGCGCGCCTCGCGGAGGGCGACGAGGAGGCGATCCTCGCGAGCGCGGGCGGCTATGCGAACCGCTTCACCCTCGCCGAAGTACGGCCGATGGGCCGGACGGCGGCGGGCGTCCGAGGGATGCGTCTCCGGAAGGAGGACCGCGTCGTCTCGATGGATCTCGTGAAGAGCGAGGGCACGGAACTCCTGACGGTCCTCGAGAGCGGGTACGGCAAGCGGACGAAGGTCGGGCACTACCGAAAGACGCGCCGCGGCAGCCAGGGCGTCGTCACGACGAACATGAAGATCGCCCAGAGCCTCATCGTGTCCGTGCTCGAGGTCCACCCGGATGACGAGCTCCTCGTAACGACCGTCGGCGGGATCGTGATCCGCTGCCCTGTCCAGGAGATCCGGGAGACGGGGCGCGCGGCGAAGGGCGTCCGGATCCAGAAGCTGAACGAGGGGGACAAGGTCACGGCAATCGTGCGGCTCGTCAGCGAGAAGGAGGCGGAGGCCGCGGTTGGCGGCCCCGCACCCCCCGGGCTCAACCCTCCGTAGGAAACTCGACGTCAATCCCGAGTCCCGGTCGCGCGGGCGCGACGAGCTCACCGCGCTCGAAGCGCAACCCCGACGTCGGGTCCGATGCGAGGTTGAAGTGGGAGTCGAGGTCGATCCACCGCACGTTCGGGAGGGCGAGGGCTAGGTGGAGCCCCGCCGCGATCGACAGTTGCGGCTCGCCGTTGCACCCGACCATCGCCGGGTAGCCAGCGGACTCGCAGATCGTGTTGACCTCCATCGTCCGAAGGATCCCGCCGTGCTTCATGAGCTTCAGGTTGACCGCGTTCGCGGCGTTCGCCCACTTCAGCTTCTTGACGTCGTCCGCGGTGACGGCCATCTCGTCCGCCATGATCGGGATCGGCGAGGACTCCGCGAGGGCCCGCATCCCCTCCCACTCGTCGACGGGCACAGGCTGCTCGAAGAACGCGATCCCGAGGTCCTTCGCCTTGCGCGCGAACGAGAGGGCGTCGCTCCAGGAATACCCCTGGTTTCCGTCGACGCGCAGCTCGACGTCCAGGCCGACCGCCTGGCGGATCGCGCGGACGCGCTTGAGGTCCGCCTTCCAGTCGAGGCCCACCTTGACCTTCAGGGCGCGGAAGCCGACGTCGACCCAGCGGCGCGCGCGGGCGACCGCATCGTCCGTGCCCATGATCCCGATCGTCATGTCCGTGGGCATGCGGTCTCTCCGGCCGCCGAGGTACGCGTAGAGCGGGAGGCGGGCCTCCTGGGCGATGAGGTCGAAGACCGCCATGTCGACGGCCGCCTTCGCGGCGGGGCTCGCCATGAGGGCCTTGTCCATCCGCTCGTGGACCTGCCCGGGCCGCACGAATTCGGCGCCAGACAAGGCCCTCGTGAACGTCTTGAGCGCGCTCAGGACGGAGTGCACGTTCTCGTGGGTCACCTCGCTCGGCGCCGAGCTGCCGTGGCCAACGCGATTCCCCGAGTGCACGGCGACGAGGACGTTCTCCGCGACGTCCGACGAGCCGCGGGCGATCGTGAAGCGCTCCTTCCGGGGTAGCGTGACGGGCAGGAACTCGATCAGGTCGATGCGCATCGCGCCCGAGAGGGCGAAGCCCGATATCAAGGTGCCCGGCGCAAGGCCCGGCGCGGCGGACCGCGACGGCCTCGGGCGGCCTCGAGGACGATCCGCGTCGCTCGCTCCTTCGCGACGCCAAGGTCGCCGCGTCTCAGGGCCGCGCGGACGCCGTGGTCCTCATGGATCGCGTAGAGGGCCTCGCGCCGTTTCGACGGAGACGGGATGCGCCGACGGGCGAGGGCCCGCGCGTACTCCTGGAGACGGACCTCGAGGCGATCCTCCGGTCGGACCGCGCGGACGAGCCGGTCCGCGAGGGCCCTCGCGACGATTGGGCTCGCGCCGTCCGTCGAGACGCCGACGACGATCGGCCCGGCGAAGCGGACCGCGGGCTGGACCCAGTCGCTGACCTCGGGGTCGTCCCCCGCGTAGAACAGGATCCGGCGACGCGTCGCGGTGGTCCTCAATCGTCGGCCGAGCGCGGGGTCATCCGCCACGACGGCGACCACGTCCGTCGAATCGAACGCGCGTCGCCCCACATGGGACGCGGGACATCGAACGATCGGCACGCGCAGCTCCCGTGCGGCTTCGACCGCCTCGTTGTCGAAAGAGGGGCCGACGAGTCGGACGCGCGCGCCCGCCTTGACGAAGGATCGCAGCTTCCGCGCAGTCTCGTGCCCGCCGCCCACGATCGTCACGCGCTTCCCGTGAAAGTCGTAGTCGATGATCACGCGGACCGCCTCCGTCTCGGCCTTGGGACGGGAGTCGGGAGAGCACGCTTCCGTGGGACGGCGAGCCCCACGACCTCTCCGACGACGAAGAGGGCCGGCGACCTCACCGGATGTCGCCGCAAGATCGTCGCAATCGTCCCGAGCGTTGCCATGCGAACGTCCTGGTTGGGCAGCGACGCGCGGGAGACGACGGCCGCGGGCGTGGAGGCAGGAAGTCCTCCGCGCCGAAAGCGACGCACGAGCCCGTCGATGCGGTCGGAACACATCAGGACGACGATCGTGCCTCCCACCCGCGCAATCCTCTCCCACGGGACAGACCGCCCCTCGCGTGCTTCGTGGCCGGTCGCAATCGTGACGACGGACGACAGGGTGCGATGGCTCACCGGAATCCCCGCGGCGGCCGGACCGGCCGTTGCCGACGTGACGCCGGGGACCACTTCGTACGGAATCCCGCGATCTTCGAGGGCCTCGACCTCCTCGTGGCCCCGGCCGAAGACGAAAGGATCGCCTCCCTTCAGTCGCACGACGTGCCGACCTCGGGAGGCTTGCTCGATGAGCACGCGATGGATCGCCGTCTGCCGCGCATCGCCATGGGATCCGAGGGACTCCGCCGCAATCCTGCGCACGCGCGGTGGGACGAGCATGAGAATCGCCGGCCCGACGAGCCGGTCGTAGACGACGACGTCCGCCCGCTTCAGGGCGTCGAGCCCGCGGAGCGTGAGGAGCCCCGGATCCCCGGGCCCCGCGCCCACGAGGGTGACCTTCCCAGTGCGCCCCTGCGCCATGCTCCCCTCACGTCACGACAGAATCGCGGACCGCCGCGACGACTTCGGGGCGCATCGCGTGGTCCGGCGGCGCCTCGCCCGCCTTGAAAGAGGCCCGCACGCGTGTGCCGGAGATCGGCTCGCGGTCCTCGTGCGGGCACACGCCGTCCGTGACGTGTCCGCCGCACCGCGGGCAGAAGAACACTTCGCGGAAGAAGAGGGGCTGGATCCCGAGCCGCCCGCGGTCGACGCGGTCGAAGATCGACCAGGCCTCGTAGTCGCCGTACGAACCCTGCGTGTCCGCATGTCTCCGGCCGATGATGAGGTGCGTGCATCCGAAGTTCCTCCGCACGATCGCGTGGTGCAGGGCGTCCCGCGGCCCCGCAAACAGCATCTTCGTGCGCCATGCGCCGAGGACGACGCGCTCCGGTCGGTAGTAGTGGTCAATCAGGGCACGGTATCCCTGCAGGATCGACAGGGGCTCGTACTTTGGGCGGACCGTGTCAACGACGGGGTGGATGAAGAGCCCGTCGTACAGCTCGAGGACCGTGCGGTGGATGTACTCGTACGCGCGATGGGGCGGGTTCGTCGTCTGGAACGCGACGACCGACTTCCATCGACGCTCCGAGAAGAGACGACGCGTTTGTTTGGGCTCGAGCCGGTACGGCTCGAGGGGGCCCCACTCCAGCCGGCCGAGGAGCGTGACCTTCCCCGCGTACGCGCGCGGGCCGAACGCGCTCCGCACGTACGCGACTCCGGGATGCTCGGGGGAGGTCGTGCCGAGGGCTCCGGACGCGAACGCATCGACGTCGAAGGGATACGCGTCCTCGAACGCGAAGAGCGCGAAGGGTCGGCCGTCTCGGGTGAACAGGACGTCTTGCCCGGGCGGCACGTCCGGGAATCCGTCATCCGCGGGGGCGAGGACGATTGGAAGGCTCCACACGTGCCCGTCGGGGAGGGCGAGGTCCCGGAGCACGGACCCCACGTCGTCCGCGTGCTGGAACCCCTCGAGCGGGGAGAACACGCCCGTCGCGAGCGCCTCGGTCCAGCGAGCGACGTCCTCGGACACCTCGAGCGACGGCAGACCCGCGAATTCCTCCGGTTCCGCGTTCCGCCGCACGCGGTCCACGAGGGGCACGACCATCGTCAGGTCCCCCCTCGCGCCGCGGGCAAGGCGGGTCCCGCGAGCGGGTCCGCGTGGAGTCCGCACTCCTTCGAGGCATCTCGCTCCCACCACCAGCGCCCCGCCCGCAGATCCTCGCCGGGGGCCACGGCACGCGTGCACGGCGCGCATCCGATGCTCGGATAGCCGAGATCATGGAGCCGATTGTACGGCACGTCATTCCTTCGGACGTAGGCCCAGACCTCGTCCAACGTCCAATCCGCGAGGGCATTGACCTTGACCCGGCCACCGTGGAGTCGGTCCACCTCGACCTTCCCGATCGTCTTCCGGGAGGGTTCCTGATCCTGCCGAAGGCCCGTGATCCATGCATCGAGATCCCGGAGCGCCCGCTCGAGGGGCTCCACCTTCCGCACGTGGCAACACAACTTCCGGAACTCCACGGCGCGATAGAAGAGGTTAGGCCCGTGTTCCCGGACCATCGCCTCGACCTCCGCCGTGTTCGGGTAGTAGACCTCGATCCGGATCCCGTAGCGGTCCCGGACCGCGTCCATCACGTCGTACGTCTCCTGGGGAAGCCGCCCCGTATCGAGGGTGAAGACCCGCGCGGATCCGAGGCGCGAGAGCATGTCGATGATCACGCAGTCCTCCGCGCCGAAGCTCGACGCGAGGGCGATCCGGTCGCCGAATCGCTTCGCGGCCCAACGAAGGATGTCCTCGGCCGTGCGGTCCTCGAAGGACGCGATCTCATCTTCGGACAACGTCGTGGGGAGGGTCATGATCATACCTTGAAAAACACGAGGAGCCCGAGGGTCACGATGGCGAAGCCGACGGCCCGGCGCAGTCGCCGATCGCCCAAGTGTCGGGCCACCACGCTACCAAAGAGGATCCCGAGCACCCCGCCGGCGACGATGGGAACGAGTATCCCCAGTTCGACGACTCGCTGCGGTCCCGCTAGGTAGAAATAGGCGATGGTCGCCGACAGCGCGATGGGCGCCCGGGCGGTCACGGACGATCCAACGGCGAGCTTCGGGGCAATCCCCGCTAGGAGGAGGAGAGACACCCCGACAGGCCCCCAGCCCGTCCCGAAAGCGGAAGCGGCGAATCCGGCGACGAGGCCGATGACGACGAGAGCGTGCCAGCGGACCGCTCGTTCATCCCTGCGGCCGGCCCCGACCTCCAAGACGCCTCGGGTCAGCACGAGGATTCCCATGACGATCGTGGAAACCGCGATGAGGATCGCGAGGAGGAATTCACCGATGGAAATGGAGAACTGCGCGCCTGCGAAGGTTCCCAGGAAGCCCGCGCCCAGGAGGGGCGCGACAATGCGGGCGCGTACATGACCGAAGGAGGCATGGGAGGCTCCCCCCAGGGGCACGGTCACCAACTGAGCGATGAGGGAACTCGCAACTGCCACCCGCGGCTCGATGCCCAAGAGGATTAAGGCGGGCATTAGGAGTGCCCCGAACCCCAAACCCAGGGAGCCGCAGAGAAATGCCGCGGCGGCCGCGGCGGCAAATGCCGCTGGGATGGACATCTCCGAGACCCGAGGATGCATCCCGATGATCGCTGCGGCTGCAATCGCTGTTAGCAACGCCAGTCCGAGGAGCAGGCGCTCGCGGGCGGCGAGCTTATCCGCAACGGTCCGGCTTGCGACCTCCGAGAGGCTCACAGGACGCGCCGATAACGGGATTATAAATAAGCTAAAGTCCGCAGGATATTCCTTTCCGAATGTTTATTCTCACTGGAATGATAATGTCATTCCGGTATATATAACGCCGTTATATCAGAGATGATATTCCTAATGGAAATGCTGTCCGAGAACTCAGGAAGAAGGAGTCCACGGTTCCGAGGACGACCATGCCCCGCCTTCGCGATCGGATCGAGGCGATAACGAATTGAGCGGCATCAAACCGAACCTCAAGACGCCGAGGGAAGACTATTCCGCCGTCGAAAAGGCCAAGCTCAGCACCCAAGGCCTAACTCTCACCATTCGAGACATAAACAGCGGATCCAACATGTTCCATCAATTTCGAGAGCCAAGTTTCGACGATCTCTCCGATGAAGCCGAAGTTCTCGCGAAATCCTACGGGATCTACCTTGAGTTCGACCGGGCAAAGACGGGCAAGGAAAAGGACTGGATGTATATGCTGCGCATCACGATCCCCGGCGGGGGCCCGATCTCGCGCGAGCAATGGGCCATACTCGACGAGATTGCGACGAAGTACACGGAGTCCGCTTCGTACACCGGGACCCCCCGCCCCTCCTTGAGGGTGACGACCCGCCAGAACATCCAGATGCATTGGGTCAAGAAACCGCATCTCGTCGACGCGGTGCGGGAAATCGCCCGGTCGGGCTTCTACACGATCAACGGATGCGGGGACAACGTGAGAAACGTGATGGGTTGTCCGCTCTCCCAGTATTCCGGCATTTACAACGCGAACGCCTGGGCCCAGAGGGCGGGGAAGTACTTCCGGCTCCCGACAGCCTCCTACATCGAGGTCTTCGCGATCGACCCCACCCACCTGAGGGACGCGGAGGAAAACTACCCGGACGGACGGTTCAACTACGGGCCCACCCTCCTGAACCGGAAGTTCAAGATCGCCTTCGCGGCCCTGCGGTTCGACGAGGCGAAGCAGTCGTACGTCCCGGACAATTGCGTGGAGATGCGGACGGACGACATCGGTGTCGCGCCCATCCTCGACCGAGGCAAGGTAAGCAGGTTCCAGGTCTACATCGGAGGAAGCCAGGGGGAAAGGAACGGGCAAGCGACGTTCTCGGCCCTTGGACAGCCGCTCGGCATATTCAACGAAAGGGACCTCTTCAAGGGTCTCGATGCCATCGTGAGCGTCCATCGGGATTGGGGGGATCGCCAGAACCGGCACTGGGCTCGGATGAAATACGTCCTGTACAAGATGGGCATTGAGTGGTACCGGCGGCAGGTCCGCGAGGTGAGCGGCGTCGACTTCGAGTTACCTGACTCGGACTTCGACTACGGCGCAAGGGACCTCCACCACGGTTGGATCCGCCAGGAGTCCAACGGCCTTTGGGCCCATGGCGCGTTCATCGAGAACGGCCGGATCATCGACGGACCCAACGGACGACTCAAGGAGATGGTCCGCTATCTGATGGACACGTATCCCATCCAGCTCTTCACGACGCCCAATCAGGATCTCTTGTTCACGAACATCCCCGAAGAGGAAAAGGCTCGCTTCGTGGCCGACCTGGGGAAGTTCGGATACGGCTACCGGAACGGCATGCCGTACTCCCGTCTGAGGACCCTCTCGGGAGCTTGCGTCGGGAGGGATACGTGCCGACTGACCTACACGGACTCCGAAACGCTCGAGCCGTACCTGATCGACGAGTTGGAGGTCAAGTGGGGCGATCTGGCGGAATCGATCGGCGTGACGGGCTGCGAGAGGCAGTGCTTCCGGCCCGCCACGAAGACGATCGGATGGGTCGGCACGGGTTTGAACCTCTATCTGCTGAAAATCGGCGGGATGGAGGACGGGCGACACCAGGGAGGTCCCCTCGTCGATTCGGATACGCAGGAGATGTACCTCCGATCCGTGCCCCGTAAAGATGTGGCGGCGGTGACGGACGCCCTCTTCGAGTTCTATGCGTCGAACCGGACCGCCGAGGAGGCCAGGCCGGGAGGCATGGGATACTTCTTTCAGAGGGCGGGGACGAGGGCAATCATCGATTGGCTGAAGGCGCATCCGAAGACCGCGCATCTGATGGAAAAGACCTGGAAGGTCCCGGCCGCCATGCAAGGGGTCTCGGCCACCTCAAGTCCGGCGACGATGCCCGCGCCCGCGAGCTGAGCGGACGGTCCGGGGGTGGAACCACGTCCTTAGCGGGCCTGATGATTGCGATCACGGGGAGCCGGAGGGCCCGCGAGCTGGCCCATATCATCGCGAGCCGAGGGGGGACCTGTTACCTCGCGCCCACCGTCGGGATCGCGACGAGGCCGGACATCGGCGAGGAGGCGGAGGCCTTCATCCGCGAGGTCGTCGAACAAGGGGCGGATTACGCCGTCTTCATGACCGGACCAGGCGTGTATTCGCTCATATCTGCCGCGGGGAGCCTGGGCACGAAGGAGAAGTTGCTCGCAGCGTTGCGCAAGGTGACCATCGTCGCTCGGAGTTCCAAGCCCAAGAAGGCCCTCGCGGAACACGGGGTGGAGACGGACATCGTCCCCGACGACAATACCGCGGAAGGGATCGCCAAGGTCCTGAAGGGTCACGACCTCTCGGGCAAGAGGATCGCGGTCCTCTGGCACGGCTCCTACTCGCCTCGGTTGAAGGAGGAACTCGAGCCCGCCGGGGCCCACGTGTTCGAATCCTCGACCTACGCCTATTCTCTTGACCTCGCGGAGAGCGGCGCCCGTATCCTCGGGGAGATGGGCTTCGACTACGTGCCCCCAGATCGCGGGAAGGTGCTACAGCTCATCGAGGACCTCTCGCGAGGGCGCCTCGACGCGATCACGTTCACGAGCCCGCCCTCCGCAAGGAACCTCTTCCAGATCGCGGAAGACCACCAGGTACGGGAGTCCCTCCAGCGGTCCCTCAACGAACGGGTCATCGTCGTCGCCGTGGGGCCGCCTACGAGGAAGGCCCTCGCGGAACACGGCGTCCATGCCGATGTCATGCCCGAGGTCTATAAGATGGGCCCCATGGTGAAGGCCCTGGAGGATTACGTCAGCCGGCCAGAATCCCCGAAGCGAACGGCGACGTCTCCTGGGCCGACAGCAGAGGCGAATCCTCGTGTCTAGGATTCAGCAAAGGGATGTGGACGTCCTCGTGCGCTTGTACGAGATCTACGACGGACACCGCGAAGCCGTGCTCTGGTTCCTCCATGACTTCGACGCGAAGAACTATTCCCAATACAGGAAGAAGTACCCGGGGACCTCCCGGGAGCGCGGGTATTTCACCGCCATCTGCGGGTTCTTCGAACTCTCGGGGGTGCTGGTGAAGAGAGGATTGGTGGATCAAGACCTCTTCTTCGACGTATTCAATCCCCGACCCTATTGGGAGCGAGCCCGGGCGACGATCCAGGGGATGAAGAAGGACAGGCCCCACATCTATGAGAACTTCGAATTCCTCACGAAACGGCGCGAAGCATGGAGCCGACGACGCGAGGTCGAGGGCCGGACCCGGAGCCGCGGGTGAAGTCCACTTTGCGGCCCGCCTCCCGGGCGGGACGCGGCAACGAGCGCTT
>Ga0184639_10000501_pt1 | contig 15151 bp, 10 predicted proteins | sample PLM31_170_b2_FD_133155 | JGI IMG/M metagenome (GOLD analysis project Ga0184639, IMG submission 133155) | Groundwater sediment microbial communities from an aquifer in East River, Colorado, USA - PLM3-1_170_b2 | ecosystem: Environmental > Terrestrial > Soil > Riparian zone | place: USA: East... | reverse complement strand
GGAGACGCTCGCCGACTTCGGCACCGTGTCGTACTTCGCCGTCGAGGTGTTCACGCTCGGGATCTTCAAGGCCTGGTTCGCGATGGGCGACCTGGCGGCCGCCGGCCAGCTCGCCACGTGCCTGCTCGGCTTCGTCGCGCTGGTCCTCGCGCTCGAGCGATGGAACCGCGGCGCGGCGCGGTATCACTCGAACGCGCCGCGCAAGCCGCAGCCGGCCCAGACCCTGCGCGGTGCCGCGGCCGCGGCGGCGTTCGTCGCCTGCGCGGCCCCGGTCGCGTTCGGGTTCCTGCTGCCGGCCGGGATCCTGCTCCATCTGGTCGTGACCGATCCGGATGCGCGGTGGGGACCCCGGGTGTTCGCGCTCGTCGGCAACAGCTTCACCGTTGCCGGGGTCACGGCGCTCGTCGCCGTCGCGACCGCGACGATGATGGCCTACGCGGCCCGGCTGTCGCGGAGCCCGCTGGTCGCGGGCGCGAACCGGATCGCCGCGCTCGGCTACGCGGTGCCAGGCGCGGTGATCGCGGTCGGGATCCTCGTGCCGCTGGGACACCTCGACAATCTCGCGGCGGCGTGGCTCGAGACGACGTTCGGCGTGAAAACGGGGCTGCTCCTGACCGGATCGATCGCGGCGCTCGTGTACGCGTACGTCGTGCGCTTCCTCGCGGTCGCGCTGCAGACGACGGAGGCGGGGTTGGCGAAAGTGACCCCGAGCATGGAGGACGCCGCGCGGAGCCTCGGCGCGGGACCTGGTGGCACGCTCGCGCGCGTCCATGCGCCGCTGCTCGCCGGCAGCCTCCTCACCGCCGGGCTGATCGTCTTCGTGGATACGCTGAAGGAGTTGCCGGCGACGTTCGCGCTCCGCCCCTTCAACTTCGACACGCTCGCGATCGAGGCCTACAACCTGACCAGGGACGAGCGGCTCGCCGAGGCAGCGGTGCCGTCGCTCCTCATCATCGCCGTGGGCCTGTTGCCGCTCCTGTTCCTGTCGCGGCGAATCATGCGCGCCGCCGCGTGACCGCTACTTCCACGCGACCCGGTCGTACAGCTTCTGCGACTGCGGCTGGTTGCGGCCCAGCACCGCGACGTTGACCGGGTCGTACTTGAACTGGCCGAACGACACGAGCACCGGGTTCGAGACCTGCACGGTCGGCACGGCCGGCCACTCGTTGTTCCCGTCGGCGAAGTAGCGCTGCGCGTCGTCGCTCGCGAGGTACTCGAGGAATTTGACCGCCGCGTCGCGGTGGGGCGCGTTCTTGAGCACGCCCGCGCCCGAGATGTTCACGTGCGTTCCCCACGTGGCCTGGTTCGGGAACACGACGCCGACCCGGTCGGCGATCGCCTTCTCATCGGGCTTCGCCGAGCGCGCGAGCCGCGCGTAGTAGTAGTGGTTGGTGATCGCGATCTCGCATTCGCCCGCCGCCACGCCCTTGATCTGGTCGGTATCGCCGCCTTTCGGGTCGCGCGCGAGATTGGCGCGGACGGCCTTGGCCCAGCCTTCGGCCTTCGCCTCGCCGAGGTGATCGATCATCGCGCCCATCAGCGACAGGTTGTAGATGTGCGAGCCGGAGCGCGTGCAGATCTTGCCCTGCCACCGCGGGTCGGCGAGGCTCTCGTAGGTCTGGATGTCCGCGGGCTTCACTTTGGTCTTGTCGTAGGCGAGCACCCGGGCGCGCAGCGAGAACCCGAACCACTGTCCGCCCGGCTCGCGAAAGCTCGCCGGCAGGCGGCTTTCCAGCACCGCCGATTTGACCGGCTGGAACAACCCGAGCTGCTCGGCGCGCCACAGCCGTCCGGCGTCGACCGTGACCAGCACGTCCGCCGGGCTCCTCGCGCCCTCGTTGACGATGCGCTGGATCAGGGCGTCCTCGCCGGCTTCGATGAGGTTGATCTTGGTCCCGGTGAGCTTGGTGAAGCCGGTGTAGAGCGCCTCGTCGGTCTGGTAATGCCGCGAGGAATAGACATTCAGGACCTGCTGGCCGAAGGCCGGCGCCGCGAGGGCGAAGGTCACCGCGAGCGCGGCGAGCTGACCGTACATCGGGCGTGTCATCGCAAGAGCTCCATGCAGGAAATCAGGGGGACAGGTGGCGGCACTCTAACAGGAATGATTCTCACTTGGAATACAGATGAGAATGCATGTCATTATGCTCGCCGTCAGAACGCGATTCGCCTCGCCCCGTCGAACCGCCGCTGCCAGTAGTCGAGCCGCATGTCCGCGACGCGCACGGCGCCGCCGGTGCTCGGTGCATGCACGAACCGCATCCCGCCGAGGTAGATGCCGACGTGCGAGAACGGCCACCCCAGCGTGTTGTGGAAGACCAGATCCCCCGGTTGCAGGTCGCTGCGGGTAATCGGGACCCCGGCGCGAGCGAGCTCGGACGTGCTTCGAGGCACGCTGACCTGCAGCGCGCGTGCGTAGACATAGGCGACAAAGCCTGAACAGTCGAAGCCGGTGTCGGGCGAGCTGCCGCCATAGGCGTAGGGCGTGCCTAGCAGCGACAGCGCCATGAAGGCGAGCTCCGCGGCCGACTCGGACACGCCCGCCGGCGGCAGAGCCGCTACCGGGCGATCACGCTGCGGCGCGGTGGGTCGCGTGGTCGCGCACCCCGCGAGCGTCAGAGCCGCAAACGCAATTGAAAACATTGCTTTGTACCGCATACCTCAGGTAATTTAGGCGCAGCGCACGCGGTTGTAAAGCCAGCACGGCGAGCGCGCCGTGACGGCCTGCCCGATCGAAACCGGTACCCTGCCCGGCGCGCCCGATCGAGGCGTGCACCGGATCCGGCGGGGGGCGTTAGGCTGGGAGGCATCCGCTTGCCGCAGGAGGCTTTCATGAAGCTCGTCTCGATCCTGTTCGCCTTGATGTTCGCGATCGGCGTCGCTCGCGCCGACGAGGTCGAGGTGATCGAGCTCAAGTACCGGACGGCCGACCAGATCATTCCCGCCCTGCGGCCGCTCGTGGAACCGGGCGGCGCGCTCAGCGGGATGCAGAGCACGCTCGTGATCCGGGCGAGCCGCGCCAACATCGCCCAGCTCCGCCAGGTGATCGCGACGCTCGACCGCATGCCGCGGCGGCTCCTGATCTCGGTGCGCCAGGACGCGGCCGGCAGCTTCGAAAGCCGCGATGCTCGCGTCTCCGGGACGGTCGCCAGCGGCGACGTCCGAGTCGGCGTGAACGAGCCGGCGCGCCGCGAATCCGGCATCAGCATCAGCGCGCGGGATTCGCAGGGCGCTCGGGATGACCGCATGACGAGCCAGGTCCAGGCGCTCGAGGGAAGCCCTGCCTACATTGCCGTCGGCCAGTTGCTGCCCGTGCCGGGTACGGTCGTGACGCAGACGCCGGGCGGCGCGGTGGTGCGGAACACCACCACGTACCAGAACGTGTCGAGCGGTTTCGCCGTGATCCCGCGCCTGTCCGGCGACCGCGTGTTCCTCGACATCGCGCCGCAGACTGCCGCGCCCGGCCGGGTCGGACCGGGCAGCGCGAACTACCAGCAGATCGTGACGACGGCGAGCGGCCGGCTCGGGGAGTGGTTTCCGCTCGGCGGCGTAGATCAGTCCACCGCGCGCTCGCAGTCGGGCGTGCTCTCGGGCGCTTCGGCCACGCGGGTCGGCAGCTCATCGGTCTGGGTCAAGGTCGACGAGATCCAGTGACGCCGGGCGGCATCGAGGAGACGCTCGCCGCGATCTTTGCGCCGGACGGGCCGCTCAGCCGGGCGATCCCCGAGTACCGTTTTCGCGAGCAGCAGCGCGAGATGGCGGTCCGCGTCGCGAACGCGATGCGCAGCCGTCACGTGCTGCTCGCGGAGGCTGGCACCGGCACCGGCAAGACCGTCGCCTATCTCGTCCCGGCGCTGCTCGTCGGCGGCAAGGTGATCATCTCGACCGGCACCAAGACGCTGCAGGATCAGCTCTTCGTTCGCGACCTCCCGGCGGTCCGCAGGGCCCTCGGCCTGTCGGTCACGGCGGCGCTGCTCAAGGGCCGGGCGAACTACGTCTGCCACCACCACCTCGATCGCAACCTCGGCGACGGGCGCTTCGCGAGCCGGCAGGACGCGGCCGACCTGCGCGCGATCGGGCGCTTCGCCGCGCAGTCGCGCACCGGCGACAAGGCCGAGCTCGCCGACGTCCCCGAGGATTCGCCCGCATGGGCGCTCGCGACGTCGACGCGCGACAACTGCCTCGGCGCGCGCTGCGGTGACTTCGCGCGGTGCTTCCTGATGAAGGCGCGGCGCGAGGCGCTCGCCGCCGACGCGGTGGTGGTGAATCACCATCTCTTCTTCGCCGACGTCGTGCTGCGCGACGAGGCGGTGGCGGAGCTGCTCCCCGCGTGCAACACCGTGATCCTCGACGAGGCCCATCAGCTGCCCGACACGGCCACCGCGTTCTTCGGCGAGACCGTGTCGACCGGACAGCTGCTCGACCTCTGCCGGGACTCGCTCGCCGGGGGCGCGGCGGAGGCGCGCGACGTGCGCGAGCTGCCCGAGCTCGTGCGGCGCGTGGACAAGGCGGCGCGCGACCTGCGCCTCGCGGTCGGCCTGCAGGACGCCCACGTGACGGCAGCCGCGCTCGGCGACAACCGGGCGTTTGGCGAAGCGCTCACGGTGCTGCGTGCGTCGCTCGGGACGCTGGCGCGCGCGCTCGCGGCGCTTGCCGAGCGCGGCGAGGGGCTCGCGAACTGCGCGCGGCGGGCCGGCCAGCTCGAGTCCCTGCTCGAGCGCTGGAGCGACGCGACGCGGGACGATCTCGTGCGCTGGGCGGAAGGCTACACGCAGGCGCTGGCGCTCCACATGACGCCGCTCAGCATCGCGGAGGCCTTTCGCCGGCAGGTCGAGGACTCGCCGCGCGCGTGGATCCTCACCTCGGCGACGCTCGCGGCCCAGGGCGATTTCGGCCACTACCAGCGCCAGCTCGGCCTCGAGGGCGCGGAGACGGCGAGCTGGGAAAGCCCGTTCGATTTCGCGTCGAATGCGCTGCTCTACCTGCCGCGGGGCCTCCCGGAGCCGAACACCGTCGCGCACACCGACGCGGTCGTCGATGTCGCGTTGCCGGTGCTCGCCGCGAGCGGGGGCCGCGCCTTCCTGCTCTTCACGACGCTGCGCGCGATGCGCCGCGCGCGCGACCGGCTCGCGGCGACGCTGCCGGAGCTCGGGCTGCGACTGCCGCTCCTCGCCCAGGGCGAGGGCTCGCGGAGCGAGCTGCTCGAGCGGTTCCGCCGGCTGGGCAACGCCGTCCTCGTCGGCTCCGCCTCGTTCTGGGAGGGGGTCGACGTCCGCGGCGAGGCGCTGTCCGTGGTCGTGATCGACAAGCTGCCGTTCGCACCGCCCGACGATCCGGTGCTCGCTGCGCGGCTCGCGCACCTGCGCAAGCAGGGCCGCAACCCGTTCTTCGACTTCCAGCTGCCGCAGGCGGCGATCGCGCTCAAGCAGGGCGCCGGCCGCCTGATCCGCGGCGAGCACGACCGCGGCGTGCTCGTGCTCTGCGATCCCCGGGTGCTCGCGAAGCCGTACGGCCGGACGCTGCTCGACAGCCTGCCGCCGATGACGCGGACGCGGGAGCTCGCGGACGTTCGGGCGTTCTTCGCGGCCAAGGCCTGAGCGCTGACGTCGCGGAGCGAGCGCCCCTACAATTGCACGCCGAAACGGGGTCGAGTTTGGAAGCGAAGTGACGGGAATCACCCATCGGCGTCGCGACGGGCCCCATAATGCGGGGGTGGGACGGCCTTTCAAGGGGAGTTCATGAGCTCGCCAGCCCAGGTGGAAAGCTTCGTGCGTGCCTTCACCGGGCTGCGCGTGGAAGTGGAAAAGCTGATCGTCGGCCAGGCCGAGATCATCACCGGCGTCCTGACCGGAATGTTCGCGGGCGGCCACGTGCTGCTCGAGGGCGTGCCCGGCCTGGGCAAGACCCTGCTCGTCAAGACGCTCGCGCAGAGCCTCGACCTGTCGTTCGCGCGCGTCCAGTTCACGCCCGACCTGATGCCCGCCGACATCCTGGGGACGAACATCGTCGTCGAGGACCCGGCGGGCGGAAAGCACTTCCAGTACCAGCCGGGACCCCTGTTCGCCCACATCGTGCTCGCCGACGAGATCAACCGCGCGACGCCGAAAACCCAATCCGCGCTGCTCGAGGGCATGCAGGAGCACGCGGTCACGGTGGGCGGCGTCTCCCGGCCGCTGCCGTCGCCGTTCTTCGTGCTCGCGACCCAGAACCCGATCGAGATGCAGGGCACCTATCCCCTGCCCGAGGCGCAGCTCGACCGGTTCCTCTTCAAGCTGCAGGTGCGCTATCCCGCGATCGAGGAGCTCAACGCGATCCTCGACCGCACTACCCAGGCGCACACCGCGGCGGTGCAGCGCGTGATGGACGGGCCGACGGTGCTCGGTTTCAGGGACCTGATCCGGGACGTGCCGATCGCCAGCCACGTCCGGGATTTCGCGACGCGTGTTGTCATGGGGACGCACCCGCAGTGGGCACACGCGCCCGAGATCACGCGGCGCTACGTGCGCTACGGCGCGAGCCCGCGCGGCGCTCAGGCGCTGGTGCTCGGCGGGAAAGTGCGCGCGCTCACCCAAGGGCGCTACAACGTGAGCCTGGAGGACATCCGGACGCTCGCCGCGCCTGCCCTGCGACACCGGGTCATCCTGAACTTCGCCGGCGAGTCGGAAGGAATCGATCCCGACGCGCTGATCGCGCAGGTGCTCGAGGGAGTGCAGGCGGAAACGACGCGGACTGCGGAACCGGTCCTCGGCTGACCACGCGCGAGGGCGAGCCAGTGACCCTCTATCCGGCAGCGATCCGAAAACTCCTCCGGCGAGTGAGCGTCGAGGTGCGCCTGCGGCGCGCCGAGCGCGGCGCCTGGCGCGGCGCGTTCTGGGGCGGCATGGCCGCGGTCGCCGTTCTCGTGATGAAAGGCTCGATCGGGGCGCTCGCCGTGCCGCTGGCGCTCGCGCTGCTTGGACTCGGCACGCTCGCGGGCGCATTGCTGGGCGCGAGCCGCCGGGTGGGGCCGCTCGAAGCGGCCCGGCTGGCGGACCGCGCCTTGCAGCTCGACGATCGCGTCGCGACATCGCTCGAATACGCGGGCCGCAGCGAGCGCTCGCAGCTCGTCGACGCCCTGCTGGCGGACACGACCGGGCGCCTCGAGGCCTTGCCGCCGCGCCGGATGGTCGCGCGGGTCGTGCCGCGCGAAGGCCGGACGCTCGCGCTGCCGATCCTCGCCGCCGTCGCGCTCGCGCTCGCGCCGCCGCTCCCCGATCCGCAGACCTTGATCCCGGAGTGGTTGGGCGCCGAAGCGAAGGAGCGGCGCGACCAGGACCTCGCCCTGGCCATGCTCCAGCAGCGCGGAGCGCTCGCCCAGGATCTGCTGCGGCGCGACCCGCGGGCGAATCGAGACGCCGCTGAGGGCGCCGGCCGCCGGCCGCCGCCGACCGCGAGCGAAAGCCCCGCGCTGTTCCAGGACAAGGCGCTGACCAAGCCGAGCGCCGATTTCTCGAGCTTCGTGAAACGAGGCGACGAGCGGCTGAGAGTGCTGGGCGAGACCGACAAGCTGCCCGACCTCCAGTCCGACTTCGCGAGCTCGAAGTACCGGGCGCTCCTGCGTAAGCACGAGGAGCTCGCCTCGGGATTGCGGGCCCGACAGCTCTCGCCGAAGAAGCTCGCCGAGCTGCTGATGGAGATGGAGCGCCTGGGTCGCAAGATCGACGAGGAGTTTGGCAGCGACGCGTTCGACGGCTACTACGACGCCATGGAGCGCGGCCAGACCGACGAAGCGCTCGAAGCGATGGAGAACGCACTCGGCAGGCTCCGCGACCTGGAAGGGCGGAGCCGCGACGCGCGGCGCTTGCGCGGCGGCCGCGAGCCGGACCAGGCCGCGCGCGACGACGGCGATCGGCTGGACGGCGCGTTCGACGATTCGGGGGCGGAGGGGGAGGGCGTCGCGCCGGGGCTCGGCCGGAGTACGGACGCGAAAGGCCGGCCGACGGCGCGCCTGCGCTCCACGCCTTACACGTCGGGCGTCCGAGGGGCGCAGCGCGGGCGCGTGCCGCTTTACGAGACGCAGGCCGCCGGGAGCACCAGCCGCGCCGACGGGCCGCTCCCGTCGGTCGGCGTCTTCGGCCAGTACCAGCGCATGATGGAAGACGCGATCGCGCGCGAGCAGGTGCCGCGCGACTACCACGAGCAGATCCGGGATTACTTCAAATCGCTCAATGAGCGTTGACGGCGCGCACCCGGCAGCGACGGGGTGAATCGGGCGCGGGCGACGGGCATCGAGGAGCGCCGAGTGGCGGCAAGGATTGAACTGTCCACGGAGTTCCTGGCGCAGCTCGAGCGGCTGTCGCTGATCTGCCGGCGCCCGGTGCGCGGCTGGGCCGCGGGCGACCGCGCGAGCCGGCGACCGGGCCGCAGCGTCGAGTTCTGCGACTACCGGGCCTACGGCGTCGGCGACGATCTGCGCTACGTCGACTGGAACATCTTCGCCCGGACCGACCGGCTGTACGTGAAGCTCTTCGTCGACGACGAGGACCTGTGCCTGCATCTCCTCGTCGACGCGTCGGCCTCGATGGACTGGGGCGCGCCCTCGAAGCTGCAATGGGCGGCGCGGATGGCGGCCGCGCTCGGCTTCGTCGGCCTGGCGAGCCTCGAGCGCGTCGGCGTCGGGATCCTGCGCGAACGGCTCGCCGAAGGCTGGGCTCCGGTGCGCGGGCGCGGCCACATCAATCCGCTCCTCGAGTTCCTCGGCGGGCTCGAAGGCGGCGGCAGCACCAATCTCAACGAGGCGCTCGCGAGCTACGCGGCGCGCGCCCAGGGCTCCGGCCTCGTGGTGCTCGTCTCCGACCTGCTCGATCCCGCCGGCTACGAGGCGGGGCTCAAAGCCCTGCTCGAGCGGCGCTTCGAGGTCCACCTGATCCACGTGCTGAGCCCGGACGAGCTCGAGCCCGAGCTCGCCGGCGACCTGCGCCTCGTCGATCGCGAGACCGGCGAGACGCGCCCGCTCTCGATCGACGCGGCGACCCTGCGGGCGTACCGCGAGCGGCTGCAGAGCTTCCTCGCCGGTGCCGAAGCCTTCTGCCGCAACCACGCGATTCAGTACCAGCGCGTGGCGAGCGACGTGCCCGTCGAGAGGCTCGTGCTCCAGGCGCTGCGGGGCCGGCTGCTCGCATGAGCCCGCCGGGCCGTCCCAAGGGCGAATCCCGAGGCGCGCGAGCCGCGAGGGTCGTCCAATGAGCTTCCTTGCTCCGCTCGCCCTGTCGCTCTTCGGCCTGGCGGTGCCGCTGGTGCTGCTGTACTTCATCCGGCTGCGGCGCCGTGAGCAACACGTCTCGAGCCTGCTCCTGTGGCAGGCGCTCGCGCAGGAGCCCAAGGCGCCGGCGCTCTTCCAGCGCTTCCAGCGGGACCCGCTCCTCATCCTGCAGCTCGCGGCGCTGCTCGCGGCTTCACTCGCGCTCGCGCGCCCGGTCGTGACGCTGCTCGGCGAAGGCGAGCGCAAGGTGGTGATCGTGCTCGACACCTCGGCGTCGATGAAGGCATCCGACGTGACGCCGTCGCGCTTCGAGGCGGCGCGCGCCGAGGCGGCCGCGCTGGTGCGCGGGCTGCGCGAGGGCACCGCGGTGATGGTGATCGAGGCCGGCACCCAGCCGAAGGTGGCGGCCGCGCTCGGATCCGATCACGGCCGCGCCCTCGATGCGATCGGCGCCGCCGCGGCGCGCGACTTGCCGAACCGGCTGTCGGACGCGATCCGCACGGCTCGCGGGCTGATCGGGACCGATCCCCGGGCGGAGATCCACGTGTTCACCGATGGCGCCTTCGCCGCGGTTCCCGAAGCGGACGATTCGCGCATTCACTGGGTCGCCGTCGGGCGGCGCAGCCACAACGTGGGCATCACCAAGCTCGCGGTCCGCAAGACCTACCGGGGCGCCGGCAATTACGAAGCGTTCGTCTCGCTCGCCAACTTCTCGACCGAGGCGCAGAGCTTCAGCTTCACGCTGAAGGTCGACGATCGGGCGATCGTCGAGCGCGCGATCACGCTCGCGCCGAACGTGCACCGCTCGCTCATCCTGCCGTTCCGGAATTTCGAGGCGGCGCACATCACCGCCGAGCTCGGCATCGACGACGATCTGCGCGCCGACAACGTCGCCCATGCGGTGCTGCCCCCACCGCGGAACGTCGCGGTCACCCTGGTGAGCCACGGCAACCGGTTCCTCGAGAACGTGCTGCGCACCGACCCGGAGGTCGCCCTCCAGCTGGTGACGCCCGAGCGCTACGCGGGCGGCATGGGCGACGCCGACATCGTGGTGCTCGATTCGGTGACCCCGCCCAAGGTCGGGGCGGGGCGGTACATCTTCGTGAACGTCGTCCCCCCGGACGTGCCGATCGAGCTCCTGGGCAGGGTCGAGCGCCCGACCGTCGTGGACTGGGACCGCGCGCATGCGGTCATGCGCCACGTCGAGTTCTCGAAGGTGGCCGTCACGCAGGCGATGCGGCTGCGGCCGCTCGCGCCCGGCCGAGCGCTCGTCGAGACGCTCGGCGGCCCGCTCATCTATGCCCTCGAGGAGCCCGAGCGTCGCGCGCTGCTGCTCGGGTTCGATCTGTTCGAGGCCGACCTGCCGCTGCGGGTGGCGTTTCCGCTCATCATGTCGAACGCGATCCGCTGGCTGCATCCGAGCGGCCACGCGAGCCTGCAGTTCGCCGCGGGCCAGCCCCTGGTGGTCCCCGTCGCCCACGGCGTCGAGGCGGCGAGGTTCGTCACGCCGAGCGGGCGCACCGCCGACGCGCGCATCGTGCGCGGCGCGGCAAGCTACAGCGACACGAACGAAGTCGGTCTCTACACCGTCGTCACGGCGCGCGGGTCGACGCGCGTGGCGGTGAATCTGATGGATGCGGAGGAGTCCGATCTCGCGCCGCGTCCGCTGCCTGCGACGCCGGCCCCCGCCGCCGCCACGCTGGTTCCCATCGAGCGCGAGCTGTGGCCGTACTTCGTCGCGTTGGCGATCTTCCTATTCGCCCTCGAAGGGCTGCTCTACTGGCGGCGCGAGAGCGCGGGCCGCCTGCGCTTGCCCGAAAGCGCTGGCGGGCGCTGGGCGCTCGCGCTGCGCGGCGCGGCTCTCGTGGCGCTCGCCGCCGCCCTGTTCAGACCGACCGTTCCGCAGCTCGCCGACCGCATGAACGTCGTGTTCCTGCTCGATTCCTCCGACAGTCTGAGCCAGACCGCAGGCGCGCGCGCGCTCCAGTTCGTCGAGCAGGCGGTGGCCGCCCGGCACGCGGACGATCGGCACGGGGTCATCGTCTTCGGCGCCGACGCCGCCGTGGCGCAGCCGCCGGCCGCGCACGCGGCGGTCGAGCTCGCCGAGGTGAAGGTCGACGGCCGCGGCACGAACATTTTTCAGGCGATTCAGCTCGCGCTCGCACTGCTGCCGCCCGACCAGGCGAACCGGATCGTGCTGCTGAGCGACGGGCGGCAGAACGCCGGCGACGCGCTCGCCGCCGCCCGGGCCGCGAAGAGCGCGGGGGCCGAGCTGCGCTACGTGCTCGCGCCGCTCGGCTTCGAGCAGGAGGTGGTCGCCCAGGAGCTCGTCCTGCCGCAGGAAGTGAAGTTCGGCGAGCCGTTCTACGCCCGGCTGGTGGCGTGGAGCCACAAGGAAACGGACGGTCGCGTGTCGCTCTTCCGCAACGGCGAGTTCGTCGGCTCGCAGCGCGTTCACCTGACCCCGGGTAAGAACGTGCTCAGCTACCGGCAGGCGCTCGAGCTGGACGGCGTGCACGTGTACCAGGCGGCGATCGAGGTGCCGGGCGACACCATCGAGCAGAACAATCGCGCGGTGGGCACGGTCCTGGTCCGCGGGCGTCCGCGCGTGCTGATCGCGGACCGGGACCGCCAGCACGCGCAGCCGCTTGCCGCCGCGCTGCGCTCGCAGCGCATCGAAGTCGCGGTGGTCGATCCGGCCGGCATTCCGAAGGACATGGCGGGACTGCAGCGCTACGACGGGGTGATCCTGTCGGACGTCTCCGCGGTGCGGCTCAACCGCAGCCAGATGGCGCAGATTCGCGACTACGTCCGCGACCGCGGCGGCGGCCTCATCATGGTGGGTGGCGAGGAGAGCTTCGGCCTGGGAGGCTACTACCGGACGCCGATCGAGGACGCGCTGCCGGTCACGATGGAAGTGCGGCAGAAGGTCGACATCCCGAACCTCTCCATCGTGCTCTCGATCGACCGATCCGGCTCGATGTCGATGGCCACCTCGGGCAGGGTCACGCCGCTCGATCTCGCCAAGGAGGCGGCGCACCTCGTGATCGACCTGCTCGACGCGCGCAGCGAGGTCGGGGTGCAGAGCTGGGATACCGAGGTCCAGTGGACCGTGCCCCTCGGCCCGGCCCGGAACAAGGCGCAGATCTACAACGCGATCGCCTCGATCAAGGCCGGCGGCGGTACGAACGGCTTTCCGGCGCTGAACGAGGCCCACCGGGTGCTCGTGCCGCGGCCGGCGACGCTCAAGCACGTGATCTTCCTGTCCGACGGGCAGATGTTCCGGCAGGACTTCCAGGACCTGGTGACGCGCATGGCGCGCGACCAGATCACGGTCTCGACCGTGGCGCTCGGCTCGAGCTCCGACCAGGCCTTGATGGCCAACATCGCCAGGTGGGGCCGCGGACGCTACTACTACACCGAGGACACGCAGACCATCGCGCGCATCTTCACGCTCGAGACGCAGCTCGCCTCCGACGCGACGATGGTGGAGCAGCTGTTCCGGCCGCGCCTGACCGACCCGGGACACGAGGCGCTGCAGGACATCGACTGGAAGCGCGTGCCGACGCTCGGCGGCTACGTCGCCACGTCGATGAAGTCGAGCGCCGCGGAGCTGCTGACCAGCCATCGCGACGACCCGGTCCTCGCCACCTGGCGCTACGGGCTCGGCCGCACGGCGGCGTTCACTTCCGACGCGAACGCGAGGTGGGCGGGCTCCTGGCTGCAGTGGCCGGAGTTCAACAAGTTCTGGTCGCAGCTCGTCCGCTGGACTCTGCGCAGCGCCGCGAGCGGCGACACCTCGGTGAGCGTCGTGCGGCGCGACGGCTACGGCGAGGTGTTCGTCGATGCGGTCGACGCGAACGGCGCCTTCATCAACTTCCTCGAGACGCAGATCGGCGTCGTGGCGCCGGACCGCAGCCGCACCGTGATCGACGTGGAGCAGGTCGGACCGGGCCGCTATCTCGGCCGGTTCGCCGCGACGCAGGAGGGCGTCTACCTCGTGGGCATGACGCAGCGCAAAGGCGATCGCGTGCTCGGCTCGCAGCTCGCGGGCCTCGTGGTCCCGTACGCGGAGGAGTTGCGCGAGCTGGGGCCGGATGAAAACCTGCTGAAGGAGCTTGCTGAAGCGACGGGCGGCTCGGAGCTGTCCGATCCGCGCGACGTGTTCCTCGAAGGGCGGCGGCCGTTCCGCGTCGCCCTCGACATCTGGCCCTGGCTGGTCGCGCTGGCGGCGCTGCTCGTGGTCCCGGAGATCGCCTTGCGTCGCGCCGAGCTCGGTGCGTGGCTCCGCCGGCGCCGGAAGCCGGATCGACCCTAGGTCACCCAGTACCCGCTCCACCTGCGGGCATGGGTATCCGTCCGATCGTCGGACGGATACGTCGGAAAGTAGGGTCTCGCCCCCCTCAGCGGGTGATCCAGACCGGCGACGACCACGCCTGGTGGCCGTCGACCTGCGTGAGCCGCACGTATCCGTCCGACGAACGTCAAATCTGCGGGCCGACCCGATTCCCGCGGCTGCTAGGTTCCGATCAGCCCCTCGTCGCGCTTCCGGATCACGACCGTCGCCGCGCGCGGCCGGCCGTTCGGGTCGAAGTCGGGCCAGTTCGAGTTCCGGCGCGGCGCGTCCGGGTCGCTGATGTCGCCGGGGACCTCACCCGGATATCGGGACCGGCGGCGTCGGCCCGAACGTGATCCAGGGCGCGGCGATCGCGGGCGCCAACCCGATCGTCGCGGTCGACATCTCCGACGCGAAGCTCGAGCTGGCGCGAAGCTTTGGTGCGACGCACGTGATCAACGCGGCGCAGGAGGAGAACGTCGTCCGCGCGGCGAAGAAGCTCACCGGCGGCGGTCCCGACTACTGCTTCGAGTGCATCGACCTCGCCAAGACCGTGGAGCAGGCGTTCCGGAGCTTGCGCAAGGGCGGCAAGGCGGTGGTCGTCGGCGTCACGCGCGGCGAGGAGAGCGTGGCGGTGCGCCCGACCTCGCTCACGTTCGAGGAGAAGACCCTCACTGGGAGCTACTTCGGCTCCGCGCGTCCGCGCGCGGATTTCCCGCGGCTGCTCGAGCTCTACCGCGCGGGCAGGCTCAAGCTCGACGAGCTCATCACGCGCCGCTACCGAATCGACGAAGCGCCGCAGGCGTTCGCGGATCTCGAGGCGGGCAGGAACGCTCGCGGGGTGATCGTGTTCGATTAGCCGAAGCTTTCACCGCCAAGGACGCCAAGTAACACCACTGCCGGAACATCGCCAGCGTCCGCGGCGCAGGCCACCGGGCCCGATCCGGGTGCCAACTCGCCTAAACCCGCCAAATCTCCTACGTTTTCCCTACGTTTTGGATCCGCGGCGCATTGACAAGACCAGTGCCGGTGTCTACGATGTAGACACGTGTAGATACATTGGGGGTGATGCGATGGCGACCAAGGGGCTGCGGATGGAACTCATGGTGTCGAAGTGGGGCAACAGCCTTGCGGTGCGCTTGCCGGCTGAATCGGCCAAGAAGATCGGTGTGGGTGAGGGGGATACGCTTATTGCGGAGGTCTCGGCTGACGGGCGCCTGGTCCTCGCCCCGGAAGGCCGTGCGATCGGCAAGGCCGAATCGCGCCGCCTGCGCAAATTCCTCGACCGTCAGAAGGAAACGGCGCCGGTGGTCGGGGAGATGCGCCGCGGCGCGCGCTACTGATGATCTACGTCGATACGAGCGCCCTGGTTCCGGTCTTCATCCGGGAGCCGAAGAGCGAGGCGGTCATAAGCTGGCTTGAGTCTTCGGGCGAGCGTCTGGCGATCAGCGAGTGGTCCCTGGTTGAGTTCGCTTCGGCTGCCGCGATCAAGGTGCGCACCGGCCAGGCGGCAGCGAACCTGGCGAAGCAGGCCACGGCGCGGGTCCACGAATTCGCACAGAAACATTGTATGGTCG
>Ga0184639_10000499_pt1 | contig 15168 bp, 12 predicted proteins | sample PLM31_170_b2_FD_133155 | JGI IMG/M metagenome (GOLD analysis project Ga0184639, IMG submission 133155) | Groundwater sediment microbial communities from an aquifer in East River, Colorado, USA - PLM3-1_170_b2 | ecosystem: Environmental > Terrestrial > Soil > Riparian zone | place: USA: East... | reverse complement strand
GTCCAGGCCGTGCTCCGCGAAGCCGTCTCCAGCCCGCTGGACGCCACCGACCTCGGCCTGACCGTCCGCGTCACGCCCGTGGAAATTCCCGGCATGCGGCAAGTGAAGACGGAGTTCAACGTCGCGCAACGCGACCTGACGCTCAACATCGACGGGGATCGCTGGGTGGGCGCGATCGACGTCCTCTTCGTGCAGTTCTCGCCGGAGGGCAAGGCTCTGAAGAGCGACATGAAGACGGTCGGGATGAACCTGACACAGGCAAAATACAATCAGGTGAAGCAGGTGGGAGCGATCTTCACACTCGACGAGCCCATCGTGGACGGCGCCGGGCAACTCCGGGTGGTTGTCCGCGACACCACGTCCGGCTCACTCGGCTCCGTCAGCGTTCCGCTCGAGAAACTCTTCGGCCAGCCTCCAGCCGGTTCCCCGCGTTAGCGCCAGGCCGCAGCGGCGGGCGCAACCGCAGCGAGCACCTCGTCCACTTCGCGCTTCTGCGCGTCGGTCAGAGGAAGAAACGGCATGCGCGCCGGGCCACCGTAGTAGCCCACGTGGTCCATCGCATACTTCAGCCCCGGGATGCCGAGCTCCGCGACAAACTTCAGCGTCGGACGCAGCGCGCGCTGTTGCAGCGTGCGCGCCCGCGCGGCATCACCGGAACCCGCCGCCTCATACAACTCCACGCAAAGCTCCGGTAGCGCGCAAGCGAGCGCCAGGATGCCTCCCACGGCGCCCATGGCCAGCGACGGGTACAGCGTCGTGGCCGAGCCCACGAGCGTCTGGAATTCAACCGGCGCGGCGTGGATGATTTCGGAGACCCGCTGGACGTTCCCCGAGCTTTCCTTGATGCCCATGATGTTCGGATGCTCCGCCAGGCGTGCCACGAGCTTCGCCTCGACCGCGACGCCGGTGAACTGCGGCACCGAGTAAAGCAGGATCGGCATCTTCGCCGCGTCCGCTACGCGCCGGTAATGTTCGAAATGCGCATCCGGCGTCATCTGGCCCTTGTAGTAGTACGGCGTCTTCACGAGCGCCGCGTGGTAGCCCAGCGCGGCGGCGCGATTGGTGCGGTCGATGGTCTCCGCGGTCGAATCCACCCCCGTGCCCGCAATCAGGATCTTGCCGAGCGCCGCAGCCTGCGCGACCGCTTCCCACACCTGCTCGACCTCGCGCCGCGTCAACAGCACCGATTCGCCCGTCGAGCCGGTGGCCACGTAGCCCGCCAGGCGCGTCGCGTTGTACTTGGCGACATTCTCGCGCAGCCGGTCGAGCGCGAGGGCGCCTTCGCCGGCGAAGGGCGTGGTGAGCGGCGGAAAGATTCCGTGGAGTTTCATGGCTGCATTCTAACGCACGTTCGTGAGGCGGTCAGCCCTCGAACACGCCGATAGCCCGAAGAGCCAATCAATCGCCGGGCGACGCTTGCCGCTCCGCCTTGGCCCGCGCTCCGTGGAGATCCTGCAGCGCCGCGACTTCGAACACCTGTTCGTGCAGCGCGCGGATGCCCTGCGCCGCGGCGCGCGCGGCAGAAAGCGTGGTAATGCAGGGCACGCCGTAGCGGATGGCCGCGCGGCGGATGGATTTCTCGTCATAGAACGACTCGCGGCCGAGCGGTGTATTGATGATCAGGTCCACCTTGCCTGTCTTCACCAGGTCCACGATGTTCGGCCGGCCTTCGTTGACTTTGTACACGGCTTCGGCCTCGACGCCGGCCGCGCGCAGCGCCGCCGCCGTGCCGCGCGTGGCAACCATGCGGAAGCCCACAGCGGCCAACTCCTGCCCCAGCGCGGCGACGTGCCGTTTGTCGCGGTCGCTGACGCTGATGAACACCACGCCCTTGCGCGGGAGCTTTTGCCCGGCGGCGAGCTGCGCCTTGGCGAACGCGTGGCCGAAGCTCTTTGCGATGCCCATCACTTCGCCCGTCGAACGCATTTCCGGGCCCAGGATCGTGTCCACGCCGCGAAACTTGTTGAACGGGAACACGGGCGACTTCACGGCATAGTAATCGCGCACGGCGAGCTCCGCGACGCCGTTGCTCTCGAGCACTGGCAGATTCATCTCGCGCAGTTTGCGGCCCGTCATCAGCCGCGCCGCAACTTTGGCCAGCGGCACACCGGTGGCCTTGCTGACGTAGGGCACGGTGCGCGACGCGCGCGGGTTCACTTCGAGCACGTACACGGTGTCGCGCTGGATGGCGTATTGCACGTTCATCAGGCCCACCACCTGAAGCGCCTCGGCGAGCCGCTTGGTGTATTCACGGATGCGCTGAAGCACGGCGGGAGTGAGCGTCACCGGCGGCAGCACACACGACGAATCGCCGGAATGCACTCCCGCTTCTTCGATGTGCTCCATGATGCCGCCGATGATGACCGTATCGCCGTCGGCGAGCGCGTCCACGTCCACTTCCGTGGCGTCCTCGAGGAACTCGTCGATCAACACCGGCTTGGCCGGGCCCATCAGCGCGGCCTGGGCGACGTATTCCTGCACCGTTTCCAAATCGTAGGCGATCACCATCGCGCGGCCGCCGAGCACGTAGCTGGGGCGCACGAGCACCGGCAGCCCGATCTCCGCGGCCACGCGGGCCGCTTCTTCCGGCACGAGCGCCGTGCCGTTGCGCGGCTGCGGGATCTTTATCTCATCGAGGAGCCGACCGAAACGCCGGCGGTCTTCGGCGAGGTCGATCGATTCCGGCGCGGTGCCGATGATCGGCACGCCGTTGCGCTTCAGCTCCATCGCCAAGTTCAGCGGCGTCTGCCCGCCGAACTGCACGATCACGCCCTGCGGCTTTTCGCGTTCGATGACGGCGAGCACGTCTTCGAGCGTCAGCGGTTCGAAGTACAAGCGGTCGGAAGTGTCGTAGTCGGTCGACACGGTTTCCGGGTTGCAGTTAATCATCACCGTCTCGAAGCCGTCTTCGCGCAGCGCGAACGACGCGTGGCAGCAGCAGTAATCAAACTCAATTCCCTGCCCGATGCGGTTCGGCCCGCTGCCCAGGATGGCGATCTTCGGCCGGTCGACGGGGTCGGCTTCGTCTTCGTCCTCGTAGGTCGAGTAGAGGTAGGGCGTGAACGACTCGAACTCTGCGGCGCAGGTGTCCACACGCTTGAACACGGGCGCTATGCGCTGCTTCCCGCGCTGCAGACGCACGGCGGCGGACGTGGTGTTCCAGATTTGGGCGAGCTGCTCGTCGCTCAGGCCGCTGCGCTTGGCTTCGCGCAGAATTTCCGGCGAAACCGTTTCCAGGGTGACTCGCGCCGCGCGGCGCGTCACCGCAACGATTTCTTCCATCTGACGCACGAACCACGGGTCGATTTTGGTGATGTCGGCGACCTCCGATGCGGCGAGGCCGCGCTCGAGCGCGACCAGCAACCAGTGGATGCGGTCCGGACGCGGCGTGGCAAGTTTCTCGCGCAGGAGCGAAACCGGAGTTTCCGCCGGGGCGCGCCACGGCGCGTGCGGCTCGAGCGAGCGGATGCCCTTGTTGAGCGCCTCTTTGAACGTGCGCCCGATGGCCATCACTTCCCCGACCGACTTCATCTGTGTGCCAAGCGTGGGGTCCGCGCCCGCAAATTTCTCGAACTGCCACTTGGGGATCTTCACCACGACGTAGTCAATCGTGGGCTCGAAGCAGGAGGGCGTCTTGCGCGTAATGTCGTTGGGGATCTCATCGAGCGTCATGCCTACGGCCAACCGCGCGGCAATTTTTGCAATCGGAAAGCCCGTGGCCTTGGACGCCAGCGCCGAGCTGCGCGAGACCCGCGGGTTCATCTCGATCACCACCATGCGTCCCGTGGCCGGTTCGATGGCAAACTGAATATTCGATCCGCCTGTCTCGACGCCCACTTCGCGGATCACGGCCGCAGCAGCGTCGCGCATGCGCTGGTATTCCTTGTCGGTTAGCGTCTGCGCGGGGGCGACGGTAATCGAATCACCGGTGTGCACGCCCATGGGGTCGAAATTCTCGATCGAGCAGATCACCACGAAGTTGTCGCGGAAGTCGCGCATCACCTCGAGCTCGAATTCCTTCCAGCCGAGCAGGGATTCTTCGACCAGCGCTTCGTGCACGGGGCTGACATCGAGCGCGTGCGCGATGCCTTCGGCGAATTCCTCGCGGTTGTAAGCGATCGAGCCGCCTGTGCCGCCCAGCGTGAACGACGGGCGAATCACCACCGGGTAGCCGAGCTGGGCGGCCAGCTTCAGCGCGTCCTGGACGTTGTTCACCAGCGCCGAAGCGGGAACGTCGAGGCCCACCTTGCGGCAGGCGTCCTTGAACCACAGCCGGTCTTCCGCCACTTTGATCGCGCGCAGGGACGCGCCGATCAGTTGCACGCCATGCCTTTCGAGGACTCCGCCTTCGGCGAGCTCTACCGCCAGGTTCAAGCCCGTCTGGCCGCCGACGGTGGGGAGCAGCGCGTCGGGCTTCTCTTTGGCGATGATTTGCTCGATGTATTCTTTGCTGAGCGGCTCAATGTACGTGCGCTCGGCGATTTCCGGGTCGGTCATGATCGTCGCCGGGTTCGAGTTGACCAGAACGACCTGGTAGCCCTCGGCGCGCAGCGCTTTGCACGCCTGCGTGCCCGAGTAGTCGAACTCGCACCCCTGGCCGATGACAATCGGCCCGGAGCCGATAATCAGGATTTTCTTGATGTCCGTCCGCTTCGGCATCAGATCGTCCGGCCGTGCATGCCCATCGAGCCCCGGCGCAGCGTCCCTGAGAATTTGAATTCCTTCATCATGTCCGTGAACTGCCGGAACAAATAGTGCGAGTCGTGCGGCCCCGGCGAGGCCTCGGGGTGGTACTGCACGCTGAAGAGCGGCAGAGAGCGGTGCCGCATGCCCTCGTTCGTGCCGTCATTGAGATTGACGTGCGTGATCTCGACGTCGCTCGCGGGCAGCGAATCGGGGTCCACGGCAAAGCCATGGTTCTGCGCCGTGATCTCCACGCGGTTGGACACCAGGTTCTTCACCGGATGGTTTCCGCCGTGGTGGCCGAACTTCAGCTTGAACGTGCGCCCGCCGAGCGCCAGTCCGCAGATCTGGTGCCCCAGGCAAATACCGAAGATGGGCACGTGCCCCAGAAGCTTGCGGATGCTTTCGATGGCGTAGGTTACCGGCTCGGGGTCGCCCGGGCCGTTGGAAAGAAAAACGCCGTTGGGCTTCAGCGCGAGAACATCTTCCGCTGAAGTTTTGGCCGGAACGACCGTGACGTCGCAATTGTGGTCCACGAGCAGCCGCAGGATGTTCTGCTTGATGCCGAAGTCGTAGGCCACCACGCGGAAGCGTTCCGCCTCAGCATGTGCGGCGGCCTCGCCCATTTCTTCGCGCCAGGGCATCGCCGCCAGCTCAATCGAGTTCTTCGTCCACTCGTAGCGCTCTGCGCACGTCACGCGGCTCGCCAGCTCGAGGCCTGCCATCGTCGGTAGCGCGCGCGCTTCGGCGATGAGTTTTTGCGCTGGCGTGCCGTCCGTGGCCACGACGCCGCGCAGCGCGCCGACCTTGCGGATGTGCCGGACAAGCGCGCGCGTATCAATGTCCCAGATGACGGGGATGCCGTGCCGCACGAGGTATTCCTGCGCGGTTTCCGTCGAGCGCCAGTTTGAAGCCAGCGAGGAAAACTCGCGCACAATCAGCGCCTCGATATACGGCCGCGCAGATTCCTCGTCGTCAAGGTTTGCGCCGACGTTGCCGATGTGCGGATAGGTGAGGCAGACGATCTGGCCGGAGTAGCTGGGGTCGGTGAAGACTTCCTGGTAACCGGTGAGGCTGGTATTGAAAACGACTTCGCCGCCGCGGCGGGTGCGAGCGCCCGCCGCGCGCCCGTTAAAGGTTCGCCCGTCCTCGAGCGCGAGCGCAGCGGGGCGTGCGGGGTTTTCGGTCAGTTCGTCCTCCCGGTTCCGTCATTTCAGGCGGTCGGCAAAAGCTGGGATCGTGCCAAATCGTTCGACGGGCCAGTAGGCAAACACAGCCTTGCCGTAGATGTAGCGGTTGGGCACGGAGCCGAAGACGCGCGAGTCGTTCGAGCTCACGCGATGGTCGCCCATCACAAAGTATTCGTCCGAGGGCACGCGCACCGGCCCGTAGGTCGTGAAGTCGGCGTACGGGGGCGGCACGTACGGCTCGTCGAGCCCCTTGCCGTTGACGTACACGCGCCCCTGGCGGATCTCGATCATCTCGCCCGGCAAGCCGACGACGCGCTTGATGAACGATTTCGAGCGGTCGAGCGGATACCAGAACACGACCACGTCGCCGCGCTCGATGGGCGTGAAACTATAAACAAATTTGTTGATGAAGATGCGTTCCTGGTCGAAGAGCAGCGGAGCCATGCTCGTGCCCTCGACCTTCACCGGCTGGTAGAGGAAAACGATGATGACCATCGCGAGGCCGAGCGCGAGCAGGAGATCTCGCGCCCAAACGCGAAGCTCGCGGCGAAGAGAGCCTCTGCCCGCGGGGGGCGGCGCTTCGTTTGCGTTGACCGGTTGGTCCATCTTGAATTAGGACGCCTCTTTTATATCACGCCGCTGCGCGCGCCGCCAACGGCGATTTCGTGCGGCTCACCATTTCGATGCGTGTACGGCAAGAAACGGTTTCATTCATCCCCCTCGCCGCTTGCGGGCTGTGGTCCGGGGTGGCACAATCCGCAGCTTCGGCTCTCCCTCATTCGCGCAGCCAACGCCATGCCCGAACGCGTCGCTCTGATCATCCCGGCTTTGAACGAAGAGGAGACCATCGGTCTCACGCTGGATGGACTTCGCGGGCAACCGCTCGCGCAAATCATCGTCGCCGACAATGGCTCGACCGATCGCACGGCACAGGCGGCACGCGCGCACGGCGCACAGGTGGTGCAGGAGCCGCGTCGCGGCTACGGGCAGGCCTGCCTGGCCGGAATCGCTGCGCTCGAGGCCGGAATTTCCATTGTTGTCTTCATGGACGGCGACGCCAGCGACGATCCCGCCGACCTTCCGCACCTGCTCGCGCCGATCGAGCGCAGCGAAGCAGACCTTGTCATCGGCTCGCGCGTCCGCGGACGGTGCGAGCCGGGCGCGCTGACGCCGCAGCAGCGCTTCGGCAACCGCGTTTTCACGTTTCTGCTGCGGATACTCTTCGGCGCCCGTGCAACCGACCTCGGCCCGTTTCGCGCCATTCGCCGCGCGGCGCTGGACCAGCTGGGCATGGCGGACACAAACTATGGCTGGACTATCGAGATGCAGATCAAGGCCGCGCGAAAGGGCCTGCGCGTCGCGGAGATTCCCGTGAACTACCGGAAGCGCCGCGGCGGGAAAGCGAAAGTCGCGGGGAGTTTGCGGGGGAGTATCTTCGCCGGCGCGAAGATCTCGTGGATCGTGCTGCGCTACTGGCTCAAGAAATAACCGCGCGCGCTATTGGACCTTGCCGTAGTCGAACAGGTGGATGTCTTTGCTGATGCCGAAGGTGAAGCCCGTGTGCGGGTCAATCTTCGTCAGGCCGGCGATGCCCGCGACGTCCCACTGAAACCCGCCGAAGAAAAGCTGGAAGCCCAGCCGCGCCTGCGACCGGCTCTCCGTCCCGACCAGGCATGGTAGCGGCAGTTGACAATCCGCGTTGATGGTCTGCGTGGAGTGGCGTCCGGCCACTTCGCCGACGAGATTCACGCGGCGATGCAGCGGGTAGAGGAACGCGCCGCCATAGATAAGCACGTCGTTCTGCGTGAACTTCGCGTTCGGCGCTTGCAGAATGGCCAGGCCGAGGTTACCCATCAGGTTCAGCTTGCCGAAATGCTTCTCCAGGATGAACACGGCGAAGACATCCGTGGTGTTCAGGCCGATCCCGCGTGACTGGTTCGAATTGGGCATCTGGAAGCCGAAGCGCATCGCGAAGGAAGGCCGGCGCCCCGACTCGCCGAAGAAGCGCACCTTGGTGACGAGCGAGAAATCGCCTGTGTCGTTCGTCGAGCGCGCTCCGCTCAGCTCGAGCGGCACGAACGAAGCGCCCTGCTTCTTGATGTCGAGGAAATGCCGCACCGTGCCTTCGAGCTGCACCTCGATCATCTTCCCCACGCCGAAGCGCACTGCCACCACGCCCACCGACGTCAGGTCGCCCGAAAGCCCCGAGAGCGGGAAATCCACGTTCTGCAGAAAATCGAAGCCCACTTCGACGCGCATCGTGCCCGGCGCGAGGATTTCGGCGTCGGCGGTGCGCAGCGGGCGGTTTTGCGCGGCGCATGGAATGGCGCCAAGCAGGAGCGCTGCGCAGAGGAGTTGAGCCACTCTTTGCATTCGAGACCGGCTAATCCTAAATCATGGCGCGCCGGCGGACAACGGGAAAATGTCATTCCCCGAGCGCGAAGTTGATCACGGCCAGCGCCGCAGCCACCGCCGTCTCCGTGCGCAGGATGGTGCCGCCAAGTGAGGCTTCGCGAAACCCCGCGGCGCGCGCGGCTTCGAATTCCTGATCCGTCCACCCGCCCTCGGGGCCAATGGCCAGGGCCGCCGCATCTTCGCGCGCGGTCATGCCCGCGATGACTGAACGCAGCGCGGGCGCTTCAGGTCGCTCCGAGAGCACAATTTTGATCCCGGCTTGCGTGTTGCGGAGGGCTTCCCGAGGCGCGGCGCAGGGCCGCAGCGCGGGCGGTTGCAAGCGGCGCGATTGCCGCGCAGCTTCGAGAAGAATCTTCTGCCAGCGCGCAGCGCGCTTTGGAGCGGCCGAGACAAGCGCCTTTTCACTGCGCGTTGCGGCCAGCGGCGTGATCTCCGTCGCGCCCAATTCCGTGGCTTTCTCGAGCGCCCACTCGAAGCGGTCGAATTTCACGACTGCCAGCAAGAGCGTCAATTGCCGATCGGGCGCGCTGGCCTCCACCGGCTCGACCAGGGCGAACTCCACCGCGTCGCGCGCCACGCTTTCCACGCGCCCGAGCCAAACTGCCTGGCCGTCGCTCAGCTCATAGAGCTGGCCCGGCTGTGCGCGCAGCACGCGGCCCAGGTGGTGCGCGGCATCGCCTTGCAGGCGAGCACGGCGTCCCTCGAAGCGTTCGACAAAAAAGCGGCGGCGCATGGCTTGCGGTGCCTCGCGGGCAATGTTATACCAGCGGCAGCGTATCGCGCGCGGAACTCCTCGAAAGGAGGCCCCTCGATGAGTGTCCCCGGGGCTCCGACGTATGCCACGAGCGGGTGCAACTGATTCCACAGTGAACGTCCACGACGCGCGACAGCTCTCTCTCCGCAAGCCACGCGCCGGCCGGCTGATTTTTGCGTTCGCGTTGCTTCTTTGCTTCGCGGCTGCCCCGCTGTGCGCTGCCCTGCCACAGCGCGCCACCATCATTGTGGACACCGACGCGGGTAGCGACGACCTGATGGCCATCGCCTTCCTGCTCGCGCGCACGGACGCGCCCATCGAGGCCATCACCGTCGCAAACGGCCTGGCGCATGTCGGTCCGGGCGCGAACAACATCCTGCGCCTGCTCGAGCTCGCCGGCCGGAGAAGCATCCCCGTGTACATGGGCCGCGAGAAGCCTCTCCGCGGCGATGCGGAATTCCCCCAGGAGTGGCGCACCGTGTCGGATGAACTCCCCGGCGTACAATTGCCCGCAACCACGCGGAAGCCGGAAACCCGCAGCGCGGCGGAGTTTCTCGTTGCCCGCTTGCGCGACACCCGGCGTCCGGTGCGCATCCTCGCGCTCGGCCCGCTGACCAACCTCGGTGAAGCTCTGCGGCGCGACTATTCCCTGGCTCGCAACATCCGCGAAATTGTGATCATGGGCGGCGCCGTCCACGTCCCCGGAAACCTGAACGACGGCGGCTACCTGAAAACCGACAACATCACCGCCGAATGGAACCTCTACGTGGACCCGCTGGCCGCGCGGCTCGTTTTCTCCTCGGGCGCGCGCATCCGCCTTGTTCCTCTCGACGCCACGAACCGGGTTCCCATCGACCTGAAGTTTCTCGAAGAACTTGAACGGCGCGCGGCGACACCGCTCGGGCGATTTGTGGCTCAGGTGCTCGAAACCGGCCGCAAATACATCGAGCAAGGGATCTATTGCGCGTGGGATCCGCTGGCGGCAGCGGCGCTGGTGGAGCCTGCGGTGGTTAAGACGCAGCGCCTGACGATCGAGGTGCGGCTGAGTCCCCCGGAAGCCGGACGCACCGCGCAGGTCACCGGCAAGCCACCTAACGCGACGGTTGCGCTCGACGCGGCTCCTGCGCTCTTCCGCGCAGCTTTCCTCCGCGCGCTCGGGTACACTCCGGCCACAAGACGCTAAGCACAACGGTTCTCCTACAAGGCTTCAGCGTTTTTCTCAGCCGAAGATGTCTTTGACCTTTTCGAACAAGGAAGAATTGCGTTCGGCGGGGCGGTTTTCTGCCGGCAGTGTCTCGCCAAGCTCCTGGAGCAGCCTGCGCTGCTCGCGGGAAAGTTTCGTCGGCGTGGCCACGCGCACGTTGACGTACAAATCTCCCTTGCCACCGCCGTGCGGATCCGGCAGACCCTTGCCTCGCACGCGGAAGATGGACCCCGTCTGCGTGCCTTCGGGGACCTTCACGCGCTCCTCGCCGCCCAGTGCGGGCACCAGGATCTCCGTGCCGAGTGCGGCCTGCGCGATGGTGATGGGAACCGTGCAATACAAATCGGCGCCGCGGCGCTCGAAGAACGGATGCTCCTTCACCTCGAGCACCACGTAGAGGTCGCCCGGTGGGCCGCCGTTCATGCCGGGTTCGCCTTCGCCGGTGATGCGCAGGCGCGTTTGGGAATCGACGCCGGGAGGGATGCGCAGGTCGATCGTCTTTTCGCGCTCCAGGCGGCCCGTGCCGCGGCAGTTCGGGCAGCGCTCGCGGATCACCTGGCCTGCGCCCTGGCATGCCGGGCACGTGCGCGAAATCGCAAAGAAGCCCTGCTGGTAGTGCAACTGGCCGCGGCCGCCGCAGGTCTGGCAGGCGGCGACGCCCGTGCCCGCTTTGGCGCCGGTCCCGTTGCATATTTCGCAGAACTCCTGGCGCGGCAGCTGGACCTTGGTCTTTACGCCGGCAGCGGCTTCCTCGAACGTCAGCGTCATGTTGTAGCGGAGATCGCCGCCGCGCTGCGCCCGGCTGCCTCCGCGGCGGCCGCCGCCGAAGATTTCCTCGAAGCCGAAGAAGTCGCCAAAGATGTCCTGAAACTCCTCGAAGATCGTGCGGTTGAAGCCCGGGTCGAAGCCCGCGCCGCTCAGGCCCGCATGCCCGAAGCGGTCGTAGGCAGCGCGCTTCTGCGGGTCGCAGAGCACGCTGTAGGCCTCGGTGGCTTCGCGGAAACGCGCCTCGGCGTCCTTCTTGTGCTCCGGATTGCGATCCGGGTGCCACTTCAGCGCGGCCTTGCGGTAGGCAGACTTGATTTCGTCCACCGGCGTCGTGCGGCCCACGCCGAGCACTTCGTAGTAGTCGCGCTTCTGCGAGTGAGCCATGATTCTCAGTTCACCGGGTCGCGCACCGAAGAAGATTCGTCGGCGGAATGGACAGCCACACGCACGGCCGCGGGGCGCAGGACCTTGCCGCGGAACGAATAGCCGGGCTGGAGCGTTTCGAGCACCATGCCGTCTTCGTAGTCGTGCGTTTCGACGCGCTCGATAGCGTGATGCGTGTGCGGATCGAAGGGCTTACCCGTCGCGTCAATCCGTTCCAGGCCCTGGCGCGCCAACGTTTCCCAGAGCTGGCGATAAATCAGCTCGAAGCCGCGCCGGTGCTCCTCGTAGGCCGCATCGTTGTTCGCAGCGAGCGCGCGCTCGAAATTGTCCAATACCGGCAGAATTTCGTGCAGCAGATGGCCCATGGCGCGACGGCTGTCGTCCAGGCGCTCGCGCTCGATACGCTTGCGGAAATTCGCGAAATCGGCTTGCCGGCGGACCAGCGTGTCGCGCAGCTCGTCACGCTCGGCCTGGAGCTGCGCAAGCTGCTCCGCCAGGTTTGCCGCATCGACCGCATCTTCGGCCGGCTGCGGAGTCTCCTCTGCCGCGGCTTCTGCGTTCTCCGCGGGCTCCTTCTTGTCTTTCTCCGGGTGCTTGCGCTCGAACAAGGCTGGTTAGCTCCTACTCAGGGTGTCGCCGAAAAGCCGCGCCACGTAGGCCACCGCCGTGATGGCGCGCTCGTACTGCATGCGCAACGGACCCAGCACGCCCAGCGTCCCCTGCACCTGGTCGCGATAGCTGTAGGGCGCGCTGATCAGCGCCAGGTTTGCGCCCGCCGCGCTGATCTCCTTCACGCCGATCTGCACGTGCACCGGCTCAGGCGCATCAATGCAGCTTGTCAGCAACGCCACCAGCCGATGCTTCTCTTCGATGGCGGCAAGCAGCGCGCGGAGCTGCTCCTGGTCGGAGAATTCCGGCGCGGTGGCGATTTGCGCGGCGCCTTCGATGTAAAGCTGCCCGCCGCGGGAATCCGCCAGCAGGCTCGGGTCGCAGAGCACCACGGCGTTGGAGACGACCTGGTCGTAACGCTCGCGCTCCGACGCCAGCCGTTTCAGCAGGTCCGTGCGGATGGCTTCGAGCGTCCAACCTATGTAGTGGCGGTTCAAATACTCGGCGGTGCGGTCGAGCTCCGCCTGCGTAAAGGCACGCTCGGGGTGGATCACTTTGTCGCGCGTGTTGCCGCCCGAAGAGACCAGCACGACCACGATGCGGCCGTCCGGCAACTGCACGAAACGCATGTGTTCGAGCACCGACTTCGAGAGCGGCGGCGCGACAATCAGACCCAGGCCGCGCGAAACCGCCGCCAGCACGTGTCCCGCGCGCTCGGTGACTTCCTCGGGCGAGCGCGCGGTGGCCAGCTCGCTGCGGATCCATTCCTGGTCTTCCGGCGTCAGGCTGGCCCCGCGGGCCACGGCCTGCGCGAAGAAGCGATACGCCGCAGCGGTCGGCACGCGCCCGGCGGAGGTGTGCGGCTGGTAGAGGTAGCCGTCTTCTTCGAGATCCGCCATCACATTGCGGATGGTCGCCGGGCTGAGCGGCTCGGCGTGGCGGTGCGCAATGGCGCGCGAGGAGACAGGCTCCCCCGTCTCGATGAACGTGCGGACAATATCCGCCAGGACTTGCCTGCTTCGTTTGTCGTTCGGCGCCGGCTCGCGCATGCTCAGCTCACTCTAAGAGCTTCTTTTCATTCTATTCGCCGTTTGTGCAAGCGTCAACCGATGTGCCGGATAGCGCAATTGCCTGAAAACGGCAAGGGCACGGCACTCCGCTGGTCACAAGCGGATCTACCGTGCCCCGAAAACAAGATTGCGCCACTCAGTCGCCCAGCCGACCGAACGCGCTCGTATCAATTTGCGCGCGCTGCAGCCGGTCGGAGTAGTCGATGTAGATCGTTTTCCACTCTGAGAAGAAATCAATCGCCGCGACGCCGGCTTCGCGATGGCCGTTGCCCGTTTGCTTGGTGCCGCCGAACGGCAGGTGCGTCTCCGCACCGATGGTGGGCGCGTTGACGTACACGATGCCGGTGTAGATGTCGCGGACCGCCGTGAACGCCTGGTTGACGTTGCGCGTGTAGATGGAAGCCGAGAGCCCGTACACCACGCCGTTGGCGATTTCGAGCGCGTCGTCCAAGTCGTCGCACGGCATGACGGAGACGACGGGGCCAAAGATTTCCTCCTGGCAGATGCGCATTTGGCGGTCGCAGTCGGCAAAGATCGTCGGCTCGTGGAACCAGCCGTGCGCGTACGGCCCGCCCTCCAGCCGGTGGCCGCCGGCTGCGAGCTTCGCGCCCTCGTTTTTGCCGATTTCGACGTACTCCATCACGGTGCCAAGCTGCGACTCGTTCACGCACGGCCCCATTTCCGTGGCCGGGTCCATGCCGTCGCCTACCTTCAGCGACTTCGCGCGGGCCGCAAAACGCTCGACGAATTCCTTGTACACTTTCTTGTGCACGGCGACCCGGCTTGCCGCGGTGCAGCGCTGGCCGGTGGTGCCGAAGCCGCCCCAGATCGCGCCGTCCACTGCGAGGTCGAGGTTGGCGTCGTCCATCACCACGATGATGTTCTTCCCACCCATTTCGAGCTGGCAGTGCTTGAAATCCGGCGCGCAAGCCTCGCTGACGTTGCGGCCGATTTCGGTCGAACCGGTGAAGCTCACGACTGAAACCTTCGGATGCTTCATCAATGGTGAGCCGACTTTCGAGCCCGAGCCGGTCAGGATGTTCACCACGCCGCGCGGCACTCCCGCTTCGCTCAAAACCTGCACGAGGTTGTACGCCGAAAGCGGCGTATCCGAGGCGGGCTTGACCACCACCGTATTGCCGCAAACGAGCGCGGGCATGATCTTCCACGACGGAATGGCCATCGGAAAATTCCACGGCGTGATGATCGCGCAGACGCCGATGGGCTGTCTGACGCTCATCGCAAACTTGTTCGGCAGCTCGGACGGCGTGGTCTGGCCAAATTGCCGGCGGCCCTCGCCGCCCATGTAATACGTCATGTCGATCGCTTCCTGCACGTCGCCGCGCGTTTCGGTGAGGATCTTGCCCATCTCGCGGGTCATGTCGCGCGCCAGGTCTTCCTTGCGCTTGACGAGCATCTCGGCGGCGCGGAACAGGATTTCGGCGCGCTTCGGCGCAGGCACGAGCCGCCAGTGTTTGTAGGCTTCGCTCGCCGCATCCACCGCAGCGTTCACGTCTTCTTCCGTCGAGGCCGGAAACATGCCCACGAGCTCGCCGGTGTTGGCCGGGTTGCGGTTCTCGAATGCGGTGCCGCCGCGCGCCTCGACCCACTCCCCGTTGATGTAGTTCTTATGAACTTTGGGTGCGACTGCAGTGGCCATGCTGCCTCCTCAAGTCCGATTGTGACGCGTCTGGCGTGTCGAACCACGATGAAGTGCTGAAAAACGCGGCACGTTCAATCTAGCAGACGCGCCGAGGGGCGTCAACGAACCGCAGCCAATGTATGTGAGCGGACCAAACATATGTCCGCCTGATGGCGGGCGCTACATCTGCCGTGATGCTCTCGCGACTATCGGGGCGGAATGAGGGTGGCAGGAAGCGGAGGGCGCGGAGCGGCGCGGCCGGCGATTTCCGAGCCCAGGCCAAGCCTCTGCAAGCTCAACGCGTCGAACTTTCCCGAGGGTTTCAGCCCGTGCGCGGCCTGGTAGCGCTTCATGGCGTCCGACGTGTTCGAGTCCCACTTCCCTGTCGGGTCGCCCTGATACGTGCCTTCGCGCGCAAGCGCCGACTGGATTTCCCGGATGCGATCCGG
>Ga0184639_10000497_pt1 | contig 15194 bp, 11 predicted proteins | sample PLM31_170_b2_FD_133155 | JGI IMG/M metagenome (GOLD analysis project Ga0184639, IMG submission 133155) | Groundwater sediment microbial communities from an aquifer in East River, Colorado, USA - PLM3-1_170_b2 | ecosystem: Environmental > Terrestrial > Soil > Riparian zone | place: USA: East... | reverse complement strand
GGCGCATCGAGGCGGAGCACGTCATCGAGTGGCCCGACGTGGACGGACAGACCGTGACGATTGGCATCACGCCGGTTCGGGTGGGCGAGGCGCTCCGGGCCTTCACGCGCATCGAGGGCATCACGCCGACGAAGGCGATCGCCCTGTTCGACGCCGGGTATCGGAGCCTCGCGGCGCTCCACGCGGTGACGAAGCAGGAGCTCGCGTCCGTGGAGGGGCTCGAGGCAGGGGACCCCGCGCGGATCGTGGCGTCGGTCGCGTCAGCGGCTGCCGTCCCGAAGCCCTGCGCCGCGTGCGACGCGCCCTTGCCGGAGGGCGCGACGGGCTGCCCGAGGTGCGGCGAGCCCGTCGAAGATGCGGGCGTGGCGGAAGAGGCGATGCGGGCGGTCCCCTCCGGTCCTGGCCACGCGCCTCCCGTCGCGCCGGCGTCTCTGCGCGCCGCGTCGGTGTACCTCGTGAAGGAAGAGCAGTCCGAGGAGGCGTTCCGCCTCTTCGTCGAGGCGGTCCGTGCGGGCCGGAAGGGCCTCTGCGTGACGCGCGCCTTCCCGCAGAAGGTCCGGGAGCGGTACGGCCTCGCGGACCTGCCCGTCCTGTGGCTCAGCAACGTCGGGAAGGACGACGCGATCCGCCCGAAGGACCTCGAGAAGCTCGCCCTCGCGATCGAGCGGTTCCTGACGAAGGACAAGGGCGTCGTGATCCTGGACGGGCTCGAGTACCTCGTGACGAACAACAACTTCCTCACGGTCCTGCGGCTCCTGCAGTCGCTCCGGGACCAGGTCGCGATCCACGGGGCGACCCTCCTGCTCTCCGTGAACCCGTCGACCCTCGACACGCACCAGCTTACGTTGCTCGAACGCGAGGTCGACTCGGTCATCCATCCGGGGAGCGCGGCCCCGGGATCATCTGGACCGCGGCGCTGAAGTCGCAGTTCCGGAGGACCTCGCACCCGCTCGCCGGGCCGAGGAGGAACGTCGGTCGTTCAGGGTCGGCCGGTTCACGAGCCCGAAGAGGACGCGCCGCTCGTTCGCCGTAAGCGCGCGCTTCGCCACGGCGGGAGAGGAGCCCTTAGTTTTCTTAACCTTTTCGAATCGAAGGCGGTCCCGGACGACGTATTCGTAATCCGCCGGCGGCGAGGGCCGACGACATGACGTCTATGAGCCGCGGGACCGTGTCAAATCCGTCAAGTTCCTCGGGCCGGACCCACCGCGATTCGACGTTCTCCCAGTCGAGCCGGACGGTGCGCGTCGGCGCGTCGAAGAGGAACGGGTGGACGACGTATGCGGTCGCGCCGTCCCGGGACGTCATCGCGCGCCCGGCGGCGCGGAAGCGGGCGCCGCGCATGCGCGTCTCCTCGCGAATTTCCTGGGCCGCGCGCGCCTTCGGATCCTCGTCCCCTTCGAGGTACCCCGAGACCCCGGACCACTTGCCCCGGAAGCTCCCGACCCGCTCGCTACGGCGCACCACGAGGATGCGCCCGCGATTCCGGAGGAATGCCGTCACGACGCTCCGCGCGCGAACGTCGGGCAGGACGACCTCGCCCTTGTCGGCGTCGACGACGACCCGGTCGCCCGTGAGGATCGCTCCGAGGTCCATGCGGTCGACCATCGGCACGCCGCCGAGGATCGCGCCGACCGCGACGATCGCGTCCGCGCGCTCCGTCAGGAGTGCCGCCGGCCCGAGCCGTCGTTTCGCGAGCCCGTAGATCACGTACGGGGCCACCGTGCTTCCCTTCCCGTGCGGGAACGCGAACGCCCGCCCGGAGAGACGCTCCCCGCGCACGCCCGTCGCATCGTCGAGGACCTCGCCCGTCCCCGGGTCGGCTCCTCCGACGAAGGAGAAAGGCGCGCGGGACACGAGGGCCGTCGCGTCCGCGCGGCCCGGGGCGATGCGGCGCGCGGCGAGCCTCATGCGTACCGCTCCAAGAGTGCCTCGACGTCGTCGAGGATGACCTTCTGGCCGCACAGGCTCGGCAGGTAGTGCGCGCCCTTCCCCGACGGCGTCGCGACGGTCCCGAACCGGTGCTCCAGGAGCGTCACCTCGAGGCACGTGTCCGCGAGGACGCGGCCTCCGTGCCGCTCGATCACCGACACCGCGTCGGGCGATGCGTCGCGGGCCGTGCGGCTCGCGAAGACCCACACGGGGATGCGGGGTGGCCTCCGGTCGATGAGGCGCGCGACGCGGGCGAGCTCCTCCGTCGAGAGCTGCGGCGAGCCGAAAGCGATCAGGTCGGGGTCCGTGCCGTCCGTGTACGCCTTCCGGACGTCGTCGAGGTCCGCCGCAGATACGTACACGGTCCGCAGGCCTTTCGTCCGCGCGGTACGCCACTCCGGCGTCACGCGGTCGAGATGGAACATGGCGCAGCTGCCGGAGGATGCAAGGGCGCTCCCGAGCCACTTGAGGTCGCCCTCGTCCATCGAGAAGCCGCGGAAGTACGGGATGTCGTCGCCCGCCTCCTTCCCCGCGAGGAGTCCGAGGAGGGACGCACGGAAGCCGGAGACCTTCGTTCGGGCCTCGACGACAAGGCTCGCCCGACGTCCCTCGTCGAGGTGGAGCCCGTACGCCGGCGTTGCGCCGACGATCGCGGCGGCCAAGGCGGACGGTCCGCCCTCCCGGTTCGTTCGCGCACCGACGACGGAGTTCGCGAAGCACACGGCGTTCGATTCGGACCACGCGAGGTGTTCGCCGAACGAGGGGCGGCGCAGCTCGTACGGCGTGCACGTGTACGACGGGGTGACGCCCATCGCCTCGTACGCCCGGGCGATCCGCGCCTGCTTCTCCGCGAAGTCCGGGGGCACGCCGAGCTCCCGCCACTGCCTCAGGTCCGTGCCGAGCGGGTTCACGGTCGTCGGGACCACGACGCGCGCGGTCCGCGCGAAGTCCTCGAGGAACTCGAGGCCGGGGTCGCCGATCATCTTGTACGACGCCCCGGAGACGTGGGCGGATGCGATGCGCACGAGGCCCCCGGCCCCGAACAGGTCCCCGAGGGCGACGAGGATTCGCATCGCGGTCCGCTGCGACTGTGTGCCGTTGTCGAGGAGGCGCTCCTCGTCACGTGTGAGGTGCGTTCACCTCGCCTCCAGGAGGGACGCCGCCGTACGCCGGAGCGCCTCCGGGGTCGCGGGATAGGCGCGGAGGCGCACGCGCACGTCGATCGAGTCCGTGTCCTTCGCGAGGGCGAGGGTCTCGCGGTACGCAGCCTGTTTGTCGAGCCGGAAATGGAGGACGCCGTCGGCGTCGACGCGCGTCGCGGCGTCGGGGAGGAGGGCCGCGGGGACGGCTCCGTCGGACCACCGCGACCAGATCGCACGGATCTCGGACGTCCCCTCGACGTGGCGGCGCAGGCGGACGATCGGGTTCCTGTAGTGGCCCTCGAGGGCCTCGCGCTTCACGCTTCCGCCGTCGCACGCGAACGCGAGGGCCCGCGCGACGCGGTCCTCGTCCTCCGTCGCGTGGCAGTGGGCGCGGGCCTCGATCCAGTGGATCGGAAGGGCGGCCACGGGCGTGGGAACGACCGGGCGCGATTAAGGGTTTGGTCCTCGAGAGACGCGGCGGCGTATCGGTTTTTCAGACAATTCTGAAAAGACGAAGACGCGCGTCGTCCTAGGCCGCCTTCGTGCGTGCCGTCAGGGCCTCCCGCGCGGACCGGAGGAACGGCTTGAGATCGCCCTCGTTCACGAGCAGGACGTCCGCCATCGCGATGACCTCACCGAGGCCCCATGCGAGTTCGCGTTCGTCCCGCTCGCGGAGCGCCGCGAGGCCCGTCGCGTCGTCCGCGCGCCGGCGCTCCGCCATGCGGGCGTACCGCGTCGCGGGGGACGCGTGGATCGCGAGGACGACGAGGCGATCGCCGAACGCACGTCGGAAGACGTCGAGCTCCGCCTTCCCCCGAAGCCCGTCGATGAGGACGCGGTCTCCTACGATTCGGGGAAGCGTGCGCTCCGCCCAGATCCCGAAGCCGTGCTCGACACGCTCCTGGTGGGCCATGCCGCCGACGGCCTGGTCCTCGATCGGCAGCCCTCGGCCGGCGGCCTCCTCGCGCACGACGTCCCCCATGCGTACGACGGAGAACCCGAGGTCGTTCGCGATCCGGACGACCTCCTCCTTGCCCGAGCCGGCCATCCCGGCGACGGCGACGACCTTCACGGGCCGCGGAGATGGCAGCGTTCGGATAAGGATTCCGCGGTCAAGGGGGCGAAATCGGCTGAGGCACGCCGATCTTGATCCACTCGATCTCACCGTCGACGATCTTGATCAGGAGATGGACGTTCAGCTCCATGGAGAGGGTCACGCCGGCGACCGTGATCGAGATCGTGCCCACGACCTTCGACCGGATGAGGAGGTCCGCCGTGAGGTCGACGAAGGAGATCGTCCCCGTCGCAGAATCCTGGGATGTCGCCGCGTTGAACGACGCCTCGACGAATCCCAGGACGGGGTCCGTGAAGCGGATCCCGATGGAACCGTGCCAGAGGGAGTGGGCCGCAAAGCGGACCGTGCCCGGCTCCGACGTGTTCCGGAGCAAGAGGTTCACGTGGGCGACGCCATCGAGGCGGATGAGGAGGTCTTCGGGCGGCGGCGGGAAGCCGGGCGGCAAGGGGGGGAGTTCGAGGGGCACCCAGTCCGTCGACACCCGCTCCGTCGCGACGAGATGAAAGACATCGGAATTCCCGGGCGCAGGCCCGATGACCAGAGCGGCGAGCATGAGGGCCGCCGTGACGGATGACACGCTACCCCTCCGGGTCCGAGATTGCGTGTCGGAGTTATAACCCTTGCACGGCGCAGGAGGGCATCACGTGCCGGAAAAGTAGAAATACCTACATTCCGTAGGTCGCGGCGAGGGGGACCGAACATGCCTCTCGAGCTCGATCTGGCCCAGCTGCGCCACGGCACGGAGCTCCTGAAGCGGGGCTTCGCGAAGATGCAGAAGGGCGGCGTGATCATGGACGTCACGAACGCGGAGCAGTCCGCGATCGCGGAAGAAGCCGGCGCCGTCGCGGTCATGGCCCTCGAGCGCGTGCCCGCGGACATCCGCGCGGCGGGCGGCGTCGCCCGCATGGCGGACCCGCTCCGGATTCAGGAGATCATGGACGCCGTCACGGTCCCGGTCATGGCGAAGTGCCGGATCGGGCATGCGGCGGAGGCCCGCGCGCTCGAGTCGATGGGCGTCGACATGATCGACGAATCGGAGGTCCTCACTCCCGCGGACCCGTACTTCCATGTGAACAAGCGGGAATTCGGCGTGCCGTTCGTCTGCGGTGCGAGGCACCTCGGCGAGGCCGTGCGGCGGATCTGGGAGGGCGCCGCGATGATCCGCACGAAGGGCGAGGCGGGCACGGGTGACATCGTCGAGGCGACGCGGCACGTGTGGCTCGTGACCTCGGCAATCGCGGAGCTGAAGCACGTGGAGAACGACAAGCTGTATGGCGTCGCGACGACGTTCGCGGACAGCTACACGAAGCTCCTCAAAGAAATCCGCGCGGGCCACGGCCACGAGGCCGTCGTCCGTGAGTCCGACGTCGTCTTTGCGGGCGCAACCCTGGACGACGTCGCGGAGGGCCTATACCAGGTCCTCGTGGAGGTCAAGAAGATCCAGCGCCTCCCCGTCGTGAACTTCGCGGCGGGTGGGATTGCGACGCCCGCGGACGCCGCCTTGATGATGCTCATGGGCTGCGACGGCGTCTTCGTCGGCTCGGGGATCTTCAAGTCGGAGAACCCGGAGACGCGGGGCCGCGCGGTCGTCGACGCGGTCGCGCATTTCGACGACCCGGCGATGGTCGCCGAAGCGTCGAAGGGCATCGGCCTCGCGATGAAGGGCCTCGACGCTAGGGCGCTGCCGGTCGAGGCGCGCCTCCAGGACCGCGGCTGGTGACGGGAGGAAGACGGCCAGCCAATGCTGAGGCAGCTGCGTTTGGCATTCTCCCTCGGTCCAGACCGTACCCATCTGTCCTAGCACACAGGGAAGTCAACAGTCCGGGATCCCCAGAGAAACAAGGCGTCTGGAGTTTGAAGGTCATACGTTGCGTTATACTGGACCGAAGCCCAACTGCCCCGAGGGGACCAAACCCTCGCTTCGAGGGGGATTCGGCTGCCGCAGGTTGTAGGGGACGCATCAAGTGAAAACCCAATGCCAAGCGAAAGATCGATGCCGGAGACGTTCCAGATATTAGGCATCCCCCACGGATCGTCATCCAAGTTCCGTGACAGTACTCGGTAGTACGGTGAAAGTTCGAGGGACAGAAACAGTAAGGGGGGCGTTCTCGGTCCACTGACAATCCCTTGGGCCCACGTTAGGAATGAAACGTTGCCCCTGACTGAGAGATTGCCAGTGGCACTGACATCAAGCTGGATTGGCCACCCGATTGTAAGGGAAAGGGACGCGGACCCCTTGACATATACCGAGCCCAGCGCCACCTTTCCGGGAGATAGGAATTCGACAGTCGAGAGGCCGCCCCGGGGCGACCAAGCATAAGCCCACAGGACCTGCTCGGCTCCCCATGTGGGAGTCGTGTTGATGGGAAACACGCGACCGGCTGACAGATCCACTCCCGAAAGGTTCCAGGTTCCCGGCAAGCCCCAAGGATCGTCCGGAACTTCCTGCGACAGGATCTCAAACGTGCCGACGACGTCTACGAGTGAGAGGAAGAGCATATCATCGACTGTCGCGCCTGGATATAGGAGGCGGTCTCGGACCGTAACTGAGATTCTGAAATCCATGCCGACGACCGGCACGCCGTCGGTGGAAACGGATACCTCATATCGAGGCCCAGGAGAGCCTGGCTGGCCCAAGAAGGCCACCGCAGCAACTGCCAGTACGGAGGCGGCGATGATGATCACGAGAAGGACATGGGATATCCGCTGTAGCCGCATGCGATCGAAATGAAGGATCGGTGAATCCTTAAAGATTCGGCTCTGATTGATACTCGCGGGAGCCGCTCCTGAGGTCATCGTGAGCGGCGTCGTTGTTGTCGGGAATCCGAGGTTTCGGGGCGCGTCGAAGAAACGAGGCAGAACCGGCAAGCGGCGGAATAAGCCCCATATGGTCCGCGCGATTCGGGGCGCGGCCCAGGATCTTCGGGACGCGTTCGTGGTGCCGGCGAGCCAAAGGCTCGTTCGCGAGGGCTATACGCCATTGGCCGATCGCCTTGCGCTTATCATGAAGGCGCTCGATTCGGTGGTCTCGGCGGCTAGCGCGCCCGCGCCGCCCTTGGGTTACTAGTAAGTCAGACGCCTGAGCCGGTGACAGGCGGACAGCCGACGGTCCCCGAGGAATTAGTCGACTATGGGTCGAAGCAGCAACTGGAACCGGATCCTGTCAGCCTTTTCGGATTGACTTTACGAACCTTGACCGCCGGGCGGCCGCGGTGACCGTCTTGGTAGCGACTTCCGGAAGAAGACTTCGCCGATCCCGTCTCTGTTGAAATCCTTCAGGGTTCCGCATTCCTCGAATCCCATGTGGCGATGCCACGCTTGCGGCTCGGGCTCGTCGGCCTGGGACGACGAGTACAATACCTCAAGCCCCCGCTCTTCGAGAAGTCGTTCAGCGAATGCGAGCATCGCTTTGCCGGCACCTCGACGGCGGTGACCCGAGCTCACTCGGATGAGGGAGAGGTATGGGCTTGCGAATCCGATGAAGTCGAAGGTCAGAAAGCCGACGGGTTGACCGTCTTGTTCTGAAACGATGACTTCACCTAATGCAATCTTCTTCTCGAGCACATCCGTCGGGATCTCCGGAGCTTCTCGCCTAACGAAGGAAAGGTCCACGAGGCTTGCAATATGAACCGACGGACGGTCTTCCCGCTTTACCATGGTCCCGAAACCGACCGGGGATATCAGGTTCGAGGGTTTTACCTATTCGGGAAACGTTTGCCAATGGGGCAAGGACTTGCGCCTGGGTTCTGATGCCTGAGGTTGAATCCTCGCAGGGCTCTCAAGGTTCGACCAACGCAGGCAGCCGCGCCCTGGCATGCCTGCGGCTCTTTGGGACGTTGACAAATGGAGTGCCTACTTTGCACAAACCCGACCTAAAGGGACTATTTTCTGCGAGGATAGTTCACCTTAGTTGCGCGGAAACCAAGGGCCGACTCATAACGTCCCGATGGGGACAAAGCGGGAACGAGTTAGGTCGTAAAGTTCCGGAGGCCTAAGGGAGGTCGTTCTTGGTTCCCTCACGCAGCGTCGGCGTGGTCGACCTGCCGAGTGGCGAAACTCCCGGAGCCGCTGCATTTCACTACGCTGGCCTGCGCAGCGCATCTAAGAACTTGGCGCGGGCCCCTGTTCCGTAGTACTTGCGGGTCCAACTCTCGTCCTCCGCCAGCGGGGGGACCTGAGCACCTGACGCTCTCGTTATAAACCACCGAGCTCGGTAGTGCTCGTAGATTCGAAAGAACTCGCAGAAGTACATGTGGGCGACGCGAGAATCGCGATGAAGGATAAGCGTGTTCTCGTCGTTCTTCTCGCTAGAGTTCTTCGAGTAATTGGCAGAACCCGTGATGACGGCGCAGTCGGGAGTGTTGAAGTCCAGTACGATGAACTTGTGATGGACGATGGGGCGAAACCCTTTCCGCCCAAGCTCCGCCGTCAACGGATCGATTGCGCGTGGCACATTCGTCGCTGGCACGACATCAGGTTTCTTCTGGTAAGCAGAGTGGTACAGTAACACTTCGCCGTCCCCTTTTTCGTAAACCTTATCCACGAGGCCTTGGACGACAACGTTCCGGTTCTTGGGCTTCGCGAGAGCCGTCAAGAGGGCCGCGTCAGTTGCCCTGAAGGTTGCGAAGAAAACACTCGACTGAGCGGCCGCGACCAAATCGACGTAGCGATCTAGGTCGATGCGTTCGCCTCTTGCGTGGGGCGAGAAGTTGACCTCAATATCCGGTTGACCGGTGCCGCCGATCGGAATCCAGGCTGACGCGAGTTCTCTTAGGCCCTCGTTGTCCTCCTGGATCAGGTGTTCGAAACATCGATGATATTCAGCGGACAGTTGTGCGTTTTCGAAAATGTGGACCACGTTGTTCTGAAGGGCGACGCCTCCGTTGGTGAAGTTTGCGGAGCCGGTCAGGACGGCGATGGGGTTCCCTCGGGCGTCTTTCCTGATGATGAGCTTGTTGTGACTGATTGCCGGCACCTTTTCGCGATGGAACACTTCTACGCCGGCCTTCCGTAGTACTCGATTCGCCTCAGCATTCGTTTTCTTGTCTGCGGGTTTCTTCCAGCAAAGGCAAACGCGAGCCCTGCCACCCAACTTTGCCAAAGCCTGAATGATGTCAGATTGGTTCAAATGGTAGGCCGCCACGTCCAACGAGGAACCATCCGATCTTGCACCGTCGATGAAACTCACGATGGCTTTGTCCAAACCGCGAGACAGCCAGTCCAAGATCCGCGGGTCTGACTCCGGATCCGTCAGGCCGAAGTTTCGAACGTATGCCTGGCTCGCGATGACGGCTCTGTTGAAGTAGACGGCGTGCTTCTGTCCAACGTTTGTTTCGGTGGGGATCACTATCGGAACCAAATTGAGTTCTCGAACATCGAGGTTCCCTGCTTGCCCGTACACAGGGATGACGTCATAGTCATACGTCTTTCCTTGCCGTACCTTGTAGTCGGCCCAGAACATTTTCTGGAAGGGCGCCTCGTTCGATGCGATGGGTTCCCCCGGTCGATGGGGCTGTTCCTTGAACCCGAGGAATCCTTCAAGCCACACTACCGAGCGGTCTGGATTCTTCCTTCGGACAGCAAAACCGAGAAGGCCGGTCAACTCTGCCTCGGGCCAGTCGATCACGAGGACGACCGTGTGCTGGCTACTGAACGCAACGACCCGGCGGCCATTGACACTCGTTTTTTCGACGCGCATCGACTAAGAGGTCTCCCCCTTGAAAACCCTCCATCAACGTAACTGCAGGGTTCGCTTAATACCTTCGGCGCCAGAAGAATTCCGTCAGTGATGCACAGGCATACGGTCGCCCAGGCGGCTTGCGCCTCGCCCTCATGAACCTGGAGCAACCTCTCGGTCCCGGTATCCCGGCCGATGACAATCGGTGAACCGCGCGTCATCTCCTATCTGCGCCTAAATCCACGGTTCCAAACGCTTCAGGTTCTAAGCCGCCATGTCGGTTTCGGGCCGGAAACATGGAAGAAAACGATGATTCGGCTGTTGAGTAAGAACAGCTATGCGAGGAAGTTCGAGAAAAATAGTAGAGCTGGTTGGCAAATCTGGTTCTTCTATTTCACAGTCTACGCCGTTTGCTTGGCGTTGCTTATCAGTTCGGAAGGACCCCCGAGGGATCCCTCGATAGCGTCACCATGAAGAAACCATGAGGCCTGAAGATCAGTCAATCCACCGTTCGAGGGGCACAGCAAACTCGGAAGCCGTTTCCTTGGCGGCTCGGACTATACGATCCTCTGGAATCATTCTGGCGAACACCAACGGACCGTGGTACTCCCTTATTTCCACGAGTCCGGCGTGTCGCTGCACCACGGAAGCGAGGTAGCTTGGGTCATCCTTTTCGAGATTCAGACGCCGCAGCGTCTCAAGCGGGAAAGTTGATTGTGGCGGATCCAAAATCCAATAGAGGAAAGTGACGTAGATTATGTGTTCCTCTAGCAAGAATTCGAGGACATCTCGCCGAGCCGTGGACAAGGCAAGCTCCAAGTAAGTACCCGGACGCCACACCGGAAGACCCGCCTTTCTCCGCAGAGATCGGTCGAGAACTCGGACCTGTGTCGAGGGCTCGAAGGCGACAAGACGCTCCGCTATCCTCCTGTGATCTTGCGAATAGCCAGTCCTCGGAACATAATGGATGTACAGCTTATAGTCAGGCAGCGTAACTCGGTGCAGGAAGGATGCGTAAAGTTTCCCAATCCACTCTGAAACATTTTTCCCGATGGGTGTGACAGAATAAAGCTGGGCGCTTACTCGCTCAAGCTCTGCCACTAACTGAGGGTAAGCTTTAGCCTGCACTCGACAGAGCTTAATAGCGTCAAGGCCCTTAGGGGTACCGGCCATATCATCCCGCGCAAATGCCCGGTTCTGACCACGGCGGGTAGTCCTCGTAGCATGAGGGCACTTCTGGATCCAAGAGACCTTTCACCGCTTCCTCGCCCAAAATCGCGCCGACAATCCCTCCGACAAGCGCGCCCCCTACGGCGCCCCAGGGACCCAAGCGGGCACCGTACATTACCCCCACCGAACTGCCAATGACCGCGCCGGTCCAAGAGGCAACGATACGGGCCGCAACGATTTCGACCCACTGCCAGTCTCCCGTTTGCTCAGCGTACCGGACCGCTTCGCCCAGCGTAAAAGCGTCCACGAATATCGCGATTAGGATCAACCCTTTGGCGATTCGCCCTCCCCACTTCAACACACCCTCCAGCAGCCTTCCTTGTCGAGGCGAGAAGGGTTCCTCTCCGCCATAGAAGGTTCCGCTCCTGTGCCAACGTGGGATTTCGCCTTCTCGGTGACCACCATAGTCAATCTTCCAATAGAATCTCTTCTCTGCCCGTTCATAGAATGCGAACTTCACGTGCGGCTTCTGCTTGAATCCCTCGAAACCGTATCCATATAGCTCAAACCGGCCGGTCAGCCCTCGGATGGGGCTTGCTGCAGCTCCGAGGAGGTATAACGGGATTCCGACGCCTGCGCCGCCGGCCGCAGAAGCGCTCCTCAGGTCGGAAATACTCCGGGCGCCAGCCGATGAACTGCCGCCACTGGGTTTGTACCGCAATGGGTTGTTAAGGGTGTAGCTATAACGGTTCAGTGTCTGGGGATCGGTACGCAACCCTAGGCTGCGGTCGGCCTGGACAAATCGCCCGGTCTCCGATTCGTAGTACCGCGAACCCCAGTAGACAAGCCCCGTCGGGTCGTCGTGCCGCTCGGCCGCGAACTTGTACGCCTCGCTACCGCTCACCGAGTACGGCTTGCCAAAGGGCTCGTACTCCGCCGAGAAGACGAGGTTCCTGGCCAAGTCGCGGACCTGCCTCGTCGAGCCGAGGTGGTCTCCGAGGTAGTAGTGGTCCGCGCCCGTTGGCGTGATCTTCGCAATCCGCATCCCGTTCGCGTAGATGTACTTCGTGATCTGGTCCGACTGGCCGTCAACGTGGAACTTCTCATGGATCACGTCCATCCCCGAGAAGATCGACACGGTCCACGTGGTCGAGGACGTGCCGTCGACCTTCACGCGTCGACCGAGGCCGTCGTACACGTAGGCTTGTTGCTGGGCGCTGTTCAGCTTCGCGACGGTCATCAGGTTCTCGGGGTTCCAGTCGTAATCCCACAGGCCCGTTTTCGTGTCGAGGTTCCCGTTCGCGTCGTACGTGAAGGACGTCGTCGCGCCGCTCTTCGTGAACGAGCTGAGCGTGTTCATCCCCGTCGTGCCGTCGGCGTACGTGTACGCGACGGAAGCGCCCACGTTCACGGTCACGAAGACCTGGGTCGCGCGGACCGCGGACGCGGTGCCGCCCGAGGCCAACTCGATGCCCGCTTGGAGTGAGTCGAGGTCCGCGTCCGTCCACGCACCGCCGCCGGGTTTTGTCGCCCACGTATGGCTGACGATCTCGTAGGAGGTGCCCACCGTCTTGGTCGGGCTGACATCGGTCGCGCTCCCGCCGATCCGGAGCTTGATCGCGCCATAGCAATTCGGGTCGCAGGAGGACGCCCAGACCGCGCGCGCCACGGCCGTCACGGTCACCGCACTGATCGTCCCCGTCGCCGTGTTGTCCTGGAGCGCATACAGGTCCCGGTCCGCCACGGTCGACTCGTAGACGTACGTCGTGTCCCCGTCTTGGGTTGGCTCGTCCACTCGGTCCCAGTTCGATCCTCCGCTGCCCGACCTGGTCCACTGCGTGGACGAACCCGCGCCGTTCGGCCGAAGGAACACCGTGTCGAGCCGCTTTCGGTTGCCGACGGCGTCGTAGTCGTAGAAGTGGGAGCCGAAGCCGCCGATAGCCGTCTTGAGCCGGTCGAGGCGGTCGTATGTGAAGGACGTGGGACCCATTGTGAGGACGTTCCCCGACGGATCGTAGGCGTACGAGACGTCGAGGTACGAAGTCGCACCGTACGTTGCCTGGATCCTCGTGGGCCATGCCCGTCCGTTGTACGAGTACGCTTGGACGATTCCGTTGCCGAGGGTCACATCTTTGATGAGGTCGTCCGCGTGGTATGTGAAGGTCGCGAAGGTCGTCGCCCCATTCTTGACAAACGAGGTGCGGCCGACGGCGTCGTACGTGTAGTCGACCCAGGATCTTGTGCTGTCCGCGTTCCGAGGATATGTGAGCCGGGTCAGACGGCCCGCCGCGTCGTAGGCGTAGTCGACGGGGTACGTTACGCCGCCGACGGTCGTATTTTCGGTGAGGACCCGGTCCAGGCCGTCGTACGTGAACGCCACGGTCGTGGCGGGACTCGCCGGATTCGTCACGACCGAGGTTGGATTGTCGCTGAGGTCGTAGGCGTAGCTCACGTCCAAAGTCGTGCCGGGATAATCGATGCCAGCGAGACGATATCGGGTGTCGTAGTTGTACGTCGTCACCTGCCCCGCGCGATCGCGGCGGGTCTTCAGGTTCCCGACCTCGTCGTACGTGTACTCCTCGTACTTCGTCGTGTCGGGGTAGGTGGTCTTCGTGAGGCGGTTCAGGTTGCCGTATTGGTGGCTTGTGACCTGACTGAACGCATTCGTCACGGACAGGAGGTTGCCGACATCGTTGTACGCGTACGAGGTCGTGTAGTAGCTCGTCGCGTCATGGTACTCCCGCACTGCCGTCGTCAGGCCCCCTAGGTCGTACAGGGACTGGATCTTCCGCCCGTTCTCCGCAACAACCGTCCGAATCCGGTTCACGTCGTCGTAGCTGACCGTCAGGGGGTTGCTCGGGAAGTCCGGATACGTGACCGTCGTGGGCCGGCCCAGGAAGTCGTACGCGTACGTCGTCGTGAAGCTCGTCGTGGACGAACGAGCGATCGTGTCGCTCACAATGCGGTCTTGGAAGTTGTGGACGTACGTCTCCGAAGACACAAAGGCGCCGAACATGTCGCGGCGCAGGCTCCGGGTCGCGCGACCCAGAGAATCGAAGTACTGCTTCTGATAGAAACCCTTCTCCGTGCCCTGGTAGAGTTCCGTAACTTCCGCATCGGAGAGGGCTCGACTGAACAGGTGGACCTCATCGATCTGTCCATCAAAGGGGAAAGTGGAGTCCGTGTCGCCTACGCCGACATTCACGTTCGCCGTGTTGCCCCAATCCGACGTCGAGGCCGACGCCTGAGCGACTCCGTTCAGATACAGCTTCGCCGTCAATCCGTCGAACGTGCCGGCGACATGATACCACCCTCCACCCGTCGTGAGGGCAGTCGTCGACACGAGATTGCCAACCGTATCGGATTTTGCGTCGAACTCGATTCTTCCGTCGGTGCGAATCCAGATGCGCCATGCATTCGCGAAGTCGAGTTTCCCGACGATTCCGTCGCCCGCGCTTGTGGGCAGCGTGTCGGGATTGATCCACGAAGCGGCGGTGAACGCCGAAGAAGCGGCCAGGCCCGGGGACGCGGTCGCGGTGACCATGTCGTCCAAGCCGTCGAAGTCCCGCGCCCCGCCGACCTTGCCGCTCGCCGTCGCGGTCGTGCCCGTCAGGCCGCCATGGAATCCGCGGCCCGCGAGGTCCTCCATCTTCGCGTTCAGAAGCGTTTCCATGTCGTAGTGAAGGATGCGCGGCCTCGTCATCGGCTCGTAAATCGTCAGGACGTTCGAGATGTCGTCAAAGGCCTGTTGCGCGGATGACAGAAGACCGTATGAAGCGTCGGCAAGCTGACCAACCTCCGCTGCATCGAGGGCACGGTTGAAGATCCGAAGCTCATCGATGCTTCCCACCATCGGATCCGAGGAGAGATCCTCATTGATTCCGATGAACAAGTCCGTCCCAGTGTTCTGGGGCTGAACTTGAGTCCCTCCGCTCCCGCCGGTTGCGACGGCCCGGCCATTGACGTAGAACTGCCCCACGCCGCCGGTGAAGGTGAACGCGACGTAGTAGTAGCCCCCCGCGCTCAGGACGTTCGCATTCGTGTAGAAGTCGTCGACATTTCCGTTGTTCCATATTTGAGCGCTGAGAGCCCCGTTCGTCAACGTCCGGAACAGGTACCCTTTCGTGGGAGCGAACGAAATTTTCCGGAGGATTTCGTGGGAGGTCGCGAAGTTGTCGACCTTCACGTACGCGGAAAACGT
>Ga0184639_10000496_pt1 | contig 15220 bp, 25 predicted proteins | sample PLM31_170_b2_FD_133155 | JGI IMG/M metagenome (GOLD analysis project Ga0184639, IMG submission 133155) | Groundwater sediment microbial communities from an aquifer in East River, Colorado, USA - PLM3-1_170_b2 | ecosystem: Environmental > Terrestrial > Soil > Riparian zone | place: USA: East... | reverse complement strand
GGGTCATGGATATCCCGCAAGACGACGCGCCGAGCGGTCAGGACTCGGCCGTTTCCAGCATCCGCGCCGCTTCGCTTCGCGATCGAGATCAACCGTTCCACAAACGGCCTCAATTCTTTCGCCTTGGAGACGGTGGTCTGAATGCGCTCGTGACGCAGCAGATCCAGCGCCTGATTGCGCAGCATGGCGATCCGGTGCTCGGTAACCCGTCCAAGTTTGCGATGAGCGACTCGATGACGCATGCCCTGATCCTCGAAGCTATTCCACCCTCGACTGGGCCGGCTGATCGAGCCTCATGCCGAGACTCAGTCCCATGCTGTTGAGAATTTCCTTGATCTCGTTCAGCGACTTTCGGCCGAAGTTCTTCGTCTTCAGCATCTCCGCCTCGGTCTTCTGAACGAGCTCGCGGATGGTGCGAATGTTCGCGTTCTTCAGACAGTTGTACGACCGCACCGACAGTTCCAGCTCTTCGACGCTCTTGTCCAGGTGCTCGTTGAGCGTGCCGGCACGAGGTTGGTCGGACTGTGCCTCTTGAGGGAGATCGACCGATTCCTCGAAGCTGACGAAGATGTTCAGATGATCGCGGATCAGCTTCGCCGCCAGCGACATCCCATCGCGCGGCGTCACCGCTCCGTTCGTCCACACGTCGACCGTCAGCTTGTCGTAGTCGGTGGTCTGGCCGAGGCGCGCCGCTTCAACCAGATAATTGACTTTCTTGATCGGCGAATGCACCGAGTCCACCGGAATCCATCCAATCCCGAGGTCTTCGTCGAAGTTCTTATCCGCGGAGACGTACCCGCGGCCGCGCTTCAGCCGCATCTCCATGTGCAGCTTGCCGCCCTCGCTCACTGTGGCGATGTGGGCATCAGGCTCGAGAATCTCGACGTCCCCGTCAGCCTCGATGTCCCGTGCTTTCACGACGCCAGCCTTCGCGACCCGCAGATACAGCGTCTTGGCCTGGTCGACGTACATCTTGATCGGGATCTGCTTGAGGTTGAGGATGATGTCGGTCGCATCCTCGACGACACCGGGGATCGGCGAGAACTCGTGGAGCACGCCGTCAATCTTGACGGCCGTGATGGCTGCGCCCTCGATCGCCGAGAGCAGCACCCGCCTCATCGCGTTCCCAATCGTCGTCCCGAACCCGCGCTCGAATGGCTGCGCGTAGAAGCGGCCGAACCGATCGGTCAACGTCTCTCGCTCGAACTCCAGCCGCTTGGGCCGCTGGAAACCTTTCCACAGCATCGGATGATCCTTTCTCGTAATTCTCAGTTCCTCGTTTTCAAGTTCCCAGGCATCGACGGCGGTACAAACGAGGAGGTGAGCATTACTTTGAATACAGCTCGACGATTAACTGCTCCTGCACGGGCAGGTTGATCTGCTCCCGCGTGGGCAATGAATTGATGCGTCCACTCATCTTGCCGGCGTCGAATGACAGCCACTCCGGAACGCCGCGCCCCTTGACCTCTTCCAGTGCGTGCTGGATCGCGGCGTCCTGCTGACTCGTGGGCCGCACACTGATGAGCTCGCCCACACGCACGGAATAAGACGGGACGTCGACCTTTCGTTCATTCACCTGCAAGTGCCCGTGGCGCACGAGCTGCCGCGCCTGCGGCCGTGATGTCGCAAGCCCCATCCGGTACGCGACGTTGTCGAGACGCCGCTCCAGCAACTGGAGCAACGTCTCGCCGGTAATGCCCCGCTGCCGCTCAGCCGCCTCGAAGTACCGGCGGAATTGATCTTCGAGCACGCCATAAATGCGCTTGACCTTCTGTTTTTCGCGCAGCTGCACGCCGTAACCAGCCAGCTTCGCTTTTCGTGTTCGTGCCTTCCCATGCTGGCCAGGCGGAAAATTCCGCTTCTCGATCGCGCATTTCTCGGTATAGCAGCGCTCGCCTTTGAGGAAGAGTTTCATCCCCTCGCGACGGCAGAGGCGGCAGACCGCGCCAACATATCGTGCCATTCGGTGATTCCTTATCTAATGATCGACTGCTCGCGCGCGAAGCGCCTACACACGCCGCCGTTTCGCCGGCCGACAGCCGTTGTGCGGAATCGGCGTGATGTCGCGAATCGACTTCACGTCGATGCCGATCGTCTGCAGCGCGCGGATCGCTGACTCGCGGCCGGATCCCGGCCCCTTCACCTTGACATCGACCGAGCGCAGGCCGAACCCTTTGGCCACATTGCCCGCACTGATCGCAGCCTGCGTGGCCGCGAATGGCGTGCCCTTGCGGGACCCCTTGAATCCTATCCCCCCCGCGCTCGACCAGGCGACGACGTTCCCCTCGGTGTCGGTGATCGTGATGATCGTATTGTTGAACGATGCCTGAATGTGCGCGAAGCCGTGATGGACGATACGCTTCTCGCCGCGCTTCTTGAACGTCTTGCGAGGTTTGCGTCCTGCTTCTTTTTTCCCAGTTTTCTCCGGCGCAGCGCCCGGAACCGGTTCGGATTTGGCCATGGTAATTCTGTCTTCTTTCCTTAAATCGTTTTCTTCTTGGCAATCGCGCCCTTGCGTGGACCTTTTCGCGTACGGGCGTTCGTACGCGTCCGCTGCCCCCGCGCCGGCAAACTGCGGCGGTGGCGTGTGCCGCGGAATGAGCCGACCTCCATGAGCCGCTTGATGTTCATCGAAATGGTCTTGCGAAGATCTCCTTCGACGTTCCCCTGTTCCTCAATCACGCGGCTGATCTTGCGCACATCGTCTTCGGAGAGATCCTTGACGCGAACGTCAGGATTCACCCCCGCATCCATGAGAATCCCGTTCGAACGCGTGCGGCCGACACCATAGATGTACGTGAGGCCAATCTCGACCCGTTTCGTCCGTGGAAGGTCAATACCCGCTATACGTGCCATAGCTGATCCTTCTAGTCCTCAGTTGTCGGTCAACAGTCGTCAGTCGCGTCAGGGCAGAAGCCCGAAGCCTGCAGTCTGACTATCCTTGCCTCTGTTTGTGCTTCTGGTTGGGACAAATGACTCGCACGACGCCCCGGCGCCGGACGATCTTGCACTTGTCGCACATTCTTTTGACTGACGCTCTCACTTTCATGGACACCTCGTCTTCTTTACACCCGCCTGACGATCCGTCCTCGTCCGGGATCGAAAGGCGACAATTCCACGAGCACCCGATCGCCAGCGAGCAACCGGATGAAGTTACGCCCCACGTTCTCCGACGCGTGCGCAAGAATCTGGTGCCGCGTGTCGAGCTCAACGCGGAACATCGCGTTCGGCAACTGCGCTCTCACCGTGCCGGCGATCTCGACGTCTTTGCTCAATGCCGCATTCTCCGTATCCCCGGTGGTCACGATCACCACGAACGCACCGTCGCCTCTCGAGCCGGTGTCTCGAACGCCGACAGCACGACGGGGCCAGCGAGAGAGACGACCACCGTATGTTCGAAGTGAGCCGACCGGCTGCCGTCCTGCGTCACCGCGGTCCAGCCGTCGGGCAGCACCTTGATGGCCGGCTTCCCCATGTTGACCATTGGTTCAATGGCCAGCACCATGCCTTCAGCCAGCCTCGGACCGCGGCCTGGCTCGCCGTAATTCGGAATCTGCGGCTCCTCGTGCAGCGCGGTTCCGACCCCATGGCCAACGAACTCGCGCACCACCGAGAAGCCGTGTGCCTCGACGTGCTTCTGCACCGCGTGTCCGATGTCGGAGACGCGGGCGCCGACCTTCACATTCTCGATCCCCTTCCACAACGATTCCTCGGTCGCGCGCAGAAGAGCGGCCGACTCGTGTGCGATTCGCCCGACGGGAACGGTGACCGCGGCGTCGCCGTAATAGCCGTCGAGCAAGACGCCGAGGTCGATCGAAATGATGTCGCCGTCGATGAGCGTGCGCGCCGATGGAATCCCGTGCACCACTTGCTCGTTGACTGATGCGCAAATCGTCGCCGGATATCCGTGGTAACCCTTGAATGCCGGAAGCGCCCCCGCCTCGCGGATCGCGCGCTCGGCCAGCGCATCTAGCGCGGCGGTCGTCACGCCGGGAGCGACGGCGTCTTTCAACAGCGCCAGGACCTGCGCAACCAGAAGGTTCGCGGTCCGAAGGCGCTCAAGTTCATTCTGGGACCTGCACGCAATCACAGATCACTCACGAGGTCGACCCGGCGGTCTGCAGCGCCGAGTCAATTGCCTCGCCGATATCTTCGGCCACACGATCGGGCGATTGTACGCCGTCGATCGATCGGAACGTCGGCCGGTTCCGGTAGTAGTGCACAATCGGCTTGGTCTGTCTGGCGTAAACCTGAAGCCGTCGGTCCCGCACGCTCGCGTCCTCATCGTCGGATCTGAGTACCAACTCGCCACCGCATCGCCGACACGTGACATCGCCCGGCCCGGCATTCGCACCGCACTTACTGCAGATGCGGCGCGCCGCCATGCGGCGCATCAATTCCCGACCCAGCACGCCGATCTCGATGACCACGAGCGGGCCGCGGCCCGCGAGCATCTGATCGAGCGCCTCCGCTTGGGCGACGGTCCGCGGAAACCCGTCGAGAACGAACCCGCCCCGTGCATCCGGCCGATCCAGCCGGCGCCGCACGATATCAATCATCAGATCGTCGCCGACGAGCTCGCCCTGTTCCACGGTCGCCTTGGCGCGCCGCCCCAGTTCGGTTCCCTGCTGAATCGCCTCGCGCAGCATCTCGCCTGTGGAGATCTTCGGCACTCCGCGGCCCGCTGCGACGCGCTCGGCCTGCGTTCCCTTGCCGGCCCCCGGTGGCCCAATGATAACCGCGTTCACAGGCAATTTCGTGGTCACCACTCCTCTGTGATCGGTCCCCCGCCCAGCGTCAGCTCCGGCGGCCCCGGATACGAGTCTTCTTCATGAAGCCATCGTAATGCCGCATGATCAGCTGCGATTCAATCTGCTGTACCGTGTCCATTGCCACGCCAACCACGATCAGCAGCGACGTTCCACCGAAGTAGAACTGCACGTTCATCCCTTCGGTGATGAAGCGGGGCAGGACGGCGTCTAGTCGCTCTCCGATGAGAGGGATGGGGGCGACCTTGAACCCGGTCATGAGGAACTGCGGCAGAATGGCGATCAGCGCCAGATACATGGCGCCCGCAAGCGTAATCCGCGTCAGGATGTTGTCGATGTACTCCGCCGTCCGCTTGCCCGGACGGATGCCGGGAACAAACCCGCCGTACTTGCGCATGTTCTCCGCGACATCATCAGGGTTGAAAATGATCGCCGTGTAGAAGTACGCGAAGAAGATGATCCCCAGGACGTACAGCAGGTTGTACAGTGGCATCCCATAGCCCATCTGGGTCGTCACCGTCTGCGCCCAGCCGCCGGACTGGAACATGTTCGCAATCGTCGCGGGGAACGCCAGAATCGATGATGCGAATATCACGGGGATGACCCCACCCGTGTTCACTTTCAAGGGGATGTGCGTGCTCGATCCGCCATACATCCGTCGTCCCACCACGCGCTTGGCGTACTGGACCGTCACGCGGCGATTGCCACGCTCGACGAAAATGACAGCGCCCACGACCGCAACCATCGCCACCATGAGGAGCACGAGCGACAGCAGTCCGAGCTGGCCCGTCGCAAACTGATCCATTGTGCTGATCATGCCGCGGGGGAAGCCCACAACAATCCCCGCGAAAATGATCAGCGACATGCCGTTCCCGATGCCACGCTCGGTGATCTGTTCACCCAGCCACATGATGAAGGCGGTGCCCGTCGTCAGGGTGAGCACGGTCATGAGACGGAATCCCAAGCCGGGGTTGTAGACCAGCGGCAGTCCGCCAGCAATCTCCGTCTGACGCTCGAGGAACAGCGCGATCCCGAGCGACTGGATGACGCTCAACAAGATCGTTCCGTACCGGGTGTATTGGGTGATCTTTCGCCGACCCAGCTCGCCTTCTTTGGACAGCCGTTCGAGATACGGCCACACAACGGTCAGCAACTGCAGGATGATCGACGCGCTAATGTACGGCATGATGCCCAGCGCGAAGATCGTCACGCGCGACAAATTGCCGCCCGTAAACATGTCGTAGAGGCCGAACATGTTGCTCTGCATCTGCCGAGCCAGTTCGGCGAGCGCCGCGATGTTCACTCCGGGCACGGTAATGTGATTGCCGATGCGGTACACGCCGAGCAGGCCCAGCGTGAACAGGACGCGATTGCGTAAATCGGGAATCGCAAAAATGTTGCGGAAGCTATCAACAGCCATGTGCGTCCTGCAGCTGGCGCTTAGGCCAGCGTTTCGGCCGTACCACCAACGGCCGCGATCTTTTCGGCAGCCTTCGCGCTGAACCTGTGAGCGCGCACCGTGAGCGGCTTGGCAATCTCCCCGCGTCCGAGCACCTTGACTGGCTGCGTGCTCGTGCGCACGAGTCCCCGCTCGCGGAGCAGCTCGGGCGTGATGACGGTCCCGGGCTCGAAACGATCCGCCAGCGTGTCGAGGTTGACGACCGCATACTCGATGCGGAACGGGTTGTGAAATCCGCGTTTCGGGACGCAGCGATGCAGCGGCATCTGACCGCCTTCAAATCCGCGCTTGTGCTTGAACCCGGAGCGCGATTTCGCGCCCTTATGACCGCGAGCGGCGGTCTTGCCCCAGCCGGATCCCTGTCCGCGCCCGATGCGCTTCTTGCCGTGTTTGGCGCCTTTGGGCGGTCGCAAATTACTGAGACTCATAGCAATTCCTGGTCCCGTTTTCGGCTCTCCCCCTCGCTGACCTCCACGAGATGCCGCACCTTGTGGATCATGCCGCGCGTCGCAGGCGTGTCGGCAAGCTCGACCGTGTGACGGATGCGCCGGAGGCCGAGTCCCCTGACGACCGCCGCCTGCTTCCGGTCAAAGCCAATCGTGCTCCGCAGCTGCGTGACTTTCACGGTCTTGTCCGTGACGAATTTGACCACGGAGGTCTCAGAAGCCACCGAGGAGTCTTCTTTGGCTTTTCTCTGGGCTTGCTGCGTTCTCTGTGGTGAATCGAGCTTTTTCATAGGTCCTACACCGACGAGGCCGCCTCGAGCTCGGCCAGGTCCTTTCCTCGTAGACGTGCGACCATGACCGGGTCTTTCACGTCGAGCAGCGCGGCAAACGTCGCGCGCACCACGTTGTGCGGATTCGCGCTCCCGAGCGACTTCGTGAGCACATTCTGCAGTCCGGCGGATTCCACCACCGCGCGGACGGCGCCGCCCGCGATGATGCCCGTTCCGTCGGGCGCCGGCTTCAACAGGACACTCCCCGCGCCAAATTTGCCCTGCACGGCGTGCGGAATGCTCGTCCCCTGAAGCGGCACCCGGATGAGATTTTTCTTGGCCGCTTCAATGCCTTTCTTGATCGCCGAGGGCACTTCCTTGGCTTTGCCCACGCCGAAGCCGACCACGCCGTGGCCATCGCCGACGACGACCAGGGCGCTAAAGCTCAGGTTCTTGCCGCCCTTGACGACCTTGGTGACACGATTGATCGAGACCACCGTGTCTTTCAGATCGAGCTGCGATGGATCGATCTTCTCACGAGTGCGAATCATGGTGTTGACTCTTGTCAGTAGTCAGTAGTCAGTAGAAATCAGCAGCGCTAGTCGCTACTGACTACTGTCTACTTCTTTAGAACTCCAGACCGGCTTCGCGGGCCGCTTCTGCCACGGCGCGAATACGGCCGTGATAGAGGAAGCCGTTCCGATCGAACACGACTCGTTTGATTCCCTTCGCCAGCGCCCGTTCGGCGGCTAGCTTCCCAATCGCCTGCGCGCCGGCTCTGTTCCCGCCACGCGCCTTCGAGGGAAGCACTTTTTTGATGGACGGCTCCACGCTGGATGCCGCCACCAGCGTCTTGCCCGTCATGTCGTCGATCACCTGGACATAGATGTGTGAGAGGCTTCGGAATACCGTCAGCCGCGGCCGTTCGTCGGTTCCCGTCATCCGTTTGCGAAGGCGCAGCTTGATGCGATGCCGTCGATCTTCGGTGGTTTTGATCTTCATCTCAGGCCCCGGTCTTGCCAACCTTCTTTTTCAGCACTTCGCCGGCGTACCGGACCCCCTTCTGCTTATAGGGGTCGGGCTTTCGGAGCGCACGAATGTTCGCCGCCACTTGGCCGACCTGCTGCCGATCGACGCCAGTCACCGTGACGTGCGTCTGTTTCTCGATGGCGATGTCGATTCCAGGAGGCACGTCGAACACCACCGGGTGCGAGTAGCCAAGCGCGAAGACGACCTGTTTCCCGCGGACCTCTCCGCGGTAGCCGATGCCAACGATGTCGAGCTCACGCTTGAAGCCTTCGGTCACGCCGAGGACGCCATTCGCGACAAGGCTGCGCGCCAGCCCGTGAAACTTCCGGAGCTCGGGATCGTCACGCTTGAGCTTGGCGTGCAGCAGGCCTTCGGAAAGCTCCATCGCAATGCCGGGCGGCAGCTTCTGCGTCAGCTTGCCCTTCGGGCCCTGGATCTCGACCGCATCAGCGCCCACCTGCACGGTAACGCCCTTCGGAATCGGAATAGGTTTCTTGCCTATGCGAGACATAACTTAATACGTCGCGGGGCCCCACCCCCGCGACCTGTACCTCGCACTTTTAGTGCTCGGCGTGATTCGACCAACGATCCGTTCAGTGAACGCCCAGCGCGAGGCGCCACCCCATGACCTGTACCTCACGCCTCTGGCGCTCGGCGTTCTTCGCTCAACCTGCTGCCTGCTTCACCATACATTACACAACACTTCCCCGCCCACGCCCACCTTCGTGGCTTCCCGGCCGGTCATGACACCACGCGAAGTGGTGAGGATGCTCGTGCCTAAACCGGCAAGCACATGCGGCACTTCATCGCGGCCGCAATACACGCGGCGGCCGGGGCGGCTGATGCGCTGGATCCCGGTGATGACCCGTTCGCCGTGAGGCCCGTACTTGAGAAAGATGCGGATAATGCGGCGCGTCTGGCCGGCTTGTTCGCCTTTCTCGTCGAGGACTTTCGACCCGAGAATGTACCCCTCGTCGTGGAGAATCCGCGCGATCTCCACTTTCACCCGAGACGCGGGCAGGTCGACACGTATATGCTTCGACGCGACCGCGTTTCGGATCCGCGTGAGCATGTCAGCAATGGGATCGGTCATAACTGTCTCTCAGTAGCTGGCAGCCGGCGGTTGGCAAAGCTCCCTGAAAACTTCTGCCTGCTGCCCGCTGCCTGCTGCCTGCTGTCGTTACCAGCTACTCTTGGTCACGCCCGTGACGTCGCCTTCCAGCGCCAGCTTGCGGAAGCATAAGCGGCACAGCGCGAACTTGCGCATATAGGCCCGTGGGCGGCCGCACAGCCGGCAGCGATTTCGCAGCCGGATCTTGTACTTCGGTGGTTTCAGTTCCTTGGCGATTTTCGCGGTCGTAGCCATTTCTCTGATCCTTGTAGCCCGCAGCTGGCAGCAGGCAGCACGCAGTAGCTGTCAGCTTCTGCCGGCTGCAAGCTGCCGGCCGCCGGCTGTCTAGTTCGCCCTAAACGGCATTCCAATCAGCTGGAGCAGCTTGCGCGCTTCCTGATCCGTACGTGCCGTGGTGACCACCGAGACGTTCATCCCGCGGGTCTTGTCGACCTTCATGTAGTCGATCTCCAGGAAGATCAACTGGTCGCGCAAGCCGAGCGTGTAATTGCCGCGCCCATCGAACCCCTTCGGAGAGACGCCGCGGAAATCACGGACGCGGGGCAGCGCGACGTTCATCAGCCGGTCGAGGAACTCGTACATTCGCTCGCCACGAAGGGTGACCATCGTGCCGACCGGCATCCCTTTTCGAACCTTGAAGGCCGCAATGGACTTCTTCGCCCGCCGCGTGACGGGGCGCTGCCCCGTGATGCGGGCTAGTTCGTCGCTGCCCGTATCCACGATTTTCACGTTCTGGGTCGCCTCGCCCAGCCCCATATTCACCACGACCTTCGCGATCTTCGGAACCGCCATGATGTTCTTGTAGCCGAACTCCTTTTTCAGGGCGGGCACGACATCCTTCACGTAGCGATCCTTCAGGCGGTTCATTTGTCCACGACCCCTTCACACTTCCGGCAAATCCGCACCTTCCGACCATCGCCAAGGATCTTGCGGCCGAGGCGGGCCTGCTCGCCACATTCCGGGCAGATGAGCTGAACGTTGGACGCGTGAAGCGACGCTTCGCGCTGGACGATTCCGCCCTGGATATTCGCGCGCGGATTCGGCCGCGTGTGACGCTTGATGAAATTGACGCCTTCGACGACCAATCGGTTCCTCGCCGGCAGCACCTTCAACACGCGGCCGCGCTTGCCGCGATCTTTCCCAGCCATGACGACGACCGTGTCGTTTCGCCGAATTGGCGTATCCAACTGAGCCATAGGTTCCATCGCTTGTCGGCCGGCAGCAGGCCGCAGGCAGCAAGCAGAAGTTCTCAGCCCTGCCGGCTGCCAGCTTCGTTACAGCACCTCAGGCGCGAGCGAGACGATCTTCATGAATCGTCGCTCGCGGAGCTCGCGGGCCACGGGTCCGAACACGCGCGTGCCAATCGGCTCCCCCTCATCGTTCACCAGAACCGCAGCGTTGCGGTCGAATCGGATGTAGCTGCCGTCCTTGCGGCGCTGTTCCTTCCGGGTCCGAACGATCACGGCCTTGACCACCTGCCCCTTTTTCACGTTCGAATCGGGCGTGGCTTCCTTGACCGATGCCGTCACGATGTCGCCGAGACGCGCGTAGCGACCGGTCGAGCCGCCAATCGGATTGATCACCGCGATCTTGCGCGCCCCCGAGTTGTCGGCCACGTCGAGAATGGACCGCATCTGAATCATAGGAATCTCACCACGCCATCAGCCGAGCACTTCTAGACCTTGACGGCTTTCACCACGACCCGCATCACTGCCCACCGCTTGCGGCGGCTCATTGGACGACTCTCGACGATCGCAACCCTGTCGCCGATCTTTGCCTCGTTGTCCTCGTCGTGCGCGAGAAACGTGGAGGTCCGGCGCTGCGTCTTGCCGTACATCCCGTGCCGTATCTGCCGCTCGACTGCGACCACGACACTCTTCTGCATCTTGTCGCTGATCACCACGCCGATTTTCTCTGCCTTTGCAGCCATAGTCCGTTAACCCTGCTTTTCGCGCAGCACCGTCTTCACGCGGGCCAAATCCCGACGGGTGGTCCCCACCTTGCCGGATGCGTCGAGGTGACCCATGGATTTTTGAATACGCAGACGGAACAGCTGATCGCGCAAATCTTTCTCGCGGGCGCGCAGGTCGTCGACGGTGAGATCGCGCAATTCGCTCGCCTCGCTCATAGCACCTTCTCCTCGGCGAAGCGGGCCGCGAACTTCGTCCGGATCGGCAGCTTCGCCGCCGCCAGCCGCATCGCATCACGCGCTTCCGCCTCGGTCACTCCTTCCATCTCGAAGAGGATTCGTCCAGGACGAACGACGCACACCCACTGCTCCGGTGCGCCTTTGCCCTTGCCCATCCGGGTCTCCTGTGGCTTCTTCGTGATCGGCTTGTCGGGGAACACGCGCACCCAGATCTTGCCGCCCCGCTTGATGAATCGCGTCATGGCGACACGGGCAGCTTCGATCTGACGGTCCGTGAGCCAGCATGGTTCGAGCGCTTTGATTCCGTAGTCTCCGAACGTCACGCTGGAGCCGCGCCACGCTTTGCCCCTCATTCGGCCGCGCTGCTGCTTCCGATATTTCACTTTCTTCGGCATCAACATTGTTTAATTTTGTCGTGGGGCCCCACCCCCACGACCTGTACCTCGCGCCTTCGGCACTCGGCGCTACTGGCAGCGACTATTCGCTCAGTGTTGCGACTCCAAGGGAGCATTATCCCCGCCCGCCCGGCGCTCGTCTGGGCGGCCGATCCCGGTACTCTTCCTCGCGCCCCACCTTCGGCGTCAGCCGCTCCCCTTTGTTCAACCACACCTTGACGCCAATCTGACCGTAGGTGGTGCTGGCTTCGGCAAAGCCATAGTCGATGTCCGCGCGCAGCGTTTGCAGCGGCAGCTGGCCGTGGAGGTACCATTCGGAGCGCGCAATTTCAGCTCCGTTCAGCCGCCCCGAGACGCGCACTTTGATGCCTCGCGCGCCGAATCTGAGCGCAGACTCAACGGCCTTCCGCATCGCCCGCCGGAACGCCACACGTTTTTCGAGCTGCATGGCGACCGACTCGGCAATGAGCTGCGCGTCGAGCTCCGGCTTCTGGATTTCCTGAATGTTGATGAAGATCTCGCGGTTGGTCCGTTTCTGAATTTCAGCCTTCAGCTTCTCAACCTCGGTACCCTTGCGGCCGATGATGATTCCGGGGCGCGAGGTGTAGATGTCGATCTTCAGCTTGTTCGCGGCGCGCTCGGTCTCAATCTTGGAGACTCCAGCATGGGCGAACCGCTTCTTGAGGTTCTGCCGGAGCTTGATATCCTCATGCAGCAAGTCGGCGTAGTCGCGATCGGAGTACCAACGCGAGCGCCAGGTCTTGTTGAAACCTAACCGAAATCCGAACGGATGAACTTTCTGCCCCACATGATCTCCTTACTTAGTCGTCGTGGGGCCCCACCCCCACGACCTGTACCTCGCAACCTTACTTAGTCGTCGTGGGGCCCCACCCCCACGACCTGTACCTCACGCCTTCGGCGCTCGGCGTGCTTCGCTCAACCTTCCACTTCGTGGAGACTCATCGGGGCGCCACCCCACGACCTGTACCTCGCTTTACCCTACTTCTTCGCCGCTCGCTTGCGCGCGACAGCCTTCTTCCGTGCCTCACTCTTTCGCACAGCCGGCTTCGCGCTGCGTGCCTTCGCTGCCGGTTTTGCGCTGCGCGTCCTGGGTGCCGCCTGTTTTCCGCCGCTCGCCGGGCTCGTCGCGTGCGGCGCGACGGGCTCGATTTCAACGGGCCGTTCGGCCACATGCACGGTCAGATGCGCCGTGCGCTTGACAACACGAAATGCGCGGCCCATGGGGGCCGGCCGCACTCGCTTCATCGAGGGGCCCTGGTTCGCATAACAGGCCCTGACATACAGGCGATCCACGTCGCCGCCAAAGCCTTCCTTGTGCTGGGCGTTTGCGATCGCCGAGCGGAGCACTTTGGCGATGTCGCTCGCAATGCTCTTCTGTGCGAATGCAAGCGTCGACAACGCACGATTCACATCCCGTCCTCGGATCAAATTCAGCACCAAACCGGCCTTCTGGGCCGACGTGCGCACGTATTTCGCTGTTGCGTGAGCTTCGATCATTTCTTAGTCTGTCGCGGGGCCCCACCCCCGCGACCTGTACCTCACGCCGTTGGCGCTCGGCGTTTGCTCGATCAACCATCCACTTAGTCGAGGCTTACCTGGGGCCCCACCCCCACGACCTGTACCTCACGCCGTTGGCGCTCGGCGTTGCTCGATCAACCATCCACTTAGTCGAGGCTTACCTGGGGCCCCACGCCCGCGACCCGTACCTCACGCCGTTGGCGCTCGGCCTGCTTCGCTCACCCATCCGCTTCGTGGAGACTCATCGGGGCCCCGCCCCCGCGACCCGTACCTCACGCCGTTGGCGCTCGGCGTTCTTGGCTCACCCATCCACTGAGTCGCCATTCGCGTCTGCTATCCGCCCGCGGCTCCAGCCGGCTTCGCGCCGCCACCGGTTCCAGGGCCTGCGCCCGCGCTGCCGGCTGCCGGTGCGGCCACGGCGGCGGCTGCCGCGACTTGCGCCGCCTTTTCCGTCTTCGTCGTGTGTCCCCTGAATGTGCGCGTCGCCGCAAACTCGCCCAGTTTGTGGCCGACCATGTTCTCGGTGATGTAGACCGGAATGAACTTCCTGCCGTTGTGCACGGCCAGCGTGTGCCCCACCATTTCAGGCACGACGGTGGACCGGCGCGACCAGGTCTTGATCACCCGTTTTTCGCCGCCACGATTCATCGCCTCGATCTTCTCGAGCAACGGCGTATCGACGAAGGGACCTTTCTTTAGTGAACGACTCATGAGCGATCCTTGAAGCTGGTAGCCTGCAGCTGGCCGCTGGCAGCTGATCGCGCGAGTCGAGCTGACTCACCGCGTGCTGCCGGCCGCCTGCTGCCGGCTACTTGGGTCTCCTCTGCACGATGAACCTGTCGGTCACCTTGCGGTTCCGCGTCTTATAGCCTTTGGTCGGCATCCCCCACGGGGATACGGGATGGCGCCCGCCCGACGTCTTGCCTTCACCGCCGCCCAAGGGATGGTCGACGGGATTCATCGCGACGCCGCGCACGTGCGGCCGCTTGCCCAGCCAGCGGCTGCGGCCGGCCTTGCCAATTGAGACTTTCTCATGGTCGATGTTGCCGACCTGACCGATCGTTGCCTGGCAATCCATGCTCAGCATCCGGATCTCGCCCGACGGCATCTTGACCGAAGCGTACTCGCCTTTTTTCGCGACGACCTGCACGACCGATCCGGCGCTCCGGGCCAGCTGACCGCCTTTGCCCGGCCGCAGCTCCACGTTGTGGACCATGGTGCCCAACGGAATGTTCTTCAGCGGCACCGCGTTGCCCGGCAGAATGTCGACGTTCTCCCCGGCCACGACCGTATCGCCGACCTTTAATCCGAGCGGCTGCAGGATGTATCGCTTGTCGCCGTCCGCATAGCTGATGAGGGCGATTCGCGCCGAGCGGTTCGGATCATATTCGATCGTCGACACAACGCCGGGGATCGCCTTCTTGTCCCTCTTGAAGTCGATCACGCGGTACATCCGCTTGTGCCCGCCGCCACGCCACCACATCGTGATCTCGCCCTCGTTATTGCGTCCGCCTGAGCGCGGCAACGGTTCCACGAGCGGCTTGTATGGTTTCGAGGTCGTGAGATCGTCGAACACCTGCACGGTCTGAAAACGCCGTCCCGGCGACGTCGGTTTGTACTTGCGAATGGGCATATTCTGAATTCCTGAAGCAGGCAGCCAGCAGCTCGCAGCCGGCAGTGAACGCGAGCCACGCGCCTCGCTGCCGGCAGCCGACTGCCTGCTGCCGGCTGTCTTACGTTCCTTCCAAGAACTCCGGCAGCTTCTCACCTTCGCGCAACTTGATGTACGCCTTCTTCCAATCGGGCCGACGGCCCGCGAAACGGCCCTGGCGCCTTATCTTGCCGTGCGAGATGGCCGTGCGGACACTCTGGACTTTCGATCCGAGCAGCTGCTCGACGGCCTGCCTGATCTCGGTCTTGTTGGCGGCGATCGCCACGTGAAACACCAGGGTGTGTCCATCTTCGCGAAGGATCGCGCTCTTCTCGGTGATGAGCGGCCGTCGGATCACGTCTGTTAGTCGCATTATTTGATG
>Ga0184639_10000495_pt1 | contig 15223 bp, 15 predicted proteins | sample PLM31_170_b2_FD_133155 | JGI IMG/M metagenome (GOLD analysis project Ga0184639, IMG submission 133155) | Groundwater sediment microbial communities from an aquifer in East River, Colorado, USA - PLM3-1_170_b2 | ecosystem: Environmental > Terrestrial > Soil > Riparian zone | place: USA: East... | reverse complement strand
GAGCACGTGTTGATCGAGCAGCAGCGCCTTGACCATCGCGCGCCGCGCGCCGAGCCTCGCGCAGAATTCTTCTTCGCTCACTTCCAGCGGGTCCGCACCCAGGCGCCCGAGATGCTGCGCGAGTGCAGGTTCGACCACCAGAGCGAGGCGGCCAAAGCGGCGAATGTCCGTGTAGCGCAGCTCGCGGCCGTCATCGAGCAGGAACGCGGCGTGCGTATGAAGCCGCGGCGGCTCGTCCGCGCGCTGGGAAACAAGCTGCCCCGTCATCCCCAGGTGAACGAGCAAGGATTGACGCGGCTCGCGCGGCGCTGAGCCGTTTCCGGATGCAAGGCGCAGCAGAAGAAACTTGCCGAAGCGCTCCACGGCTTCGATCTGGTTCCCCGGGAGGTCGCGCTCGAGCGCCGCGGGATCGTCCATGAAATCGGTTTTTCCCAAACGCACGGCGAGGATGCGCCGGCCCACCAGCACTGCACGCAGGCCGCGCGCGACGGTTTCGACTTCAGGCAGCTCCGGCATGGCGACTCTTCAGGAACATAGCACATCTCGCGGCGTGCGAAGAACCCCGCCGCGCGCGCAAGCGAACTGCTGCGGCATGCAAGCATCCGTGATAAAGTGCTCGCCGGAATCGGGGCTCTCGGACTGGGCTTCATCCAAATTTGAATCTTGCGAGTGACATTGGGCGTCAAATGAACGCCTCGCCTTAGCGCGTTCTGTGCCAGAGGTTTGAACTTTCCATGCGCTTCCTGCTGATCGCCGCCGTGGCGTTGCTCGCGTTTGCCAACGGCGCCAACGATAACTTCAAAGGCGTGGCCACCCTCTGGGGAGCAGGCCGCACGACGTACCGGCGCGCGTTGGCCTGGGCTACGGTGTTCACGTTCCTGGGGTCGCTCACGGCCGTGGGAGTCGCCGGCTCCCTCGCTGCAAAGTTCAATGGCTCGAAGTTCGTCGGCGCAGGGATCTACACGCAGCCCGCGTTCCTGGCCGCCGTCGTCCTCGGCGCTGCCGCTACGGTTTTGCTGGCGGCGCGCCTCGGATTGCCCATTTCCACCACGCATGCGCTGACCGGAGCTATCGCGGGCGCGGGCATCGCCGCTGCGGGCTTCGCAAACGTGCAGTTGGCTTCGCTGGCGAGCGGTGTGCTCGCGCCGCTTCTGTTCTCGCCCGTCATTGCGCTGGGTCTTACCTTGGCCATTTATCCGCTGCTGGCACGGCTGGCCGCGCGTGATTGCATTTGCGTGGATGAGCCCGCGACCGTGCGGCTGGCCCCGGCGGGGCTGGCGGCGAGCGACGTCGTCACTGCGGTGCGGCAAGTGCGCTGGGCGTCCGCAGCCGAATGCCAAACGGGCGTGGAAGTGGCGCGCTGGAGCCCGACGGATTCGCTGCACTGGCTCTCGAGCGCGGCTATCAGCTTCGCGCGGGGGCTAAACGACACGCCGAAAATCGTCGCGGTTCTGCTGATTCTTCCGCTGGCCGGCCAGACGACCAACTACCTCGTCGTTGCGCTGACGATAGCCCTCGGCGGGCTGCTCGGGGCGCAGTACGTGGCCCGCACGATGAGCAAGAAGATCACGCCGATGGCCACGCCCGAGGCGGTCAGCGCGAACCTGGTGGCGGCAGCGCTGGTGACGCTGGCCTCGCCGTTCGGCTTGCCCGTATCGACCACGCACGTCACGAGCGGCGGCATCTTCGGCATCGGATTGCTGCGCCGGCGCCAGGCCGATTGGGGCCGCGTGCGCGGCATCCTGCTTTCGTGGCTGGCGACGCTGCCGCTGGGCGCGGCGCTGGCCGTGGTGTTCTACCGGCTGCTGATGCGCTAGCCGGCGCCGGAACAAAGTTTCGGATCCCTATTTGGAGGAAGACATGGCTCGGAAATCGGCCACGCTCGACACCGAAGCGGCCGTGCGCGAACGCTACCAGAAAGCCGCGCGCGCCCGCGAAGCGCAGCTCTGCTGCCCGGTGAGCTACGACCCAAAGTACCTTGAGGCAATTCCGCAGGAGATTCTGGAAAGGGACTACGGCTGCGGCGACCCATCGCGCTACGTGCGCCCGGGCGACACCGTGCTCGATCTGGGCAGCGGCGCCGGCAAGATCTGCTACATCGCAGCGCAGATCGTGGGATCGAAAGGCCGCGTGATCGGGGTGGACTTCAACGACGAAATGCTGGCGCTGGCGCGCAAATACCAGCCGGAAGTCGCCGCGCGGATCGGCTACGACAACGTGCGCTTCCACCGCGCGCGCATCCAGGACCTGGCGCTGCCGCTCGATGAAGTGGACGCCTACCTGAAATCGAATTCCGTGCGCTCGAGCCGCGACCTGAGCCGCTACGAAGAATTTCAGGCGCGGCTGCGCAAGGCTGCGCCGATGATTCCCGACAAATCGGTGGACGTGATCATTTCCAACTGCGTGCTCAACCTGGTGCGTGAGGCCGACCGCGAGCAGCTCTTCCGCGAGATGTTCCGCGTGCTCCGGCGCGGCGGGCGCGCGGCCATCAGCGACATCGTCTCCGACGAGCCGGTGCCCGAACAACTGAAGCAGGACGCCGAGCTCTGGAGCGGCTGCATCGCCGGCGCGTTCCACGAGGCGGCGTTCCTGGCGGCGTTCGAGCGCGCTGGCTTCCACGCGATTACGCTCGACAAGTACGACGGGCAGCCATGGAAGACCATCCGCGGCATCGAATTCCGCAGCGTGACCGTGACGGCGCGCAAGGGCAAACAGGGCCCCTGCTGGGACCACAACCAGGCCGTGATCTACAAGGGGCCGTGGAAGAAGGTCGAGGACGACGATGGCCACGTCCTGCTGCGCGGGCAGCGCATGGCGGTGTGCGAGAAAACATACCGCATCCTGACCGGCGAGCCCTACGCGAGCCAGGTCGCGCCGGTGCCGCCGCTCAAGCCTGTGCCGCGCGGCAAAGCCAAGCCGTTTGCCTGCGGCCAGAGCGCGCTGCGCTCGCCGGCGGAAACCAAGGGCAAGCGCTACCGCAAGACAGAAAACGCCGCGGCGACGTGCGCGCCCGGCTCGGGCTGCTGCTGAAGGAGGCTTTCCCAATGGACGGCTACTATCATTCCTCCGACCTCCCCCGCTTCGCCGACATCGGCAAGGGCAATAAAGAGCTCTGGGAAAAATTCTCGGCGTACTACGCGGCCGTGTTTGCCGAAGGCGCGCTCACCGAGCGCGAAAAGGCGCTCGTCGCGTTGGGCGTCGCGCACGCCGTGCAATGCCCGTATTGCATTGACGCGTACACGCAGGCGTGCCTCGAAAAAGGCTCGAACATCGAAGAGATGACCGAAGCGGTGCACGTGGCCTGCGCGATCCGCGGCGGCGCGTCGCTGGTGCACGGCCTGCAGATGCGCAACGTCGCGGAAAAGCTTTCGATGTAGGGGATATGGGCCTGAGCCTCAAAGCGCGCGCTGACTCCTTGGCCTCCCCGGCCGAGCAGCTTCGCATTCTTTCGACGCCGAACGGTTTCCCGTCGTTTGAAGAGAGAATGCGCGCCGCGAGTCTCTTTCCCCTGGCAGCGACGGGCGTCACCGTTTTCCAGATCAACGTCGGCAAGCTCTGCAACCAGACTTGCGCGCACTGCCACGTGGACGCCGGCCCGGACCGCAAGGAAATCATGACGCGCGAGACCGCCGAGCTTTGCATCCGCGCGCTGGCCGCAACCGACATTCTCACCGTGGACATCACCGGCGGCGCGCCGGAGCTGAACCCGAATTTCCGCTGGCTGGTGGAGCAGGCTCGCGCTCTAGGCCGGCACGTGATGGACCGCTCGAACCTGACGGTGCTGCTCCTGCCCGCGCAGGATGATCTCGCCGAATTTCTTGCGCGCCACCAGGTCGAGATCATTGCTTCGCTGCCCTACTACCGCGCGGCGCAGACCGACGCGCAACGCGGCGTGGGCGTCTTCGACAAGTCCATCGAAGCGCTGCGCAAGCTGAATGCGCTGGGCTATGGCCATGACGGCAGCGGGCTCCAGCTCAACCTGATCTATAACCCCGTGGGCGCGTTCCTGCCGCCGAAGCAGGAAGCGATCGAGGCGCAATTCAAGAAAGAGCTCGCGCGGCAGCACGGCATCGTCTTCAACCGCCTGTACACGATCACGAACATGCCCATCAGCCGCTTCCTGGAATTCCTGCTCGCGACGCGCAACTACGAGGGCTACATGGAGCGGCTGGCGAACGCGTTCAACCCCGTCGCTGCGGCGGGCGTGATGTGCCGCTACACGCTCTCGGTCGGCTGGGACGGCACGCTCTACGATTGCGACTTCAACCAGATGCTCGACTTGCCCACCGGCTTCGGCGCGCCGCGGCACGTCCGCGATTTCGACGCGGGGACGCTCCATCGGCGCCGCATCGTCACCGGCAACCACTGCTACGGCTGCGCGGCCGGCGCCGGGTCTTCCTGCGGCGGCAGCACCGCCTGAACCGCAGCGGCCAACTTCGCCCAATGAAACGAGCCTGCCTGTTCGCCCTCCTGCTCTTCGCAACATCCGTTGCGGCTGCCCTGGAGTGCGCCGCGCAACTGAAGACAGGCATCGTGTTCCGCGAAGTCAGCGTGGGCCAGGTCACGTACCGCTACGAAGTGTTTGTCCCGCAGCAGTGGAGTCCCGAAAAAGCTTGGCCGGTGATCCTGTTCCTCCACGGAACGGGCCATCGCGGCGTATACCCGCCGGGCGACACGACGTCCGTGCTGGCCAAGCTCTTCGTCGGCTACCAGAAAAAGCCCGAAGCGATCGTGGTGTTCCCGCGCTGCCCGGATAACGGCTGGTGGGACACGCCGCAGATGGAGGCGCTGGCGCTCGCGGCGCTGGAGCAAACGATGAAGGAATTCCGCGGCGACCCGCGGCGCGTGTACCTGACCGGGCTCTCGATGGGCGGCTACGGCGCCTGGTATTTGGCTTCGCGGCATCCCGGCAAGTTCGCAGCCGTCGCGCCCGTGTGCGGGGGCATCCGCACGCCGCCGACGCTTCCGATCCCGCCCGTCAGCACAGCGCGGAACCCATACAGCGACGTCGCAAAGAAAATTGGCAAGACCCCGGTGTGGGTCTTTCACGGCTCAGCGGACGAGACGGTCCCGGTGGCGGAATCGCGCAAGATGGTGGCCGCGTTAAAGGCTGCCGGCGGCCGCGTGCGTTACTCAGAATATCCGGGCGTGGGACACAACTCTTGGGACCGCGCTTACGCGGAACCTGCGTTTTTCCCCTGGCTGCTTTCTCATCGCCTCCCTGCACCGGTCAGAGCGCGGCAGTCCGCGCACTAAGGAAGAATCGCGAAGACGCGGCAAGGCCCGCCCGAGCCGCCTTCGAGCTTGATCGGCGCGACTGCAAGGAACGCTCCCGCTTCGGGCAGCACGCTCAGGTCAGCCAGATTTTCGAGGTGATACAGGCCGGCGCCAAACGCCAGGCGATGCACCTCGAAATCTTTCGACGCGCCGTAGTCCACGCTCATCGTATCAATTCCGAGCCCGCTCACTTTGCGCTCGATCAGCAGGCGCGCGGCTTCGACCGAAAACCCGGGGAAATGCATCACGCCCGCCGCATCCAGGCTGCGGTAGCGCGCCGCATCGGGCCAGCGGGAAGCCCAGCCGGTGCGCAGCACGACGACCGCGCCCGCAGGGATGCGCCCATGGGCTTTTTCCCAGCGCGCGATGCGCTCGACGGTCAGGCGATAGTCGGCGTCCTTGCGCCCGTCGTCGCGCACGTCAATCACCACCGCCGGGCCGAACAGGTGCTCGACGGGAATCTTGTCCACCGGAATCGTTCCCGGCGGGAAATGAATCGGCGCGTCCATGTGCGTGCCGTAGTGTTCGAGCATCCAGAAGCTGCGCGTGAAGTAGCCCTCCTTCTCCACCGCAGCGTTCGTTTTGGCCTCGAACGCGCGGTCGTCGCCGGGCCACGCGGGCAGCTTGTCGTTGATCGCGTACGTCAGGTCCACCACGCGCGTGCGGCCGCTGGGGATGCCCGCGAGCAGGTTTCGCTCCGTTGGTGTGCTTTTCTTCTGGGCCATCAGCGCCCCCGATAAGAAGCTGCAGATGAAAACGAACACAACCACTCTGCGCATCATGCGCCCTCCGCAAATCCTGGCTTCGTGAATCTCACTTCCGCGGGCGATAGCCCGGCCCGCGCACCACGCGTCCCGGCTTCGCGCCGGTGTGCTCGCCGTCTTTGAGCACCTGGACGCCGTTGACGAACACGTGCACGACGCCGGTGGCGAACTGCTGCGGCTTCTCGTAGGTCGCGTGGTCCTGAACCTTCGCGGGATCGAACACGACCACGTCGGCATAGTAGCCCGGCTTCAGGAAGCCGCGGTTGCGGATCTTCAAGTTCGTCGCAGGCAGCGCCGCGAGGCGGCGGATGGCATCCTCGAGCGGAACAAGCTTTTCGTCGCGCGCGTAGTGGCCCAGAAAGCGCACGAAATTGCCGTACGCGCGCGGGTGCGGCTTTGATTTCAGGAACGGTCCCGCGGGCTCCTCAGAAGCCTCGTCGGAGCCGAAGCTGACCCACGGCAACCGGACCTCCTTGCGCACGTTGTCTTCGGACATGAGGAAATAAATCGCCCCGACGCGGCTGCCGTCTTCGATCACGAGATCCATCGCCGTTTCCTGCGCCGATTTGCCACGCATCTTGGCCACTTCGGCGAGCTTCTTGCCGGTGAGCGGCTTGAGCGCCTCATTCTTGAAGCTGGAGAGCAGGATGCCGTCGGGGCCGGCACCGATGAAGAAGTTCTCCCACTTGTCGGTCGGCTGCGACATTTCCTGTTTGAGGCGTTCGCGGATGGCGGGATCCTTCATGCGCTCGATCCAGGCGTTCAGCCCGCGTTCCTGCACCCACGGCGGCATCGTGGCGTTCAGGCCCGTCGCGCCGGCGGTGTAAGTGTACATATCGGCGGTGATGCGCAGCCCCTGCGCGCGGGCCCGATTGACTTTCGCAATCGCGGCGTCGAGCTTCGACCAGTTCGGCTTGCCCGCAGCCTTGAAGTGGTAGATCTCCGCGGGAATCTTCGCCTCGCGTGAAATCCGGATCAGCTCGTCAATGGCCTCGAGCAGGCGGTTGGCCTCGCTGCGCATGTGCGAGATGTACAAGCCACCGTACGGCGAGGCGACCTTGCACAACTCGATGAGCTCGTCCGTCTTCGCGTAGAACGACGGCGCGTAGATCAGCGACGAGCCCACGCCCAGCGCGCCTTCTTCCATGGCCTGGCGCACGAGCGCGCGCATGCGCTGGAGCTCGGCGGGCGTGGGCGGGCGGTCGGCGTAGCCAATTTCGTGGATGCGTACGGTGGTGGCGCCGACGAACGACGCGACGTTGGGCGAGACGCCGCGCTGCACAAGGTAGCTGAGGAATTCTCCCAGCGTCGTCCACTTGATCTCGTACTTGATGTCGCCCTGCTGCGCCAGCACTTCCTGCTTCATCTTGTCGTTCAGCGGGCCCATGGACCAGCCTTCGCCGAAAACTTCCAGCGTGACGCCCTGGCGGATGTCGCTTTGCGACCGGCCATCGTAAAGCAGCGCTTCGTCGGCCTGGCTCAGCATGTTGATGAAGCCCGGCGCGACGGCCAGGCCGCGCGCGTCAATTTCGGTGCGCCCGACCGCGAATCTCAGCCGGCCCAAGGCCACGATGCGGTCGCCATTGATGGCCACATTGCCGCTAAACGGCGGCCGCCCGCTGCCGTCATAAACCGTGCCGTTGCGGATCAGCACGTCGTAAGTCTTGATCACCCTGTCCCGCGATGCTTTGGTCTGCGCTGCCTTGGTCTGCGCTGCTATCGTCTGCGCGTGGGTAAACGGCGCTGCCGCCAGCAAGGCAAGCGCAATGGAGGCAAGCACGAGAGCGCGATGGATTCTCATGGCCGCGTATCGTAACTGATTTTGCGGGATTGGGTCTTGCTTTGTCTTGCGGCAGGCCCGGTGCTTCGATCAGGGGAGCGGGAAGCCCGGCGCGGCGACGATGCCAGCCATGCGGAGGATTTCCTGGTACTCCTCGTCGCTGACGGGCGAAATGATCAAGCGCACGTTCTTGAGGAATTTCACCTTGCGGAGAGTGCGGTTCTCGCGCATTTCTTCGAGCGGCACATGGCGCGGCAGGCGCTCGAGCGCCCGCAGGTCAGCGACCAAGTCCTTGCCCTTGGGGTCGTAAGGATCGAGGTAGGGATCGCGCGTGACCTCAGCCAGCGCATACAGCGAGCGCTCCGGCGCGCCGTGGTAGCAGAGCACGCGGTCGCCGCGCCGCACCTGCTTGAGCTGCCGGAGCGCGTCCGCACGGCTGCCGGCGCCGCGCCACATCTCTTTGCCTTTCACGAAGAGGGTATCCCAGTGGTAGTCGTGGGGGGTGACGGCAAACAGCCAGTGGTGGCGCTTATGCACGGGTCGAGTCACGCACACCCCGTAGGCGCCCCGACGTCAGCGGCTGGGTCCAGGGCAGGCCGCACTATACACACGTGACAAATGAAAAGGGAAAGATTTCGCAAGGAATTCGGGCTGCGCGTGGCCTATCCGCAATCCACCCAGACGTCTTCGCCGCGCACTTCGGCGGCGTAGCAGTCCACGCCCACCGAGGGGTTCATCGTCACTTTGCCGCTGGTGACGTCGTACTGCCAGCCGTGCCAGGGGCAGGTGACCACCTTGCCTTCGAGCTCCCCCTGCCCGAGCGGCCCCCCGCGGTGCAGGCAGGTATTGTTGATGGCGTGGAAGCTGCCGTCCACGTTGGCCAGCGCGAACGTCTTGCCATCCACCTGGAACTCGCGGATCGTCCCCGCGGGGACTTCATCCTTCTTCGCGGCACGCAAAAAAGCCATTCGTTTCTCCCTATTGAGCTTACCGCGGGGCCGGAGTCTGCGCCACCATCACGCCGCGCTTGAAGTCTTCGACCATCTCCGGCTTCAGCCGCACTTCGGTGGGCCGCTTGGCCAGCGACATCTGGTCAATTTTGTCCTGCAGCTTCAGCAGCGCGTAGAACAGGGCTTCGGGCCGCGGCGGGCAGCCGATCACGTACACGTCCACGGGCACGATCTTGTCTACGCCCTGCAGCACCGAATAGACGTTGAATGGCCCGCCGACGCTCGAGCATGCGCCCATCGAGATGCACCATTTCGGGTCAGGCATCTGGTCCCACACGCGCTTCAGCACCGGCGCCATCTTCAGCGTCACGGTGCCCGCGACAATCATCAGGTCCGCCTGGCGCGGCGAGGGACGAAAGACCTCGGCGCCGAACCGCGCGATATCGAAGCGCGAGGTTGTGGAAGCAATCATCTCGATGGCGCAGCAGGCCAGGCCGAACGTCAGCGGCCAGATGGCGCTCTTCCGCGCCCAGTTGAAGACATAGTCCACCGACGAAATCATGAAATTCTTCTCGAAACGCCCTTCGATCACGCCCATGCGTCTATTTTACCTCGAAAAGACGCAGAGTACAGCTGCCACTCCCATTCGAGTCAAACAGCAGGAGGAAACCACAGATGAACACAGATAAACACTGATGAAGAGCGCGCCCGGAAGAGATGGACGGCGCTCGTCAGGTCGCACCTATCTGCGTTCATCTGTGTTTATCTGTGGTTCCAATCAGGGTCTGGTGCCGTGGAGGAGGAGGGCGCCTTCGCGGCGGAAGGCGGCAAGCTCGGCGGCGTCGCGGAACCAGCGCCCGCTATATTCAGTGGGCGCGGGCGTGGGGTCCACGATGCGGCGGTACTGCACATCGCTGAAGCCCGCCGCGCGGAACATCTCCGCCCATTCCTCGGCCGCCAGCAGCTTCGTGGGAATCGGCAGCAGCGGGCCCCACTGGTGGCAGTGCAGGTTATCGCGGTAGTAGTTGATCAGGATCCACGCTGCGCCTCCTTCGCGCAGGACGCGAAAAATCTCCCGCAAGCCTTTCGCGGGGTCGGGCCAGTAGTAGGCGGACTCGACGGAAACGACGCGCGAGAAAAACCTGTCTTCCCAGGGGATTTCGTCCACGCTGCCGACGACGAACATCGCGCCGCCGACCTCGCAGTACTTCTGACGGGCGCGGCGCACCATTTCGTCGCTCACGTCCATGCCGATGACGCGGCCTTGCGTCACGCGCTCGCAGAGCAGCCGGCACAGCCACCCTGAGCCGCAGCCGATGTCGAGCACGTTTTCCGCCGGCGCGAGCTGCATCAGGTCGAGCATCGGCAGCGCGATGGGCAGGTGTTCCTGCTCCATCCCCTCGCCGCGGCCCTCCGCAGCCCAGCGGTTGAACTCCTCGCGCAGTTGGTCGTTGTGCGCCGTCTCCGGCATGCCTCTATGCGTTAGAACGCGCTCTCGTCGGCCGAGGGGCCGTAGATCGCGGGCACCGGAACGTCATTCAACCGCAGATAGACGCCCAGTTGCGCGCGGTGATGGATCAGATGATTCATCACGAAGCCGCGCATGACGGCGACGCGGGGCATGGTGAGAAGCGTCTTGCCTCCCGACAACAGGCTCCAGGGCTTCATCCAGTGCGCGTCGTCATTCGCTGCGGCAAGGGCCGCGCGTCCTGCCGTGACGTTCTTGTCGAAAAGCTCGAGCAGCTCCTTCCGGGACCGGAGCGCGGGCGGCGGCGTGGGCGGCTGGCCGCTCGGCGCGAGGTCCAGCGCGTCTCTTTCAACCGTTTCTTTCGCCCAACCGGGAATGTTCGCCACGTGCCCGGCCAGCCAGATCATGGAACCGGATTTTGCGTGGGGCTTCCAATCGAACTTGTCTTCCGGGACGCGCTCGAGCGTCTTGCGGGTGTTGGCCATTTCGTGGTCGAACTCACCGAGCAAAGCTTGATTGATAGGCATGGTTTTCACTCCTTAGGACGTGCGGGCAATATTCGCTTTTTGTTCGCCCTTTGTCAATCCCCTCTTGTGCCCCATCGCCGCGGCCGCGTGCGCTCTCGTTTCATCGTGGCTGAGGCCAATATTGCCATTCCTGAGAAAACGGTTGGCCCTTTTCTTCGCCTTCGATGCGCGCCGTCAGCGAACCGTCAGAGTTCTTCCGGTAAATGATCTTCTTCAGGTGGTCCGCGTGGCCGGCGTTTTCAAACACGGCTTCCTGCCCGCGAAGGGAGCCCAGCTTGAAATCGACGCCGGGCCTGCCTCCCGGCTGTGCCACGTAATAGATGCCGTCGGCTCTCCGCTCGATGCGAAGAAATTCGAACTCGACTGTCTTTTCGTCCTGCACCGCGCGGCTCATCCCCAGCATGGAACCGCCGGCCGGGCGGGTCCAGTGTTCCTCCACCTGGCGGCGGCCGCCTCGAGTCTCCCAATCGCCTGCCATCCAGGAAAGATCGGAAAGTAATGGTGGGCGATCCTGCGCGGCGGCAAGAGGAACGCGATTCATTGCAGACGGCAAGACCATCGCGGCGAGTAGCGGCACAGCGAAGAGCAATATGGTTCGGAAATGTCCGGAGTTCATGGTGTGTCTCCCGTGGACTGCCCGCTCGGCGGGCAGATCAACGCGACAGTAACGGAAGATCAGTGCGGGGTATTGTAAAAATTCGACACTCTGTTTTTCCGGGTGAAGCGGAACGTGAGAGCGGCTTCTTCCGAGAACAGCGTGGCAGGGGTGGTCCCGGCAAACTGCTTGAATTCGTGGACCAGATGAGCTTGGTCGTAGTAGCCACATGCGAGTGCAACCAATGCCCACGTCGAAGGGCTCCCTTGCTCCTGCGCTTTGAAGACCGTCTGAAATCGAAAGATGCGGCACAGCAATTTGGGACTCACTCCCACGAAACGGTGAAACTTTCTTTCCAACTGCCGGCTGCTCATCCCGAAACGACTCTCGAGAGCGGCGATGCGAACGAGCCCGTACGTAGCGAGCATCGCGCGAACGGATTGCACGACGGCAGCTTCAGGCCCCGGCGCGTCATTCCGCCGGGCCAGCAGAATCCGCTCGATTGCGGCGATTCTTTCGCCGGTGGATTTGAGGCCGCAGAGACGCGTGGCGATCTCGCCTTCAAATTGCTTGGAGATTGTGGCCAGGTCCAGGGCAAGGCCGGTGAATTCATTCAGGGGAATGTGAAAAAACGGGAAGGCGCCTGCAGGATGAAACCGCACGCCGAGCAAATCAACGGCCCCCGTGGGCTGGATCTGGACGCACGTATCCATCTGTCCGACGACGAGGGAGCGCGGCTGGTATTCCGAGGCCTGATGCGGGCGCCTGCGCGTAAACAAATCTCCGAAGTTCAGCACGAGTTCGACGCAGCCGTCGGGAACAATGCGCTCTGCGACCGCGCTCTTGGATTTGCCGTCGCTTGAGAGCGTCCACAGACACTCGACAGTGCCTCGGAGCGCGGGGCTGGGTTGAAATTCGCGATAGTTCATTGTGCGAAGAGCCAAACGTGCCGCGTACAAAGACCGCACACTGGCAAGTCTATGGCTCGATCTTGGCAAGCAGCTCGACGAACTTCTGTTCGCGCTCGGCCTGGTCCTGGCCGCCATACGCTTCGGCGAGCTGCGTGATGTTCATCGAGCAGAACTTCGGCCCGCACATCGAGCAGAACTTGGCTTCCTTGTAGAAATCGTCGGGGAGCGTTTCGTCGTGCATGGCGCGCGCGGCTGCGGGGTCCAGCGAAAGCTCGAACTGCTTGTTCCAGTCAAAAAGGAAGCGCGCGTAGCTCAATGCGTCGTCGCGGTCGCGCGCGCCGGGGCGGTGGCGCGCCACGTCGGCGGCATGCGCGGCGATCTTGTAGGCGATCACGCCCTGGCGCACGTCGTCGGCGTTCGGCAGGCCCAGGTGCTCCTTCGGCGTCACGTAGCAGAGCATTGCGGCACCGTGCCAGCCGATCATCGCCGCGCCGATGGCGCTGGTGATGTGGTCGTAGCCCGGCGCGATGTCAATCACCAGCGGCCCGAGCGTATAGAACGGCGCTTCGTGGCACAGCTCCACTTCCTTGTCCACTTGCTCCTTGATCTTGTCCATCGGGACGTGGCCGGGGCCTTCGATCATCACCTGGACGTCGTGCTCCCAGGCCTTCGTGGTTAGCTCGCCGAGCACGCGCAATTCGGCAAACTGCGCTTCGTCGCTCGCGTCGGCGATGCTGCCCGGCCGTAGGCCGTCGCCCAATGAGAAGCTGACGTCGTGCTTCGCGAAAATCTTGCAGATGTCGTCGAAACGCTCGTAGAGGAAGTTTTCCTTCTTGTGCGCGCTCATCCACTGCGCCATCAGCGCGCCGCCGCGGCTGACAATGCCGGTGATGCGCTTGCGCACCAGCGGCACAAACTCGCGCAGCACGCCCGCGTGGATGGTCATGTAGTCCACGCCCTGCTCGGCCTGCTCTTCGATTACTTCGAGCATCAGCTCCGGCGTCAGGTCCTCGGCGCGCTTGATGCGCGAAATGGCTTCGTAGATCGGCACGGTGCCGATGGGCACCGGCGAAGCGTCAATAATGGCCCGGCGGATGCGGGGGATGTCGCCGCCGGTCGAAAGGTCCATCACCGTGTCGGAGCCGAAGTGCACGGCGTTGTGCAGCTTCTTCAGCTCTTCGTCAATGTCCGAGCTGACGGCCGAATTACCGATGTTCGCGTTGATCTTGCATTTGAACGCAACGCCGATGCCCATGGGCTCGAGGTTGTGGTGATGGATGTTCGCGGGAATGATGGCGCGGCCCCGGGCCACTTCGCTGCGCACCAGCTCGGCTTCGAGCCGTTCCCGCTTCGCGACGTATTCCATTTCTTCGGTGACGACGCCCTTGCGGGCGAAGTGCATCTGCGTCACGTTGCGCCCTGCCCCGTCGCCGTTCGTGCCGGCTTGCCCTGCCGCAGGAACGCCCGCCAAACGCTTCTCAATCCACGCATCTCGCAGTGCCATTGTCTTCCCCCAGGATGCAAATGCTGCTTCGCAGCAGCACTCGCCTGTAGCCAGTGATTATCGCACCGCCGCCGGAGCGCAGCAACTCGCGCCGGATGCAAAGAGTCTCTCAGCTATCCGCGGAGATGGGGCGGCTAGGCTCGTTTGAGAACAAGCAGCGTGATTTCGGGAGGAGAGCCGATGCGGACGGGCGCGCCGATGGTGCCCAGGCCGCGGTTGACGTACATGTGGGCAGTGTGCGGCGTGCTCGTGTGGGGGCCCAGATCAGACACCGGATCGGAAATAGGTCGCGAGTCGCTGGGCACTGGCCGCTGATACATGCCCGCGATATACGGCGTCATGAAGCGCGCGGGGCTGAACTTGCGGTCGAGGATTTCCACCTGCACCTGGCCGCCGTGCGTGTGGCCGGCGAGCGTCAGCTCGATACCCATTTCCGTGGCGCGCGGGAACGCGTTGGGGTTGTGCGAGAGCAGGATGTTCGGGACGTCGCGGCGCACCAGCCGCTCGACGCCCTGCAGCATCTCGAGGCGCTTCCCCGATGGCGAGCGCTGGCGCTGGTAATCCACGCCGATCAGGTTGAACGGCTGGCCGCGCCAGCGCAGCTCGGCGGACTGCTGGCGCAGCAGGCGCATGCCGTAGCGCTGGAAAAGCTGCTCGGCGGCGTCTTCGGCGTCGGCGTAGATTTCGTGATTGCCGTTGCAGCCCCAGGCCCCGAGCGGCGCGCGCAGCCGCGCGAGCTCGGCGATGCAGGCTTCGAGCGGATCGTGCACGCCGGTGAGGAAGTCGCCGGTGATGACGGCGAGATGCGCCTGAAGCTCGTTGGCCATGGTGACGGCGCGGCGCACCTGCTCGCGCGGCATGTAGCTACCGATGTGGATGTCGCTCAACTGCGCGATGCGCAGGCCATCGAGCGCCGCGGGAAGGTTGGCGATGGGCACTTCCACGCGCTCGACTTCGTAGCGCAGGCGCTCCGCCGCAAAGCCGTAGAGCGCGCCGACAAAGGGCACCGCACCGGCGAGGTAGCTGGCGGTCTGAAAAAAGTAACGGCGCGAGGGGCTTTCCAATTCTGCCACGGCGACGGGTTTCGAGCGGGCGCGCCGCGCGACGACCCGCTGCCAAATCCACTCGACGTCTTTGACGGCTCCCACGGCCAGCCAGGCCAGCAATGCGCTCGAGAGCCACAGGCCCACGAGCGCCCCAGGCATCGAGCCGCGCCAGAGGCGCAGATTCGCCTGCGTCGCGCCGCCCAGCAGGTACAGGGCGAGCCACGCCGCGGCCAGCACGCCCGCGAGGCGCAGCACGCGCCGCGCGCGCGGCCTTGCCACGCGCCCGCTCAACCGCCAGAAGCGCACGAACCAGAACCGCTGCGAGAAATACAGCAGCGAGAGAAAGACGCAAAGAAGCGTGATGCGCGGGAAGATGAATCCCCAGGTCGAATCCAAGAGAG
>Ga0184639_10000493_pt1 | contig 15255 bp, 19 predicted proteins | sample PLM31_170_b2_FD_133155 | JGI IMG/M metagenome (GOLD analysis project Ga0184639, IMG submission 133155) | Groundwater sediment microbial communities from an aquifer in East River, Colorado, USA - PLM3-1_170_b2 | ecosystem: Environmental > Terrestrial > Soil > Riparian zone | place: USA: East... | reverse complement strand
ATGAGCTCGCCAATCCCTCTTTCCACCAGAATCCGGTCAATCGCTGTTTTTTCTGCAAAGATGAGCTCTACCGGATTTGCCGCGAGCAGGCGGACCGGCTGGGGATCGGCGCCGTCGTAGACGGCACCAACCTGGACGATTTGAAAGATCACCGCCCCGGTCTCAAGGCGGCCAAGGAATGGGGCATCCGTCATCCATTAGTCGAAGCGGAAATGGCCAAGGATGACATCCGGCGCCATAGTCGCGAGCTCGGCCTGCCGACCTGGGACAAGCCGTCGAGCCCCTGTCTCAGCTCACGCTTTCCCTACGGCACAGAAATCAATCTCGAACGCCTCAAGCAGATCGGCGCCTGCGAGCTGTTCATGAAGGCGCTTCGTTTCAAGGAGTTCCGCGTGCGCTACCATGGCGACCTGGCGCGCATCGAGGTGGCGGCGAATGAGTTCGACCGGTTATTCGAGAAAGAGACGCGCGAGGCGATAATCGGAAAGTTCAAAGAGGTCGGATTCAGCTATGTGAGCCTCGATTTGCAAGGCTACCGGACCGGCAGCCTGAACGAAGTCTTGAAGACCAAAACGATTTAAGGTATCCGTCCTTCGCGGATCATAGCTTCGGCAAGCCAAAGATCCTCCGGCATAGTGATTTTCAAATTAGTTTTCTCGCCTTCGATGACCCACACTGGTTTGCCAATCTGTTCCGCCAGCATGGCGTCGTCGGTCGCCGTGAATCCGGCGCGCGTCGCCCATTCATGGGCTTCCACGATCACCTCGCGGCGAAAGGCCTGCGGCGTTTGAATCTCCCACAAGGCTTTCCTGTCCGGCGTCGACAGGATCCGATGATCGTCTGAGACAAACTTGATGGTGTCCCGTGCCGGCAGGCCGACCACGACGGCGCCGATTTGATTGGCCGACTCGACACAGCGATCGATCAGCCCCGGCGACACAAACGGCCGCGCGCCGTCGTGAATCACGACGATATCGGCGTCACCGCCGATCTTTTCGAGGCCGGCTTTCACCGACTGCTGGCGGGTCGCTCCGCCGCTTTGCAGAATCCACGGCCTGCGGGCCAGAAGCGAATCCCCCTTCAGTATTTCTTCGCAGCGCGGCAATTCACCTGCGGCAACGACCAGGACGACCTGCTCGATGCTGCGCGCGGCGAAAAACCGGTCCAAGGTGCGCAAAACCATCGCCCGCCCGCACAGCGGCAGATACGGCTTGGAGATTTTGCCGCCGATTCTCAGACCCTCGCCGGCGGCGACGATGATGGCGGTCGCTTTCATAAGAGCTGAAAACAAAAAAGCCGAGAGACAACCCCCTCGGCTCTTTCCGATCGGATGCTGCGAACGCGAAACTCAGTGAGTGAAAATATGGCGCAACTCATCCATGATTTTCTCTTCGGAATGGGAGCGCGCGATGGAAAGTTCCTTAACCAACAAATTTCGCGCGGTGTCGAGCATTTTACGCTCGCCGAAGGAAAGTTCTTTGTCCCCCTTCAAGACAAAAAGATCGCGCAAGACTTTGGCGATTTCAAGGATCGAACCGGTTTTGATTTTTTCGGTATACTCGCGATAGCGCCGGTTCCAGGTTTGCTGGTCCGTTTCGATTTTTTTCTGCCGCAAGACTTTGTAGACCTTGGTAACCATCGCGCGGTCGATGATCTTGCGCAATCCGACCGACTCGACGTTGTCGATGGGAATCATGATCTTCATGTCCGTCTCGAGGATGCGGAGCATATAGAACTTTCTTTCGGTCCCCGAAATGACGTGGCTTCGAATCGCCTCGATCTCTCCCACCCCATGGGCGGGATAGACGACTTTTTCGCCGACCTTAAACATAGCGACCTCCTGGTGAACCAGAGCCTTCGCACGGTTGTGTGGACCTTGGGTGATGCGAAACAAATGGGTGGTAACGAGCGGTAAAAAGGAAAAGATTGTGAATCGCAATGAAACGGGAGAGCAGCTGACGTGGACGCGGTATGGGACGCCGACATCGATTAAGCATGCCACCTACTCTCGTTGCCGTATGAAAATCGCGCCATGAAAAAAAATTAGCGGCCAAAACCCTTTGACCGCTATTTGGATCATTCCTACACGAATATATATACACTAGACGCGGAGAGCCCGTCAAGAGAAGCGGGATTCGTTGAAGATAACTTTGGAGCGAATCGTTTAGGTGTTAAGTATCGAGATCTCGTCGAATCTGCAAGAAACCCCTCGCAGGTTTCCTAACTCGCGGCTGATGGTAAGAGATCGAGCGCCATGGTGAGGGCATCCTCGCCATCGTCCGAGTAGTACGCTTTTCGGACCCCCGTGGCGACAAACCCGGCGGATTCATAAAGCTTTTGCGCGGCAAGGTTTGATTTTCTAACTTCGAGCGTGACCCGCGCGGACGATTGCCCAAGGGCTTCAACTATCACCTTGTGTAAGAGGATGCGGCCAACCCCGCGGCGGCGGTATTCACCTCTTACCGCCAGGTTATGGATATCCACAGTCTCAGGTAGAAGCCAGAACAGAACATAACCGACAATTCTCCCATTCATTTCCGCGAGTATGGATCGCGCGCATTCGACCTCGAACTCCTGGTGAAAGAAGCGCGAACTCCATGGGTAAGCGAACGATGCCCGCTCGATCGCCATCACCTCGTCGAGGTCGGCAAGCGTCATGGGCCGAAACGAAACTCTGTCCGTAAACGCGAAAAAACCACAGGAGGCATCCACGTCCTGTGACGTAGAGGCAAATTGGACTTTTTCGTCTTTCGAGCTATTGATGACTCGCCACCCTCTGATTGCCCCTGTCCTTTACGAGAAAGACTTCCAGCAACTTATTTTCGAAATGATGCGCGAAGCCGACGACTTTTTCGCGCAGGGGAATGATCGTGGTGAACTCAGGCGGGAAAGCTCCGACGCTCGATGAGGTCTTGCGCACCTGCTCATCGGTGCATTTACCCTTTATGACGAATTGTCCATCGACCAACGCCAGATCATAGTCATAGTCCGGCATTTCCGCAGGTAGCTTGGAGTCGCCCGCCAGGCCTATATCCGGGGCCCGGCGCGGGAATTCCATACGCAGCAGGAATGCGTCCCCCCGATCCTCCACTGTATAGACGTTGCCATAGCGCCGCTCGCGCTCGAGCTTTTCGACGAATCCCTTGGAGTAAAAGCCATCGACGGGAATAGGAATGTCTCTGATGATACCTGCATGCCGCTCCAAGAACGGCTGCAAGATCAAGCTCAGCGGAACTCCGTAGACCGAAGCCGGAAAGCGCATCTCGTCGGCCGGCTTGACCCGAAAAATTCCGTCACGCAGGCGAAAGACGCCTTCCGCCGCGGCGAGCGAAACGCCGACGAGAACATATAAATTAATTTCCTGGCTGAAAAGTATCCCCGGACCATGCAAGAGCGCGCCGATTACCATGCACACAAGGGGATAGAGCACTGCGTTATGAACGATATTAAGTCCCGTACTGCCGGCGGCGGTAAATAGCGGGCTTTGAACCGCATCTTCCAGTTTCTTCTTAGCGCTGTGCGGCAAAGCGCCCAAAACGGGCTGTGCCAAGAGAACAATCGCCTTGCCAGCGCCCTGTCCCAGGGAACCGCCGCTCTTGAATTGCGCGGAAATCTCCTGAAAGCTCGCCGGCAATTCCTTTTCGAAAGTTTTCTTCGGCCGGACTTCCTTCTTCGCTTGCGGCGTTGGCTTTACCGCCGCTGGTTGGGGCGCGGCGTTGGCTGGTGCGGGCGCCGCAGGCGGCTGAGCAGGATTGGGCGCGGCTGGAGCCGCGGCGGGCTTCGGCGGCACCGCGACATTCTCCGCCGCGGGCGCGTCCGCCGGCGTTGGTGAAGGCGCAGCTTTCTGTTCCGCAGCCGCTGGTTTAGCCACCGGTTGGACGCTCGCCTGTTGAAGAGGGGCGGCCGCCGCATCAGGCGCGGCTTGCCCTTTGCGGAAGCGTGATTGGTAGTTTTCGCCGAACTCGGTCTCTTTATGAAGCTCCCGCGCCCGCGCGATCAGAACCTCTTCAGATTCGATGTTATTGGGATCGGTCACGCAGCAATCGACGGGACAGACCGCCGCGCAGGCTTCATAATCGTGGAAACCGACGCACTCCGTGCAGAGAACCGGATCGATGACATAAACCGGGTCTCCCTGGCTAATTGCGTTGTTCGGGCACTCCGGTTCGCAGGCCCCGCAATTGATGCACTCGCTGGTGATCATCGTCGCCATGAAAAAAACTCCTGGGAATCTTTGATTTTAATTACTTGTTTCACCTGGGGTTGTCAATCATTCGCACCATTGTTGCAAGTCGCGGAACGTTCATGTTACCTATCTTTTCGGGGCGGCGTACCCAAGTGGTTAAGGGAGAGGTCTGCAAAACCTCGATGCAGCGGTTCGAATCCGCTCGCCGCCTCCAAATTCCAACAATTGCTTGGTTCATGGACGCTTTCGGCTGGATCAACCTCGTCCTTCTCATTATTGTGCTCATCGGTTACTCCCATCATAAGGGAACCTACCATCCCTTTAAAGCCCCCTTGGGATGACATTACCAAGTCCAACAAGGCTTCAAGCAAGCTATCTTGACTCAATGTCCCAACAGTGTGGCTACAACCGCCCCTAGGAGCAAGAGAACTCTTTTCAAAACAGTAACGGTCGCCACGAGAGCCCGCTCCGACACCACCAGTCGAAACACCAGTTCTTTCCTTCGTCGATCGTGGTCAAACTCCACATTCATCAGAACCTCCTGCTGGCAAGAACGCCCGGCGTTAGTTTTTTTCCTCACGAACGGGATCCTTTCGGTGAGTGACGCGATAAAAATAGTCGAGTCATCAAAGTCTGACCCTGCCCCCTGATGACCCTGCCCCGAATGTTTCTCTCCCCCTAACTTCATAATCGCATGAAGCCGGTTCAGAATTCAGTCAGAAATTAGGAGCTAGATTATTCCTGGAATTGAGGCCCAAGTCCGCTAGCGGGCCATTGCACGCACGAGTCTCACCCGTTGCTTCTAGGATGACACTCCGTGGGATTCTTGATTAGTTAGAAAAATTGGCGGAGCTTATTTCTTGATTTGTGTGTTGCGGCGGTTACGTGGTGGGAAGGTCTCATCAATCAATTCTTCTACGGCGTTTTTATGGTCATAAACCCTTTGAAGCAGAGAGCCTTTTTCTCCGGTGTCTACGTCGCGTCCGCCTTTGGTTTCGTTTTCCTCGGGCCATAGCTTGGGCGCTATCTCATCGGCTGAATAGTTTTTCTGCCAGAGGTCCCATACCGCCAGGTAGTCGCGATACTTTAAAATCTGAATTCTTCGTTTAGATAGATGCGGCTCAAGCTCCTGCTTTAGCGCAGAACTTATTTCTTCCCATTTGCAGCGCGTATCAAAAACTACGATTACCTGGTGCTCTCGGGCGGTCAATTGTCCAGGCTCCTCGTCGTGACGGTGCCCGGAATAATGCTCCCCGAAGTCCTCTTGTTCGTAAAGAGCAACGATAGGGAAAAGCTGGACGGGCGAATACTGAAATTCGTGGGCCGCCCTTTGCGGGGAGGGCAACGACCCGACCCACTCACCGGGCTGTTGGGAATCTTTTTTTAGAGGGGGATGACCGAGGTGCAAACGTTCTTGGAGTCGATTAGTTAGATTCAAAAAATGAATTGGTTCAAGAAGACCGAAGCCTTTAAAGAATGAGGACACGTTCTCTCGTCGAGCACGCTTTTTGAGCCACTCAACAGCCCTATAGGCTTTTTGATATCGTGAGTTTCGCCTGAGAAACTCCCACTTCCAGTCAGCGATACCATAGTTATCGAAGGAGGTTCCGCTCATTGTTTAGAGAAATCCTCGCGCGATCCACCGCAACAGATAGAACATTCCCCACGGCATGGCAGTGAGGCCGACAGTGGCAAGTAGGTAAGGAAGCAGGAACGAAGTTATGCCGATCCAAACTGGTCGATGGGGGCCATCGAATACCCTTCCATGTTCGCACTTGCCAGAGTAAATGAAACTGTTTTCGTGGCCCACGCAAAGCATCCACATGCCGAGGTCAGAGTCACGGTGTTCAAACTGGCCCACACGACTAATCTGGAGCTGTTTCCCAAGCTCATCGTTAGTCACCACCGCACGTCTGGAATATACTAGGTATGGCAAGGTGTTTGACTGCACCACAAACCGATACGGCCTATTTATCGATACGTCGTTCATGTAGCTCAACCCAAACCAGATAGACTCCACGACAGGCCATGCGATCAGCCAACACGCTAGGCCCAAGACGGCGAGCGATACGACCAGGGTAATGCGGCGGAATCCACGCTCTATGTTCATCAGGTCATCAATTTTAATGGCCCCTCCGGGGGCAGTCAATGAATAAAATATGCGCCACTTTGCAGACCTACGAAAACGGGACCACTTCAGGAACCCCTAAGGACCGATGATGCCCAGTAATCTTCCCTGAGTGCCTCACTTTGTGGAGCCTTTTTCGCCTATCGTCGCCTTTTCCCCTCCTAGGGTAGTGAAGGGTGGCACCCCTCGCAGAATTCTCCGTTTCAAACCTACCGCTCGGCATCGTGACACGTCGTAGGACACGCCTTTAAACGGACAGGCAAGAACAGTCTCTTAGATTCGGAGGCTTCCTTTGGCCGTCTGATTGCTGAACAATCCGACGACTGTTAAACTTCCGGTCAAAGGTTAATCAAGTTATCTCGTGGAACGAATGCCGGATTACAAAGATATTCGCTTTTTGGAAAGCACAACTAATCTCCGTGAAATTCTGTCTCGTAACAGCGGACGGGAACTGTCACTCGAACGAGCGAATCAGATTGCTGCTTGCCTTGAGCAGGGAAGATTACTCTTCGAGTCTGCGCAAAATGTGGGCTGGGAAATAAAACCCCTTCTTGTTTACTATGGCATGGTCGGATTCTCAAAGGCCATAATCTTGGCCCGTAATTTTTCGAAGCTAGAAAGCCTGCCACCAAGGCATGGCCTCGTGGACTTATCCGATAGTCCAAGAATTGAAAAGTTAAAGGTTAGGTTCGAACGAGATGGGACGTTCCAAGGCTTGAACGACAGTTGTTCATCTCTTGAGAAACTCATCTATCACGATACTCAAGGCGTTAAACAGCGAATTAGCAGACCGACGTGTGAAGCGAAATTACTGGAAGGGAAAGAAATAACCCTCAAGGAGATTTTAGGTAGGATTCCTGATTTAGAAGACCTTTACCGTAAGACATTTGGAGAAGAACCACTGGTGCTTTCCATTTCCCACTTCAGCGCAACTCGCGGATACAGCGACTCAATCGAATTCACAGTAGGTAGCTCTCCTTTATTCACTAAAATGAATAATCTTAGTGATTTCGTGAATCAACTGAGCAGCCGGTTCGCGTTCTTGGAGAACTGGTGTGTTAGCTATGCGAAACCAAACTTAGGAGTGACCTTCGCTAACCTCGACAGAGAGGGGAAACCTGAAATACCGCCGTATGACCCCCATGTAAATGCGCATTACTTCCAACTTCAAAGATCAATATGGATAGGCTCTACTCCAAGAGAAGCTAGACATTCACCTCCGTATACTTTCAACCTGGCTGGGTTAGCCGCTAACTGCCAACCGGTACGAGGGAACTTAACTCGTACAGTTGAATCCACCTGCTTGATCGAACAGTGGAATGGACTATTTCTGAGCGAATTGTCTCTTTACCTTCTCGGGATGTTTCTTCTAAGTTGCCTAGTGAGATATCGGCCTCACATTTGGGCAAACTCCATCGCTCGTCGTAGCTTTCCCGAAAAGCCTCTTGATGATTATGCACTAGTCCTCATAGAAGAGTTTATTGATCTGAGCTTCACCGTATTTCCACAAGCGACCGTCATTGCCATCAACGAGCCATTTTGTGATTAAATGTTTTGCTGCTACGATATTTGAAGTCCGGGAATTGTTTTCGTCTGCTAGGCTTCTGGCGCTGAAAGAATAGGCTCCATCTCTGGTGTCGCCGCAGTTAGGGCTTGTTGTTCTCGTCTGTTTCGGTTAATTTCCTTGATGATGATTTCCCCAAGTCCATCTTCGTCGTGTTCGTGGTTGATTCTCTTTTTCCAGCGGTCGAAAATTGAATGTTGCTCCAGGATGGCCGGATCGCCCACCCCGTAACGCATCATATTGGCCACAGCGTCGATACGTTTTTGCTCTCTTTCAGCAAGTCGCTTGATGAGGGCTTGCTCTTCGACCTCCCACCGCTTGCGTAGCTCCTCTTGAAAGACCGGCGAGTTGATAATCACGGAAAGCCATTGCTCGCCGACACCCATTTCCGCCGCTATCCTCCGCTGATTCTGGCCTTGTGAATAACGGGTGAGGATTTCGTAGTGCCGGGGCCTCATCCGCTTGAGTTGGCGTCGTTGAACTGTTTTCGAAAGTGGTTTTGACGGCGGGATCGTGAATGTTGCACCTCGGTTTGAAGATGGGACCAGTTTTCAAACTTACCAAAAGTTTCGGGAGGCAACGCTACGCTTTTGGCCTAAGGGGCAGGGGTCGCGGGGCCAAGGGTAGGGTGGGCGACGCCCCGTGTCGGAAAGACGTTCCGGTTTTGTGCCAACTTCGGGTGACAAACCATAGCACTCGGTAACAAGCCCGAATGAAAAAAGCCCGGTTTCCCAGGCTTTTTCTCACTCGGTATCACTACTTGATTTTGGTCTTTTGGCCTCGATACAGCGGTTCGAATCCGCTCGCCGCCTCCAAATTTTGTTGAACCCGTAGAACATTTCTAAACCGCGTCCTTTGATGATTTATTTTTTGTTATTATAACATTCCTGGTTGAGGAAGCACTGGCCCCTGGAGGGCTTCAAATGATTTATCAAATCATCGCCGTCATCGGTGCTCTAGTCATGTTCAGTTGCTTACTTTACGTGCTTTGGGTGGTGGGGAAGTCTTTAAAGCGGTAGCTGATTAGCTGACCCCTCAGTCCGCGACTGCAATCGCCTTGCCCCCTCCTCACGAAATCCAACAAACCTCCAAGCAATTCAAGTTGAGTCAAAGTCCCAACAGTTTTTTAATCAAGCCTAAGAACGAGATTACTCGTCCGAAGACAGCGAAAGCCGCTAGAAAACCTGTCTCCCGCCTGACAATTCGAACGATCATTTCTTTTCCTTGTGCTTTGTAGCGAAACTCCGCTTTCATGAGAACCTCCTGCTTGCACATACGGTCAGCATTAGATTGATTCCGCACGAACGAGATCCTTTCTGCCAATGACCCGGTAAAGATAGTCGAGTCGTCGATTCTGCTGAAAAACCCTAGGGATGCTTCGACGGGCTCAGCATGAGCGGAAAAATCCCCCGCGATTTCAACCGCTACTCCGTTCGTCCTGAGGCTCTCGAAGGATGAACGGAGGGTTTTTCAGCAGAATCAGTCGTCGAAGTCTGACCCTCCATCCTTTAGCGAAGGTCCGCTGGTCAAATTTTACGTTAACTTGACGCACAAGTTCTCGTGACATTTCACTATCCCCTTTCGCCGCGCCAGCGCGTTGTGTTGCGCTTACTACTGGTGTAACATGCCCATATGCGATTTCGGGCTGACGGAACATGCCGCGAAAATCAAGCACTTAGCGACGTTCGCAGCGGATATGTAAACGTGCAAAGTCTAACGGGTGTCCGGTGGTGGCAGTTACCAGAGGAAACAGACGCGTTCGCGTGTTACGATCTCTGCGGCCCCTGGATACCGGAACGTGACTGGGCTGATATTGTTTCTGAATGTTTTTCGGGCTGCACGGATTTCTCCATGAAGGCGCGGGTAGAAAGAAGCCCTTTTTATGGCGACTGGCGTAGCCTGACACGCGCAATCACAGGTTGTGGATCGCTCGTTCACTTTGTCAAAGACGGCCCGGTCTGGGCGACCGTGCCGGACTCTTTTGACGCGGGCATCGCGCGTGTGATAGAAACGCGACAAGAAAAAGAGCGGGAAACGTATTTCAAGGCCGTCTCGTGCGGCTCCAGTCCTATACGGTGAGACGATGAATACCAACGGTAGACGCAAGATTAGATTTCTCAGTCGCAAGGAAGGGCGTAAGCTCCTCGACAAACAGGCTCGCCGCTATCTGCGCATGAGCGGGGAGGAGTTCGTCCGCAAGTGGAAGGCAAAAGAATTCGACGATCCCGACCGACCTGAAGTCATGCAGGTCGCTTTTCTGCTACCCTTTGGCGGGTAAAACACCTCACCAAGCTGTTCGCAATTGCCTTGATCCGCTCAACCTGGCGGTATCATGCGTGACGCGCGACATATTCGTAGCCAGCGGATCTGACGTAAACACGGTTGAATCTTTGACCTTAAACAGAGGAACTCCATCGAGACTAAGGAGTACTCGGCCCCTTTACATAACGGTGAAGCTGCTTTACCGCGTCACGAAGGCAACAGGGGATAAAGGTCCCTGGACGGTCTCGACAGCAGCTTATTACTACGCGTTGCATGGCACGAAGGAACGCGAGCTTCTCGCTTTCCACTGGCATCCAGAAGCAGAGGGGCCGAAGGACCCGCATTTACACATTTACGCCCCGTCAAATGTCGTGGATTTTTTGGTCAAGGTTCACTTGCCGACCGGACGCATTGCTTTGGAGCAGTTCTTGATGTTCTTAATTCTTGAAATGAAGGTTAAGCCCCACAGGCCCGATTGGGAGAGAGTTCTCAAGCTAACCAAAGGTGCTTATGAAAAATTCAGGTCGTGGTCCTAACAACTCAGATACGCTCCGACATCTGGTCTAAAGGGAGTGCCACAAATGGATCGCGAAACTAAACTTGACCAAGCTGCGGCGTTCGCGATAAGCCTTACCTAGTTTTCCTTAAGGGTTCCTTGAGACCAAAGGGGGCATCACTCTTGAGACTTTAACTCATCGGCGGGGTAGAGTTATGTCGAAGGTGTTACCGTGGGCTGTCTTTGTATTGCTGTTAATTGTTTTACCGCTCCTGATCTACGGTACGTTAAGCCCCTGCGGAATTCTGAAAAAGGAACTGAAGTGGCAAATCGTGGAAAAACTTCAAGCGGGCCAGTCCGGTTGGAAAGCTCTAGGCAGTGTTCTCGGAATCAACATGGTTGATGGGTTGGTCGATGCAATGGGTCCTCTCCAATGCGTGAGGGGTTATGTTCGTCTCAAATTTGGTGGCGAGAGCCTTATAGAGGATACAATAGCCAAGCAGGACGTAAAATCCGTTCCATCTGCGTTAAGGGGTTGGCGAGTGAGAACAGAGACATCCCCGATGGACGATGTGACAAATGTTTACGTGTCCCTTGACGCTGACAAGGCGATTAAGGGTCGGCTTTCCGAAGAAACCCCAACCCTAGTGCTGCGTTGTTTGAAAAAAAAGGCGGAGGTGTATTTTGATGCTCACATGCAAGTGGACGCTGAGTATCGTGCCTACGGGATCTCTGCTGGAAGTGTCAGAATTCGGTTTGATCAACAGAAGGCCGAAACATTCAATTTTCCAACATCAAAAGATGGGCAAGCATTATTTGTAATGAATCCTGATCCAATATCATTCATTAAACGAATCCTGAAACACCAAACGATGCTTGTTGAGTTTACCCCTTATAATTCGGGGCCTGTTACGACAACTTTCAATCTAACGGGCCTGGACTCTAAAATAGGGCAACTAAGGGAGGTTTGTGGCTGGTGAGACAGACAGCGTGTGACTGGGGTCCGACCCTCGTGACCTGAGCCATTTTTTTTGGGGCTACCGAGAGAATACGCCTTTTTTATTTTCCACAACAATCAGGCCGTGCGCCGCACCAGCGCGTTTCCTCCGGTTCCTGCTTCGGCGCAATCTTCATTGCTCGGCGATCTCCGCAAGCGCGGTGTCTGACTTGCCCAAATTGAGTAACTTTTGATCAAGCGGAATTCTGCTTTGAACGTGAAATTTTTCGGACGGTGGAATCGGACGATGAAGCAGAACGCGATTTACCGTTTTCGGCGGCCGCAGCCCCCCTTTTCGACGGATCAGAATTAGGTAAAGAACAATCGGGTGGGTATGTCGAACCCCGGCAACACCTGAGAGCGAAGATTCTGGTTCGCCTTGAAGCGTTTGCCAGGACCATATCTTCCTTCTACGAGTTTGAAAACCGTTACGTCTCGACGATTCGGATCTACCAGCCAGTATTCTTCTACGCCGTTGACCTCATAAAGACTCTTCTTTTCTACACGATCCCGTTGGGCCGTGGCTGGAGAGAGAATTTCGACCGCCAAAGTAGGCACAATCTTAAGAAATTGGGCCCGACCGACCTGGGGACCTTTGGACCAGCGTTCGCTTGATATGAAAGAGGCGTCCGGTTCGAGAGTGTCTCCCGACGGCAGATCATATCCGGTGCTTGAGCCAAACACTCTCCCCAGATTCTGGCTCCGGACAAAGTCCCCTAGGATACGAATCACCTTGGCCTCAATCTCCCCATGTCCCCATCCCGCCGGCGGAGTCATAACGATCCTCCCATCCGTCAGCTCGTATCGATTGACATCGTTGACCGGACGATTCTCCACCCACCGTTTGAACGCCTTTTGGTTAAACGTTGCAGTCGAAATAAACGCCGTCTCGATAAACTTGGCTGGTTCTGCCCTCATGGTTAGCCCGATACTAATGTCTTCTTTTAACAGCTACATCCGCCTGCCGCAATCTCGCCCACGCTGAGTAGAGCAGATAAGTTAAATAAGTCAGGCGCCGATACCATCCGAATTCCATCTGGCTGAACTTTTCATTCTGTCAATCTCTAAAGCCTTCGGTGACCCCATTAGATTGCATTAGGTTAGGCTAATCCGGGCTGACCCCCAATAATCGATCCAACTCACCGGTGGCGTCCAAAAAACGGGCGTCGTCGAACCCGCCGATTCCTTTGCCGTCGACGAATATTTGCGGCACGGTTCTGCGGCGGGCCAGGCGCTCCATCTCGGCTCTTCGCTCGGGATCGTCGGTCACGTCGATCTCGTCGAAGCTGACATTCTTGGAACGGAGCAGCGCCTTCGCCCCGGAACAATAGGGACAGTAGTTGGTTGTGTAGATCACCACTCGCGCCATGATTTTTAGCAGGCTGCTGAAAAAGGCTCATATGCTTCGTTGCGCTCAATCGCCTCGCTCCAACGTACCGCGCAAGTACGCCTCCACTCGTCGATTCTTCGCGCGCCTCGCCTCTGAGATCTTTTTGAGCAGCCTGCAAATAGCATTTCTCAGCAACCCGCTGGATTACACCCGAGCTATTATACCTCTTTTGCCAGCCGCGTGGAGCCCCACGGGCAAGCCGGTGGCACCTTCCAGTACGCCCGTGGGGCGAAATCCTGAGCAAGAGCCCCGGCCAAGGCCGGGGCTCGAGTCGAAGGGTCGAACTTTACTTGAAAGCCCGAGCTAATTTTGCCATTAGTGAGCCGTGAAACTCGTCGGCCTAACCGGCGGCATCGCGTCGGGGAAGAGTGCGGTCGCCGCTATGTTGCAGCGGCTCGGCGCGGCGGTCGTCGACGCCGACGATCTGGCGCGGGAGGTCGTGCAGCCCGGGCAAATTGCCTGGCAAGAGATCGTCGAAGCTTTCGGCCCCGAAGTTCTCCAACAAGACAGGTCTCTCGATCGCCCCAAACTCAGAAAAATCGTCTTCGACGATCCGCAGGCGCGGACAAAGCTCGAAGCGATGATCCACCCGCGCGTGCGCGCACTGGCCGAGGAGAAGATTCGCGATCTAGCCGCCGCGGGTCAGGCCGTCGTCGTCTACGAAGTCCCGTTGCTCTTCGAAGTTCGCCTCCATGAATCGCTCCGGCCGGTGATCCTCGTCGCCTGCGACCCGAAAACTCAAACAGAGCGGATCATGCGCAGAGACCGGGTTTCCCGCCGGGATGCGCAAAAAACCATCGCCGCGCAGATGAGCTTGGAGGAGAAACGAAAACTTGCGGACTATGTGATTGAGAACAACGGCAGCTTGGAAGAACTCGAGCGGCAGGTGCGGGAGCTTTGGGAACGGTTGACTAAGCAAGAAGACGGTCGATAGAACATTGCCATCCTCGATCCTCTATCTTCGATCCTCGGCCGTTCACTCTTACTTAACCCGCTCCTGATAGCTTCCATCCGAGGGGTCCACGCGGACCTTATCGCCGACCTGGACAAAGGGCGGCACCTGGATGGTAACGCCCGTCTCCAGCTTCGCCGGCTTATAGGAAGCGCTCGCGGTGGCGCCTTTCATCGCCGGCTCGGTGTCGACGACCTCCAGGTCCACCGTCGAAGGCGGGTTGATCCCTACGGGTTTCCCCTCGTGAAATTCGATGCCGACGATCGAGTTAGGCAGCAGATAGGCCAAAAGAGCGCCGATATCCTCGGCCGCCACCGCAATCTGCTCGTAATTCTGCGTGTCCATGAAGGTGTGGAGATCGCCCTCGGCGTATAGATATTGCATCTGCCGGCTATCTAAAATCGCCTGTTCGACACGATCCTCCGAGCGAAACTTATACTCCGTGCCGACGCCGCTGCGGAGATTCTTCATTTTCGTTTGCATGAATCCCCGTTTGTTCCCCGGGGTGAGGTGGTGAACCGCCGTCACGCGATAGAGATCACCCTCATGGATGATGATCATTCCCGGTCTGAGCTGAGTTGACTGGATCATTTTCTAGCTTCCTTCCGTCGCGCTCTAGCTTGTTAGCAGTTTATTTGAGCCGCTTCAACGCGGGTGCGAAGGGTCGTTCGTGTTCGTGATTCGTGGTCGTACGAGCACGAGAAACGACCACGATTTCGGCGAGGCGATTGAGCGCACCCTTCGACAAGGGCTCAGGGTATTCGGCGAAGCATATGAGTCTTTTTCAGCAGCCTGCTACGCATAAAGCCCGCGCCAGAGCATAGCGCGGGCGACGCGGTCGATGCCGATCATCAAAGCCGCCAGCCGCATATCCACCTGATGCTTCTGACTCATGTTGAGCACTTGGTGAAACGCCTTGACCAAAATGTCACGCAACTTTTTGTTGACCTCTTCCTCGGTCCAAAAAAAGTTCTGCAAGTCCTGCACCCATTCGAAGTAGGAAACCACCACGCCCCCTGCGTTGGCCAAGATATCGGGAATTAAGAAAACGTTCCTTTCTTTAAGCGCCGCATCGGCTTCCAGCGTCGTCGGGCCGTTCGCCCCCTCCGCCAAGATGCGGCACTGCAAACGCGCTGCGTTGTCCTTGGTGATCTGCATTTCCAACGCCGCCGGCACCAGGACGTCGCATTTAAGCTCCAAGAGTTCCTGGTTGGAAATTTTCTCTCCGTAAGGGCAGCCTTCCAGACTGTGATTCTTGTCGGCCAGCTCCAGCAACCGCT